>JACCDQ011986741.1_pt1 | contig 13907 bp, 16 predicted proteins | sample 7446031 | NCBI WGS metagenome assembly JACCDQ01 (sample SAMN15323442, study PRJNA562643) | freshwater metagenome | isolation source: river surface water | place: USA:Blue River Watershed | collected 2017-08-17 | reverse complement strand
TTTCTTCCATTAGCAGAAGCCATTCTGTCCATAAATCCGTGTTTATTTCTTCTTTTTCTTTTCGATGGTTGAAACGTTCTTTTGCTCATTGGTTTGTATCTTTAAAATCTTTATTTATATGTCTTTTGGTTTTTGAATAACCGTTATTCCAAAACCGAGTGCAAATATACAAAGACTTTTTTTTCTAGCAAGTAGTTTTATAAAAATATTTTTAATTCCTTTTACTATCTTTGCAATCATAAATTCAAACCTATTATGTTTCACAAAAATATCAAACTTATTCTTGCCGGACTTATTGTTGCTACAGGTATTTGGCAATTTACAGAAAGTAACATCGGAAACGGAATCTTCCTTATACTAGTAAGCACTATTCCTGTTTTTTTATATTTCAAAAACGAATTCATTTTACTAGCGTTCTTAAAGTTGAGAAAACAAGATTTTGAAGGTGCTAAAAAATGGTTGGATAAAATCAAAAATCCTGAAGGGGCTTTGGTTCAAAAACAACAAGGATATTTCAATTACCTTCACGGCATTATGCTTTCGCAAACCAATATCAATCAAGCAGAGAAATTTTTCAAAAAAGCAATTGAATTGGGATTGTCTATGGATATGGATTTGGCTGTAGCCAAATTAAACCTAGCAGGTATCGCCATGTCTCGAAGAAGAAAACTAGAAGCTACTTCCCTATTGAATGAGGCGAAAAAGCTCGACAAGCAAAACATGTTGAAAGATCAAATCAGCATGATGAAAGAACAGATGAAAAAGATATAATACAAAAAGAGGCGATGTACATCGCCTCTTTTTTTAATACCCTTCCAAAGGAATTTCCAATTGGTATTTTTTATTCGTTGGATTCACCATCTTAGTGGTGCGCAGCCACGGATTATGAATTTTCAAGATTTTATAATTAATCCCTTGTTGAAGTGCTAAACTAGCTAAATCGGTTACCGAACTATCAATTGTAATTTTCTTCGTAGCTACTATTTTGTATTGCTCCTCCTCGGTAATTGGAAAACCATATTGTTCAGGATGTTCCATAATTTGTTTCAAGGCTAAAATTCGGAACACATAACGAGAGGTTTCGTCATTTAGCAATAAATCATAGTAATTGGATACTTTTTGAATATCTAATTGCTTTTTGATTCCGGTTCCACCTGCATTGTATGACGCTGCTACTAAAGTCCAATTGCCAAATTTTTCCTTGGCTTTCAAAAAATAAGCACAAGCCGCTTCTGTCGCTTTTTCTAGATGATAGCGTTCGTCAATATTTTCATTTACCTCTAAACCAATTTCTTTAGCTGTATCGGGCATAAATTGCCAAATTCCTTTAGCACCCGCCGGAGAAACTACATTCACCAAACCGCTTTCAATCACAGCAACATATTTAAAATCGTCTGGAATTCCGTTTTTCTTTAAAATGGGTTGGATTACGGCAAAAGCACGATGCGCTCTTTTTAAAATCAATAATGTTGAGGCATTCAAATGCTTATTTACTAATAATTCTCTATCCAAACGCTCTTGTACATCAGCAATTTGCAAAGGCACTCTTTCTCCTGCAAAATCAATTTGAGCAGGAAAATAATTGGGATTAAAACGCGCAATCCAATGAGCTGGTAACTCTAATTTAGAAGCAAAAATAAATAGCCCACTAATAAGCACTAGTCCAATTAAAAGAACCGATTTTCGAATCGTTGTTTTCTGTTTTTTCATTTATTCTATTTTTTTATTTAGAAAACTCACCTAAAATTAGGGCTGGTAAATTTTCATTAAACCATTTGTATTTACTTAAAATCATAATATGCGTTCCTCCTTTAACTACAACACAATCTTTGATGTATTGTATTGGAAAGACCTCATCGGCATCGCCGTGAATATGAATTACATTAGAATCTACTTGTGTTCTATCCCACAATACAATGTGTTCTATAGCCCAATCCAAATAATGTACATCGCGAACCGAAAGATATCTTTCATATAATTTCAATCGCTGGGCTATGGATTTCCCAAAAGAAAAAGCACTTAACTTTTCTATATTCGAAAAGATAGAAGTGGGAATTAATTTATAAGCTTTAGTGGTTTTGGCAATTTTCATTCGGCGAGGGAATTCTACATTGGATTTCACACTCGAAATAATAATTACTTTCATCGGATTCAAAAAAGCGGCCATTTCTTGTACCAAAATCCCCCCGAAGGAAACACCAATCAAAACAGGATTTGGAGCCGTGATTTTTTCAGCCATTCGTTTAGCATACTCTTGTAATGATTCATCCCCTGTAGGTAATTCCCAATCCAAAAGATGTATTTCGAAAAGTTCTTGAGGCAAGGCAATGCGTTCAAATATCAACGAACTTGCCGCTAATCCAGGCATGAAATAAACCGAAATCTTTTTGTTATCCATCGTCGAGAAAACCATTACTTTAGGGTAAAAATAAGGATGTTTTTTAAAAGTATTAATTCGAACAAAACAAAGAGTCTAGGTTGCGGCAAAAAACTATTTCTCGATTTCTCTCAAATTTTCCATTTTCTTGTGTGCCAAGAAACCAGCCACATCTTCAAAATGTTCTACCACCCTTTTGTTTCCAAATTCAAATACTTTAGTAGCTAATCCGTCTAAGAAATCACGGTCGTGCGATACTAAAATCAAGGTTCCGTCAAAATCTTTTAACGCCTCTTTAATGATGTCTTTGGTTTTCATATCCAAGTGATTCGAAGGCTCATCCAAAATCAATAAATTTACAGGTTCTAACAACAATTTAATCATTGCCAAACGTGTTTTTTCTCCTCCAGAAAGCACTTTTACTTTCTTGGTAATATCATCACCCTGAAACATAAAAGCGCCTAAAATATTTTTAATTTGCGTACGAATATCACCTACTGCAATACCATCTATAGTTTCAAAAATAGTAAGATTTTCATCCAATAACGCGGCTTGATTTTGAGCAAAATAACCAATTTGGGCATTGTGACCAATTTCGACACTACCGCTATCAATGCCAATTTCCTTCATGATGGCTTTAATCATGGTCGATTTTCCTTCCCCATTTTTCCCAACAAAAGCTACTTTTTGTCCACGCTCAATAACCAAATTAGCGTCTTTAAACACCACATGGTCACCATACGATTTAGACAATTCTTTCACAATTACAGGATATTGCCCTGAACGAGCCGCTGGTGGAAATTTCAATTTCAACGCGGAGGTATCTACTTCGTCAACCTGAACAATTTCTAGTTTATCTAGCATCTTCACACGAGATTGCACCGCATCTGTTTTAGAAAAAGTCCCTTTAAATCGTTCAATAAACGCTCTATTATCAGCAATCATTTTTTGCTGTTCGTCATACGCTTTTTGCTGGTGCATACGGCGGTCTTTGCGCAATTCCAAATAATGAGAATACTTCGCTTTATAATCATAAATACGTCCCATAGTTACTTCTATAGTACGATTAGTAATGTTATCTACAAAAGCCCTATCGTGCGAAATCACTACGACTGCCTTGGCTTGATTAACCAAAAAATCTTCTAACCATTGAATACTTTCTATATCCATGTGGTTCGTTGGCTCATCCAATAAAATCAAATCGGGTTTTTGTAAAAGAATTTTAGCCAATTCGATACGCATTCTCCAACCTCCTGAAAATTCTGAAGTTTGACGCGAAAAATCGTCACGAACAAATCCTAAACCTAGTAAGATTTTCTCTACCTCGGCTTCATAATTTACCTCTTCAATGACGTAATATTTCTCACTCAAGTCCGAAACACGCTCAATTAACTTCATGTACTCATCACTTTCATAATCAGTACGAACGGTCAATTGTTCATTAATAGCGTCAATTTCATCTTTCATTTTAAAAACTTCACCAAACGCCTTAGATGTTTCTTCCATTACAGTCGCACCATCCGTAGTCAATAAATGCTGTGGCAAATAAGCTATTACCGCTTCTTTTGGAGCTGAAACAGCACCAGTAGAAGGTTTACTGTGACCTGCAATAATTTTTAAAAGCGTCGATTTTCCCGCTCCATTTTTACCCATAAGGGCAATTTTATCATTTTCATTGATAGCAAAAGACACTTCGCTAAAAAGTGTGGTTCCGCCAAATTGCACAGAAATATCGTTAACTGTAATCATTGTCTAGTGGATTTGTTTGTTAGGAAAATCGGTAATTCGACCACCCTTTTTTGAAGGCGCAAATATAATTCAAATCCGTCGTTGTTTAAATGTATTGGATGAAGTTTTTTAAAACAAGAAGAAGATTTTTAATTACAAAGAAAAACACGAAGCAATCAAACCGCAGATTCGCATTTTTTTTTCACCACATAGAAACATAGAGCCAAAAAAGGGTAAAAGAACAGGATAGACGCTTCGCTATTCACATTCTAAACTATGTGAAAAATAATAGTATTTCTACAACTCCTTTTTTCAAACTAACCAATCTATGTTTCTATGTGGTAAAAATCAAATCAATTTGTATAAATAATCATCAAAGCTTATTTAATATGTAACTAAAAGAGATATTAAAACAGGTAAAACCAATTAAAAAGTAAAAAACATGCATTTTAAAACCAACTGATTTATAGTTAATTATAAAAATAAAAATAGTAGAAAATATTGTTTCGCACATTATTTTGAGAAGGATAGACCGTAAATCGGAAATTTACAAAAGCTAAAACAATCGAATAGAGTTGATTTTAAGAATACCACCAATCCAAACCCCACGAATTATGATTTCAAAAGAAACTAAAGCTTTTATTAGCATTACCAATAACGGTATTATTTTGAATCCAAAATCAAGAACCAAAGAACAAATTTCATTTACTGATGTTGCTAAAATTCATATCAATGTTAAGCAACAGCAATTTGCAATCAAAAGTTTTTTGATTGGTTATTTTATTTTCACACTATTTTGTTTGCAATACCTCAACTTAGAATTATCTATTTTTTCAATTCTAATTTTCTGTATTAATTTTATAGTACTAAATACCCTCGATTTTAAAACCTACCGACTACAAATTGTTTTAAAGAACAATACAGTGATTGAAAAACGCATCCCTAAAAAATTAAAATACGAATTCATAACAGTAATTAACGAAGTGCGAAATCAATTAGTCGCACACTTAGTTCCTACCAACTAAATTTCTCTCGCAGAAATGCCACAAATTGTACTACAACCCGATACAAAAGCTTCCCAAAACAATTCCTTACCAAAAACAACACCCCTTGTTAAAACATTAAAATACAATATTTTAAATACATTTCAAATACACGAAAGTATGGTTTCGTGAGTTTGTTTTATAAACTTAATTGAATTTGGTGAAATTTATGAATCTATAATTTCCCCACATACTATGAAAACAAAATACAACTATTTGACAGCATTAATTTTGCTTTTATTTATCAATTGTGCTACAAAAAAAGAATTATATAAAATCGACTGCGTTAGTTTAGAAAACGAAGGTTATGTTAGACTTAAAATAGTAAACCTAGTTAAACCTCTTGAATATCAAATAGAGTCAGCAAGCAAAGATGCTATTAAATCAATTCTCTATTCAGGTTATACTTCAACTCAATGTCAGACTCAAAAACCAATTTTGAAACAATCAACTGATATTGAAAACTTCAAAAAAATAGAGTCTAATTTTTTCTCAAAGAATGGAGTTTGGAAAACGTTTGTAAGAAACGCTTCAAATGAACAAAATACAACTGGCTTTGAAGTAATGATTAGTAAAGACCAACTTCGAAAATACCTTGAAGAAAAGCAAGTAATTAAATCACTAAATAACGGATTTTAATCATGAATAAGAAACTATCCTATTTGTTTACAATAGCCTTTTTAGCTATTTCAACTGCACTTTTTGCTCAAGCAAAAAAACCAACTTTGATGATACTACCAAGTGATAACTGGTGTGAGCAACGCATTTTTATGACAGAATTTGACAATCAAGGAACCAAACAAAAAGTACCAAACTATAAACAAGCCTTTCAAGAAGATACAGAAATTGGGCAAGTGATTAGTAAAATAGGTTCATTAATGATTGATAGAGGTTTCCCTCTTAAAGACGCGGAACAAGAGTTAAAAGCAATTGAACAAAGAACGGCAGAAGATAACATGACAACAAGTACTACATCAGGTGCTGGTTTATCTGAAAGTCCTTTAGACAAACTGAAAAATAGAGCGAAAGCTGATATAGTGATTCAAATTTGGTGGAAAGTATCTAAATCTGAACAAGGAAAAGTGGTTTCATTTGTTTTGGAAGCTTTTGATGCCTATACAAGCAAAAGAATTGCAGCTTCATCAGGAAATGGCACACCCAATACTACTGATATCGTTCCGGTATTATTACAAAATGCTATTCTAGCTAACATTGACACTTTTGCAGCACAATTGCAGTCTTATTTTGATGATATGTTTACTAATGGTAGAGAAATTCGATTAACTGTTAGAAAATGGAATAACTGGGATAAAGATTTAGAAACTGAAATTGAGGGTGAAGAAATATCTGCCCATATTAAAAAATGGATGAATACCAATACTGTACAAGGAAAAAATAACGAAACAGATACTTCTGAGAATTTGATACGATTTGAGCAAGTTCGCATCCCATTATTTGATGATTTTAACAAAGCAATGGATGCTAGAGATTTTGGAAAAAAATTACAAAAATATCTAAAAGCAGCTCCTTATAATTTTGAAGTAAAACTAATGACTCGTGGACTGGGAGAAGCAATTCTAGTCTTAGGAGAAAAATAAACAATTATGAAAAAGATACAATTCGTTTTAATACTATTATTATCGGTTCATTTTCAAACACAAGCACAAGCCAAATTAGAAGATTTTGGAAGAATAATTTTGAATACGTATTTACCTGAAAATAGTACCATTCCAACGGAGGCTAAAAAAGCATTGGAAAGCAAGTTAAACCAAATCACCACTAACAATGGTATGGGAGGAAGTGCTGTAAATCCAAGATTTATAATCACGGCTGTTTTAAATATTGGACCGAAAGACATTATTCCAGGGCCACCGCAGATGATTGCTCAAAATATTGATATTACCTTATTTGTGGGAGATGCTATTACCAATACTGTTTTTTCTAATACGGTTATCAGCATAAAAGGAGTTGGAATCAATGAAAATAAGGCTTTAATTGAAGCGATTAAGACTATAAGACCAAAGAAGAAGGAAATCACAACCTTTTTAGAAGAAGGAAAAAACAAAATCATTTCGTATTATGCTACCCAATGTGATTTTATTATCAAGGATGCTGAAGCATTAGCTAAGCAACAAAAATATGACGAAGCCATTTACAAATTAACATTGGTTCCAGAGGTATGTAAGGAATGCTATTTTAAATGTTTAGATAACTTAACTACAATTTACCAACAAAAAATTGATGCAGATTGCAAGTCAAAATTAGCAAAAGCAAAACTACTTTGGTCAGGACAGCAAAATCAAAATAAAGCAGAAGAAGTAATTGAGATTCTAAGTGAAATTACCCCAAATGCAAACTGCTTTAATGATGCATCCAATTTTGCAAAACAAATTTCAAATAAACTTAAAGCAGATGAAAAAGCGAAGTTGGAGTTGGCATTAAAGAAATACAATGACAAAATCACTTTGGAAAAACAACAAATAAATGCTTATAGAGAAATCGCGGTAGAACAAGCAAGAAATCAACCTAAAACAGTTACATATAACAACATTTATTGGAGATAATATGAAAATCAAAATTACCCTATTCACTTTATTACTATCATTAATGTCTTTTGGTCAAGATAGAGAATACGAGACTGCCAACTCGAATTATAAAAATCAAAACTATACTGAAGCTATTGCAATTGGAGAAAAAATATTACAAAATCAATACGGTAATGTTTCCCCAATATTAAAACTATACACTACGTTTCTCGTTGCCGATTCGTATAAATTATTGAATAAATATCCGGAGGCAATAAATAAATATAAAGAATATCTAGAATTAATAAAAAGCTCATCTCTATTTAACGATAAAATCAAAGAAAAAGCAACCATTGATATCCAAAAAGGTATTGATGAACTGCAATCCAAAATTGTAGCAACTGAAAAAACATATAGTGGTACCACAACTAAACAAATAGAAACAGAGACATCTAGTGCTGAAAATATTAGTACTAAAACAGAGACACCTATAAATCCTGTTGCTAATACAACCGATACAGATAAAACTGTCATTCTAACAGTTTCGAGTTCAGGAAAAACAATTGAAGAAGCTAAAAATAATGCCTTACGTTCTGCTATAGAACAGGCTTTCGGCTCCTTCATTTCTTCAAAAACGGAAATATTGAATGATAATATCATTAAGGATGAAATCGTCTCTGTTGCAAATGGAAATATCAAAAATTACGAAATTGTTTCCCAGGTAGAAATACCTGGAAATGGTTTTGGAGTGACTATAAAAGCAACTGTTTCAATTGACAAACTTACCTCATTTGCTGAAAGCAAAGGAATTGAAATTGAATTTAAAGGAGGTTTATTTGCTCAAAATATTAAGCTTCAAAAAATTAATGAACAGAGTGAATTGAACGCATGTGTTAATATATATTCCGTAGTACATGAACTATTACAGAAAGGATTTGATTATACAGTAGAAAATGAAGATCCAAAACTGGTTAAAGACGATCTTTATTCAATAGAATTTACTGTCAAAGTCAAACCAAATGAAAACTATATAAATGCAAGAGAATATTTAAGTAATTCATTACAAAAACTAGCTATGACGCCAGAAGAGATTGAATCTTACCAAAAACTAAATAAACAAATTTATAAATTTAAAGAATACAATTTAAGAAATTCACTTTCCGAAGAAACTTTAAACCTATTACATGAAAATTCAGAATACTATAAAGGAAATTTTGAAATCAATATAGATGATATTGATGTAGTATTTGGTCCTGATTTACAATTTAAACTTGATTATTATGGAATGCCCAATGACTCTAAATTAATTGAGCCAAGTTATTTACATGGTAAATCCCCAAGAGATGGAGATTATCCTTTTTTATACAATCGTCTGGAAACTAATCATATATGTTTAAGACCATCTCAATGTGGATATTGTGCTAACTATGAATATTCATGGGAGCAGCAATTCAAAATTGAAAAAATTGAGAAAATGCAAAAAATAAGTGTTACAAGTAGAGGGGTTAGAAGTAAATTCAAATACGGTGGTTTTGTAATTTATGATGATGGCGCAAAAATTATAATAGCTGCACCTTATAAATATGCAACTACTAGTGATGATTTTAGTAACTTGGGCAATCGGGGAATAATGTCGTCAGTAGTAACAAGTGAAAAAATATTTGAAGGAAAAAAAAATATGGATTTACTTAAAAACGATAAAAATATTTTTTTTGAATTAATATCAAAATTTAATAGTAAAAACAATACTGATTGGCATATTCCCACTGAAAACGAATTAATTCTTTATACTAGAGAAGTATATGGTAATACATTAATAAAATTTTTAATATCAAATACATTCAAAAAAGTAGTTGATTGGGAGAATTATAACACTTACTGGATAACTGATGGTTCATTTGATAGAAGTTTCTTAATAAATGAAAAAACTAAAAAGTATTTTCAAGATGGAAGACCATTTAATGCACATGAAGCATATGATGCGTTAAATGGATTAAAAACGTATCAATTAGATTCGTATCAACCTATAATAATACCACTTGTAAAATATGTAACAATAAAATAGTTAGGTTGTAAATGTTATTATGAAATTTATTTTTTAATTAAAACATATTAAAAATCAATTTTCAATTTCTTTCATCTATCTAACAAGTTAAGAATGTAATATTAATTCAATGACAAAATCTAGTACTATTTTTATTGGCAAAATTACAAGTAACTTCCCTTGTTTACTAAATCTTGAATATGGGACTATTTTGTATGATTATAAAAAAGGTTATTCTCTAGCTACCGCAATTGTCAAATCAAATATTCCTTATAAACCAGGAATATATCTAATTTATGAATATGATATTAGTAAACATAATTTAGGTAAATTACTTTACGTTGGCAAAGCTGGAGCAGATAAAAATGGAGCTATAAATAATCATCAATTGCCTAAAAGGTTACTTGCTACCATTAAATTAAAAGAAGAATATTGGCATCACGTAAAGGTTCCTGTTAATAAAGAACTAACAAGAGATAAAGGATTTCCAATAATGATGGAAATAGATAATATTAGAACGATTTTAATATTTTGTTTTTTTTCTAATATCACATCGGATTATAAAGTTGATAATCTGAGTAATCCATTGAAACTTGAAAGTGAAATTAATACAAAATTAAAAAATAGACCGCTTAAATGGTCAAAAAGATAAATTATGAAATTTAAATTGCTATTTGCTGTTTTATTAGTGAGTTCATTCAGTTATTCCCAAAGCATTAACGATGATAAAATATCAGTCACTAATTTTATCAAAAGAATGTACAATACCGCTCCATTTGAAGGAGTTAAAGTTATAGATGATTATGACCACCAATACTTTATATCCGTTTTATCCTTAGAAAAAGGGAAATATCCAAATGAAGCCATGATGAATAGAGTGGCACAGGTTAAAGGTCAATCACAGGCTAATATTTTCTTCAACGGCTCTACTATTTCATCAGATTTAGTTATTAAAACTACAGAAAATAAAACTGCTAATAAATCAACAACCACAGCAGTAGAAACCATAGAATCAATTAAAGAAAATGCCTTAGGTTTTGTGAAAAGCATCGAGCTACTTACTAATTTTGATAACTCAGATGGAAAAAGAATGGTTTTTATATATTATAAAGAAATAACCAAATAATTAATAATTAAATCTTACATTAGAAAAAAATAGGTCAAAATTTCCTAGTATGAATCGATTCTTATTATTCTTATTCATTTTCAGTACAAGCTGCCAAGCGCAAACTATACTTGGCCGAAGCACGGAACATTTGCTTTTTAAAGAAGCTAAATCCGGTCAAGCCATTTTAATACTAAAAGATTCTCTACTGTACAAAGGGAATCCTTTACAGCAACATCAATTTTCGCACACGCCCTATCCAAGTGTTTTAAAGGAGTACTTGCCTTTTTCGATATATAATAAAACCTACCTTGTTTATCGGGGTTGCGGTGCCGTATTGGAATGGAGAAATGATTCTATCGTTAGAGTAGACCACTCTTTCTTGCACAGAAATCAATATTTTGCCAGCACTTTTACTTATAAAAATAAGATATACTTCTTTGGGGGTTACGGCTTGTTTACCTATAAAAATATTTTAACGAAATACAATCTACAATCTAAAGAATGGGAGGAAGAAGAAACCTTCGGAGTTCCTCCTAGCCCTAGAAGATTTGCCTTAAGTATAATTGTAAAAGATGATTTTTATGTTTTCAGTGGTTATGAAAAAGACGAAGCTAATTTTCTTCAAAATAAAGAGGTTGCACCAATAGTATGGAAACTGCATTTACCATCAATGACATGGTCTCAAGTTGGAAAATTTAATAACGCAATACATATTAACACAAAAGATGGCATCGCATCAAGTTTTACAGTCAACAATAAGTTGTATCTTATTCCCTTAATGGAATATTCTTATGTGTTTGAAATAGACCTTAACAATAATACTATAACAACTTTTAAAGGAAAACCAAAAAGTGTTGAACAATCCTTTTACGACAACAAGACCAATGAAGTAGTGTATATTTATAAAGATGGTGATGGCGTTAAAAGTTTAGTCCGAACTAAACTACAAGAATTTTTAGGAAAGCCAATAGAGCAAAACTCTTTTATATTGCCTTGGTACCAAAGTATTGATACATCAACAATTTTGGTAACTATCTTAAGCGTTTTAGGATTCTTAGGTTTAGGTATCTATTTCAGTAAAAGGAAACCCAATTTCAAACCCTTTAATGGTATTACTTTTAAATCAGATGAAGCCAATTACTATTACAAAGGAAAACTACTGGATACATTCGAAGAGGCGGAGTTACGCATCCTAGATTACCTAGTCCAAAATAGACAGCGTTTTATTCCGCTCAATGAATTGAATCATCTGTATGAAAATGAAATTCAGATGGATAATTTTACTACAGTGGTTAAACGAAGAGAAGTCGCTTTGGCCAGCCTTATGGCTAAACTACTATTTATAACCAATAGTACCGAAAAAGATATTCTAATCTATCGAAGAAGTCCCAACGACAAACGAATGAAGGAAATCAAACTAAAAGATAATTTCATTAGGTTGAAGTAAACAAAAAACTCGCATCAATCAATGCGAGTTTTTTTTTTAGTATAAAAATCTATTATTCCTTTCTCCACTTCTTAGTTTCTTCAAAAACGTGTTCTAAAATGGCCTGTTCTTTTTCGTCAAACTCCACATTCCTACGACTCATGACTAACTTTGCTGTTGCAAAAGCTTTGCTGGTAGTATACGTAGTAAATCCTGCCGCACCACCCCAAGAGAAACTTGGTACAAAATTGCGTGGAAAACCACTGCCAAAAATATTAGCACTCACCCCTACTACTGTTCCTGTATTGAACATCGTATTAATACCACACTTGCTATGATCACCCATCATCAAACCACAAAACTGCAAACCTGTTTTAGCAAAACCTTCGGTTTCATAACTCCACAATTTCACTTCTTCGTAATTATTCTTAAGGTTGGAATTATTACTATCCGCCCCAATATTACACCATTCTCCTAAAACCGAATTACCCAAAAATCCATCATGACCTTTGTTTGAATAGGCAAATAAAACAGAATTATTTACCTCACCGCCAATTTTGGAATAAGGTCCAACAGTAGTGGCGCCATAGACTTTAGTCGCCAATTTTACCCCCGCTCCTTCACATAAAGCAAAAGGTCCACGAATTACAGAACCTTCCATGATTTCAGCATTTTTACCAATATAAATCGGTCCTGTAGCAGCATTTAGGGTAACAAATTCTAATTTTGCACCTTCTTCAATAAAGATATTTTCGGGCGCAATTACATTGACTGATTTCGGAATGGGTTGCGATTTTCTATCTTGAGTCAAAAACTCAAAATCGGCACGAAGCGCCGCATCATTTTTAGAAAAAATATCCCAAGTATGTTCTACTGCTATACAATCACCGGTATAGTCTAGTATTTCATAGGTATCAAAATCAACCTCGTCTTGTTCTTCATCTGTAAAGAAGGCAATGACTTCATCTCCTTTAAAAATAGCTTGATTGGATTCTAAATTTTGAATCATTGTAACCAAAGTAGGATTAGGCAAAAACGACGCATTAATCATCACATTTTGCTCCATTTCGACCATAGGATATTTTTCCGAAAGGTATTCTTCTGTCACAGTCGTAGTAGTCGAACCTAAATACAATTCCCATTTTTGACGAATAGTCAAAATTCCAATTAAAATATCAGCTACTGGACGCGTGAAAGTAAAAGGCAAAAGGGCATTTCGAGCGGGACCGTCAAAAAGGATATAATTCATTTTTAGAAATTCCAAAGTTATAAAGGGTCAAAGTTACAAAGTTTTTTAAATAAAAAAGCCCCGCTTGTTGCGAGGCTTGGTATAATAAGAAACAAATTAAAATTATTTAATGTGTTTAGCGTATTTAGTTTTGAATTTATCGATACGTCCTGCAGTATCAATCAATTTAGATTTACCTGTGTAAAAAGGGTGAGAAGTTCTAGAAATCTCCATTTTAACCACTGGATATTCTACACCATCAACAGTGATAGTTTCTTTAGTTTCTGCAGTAGATTTAGTAATAAAAACGTCGTCATTTGACATGTCTTTAAAAGCAACTAATCTGTAATTTTCTGGGTGTACACCTTTTTTCATCGTAATTCTTTTTTATTAGTTTCAATTATAATCGTGCTTTGAAGCTTTTCTTC
>JACCDQ011788645.1_pt1 | contig 13907 bp, 9 predicted proteins | sample 7446031 | NCBI WGS metagenome assembly JACCDQ01 (sample SAMN15323442, study PRJNA562643) | freshwater metagenome | isolation source: river surface water | place: USA:Blue River Watershed | collected 2017-08-17 | reverse complement strand
TTTCAGCCTCTCCCAACTTAGAGGGCTGCTGGATCAACCGCCAAAACTGTTTGCAGTCATGGCAGACGACGATCCCTTGTTTTCTCGCAGTGGATTCGATCTCTTGAGCCAATGGCAAGCGGTTGGTAGCTCTGTGGAGTTTCACCATTTCAAATCGGGCGGGCACGGCTTTGGCGTTCGCCAACAAGGGAAAACTTCCGATCAATGGTTTGCCCTTTACAGCCAGTGGCTTTTGAGTGATGACTGAACCCATGATGCCCAATATCGCTACTCATTCCTATGTGTCAGAGGGCGTCACTACCCGCTATGCCCAAAAGGGCGTCGCGGGTGAGGTGGTATTGCTGATTCACGGCATGGGGTGTTCCTCGCTGGAATGGTCGGAAAACATAGACCATCTGTCCCGCGACATGCGGGTGGTTGCGGTCGATCTGATTGGCTACGGAGAAAGCAGCAAACCGAAGCGATTTGATTACTCCGCACGGGGCCAGACTGCTCGGCTGTTGAAATTGATGGATCACTTGGGGTTTCGTCGATTCCATGTCGTTGGCAACTCGTTTGGTGGGCGTGTGGCCATCGACATTGCTGATGCTGCGCCCGACCGGGTTCTCAGCATTACCTTGGTGGACTCGGCAGGTGGGGGTAAAGACGTGCCTCTTCCAATGCGGCTCAACACATTGCCCATCGTCAGGCGGCTGCGGAAGAGCCCAACGTTTGCAGAGTTCAAACAGGGCTGGCAGTTTGCTTTTCACGACCCCTCCAAGTTGACAGACGCGCGATTGCTGAGGAAATACGAAGAGTCGATGAGTGCAGACGCAATACGTGTTGAAACGAGCATATTGCGAAGCATGATGAATGTCATGGGTTTCAAGGATTCAGAGCTTCGGGGCGTGAAAGCCAAGCTGCAAAAAGTCAAATGCCCAGCATTGATCTTGTGGGGTCGACAAGACAGGCTGCTCCCTGTGGAGCATGCCCATGTTCTTGAAAGTCTGCTGCCGCACTCGGTGCTGAAAATATTTGAGGACTGTGGCCATGCGCCTCAAATTGAACGGGCCGATCTGTTCAATGCTTTAACACTGAAGTTTTTCAAAGGTGAGCTGGCGGCCTGATGAACGGCGTCATCTTTCAGTTGCGTCAGCACTTCAAGCCAGTCGTTGTTTTTCTGAACCTCAAGGGTTATCCCTAGTGATGAACCCCTGGAGATAACGATAACATTCTTGATTGTTATCGTTAACATGCGACAACACATCACAAGTTGTAACAGGCCTTAGTGCCAGGAGATGCTCATGAGAAGTTTCAAGAAACATCCAGTTGCGGTGGCTGTGCTTGCCAGCCTTGCCGTGTCTGTGCCGTTCTGGGCGCAGGCGCAGGCCGCAGACACCAAAGAAGCCGAGGTGGTGGTGACCGCCAACAAGGTGGCCCAATCTGCCTTGAAGGTGGGTGCATCGTTGTCAGCCGTGGGCGCTGACGAAATCCGTGAAAAAGGCGTGACCGATGCCAAGGCCCTGACAGACCTGATGCCCAACACGCAAATCAGTCAAGCGGGCAACAGCAGCGTGGTGGTGAACATCCGCGGCATTGAAAACACCAACACCACCTCATTGGGTGAGCCTGCTGCTGCTTTCCACATCGACGGCATTTACCTTGGCCGCATGTCTGGCGCAGGTTCTGCGTTTTATGACATCGAGCGGGTAGAAGTGCTGCGTGGTCCGCAGGGCACCCTGTATGGCCGCAACGCCAACGCGGGTGTGGTGAACGTCATCACCAAACAGCCGACCGACAAGCGTGAAGGTTTTGTGTCTACCGAAATTGGCAATCTGGGCCAGAAGCGTCTGGACGGTGCCGTTAACCTCCCGGTGAACGAGAACTTGTCTCTGCGTGCCGCGTTCTCTTCTAACAGTCGCAATGGCTTTTCAGAAACCAAAACAGCCGCAAATGGTTTCACTGAAAATCAGGATAGCATCAATACAGATGCGTTCCGATTGCAAGCCAAAATCAAGTTCGATGCCAACAACAGTCTGAACCTGTCTTACGACCAGAGCACAAACAAGGCCACGGGTCCAAATTACTACGACTTGACGGCAAACGGTATCCCAACCAAGCTTGTGGATCCAAGTGTGTTGATCCAAGGCCGTTTCGACAATAAGAACAGCGGTTATCGTGCGGAGTTGAAATCTGATATTGGCTTCGCAAATCTGAACTATCTTTTTGGACATCGAACATCCAAAAATAAGGAAGATTACGCTACTGGCCCGCTTCTTTTATTGACGAAATTCAAGTTTGAACAAGATTCGCATGAAATTCGTCTTTCATCAAAAGATGCAACGTCACCTCTGCAATGGGTTGGTGGTTACTACCAGTACAGCGAAAAAGGGACTGATGGTCAACTGGATGGAAATTTCCCATTCTACTTTTTCGGTGCGCCCGGACCATTTGGACCGAGTCAATGCGGTGGTTATTCTTCGTGCTATCCAGGGCTGCAGTACTTGGATAACCTCGTTACCAATCAATCAAAGGCTCTTTTTGGGCAGGCAACTTACAGTGTCACAGATGCTTCTCGGCTGATTGCTGGTGCACGATTGACCAGGGACAAGAAGACACGTGAAGGTGTTCAAACATTCTCTGGTGGAGTTGACTATGATCCCGGCACCCCAGGAAACTTTGTAACGCCTCTCTTTGGCAATGCTTCTTTTAAGAGCACCACATTCAAGCTGGGCTATGAACGTGACATATCACCGACCCAAATGGCATACGCCTCTGTTTCCACTGGTTTCAAGGCTGGTGGTTTCAATGACGGTGACACACGAACAACCCCTGAATTGATTTACAACCCTGAAAAGATCACCGCATATGAAGCGGGACTGAACGGAAAGTTCTTCGACAACGCATTGCAGTTGACGTCCTCTATTTTTCACTACAACTACAGTGAAATGCAAAAAACAGGTATTGTCAACTCAAGTGCTTTAACAACCAACACCGGTAAGGCAACAGTAGATGGAGTTGAATTGTCTGCGCGTTATCGGTTGACTAAATCAGGCCGTATTGATGCCAGCGTGGGTTTGCTAAATGCTGAGTACTCAAACTACACCACTCCCAATGGAACCAATTTCGCTGGGAAAAAACTAGACAAGACGCCCGGACTTACTCTGAATGTGGGTTATACCCACAATTGGAATTTGGAATCTGGTGCCCGTCTGACAGGCTACATTGGCACTAAGTACTCCTCATCTTATGTCACCACAGATACGGGTACGGCTTCGGCTGCTCCAATCCAGTTTGAACAGAAAGCATTTACCAAGTCTAACTTGTCTATGACTTATGCCAATGCCAGTGATGATCTGGAGCTGCAGTTCTATGTCAAGAACATCGAAAACAAATCGCAGTTGATGGGTTCTGTGGCATTCTTCAATTCCAACTACGGCTACATGAGCGAACCGCGCACCTACGGCGTTCGCGCAACTTACCGGTTCTGATGGGCAGAGCAAAGGATCCGTCAACGGATCCTTTGCCTATTGGAATGCACAATGCTTGACAACAAAATCAGCGATATTCTTTCCCAGGCACCGTACGCGTTACCAGTCGATTCAATTCAGTGGGTGGCACGTCAAATCGCAAGCCTGAATTTGCGCGAGAAAATCGGGCAATTGATCAACGTCCAGGTGATGCCGGGGGATGAGTCCGTATTCGGGTGGATTGAAAAGTTCCAGATTGGCTCGGTGACGGTCATTAATTTTTCCGACCGGGAGCAGTGTCGTTCAGCCATTCATCGCATCCAGCACAGTCTGGCGTTGCCGCCGTTGGTCTGCGCCGATGTGGAAGGTGGTGTGACCAGCGGAAATATCACCACAACGTTTCCAAATCAGCTGGGCTGTGCCGCCGCTGGCTCGCTCGATACTTATCGGGCGGCCATGCAGGTAGTGGCCGCTGAACTTAAAGAACTTGGTGTCAACTGGACATTTTCACCGACTCTGGACGTCAACAGAGCTTTCCGCAGCGCTATCGTCGGTACCCGTTCTTTCGGCAGCAACCCAGACACGATCGCTGCTTTTTCCGAAATTCAAATCCAAGCCCTGCAGTCCGCCGGTGTAGCCACGACAGCCAAACATTGGCCAGGCGAAGGTTACGACGACCGCGACCAGCACTTGGTGACCACCATCAACCCCTTGTCTGTGGATGAGTGGTATGGTGTGTTTGGCCGTCTGTACCGCCACGCCATTACACAGGGCGTGATGTCCGTCATGTCTGCCCACATTGCATTCCCTGAGTACGCTAGGCAGCACGGCGCCACCGGCCTGGTCGCGTATAAACCTGCGTCGGTTTCCCGTTTGTTGAACGATTCCTTGCTCCGGGGAGAGCTCGGTTTCAATGGTTTGATCGTGTCAGACGCGACCCTTATGGGTGGGCTTGAAAGCTGGAGTACTCGCAGAGAGTTTGTGCCCGAACTTGTCCGCAACGGATGCGACATGGTGCTGTTTTCGGCCACGCTTGCAGAGGACGTTCAGGCGATTGAAGACGCTGTACAAAGTGGTGCACTGACAGAGGCTCGTGTTGATGAGGCTTTGGTTCGGATCTTGGGCCTGAAGGCCAAGCTCGGTATCCACCTCAAGTCACCAGCCACGACTACCGATTCGCCATCGCCATCGCCATCGCAGCAATGCAGTGCGATTTCGCGCTTGTCGGTCGATTGTCCCACGCTCATCAAAGATGTGAGGGGGTCTATTCCTTTGAATCCAGAGGTGATCAAAAAGATTTTGGTCATCAAGGAAGAAAACGTCAACCCACTGGGCGGTAACGAATTTGCCATTGTGATCGACAAACTCTTGGCTAAAGAGGGATTTGACGTTGCTGTTTTTCAAGCTGACCAAGATGATATTGAAGAATGTATTAAATTCGATTTGATTATCTATGCGCTGGCTCAGGAGTCCCAATTGACGAAATCCAGAATATTCCTAGATTGGAATAAATTGCATGGTGGAACATTGCCGTCCATGCGGCGTTTCTGGCATGAAAAGCCCACAGTGCTAATTTCATTTGGGCATCCCTATTATTTGTACGACGCTCCGCGCATGCCTTGCGTTATCAACGCATACACCCCCACGATCGAAGTTCAGCAGGCGGTAGTAGAAAAGATGATGGGGCGAAGTGAGTTTGTGGGCAAGAGCCCGGTTGATGCATTCTGTGGTTTGGAAGATTCTAAATATTGATTGGAGAAAATATGATTGAAACAATGAGTGTAGAAAGTAAAGCAAGCAAATGGCTTGTGGTCAACATCATCCTGGCCTATTGGGCCTTGTCGATGGCGTTGTTGGTTCCACCCATGATGACGATCGCTTTGCGAGTCGCTCAGATTGCACCTGAATCTAAAGAAAGTACCCTGGGTTGGCTGTTGGGTATAGGCTCCGTAGTTGCGATTTTTGCCAACCCGGTGGCAGGCTATTTCAGTGATCGTACCGCGTCCCGCTTTGGCAAGCGCAAGGTATGGATGGTGGGTGGCAGCTTAGTGGGTTTGGTTGGACTGTGGATGATATCCGTAGGTGATGTCCCCACCATGATTGCGGGTTGGTGTTTGACCCAGTTGGGAATGAATGGTGTGGCTGCAGCGCTAATGGCTTTGCTTCCTGATCAAATTCCGAGAAGCCAACGTGGGATGGTCAGCGGTGCAATGGGTATGTGCATTCCGGCTGGCATGATATCCGGAATGGCCATCGCCAATCACTTTAAAGACAGCACTCAGCTGATGTTTCTGGTGCAGCCTGTGATTCTGATTGTGGTCGTGTTTCTACTGTGTACTGCCTACAAAGACTTAGACATTGATCGCGGTTCAATGGCCCCCTTCAGTTTCAAGCAGATGTTCAAGGACTTCTACTTCAACCCAATGGCTGTACCTGACTTCACGTGGGCATTCGTGAGTCGGTTGATGTTCTTTATGGCACTGGCCACCTTTTTTGGCTACCAAGTGTATTTCTTGATGGATCGTCTGGGTTACAGCCAATCTGATATCCCTGAAGTCATGGTTAAGGTGAATTTGATCACTTCTGCAGTGCAAATAGCCAGCAGCTTTTTGAGTGGTTGGTTGTCAGATTTGATCGGGCGCCGAAAGGTATTTATTTGGTCTTCAGCCGCCCTTTATGGCGTTGGTTTGGTGATGGTAGGTTACTCAGACTCTTACAATTCGTTTTTGCTGGGAGCCTGTGTGATGAGTCTGTCTTTCGGTGTGTACTTTGCTGTGGACATCGCCTTGGTCACCGAGGTTTTGCCTGACGAAAAAAACAACGCCGCCAAAGATCTGGGTGTCATGAACGTGGCAGGAACTTTGCCCCAAACATTTGCTCCTGCTGTAGCACCCTTGTTTCTTTTTGCGGGCGGTCAGTCTGTGCCCGATTACAGGTTTCTGTTTGCAGCGGCAGCAGTCTATGCTTTCATTGGTGCGCTAGCCATTGTCCCCATCAAAAAAGTACGCTGACTAACCCTCTTTGCGCTGTTTCGGGTCTGCCTCTTCCCCAACAGGGGTATGATGCGACCCGTTCAGTCTTTTGAAATCCAACCTCGCGACCCTTGGCGGGGGTACTGCGTGTACTGACCGATGGTGCGACTGAACGCTGATTTTACAAAGTTGCAACGAGTTTCATACACATGGGTCTTCAGCACTCCAAAGTGACCATCAACGATGTTGCCGAACGTGCGGGCGTCTCGGCAATGACTGTTTCTCGTGTGATCAGGAATAAGGGAAACATTGCACCCGAAACCCGTGAAAATGTTAAGAGAATTATCGAGGAACTTAATTACGAACCGTTGTCATCGGCGCGCAATTTATCTGGTGCGTATTCCCGAACCATTGGTATTGTTATTCCTGACTCTAAAGTCTTGCGTCAACTGCGGCATGGTTACGAATATGAGTACGCATTGCTAGTTGGTTCATTGAACATATGCAAGAAATTTGATTACGCAGTCAATATAGTAGAAATGAGTTTATTGGATGATCCTGTCATATTGGTGCGTAAGGTATTGAAGCGGCAAGTTGGCGGTTTTATAGTTGCTGCTCCCACGACCGAGTACAACAATTTAATTAGAACTCTAAGAGAGCACAATATAATTTTTTCTGCTATCAGTCCCAACGAGTCAATAGACATTGACTTGATGGTTCTTGCCGATGAAAAAGCTGCCACTTTCAACATTACCCAGCGTATGCTGGAGCTGGGTCATCGTGATTTGGCCTTTGTTGGTGGCTTGGATGACCATCGTGCCACCAATCAACGCCAAGCGGGTTTCGTTCATGCCATACAGGAGCATGAGGATGCAGCAACCATAAGGTATGCGGTAGAAAATTGCGACCCTGTTTTCGAGGCCGGATACGAGGTAGGAATGCGTCTACTCTCCAAGCAGCGGCGACCTTCCGCGATTCAATGCTTGACCGATGACATTGCCGCAGGCGTCATGTCTGCTGCCAACCAGTTGAATATCCGGCTCCCTGGCGAACTGTCCATCGCCGGTTTCGACAACTTTGGTCTTGCTCGCAAGCTGTCGCCGGCTTTGACCACTGCTGTTTTGCCTGCCGAGGAAATGGCGGAGGCCGCGACGTTGCAGGTGATCGAGGCGCTTGAGGGTCGCTGCCTCAAGTCCACTCGGACGCTCGATTGCGATGTGATCACACGCGAATCTATGGCCCCACGCTACAGAGCGTAGGTACCGCAGTCATAAAAAGGCGCCCCGCATTTGAGCGGGGCGTTTTCATCAACAGCTTAGAACGGATACTGCTGCTCGTAAGGCTCAATCGTCAGCCATTTGAGTTCAGTGAACTCATCGATCACGGCACGTCCATCGAAGCGGCCATAGCCGCTGTCTTTGGTGCCGCCGTAGGGCGCTTGCGCTTCGTTTTGCACGGTGGAGCCGTTGACGTGAACCGAGCCGTACTCCAACTCCATTGCAACGGCCAAGGCACGGTTGACATCGCGCCCAAACACACCCGAGGACAAGCCGTAGGCACTGTCATTGGCCACATCAATGGCTTCTTGCACGCTGTTCACCCGAATGACCACGGTGATGGGGCCAAAGGTTTCCTCGTCGTAAATTTTCATGCTGGCGTTGACGTTGTCCAAAATGGTGGCGGGCATAACGGCACCATTGGCCACGCCGCCGCACACCAACTTGGCACCTTTGTTCAAAGCGTCTTGCAGCAACTCGTTGATGCGCGGGCCTGAGCTGGGGGTGAACATGGGGCCGACAATACACTGCGGGTTGATGGCTGGGTCACCGGCTGCCAATTCTTTGGCGCGGGCACCGAATTTGGCGACAAATTCGTCGGCGACTTTGTTGTCAACGATCAAGCGTTCGGTAGACATGCAAATTTGGCCTTGGAACAAGAACGAACCAAACACCGCCGCCTTGACCGCCTCGTCGATGTGCGCATCATCCAAAATGACCAAGGGCGATTTGCCACCCAACTCCAACAGGCAGCGCTTGAGCTGTTTGGCGGCTTTTTCTGCCACGATGCGGCCCACACGGCTCGATCCTGTGAAGTTGATGCGGCGAATGGCCTTGTGGGCGATCAGGGTGTCCACCACTTCAGGCGCAGATTGGGGCGAATTGCTCAGGTAGTTCAACACCCCTGCTGGCAGCCCGGCCTCAACGCAGGCCGCGGCCACCAAGGCGTGTGTACGTGGGCTGACTTCGGAGCCGCGAAACACCACCGTGTTGCCACACACCAACGGGTAAGCAATGGCACGTGCGGCCAAAACCACGGTGCCATTCCAGGGCACGATGCTGAGAATGCCGCCGACGGGTTGGCGCAGCGTCATCGACATGGCCCCGGGTTTGTCGGTGGGCAGGGTTTCGCCTTGAATCTGTGTGGCCAGCGAGGCGGCCTCGCGGAACACGCCCGCCGCCAAATGGACGTTAAAGCCTGCCCACAGGGGCGAGGCACCTACCTCAGAGGCCATGATTTCAATGAACTGCGGGGTTTTTGATTCCAAAATATCGGCGATTTTGAGCATCAAGCGGCGACGCTCGCTCGGGGCGCTGTTGCGCCATGTTTTGAAAGCCGCGTGGGCTGAGTCTGCAGCGCGTTTGGCATCGGTCAAACTGGCCGATGCCGCTTCGGAAACCAGTGCGTTACTGATGGGGTGGCGGCGCTCAAAGGTGGCGTTGTCTTGGGCATTGACCCATTCGTTGTTGATCAAAAGTTGTGCAGTCATGGTGTTCGATTCCGGTGGGTTTGTAGAGAAAAGTTGTTTAAAAAGTTTAAGCATGGCCTTACGAACGTTCTGCAAGATCAGGCTTTGGCCTTGCCGGTCAAGATATCGGCCATGCGTTCACCAATCAGCACGCAAGTGGCCATGGTGGCCACAGCTGCGATGCGCGGCATGATGGAGCTGTCGGCGATACGCAGCCCTTGCACCCCGTTGACCCGCAGCTTGGAGTCCACCACGGCCTTGTCGTCTTTGCCCATGCGGCAAGTGCCGCTGGCATGGAAGTATGTGGTGGCTCCGTCGCGAACGAAGTTCTCCATGTCTTTGCCGGTGAGCTTTTTGGCGGGCGCCACTTCGCGCTTAACAAATGGTTTCATGGCCGCAGAGTTGCCGATTTCCCGTGCCAGTTCAATTCCGACGGCCAGTGACTTCACATCGTCTGGGTGGCTCAGGAACTGCGCGTCTACCACCGGCAGGTCGTCCGCGTTCGCAGAACGCAGGGTGACCGTGCCGCGGCTCTTGGGCATGACCAGGCCTGAACACAGCGCCCAGCTCGTCGGCGGCGGGGCGTACTGCTTGCCAACCACGTCGCTGGCGTAGGGCAGTTCAATCTGAACGAGGTTGATGTCTGGCGAATCGTTGCCGCCCGCACTGCGCCAGAAGCCGGCTGCGTTGGCGGCGCTGTTGCGGTGGGGAATGTGCTCGTTGGGCTCCCAAATGCAGCCCCCGTGCAGCAGGTGGTCCTGGAAGTTGCGACCCACCTCGCTGGCATTGACCACGGTTTTGATGCCGTGAGCGGCCAGTTGCTTTTCATCACCAATGCCGCTGAGCATCAGCAGCTTGGGCGTGTTGACGCCGCCCGCAGACACGATCACTTCAGATTTCGCCGCGACTTGCGAGGTCACACCGTTGCGGCGAATTTGGACGCCGGTCACGCGGTTGCCTTGCATAGTCAGACGGTCAACGTGCGTGTTGACGATCAGCGTCACGTTCTTGCGGGCAAGCACCGGGTACAGGTAGGCGCGTGCCATGCTGTTGCGCTGGCCGTTTTTGATGATCTGGTTCATCAAGGCGAAACCGGTGCCGCGCTCTTCGCGTTCGCCGTTCAGATCGTCAAGCACGGGCAGGTTCAGGCTCTTGCAAGCCGCCAGCATGCCGGGCGCAATGGGGTGCGGATTGTTCGCTGGCTGGCACCACACAGGGCCACCCTTGCCGCGGTAACGCGGGCTGGGGGCGCCTTGCCAGTCTTCCATGCGACGGAACACGTTCAAGGCGGACTCGTAGTTCCAGTCTTTGTCGCCACAGGCATCGGCCCAGAATTCCATATCGCTCTTGAACGGGCGGGCCCAGATCGTGGCGTTGATGCTGCTACCGCCACCCACCACGCGACCCATGTGTTCCGGGATTGCACGGTTGTTGGTGAATGGCGTCGGCAGCGCGACGTGTTTCCAGTCACGCTCGGTGCCCAGGTTGGTGAACCACACGCCAGGGTTCATGACGGCGGGGTCCGTGTCCCAGCTTCCTGCTTCGATGATCAGGATGTTTGCGTCGGTTCGTTCCGCTAAGCGCCCCGCCAATGCGCAACCCGCGCTACCAGTGCCGACCACGATGTAGTCGTAAGCGGCTTGCAGCTGCGCCGCACGTTGTGCCTGGTTGTCCCGGATGGCTTGCAGCTCATCGGCCAGTGCGGACACGCCAGCAGTGCCCAACCCTGCTGCGGCAACCGCGTTGATGAAGCCGCGTCTGGACAGTTTGCCCGTGATGAAGGCGCGCTCCAGGCGCTCCTGACTACCGCTGTCCGATGAAGCGTCTTGAGTTTGGAAAGGAAGTTGCATGCTTGTCTCCGTGGTTGCCGTTTCCAGGATGGTCCCCATGACCATCGCGAACTGGCAACAAAAAGCAAGCGTAAAGATCGGTATGTCAGATCAGAATTTCGGGATAACCCTTAGATGTTTTTGTTCTGTTCTGAGACAACTTCCGGTGTTTGCACGTCGGTTGATGGTTGAGTTTCTCCATCCGTCATCAATCTCCGGTAAATAAGACCCCTTGATACACCCAGATGTTTGGCTGCTTTGGAGATGTTTCCGTTGTAAGACAGAACGGTTTGCCTGATCAGGCTTTTGTCCAGGTCTTTCAATGTGGAAGCCATGGACAACGATGCCCTCGGCTCAGTGGCAAGTTCGGATGCCTGTTTAGACGTCCCGGTGTCGATAAGCGCAGCGTGGCCTGGAGCATGGCCAATCACTGCAACTTGTATGCCGTTCGCTCCATCCGAGGCTGGTGTTTCCACCTTGATCCACACGCTCAGTCCGTTCGCAAGTCTTGAGGGGGATGGCGAGTTGACTGCCAACAAGCGAGGAACGGACCGCCCAAAAATACTTTCAGCTGACGCTTGACCGCACATAATGTTGCAGAGGTCGATACCGATCATGCGGGCGGCCACCCCGTTGGCCCATGCCAGATCTCCTCTGGCGTTGATTCCGACCAATCCTGCCATCGGGGTGTCCAGTAGAGAGGGCGTAACTTGCAGGCGGACAATCATCTGGTCTTGCGACTGAGTGACCAAGAGTCGATTCTCTATGCAGGTGGCGTACAAATTGACGACCGCATTGACATCAAATTCAAACGGCTTGTGTTCACTGGAAATGTCCAGTACGCCGGCCAACTCGCCCTGAATGTTTCGGATGGGTGCTGCCGCACAGTACATGGGCTGTACTCGGTCGAAATAGTGTTCTCCGCCCAGGACCGTGGCCGCCTGCCCGGTTTTGAGTACCAGCCCGGGAGCAGTGGTGCCAATGGCGTCTTCTGAAAAATTGATACCTACGCGGTGGGCTACCCGCGTGATTTGCGCGTCAGAGGAGGTGGGTCCGGTCGATGCAATCAACACTCCGGTGGCGTCGGTGAGCATGGCCGAGCACGACGTGCCCGCCAGCATTTTCTCCAGTTCGCTGGTCTGGCCCGCCCAAGCCTCCATGAGCAGGCGGTTTCTCTGGAAAGCCAGGTGAGTCCGGCTCGGCGACACTTCGTTGAACTCGATCGAGTCTGTTGGATTCAGTCGCAGCCGTTGACAGCGCGCCCAAGAATCCAGAACCTCCTTTTTGACCACACCAGTCGGAACAACCCCTTCTTCAAAATATCTTTGACGTGCCAGTGCCACACGCTGTGATGCCGACGTGAAAAAAAGGGCGCGAGGAGAGTTGCTCACGGCCTGACCTGGCTTTGAAGGTTGATGTGTTTCGTTCGCATGACAAGCGGCTTTGGACTCAAAGATATTGAACCAAAAGGACGCATATGTGTATCAGCCGCGTGAATGTGCAAGATCACGGAGATTGATTCGTCACCCTTTGCAGACCTATTCTTCAGTCTTCACGCCGGGCCGCACCATCAGAAAAAAGCTCCACCAACAGTTGTCTCAACCACAAGCTTGCTGGGTCACGGTTGAATTTGGCATGCCAAAACAGGTTGATGGCAATGTCCGGAAGCCGGGCAGGGTGCGGGGATGTTTCCAGACCAAAAGCGTCCTGCACCCGCTCGGCAAAACGCTGGGGCACTGTCGCGATCAGGTCGGTGGTTTGTAGTATGGGGCCCACTGCAATGAAGTGGGGCACCTTCAGGCGGATGAGTCTTTTGATGCCAGCCTTGTCCAGCAATCCGTCCACGTCGGTGTGCCCTGTGTTCTCGGGTACCACGCCCACATGTTCCAGCTCGGTGAACTGTTGGAGACTCATGGGGGAGGTCGCAGCGGGATGGCCTTTGCGGAACATGCAGACGTAGCGATGGCGAAAGAGTCTTCGCTGAAAAAAGCCGGTTTGCAGGTCGGGCAGCGGTCCAGCCGCCAGATCGACGGTGCCCGACTCCATGTCCTCCTTCAGGTTGCCCCGATGCGGGCGAACCGTGTTGATTCGGATGCCCGGTGCTCGCTTGGCCAGCGCCTCCATCAGCGGGGGCATGAAATAAATCTCGCCAATGTCCGTCATGGCCAGGTTGAAGGTGCGTTGGCTGGAGGCCGGGTCGAAAGAATCCCGATGTATGAGTGCTGACTGCAGTGTGTTGAGCGCATACACCACCGGCTCGGCAAGGTGCAGCGCATAGGGTGTGGGCTCCATGCCCCGTGAGGTCCGCAGGAACAGCTCGTCATTCAAGACGGTGCGCAGCCGCTTGAGCGCGTTGCTGATGGCAGGCTGGGTGAGTCCCAGCTTGTCTGCAGCGACAGAAACGCTGCGGTCCAGCAGCAGCTGGTTGAAGACAACCAGCAGATTGAGGTCCAGATCACGGAGGTTCATGGCTAGAGATGATATTCACAACAGTGATTTTGTCTATCAGGTCCGATGCATGGACTGATAAGGCGAGTCTCTCCAGAATGCGTGTCATCTTGAGACAACACCACCCGGTGCATCGAACATGGAACTCGTCGTCGAACCTCTGAACCGACAAATCAACGTCGAAATCGGCAACAACCTGCTCGATGTCTTGCGTGCAAACGACATTCCGATTTCGTACAGCTGCATGGCTGGGCGTTGTGGCACTTGCCGTTGTCGCGTGGTCAAGGGCAAAGTGATGAACTCCGGGCCAGAGTCCGGCCATTCCACCAGCGCTGACGATGGCGACGTGCTGGCCTGCCAGGCGGTGCTGACCGAAAACTGCACCATCGAGTTGCCCGAGGTGGACGAAGTGGTGGTGCACCCCGCCAAGATCGTCAAAGGCACGGTCACCTCCATCGAAGAG
>JACCDQ010709219.1_pt1 | contig 13907 bp, 10 predicted proteins | sample 7446031 | NCBI WGS metagenome assembly JACCDQ01 (sample SAMN15323442, study PRJNA562643) | freshwater metagenome | isolation source: river surface water | place: USA:Blue River Watershed | collected 2017-08-17 | reverse complement strand
GTGCGTCGGCAACAGCGCCAGTCCGGCCGAGAGCAACACCACGCCGAGCAGCAATCCGATCAAGCGGCACCTCGACTGGGCCGGCAACTGAAGATGTGCCCTGACCCCGAGATACAAGAGCACTGCCGTCATGAACTGAGTCAGCATCATGCCGAACACGGCCATCACGGACATGCCATCCGGCCGTGCCAGCAGGTTGATCGCGGAGAGAAAAGCGCTGAAGTAGCCACCCGCCCAGTACAGCTGGGAGCGGAGCCGATGGCCAAAGTACCACGAAGCCCATTGGGTCAGGAAAGCAATCCCCACCAGGCAGGCCAGCAGAATGAGCAAGGTCGGACTGTGCATTCCGGTGCAATCCTCAAGAAAATAGGGGCAGCAAAACTCGCCGCAGCCCAAACACCGGCGAATTCTCCGCCAATTAGCCCGAATCCGGTGCGTCGACCGCAAAAAAAGGGCGATCCGGTAGCGATCGCTTAACAAAATTTTACCCGCGTTAACCCAAATCGCCGCCAATTCTGCGGGTTTCCGGCCGATATATTGCTCGAAAGAATCCGTCCGGGAACCCCCCGGCTTTCATTGTCATTTTCAAGGAGTACAACATGATCAGCGGTATCGGTAGTAGCAGCATGGCGGAGGGGGACATGCCACCACCACTGCAGAACGACAGTGGTTTCACCGAGGATGGGTTACACAGCCAGCAGGACGAAATCGGCTCGACCGATAGCCAGGCGAGTACGAGCTCGGGCAGCACGACGACCGACGAGCGGAAAATCCTGCATCAAATCATGAACGTAATTGCTTCAACCAGCGCAGCAAGGTTTCGTACAACACTTCCGGCACCACCGGTTTGGCGATGTGATCATTCATCCCGGCGCCAATGCAGACCTGCCGGTCCTCTTCGAACGCGTTTGCCGTCATGGCCAGAATCGGGGTCGTTTCGTTGAGCGATTGGATACGGATGGCCTGACTCGCCTCAATCCCGTTCATTTTCGGCATCTGAATGTCCATCAGGATCAGGTCGTAACGTTTTTCCCGGGCAAGTGCGACTGCCTGCTCTCCATCTTCGGCCAGATCAGCGGCCAGGCCAGCGTCTTCAAGCAGCCCCATGGAGACTTCCTGATTGATCGGCTCATCTTCGACGAGTAGCACCCGGATACCGGCATAGGCCCGGCGCAGTTCGAGCTCGGCAGAACCTTCGCCGGCGGACGGCAGCGCTGGTGTCGCCTCGGGTGCATGGTGCTGAAAACAGGCGCTGAAGCGGAAAATACTGCCGACCCCGGGCGTGCTTTCCACCTCGAGGCTGCCACCCATCAGGCTGACCAGGCGTTTGCTGATGGCCAAGCCGAGGCCAGTACCACCGTATTTGCGGGCCATGCTGTTGTCTGCCTGCTCGAACGACTGGAACAGGCGGGATTGCACCTCCGCGTCGATGCCGATTCCGGAATCGATGATTTCGAAGCGAACCCTGAGCCCTTCCGAACTGTCCGTTTCACAACGAATTCGCAATGTAATCCGGCCATGCTCGGTGAACTTGATGGCATTACCGAGCAGGTTGAGCAGGACCTGTCCCAGGCGTAGCGGATCTCCCTTGAGTGGCATGCGCCCCAGGCTCTCCGGCAAATCGATATCCAGCACGAGCCCCTTTTCCACCGCCCGATGGCCAAGCACGCTCGACAGATTCTCCAGCACGGCGGCGATCTGCAACGGCCGTTCCTCGAGAACAAAGCGCTCGGCTTCGATCTTAGAGATATCGAGAATATCGTTGAGCACCCCGAGAAGGTGGTTCGAGGCAGCCTTCGCCTTATCCAGATGTGACAGGCCCTTGGCGTCCGTCATCCGACGACGCGCCAGCTCCAGCATGCCGAGTACGCCATTCATCGGCGTTCTCAATTCGTGACTCATATTGGCCAGGAAGGCACTCTTGGCGCGGTTGGCCGCTTCCGCCGCATCCCGGGCCGCCGCCAGCTCGGCCGTGCGCGACTCGACCAGTTCGCCAAGATGATGCCGGTGTCGCTCAATTTCGGTAATGTCGTAACCGACGCCAAGCACCCCGAGCAAGCGCCCGTCTTCGGAAAACATCGGGGTCTTGGTCGTTTCCAGCAGAACACGCTGGCCACCGATCGCATAGGTGACCCACTCCTGATTGACCGAAGGGCCGCCTTTCTCGATCGCACGCCGATCGTTATCCCGGAAAAAATCGGCCAGGTCACTGGCGACGAAATCGTAATCGGTCTTGCCAACGACTTCTGCTTCCCGGGCCCCGAAAAATTGCCCGAACTCGGCATTGCACGCCAGATAAACACCGTCCGGATCTTTCAGCCAGATCATCGCCGGGACCGTTTCGAAGACCGCGCGGAGAAACCCCCGCTCACGCTGCAAGGCCTCGGTCCGTTCCATCACACGCGCCTCGAGCTGATCGCGCGCCTCGATGACGCGCTCGGCCATTTCGTTGAAGGCCACCCCCAGGCTGGCGACTTCACGCGTTGCCGATTCGGTGATCTCCACCCGCCGTTTCCGCTCGCCCAAACCAAGCGCAGCGACCGCCTCGGAAAGCGCTCCCAGCGGTCGGGTGATGCGACGCGACATCCAGCCCAACATCAGCAGGGCAATCAGAAGAAAAACGACGCCCACCCCAAACAAGGCATTACGCACCGAAATCAGACTGGCCAGAATATCGGACTTGCTCTGGAAAAGTACCAGGTGCAGCCCCTGGCTACCATTGATCGGCAGATATCGATACGAGGCGATCACCTCGCCCAATTCAGGTAACGTCCGTTCAAGAATGCCTTCGAACCCTGCGCTGATACCCAGCAACCCCTCGACTTTTTCTGCCCGAGCCAGCGTATTGACCAAAAAATGGCCATCGTTGTCAGCGAGCACGACATGACGTGCTCCGAGTGACCCGCCGATACGGTTGGTCAGTCCTTCGAGCAGGGAGTCCTGACGAAGCATGGCGATCAGGACATGATCCGTATCGTTGCCGTCCAGCGCATCGTTTCCATTCCGACGAATCTGGCGACCAATGGCCAGCGTCGCACTGTCACTCCCTTCCGCATGCAGGAGCAGCACCCGCTCGGAGACCCCCGGTTCCCGCAGGACTTCCAGCAAGCCAGGATAAGAAGATCGACCGCCGGCGGCCTGTGCCTGCACGCTCTTCAGCACTTCGCCGGTCGTCGTCGAGACGAGTTGGATCTGCGCATAGTGGTCAGGGTAGGCACTGACCAGCCGTTCAAGCATGTCGTCACCTGGTGACGATGCACCGCCTTTGGCAAGGCGAGCAGCCTCCGGACTTTCAGCCAGCATCAGGATGTCTCCCCGGCGCTCCCGCAGGCGGGACGAGATCAGCGTTGCCTGGATTTCAGTCGCCTGCTCGAGTAGCGAGGTCGCCGTAGCCAGCGACCGCTGGCGTTCGCCAGGCAAACCAAAGGCGGAAAGGCCGAAATACCACCCGGACAACAGCCCGGTCACGGCAAAGACGAAAAACAGGGCGAAGTAACGCGTGATCTTCGAGGAAAGCGAGGGCAGCCCCCGAGCCTTTTCAGTCGGCATAATCGAAGGTCGACAACTGATAGCGACGCCGATCGGCCATCACCGTGGCCAAGCCATCATATTCGAAGGCTTTGCTGACAGATGCCCAATGGGCATCGGCCGGCAATTTCCCCTGTTTCACGAGGAAGTCGAATTCACCACGCAATGGCGGTGAGGTCAGGCGCCCCGGAATCACCGGGGCCGCAGCCACATCGAGAATATCCTGCCGGGTAATGCGCGCGATTTGCGGATCGGACACCGTGAACGTCTTGCCGGAATGGGCCTGTGCATCTGCCTTGACCCAGCGGACTGCGCGCTCAAGATTTGCCGGCGATCGACGCATCCATTCGATGGCGCGGACAAAGGCAGCAACCAGTTGCAAGGCATCGGCCGGACGCTTGTCGACCAACGTTCGGTTCAGCACGAAAAAATCGTTGGTCAGTCCCCGGAAGATCACCCGGCTTCGTGGATCTGCCGCCAGCGCCGCCGAGGGTACCGGCTCCCAGGCGGCAAAGGCATCGATCTCACCGCGGGCCAGCGCATCCGCCATCTCGGCGACCGGCATGGCGACCAGTTTGACCTGCTGATCGGTCAGGCCCGCCGAACGCAAGCCCTGAAGCAGGGTGTGATGGGCACTCGAGGTATCGACATAGGCAATCCGTTTTCCGGCAAGCTCGCCGACACTGAGAATTCCCCGCCCCACGATGGCCGTCGAAGTCTGCTTGACCAGCCCGACAATCGCAGCCTGTTCACGAACTGTCGCGATCAGGGTCGGCATGTCACCGAGCAATGCGGCTTCAAGACGATGATCGGCGAGATGAGGAAGAATTTCCGCGCCGCTCGAGAAGGCGTAAAACGTGACGCCGCCCTTTTCCTTCAGGGCGTGCTGCAGGAGACGGTCACGCCGCATGACCGCACTGATCACCCCTGACGGCACACCCAGCGGCTGCATGCCGACATCAACACTCGGCGATCCGGCGACCAAGGTCGTCCGATCGGGTAGCGGCTCGGCCAGCGCGGCACCAGAGATCAGGGCAAAAGAAAGACAAAGCAGCGACAAGCAGCGATTCATCCCGATCCCCTTTCCACAGCGTTCATGGCCCAGAAAGTGATAATAGTATGGAAATCGGTAGCAGGCCATTCATCAGTGACCGGGCAGGTCAGGTACCGCCTGGGATCAGGGCGGATTCACTCGGCAAGCAGCTTGACCGTTTCGCCGGCAAAATCGACCTGCTGCCCCGGACGCAATTTGGCCCGCTTGCGGGTGTCGACCGCACCATCCACCCGGACCTCACCGGCGGCGATCGCGGCATGTGCCGCCCCACCGGAGTCGACGAGCCCGGTCGCCTTGAGCAGTTGATCGAGTTGGATATGCTCGCCACGAATGGCAAAGGTCTGGCTCATTGGGTTCCTTTGAGATTATTTCGGCAGGCGCAGTGCAAACACGGCGCCTTGATCATTGGCCAGTTCAACGTGGCCAACGAGCCCCTTGTTTTCATGCAGGGCGGCGATGCGTCCAGCCAGATGCAGGCCGATCCCCGTTCCCTGGCGGCTGATCGGCTGCATGGCGATCGGCTCGGCGAGGACGGTTTCCGGATAACCCGGACCATCATCACGGACGATGAAACTCAACCAGTCACCGCTTTCCTCAGCGGTCAGCGTAACGCTTGAGCGGGCATGACGAACGGCGTTGTACAAGGCGTCCAGCAAGACCATGCGCACCAGTGATTCATCGTAAAAGGCCAGGTCAGGCGCAGCTGTTACCGACCCGATGAGCGCCAGCGAGGTCTGGCGACGCAGACCGCAGAGTAATTCCTCAACCAGATCGGTTGGCACACGGGCATCGATATCGACGCGCAAGCCTCCCTTTTCGGACTTGTACCAGGCCAGCAGGTCGGTGAGTGCGGCAGCCGCTTCAAGCACACCACGCAGCGTCTCGGCATCGCCCCCGGCTTCGGCTCGTGCCGCCACGAGCGCCAGCCGGTTCTTGACGTCGTGGATGGTGAGCGCCGCGAGATCAGCGAAATCACTCATTTCTTGGCGTACTTGGTACGAATCCGCCCCATCAGATCATTGATGTCGGGCAGTTTGGGATGATTCGGATCCTGCGTCTGGGCCGCCAGCTGGAATTGCTGGGCAGTGCGCAACTTGGCCGGGTCGAGGCCATTGTTGTAGATATCGAGCAGCAGGGCATACGCCGCGTTGGTGACGATCTGCAGGTTGGCCGGCAGCCGGTTGGCCGCCTCGGTAAGCATGGCCGCGGCTTCGGCCAACTCGCCGGCCTTGGCACGGCGAACGGCGTCGTTGTTGAGCTGGATGATTTCGCGGATGCTCTCCGTCACCAGCGCTTCTGCCCGATCGGCTGCCCCGTGATCGCGCATCAAGGTCGAGACCTGCGCCTGAACGGCGGTCGAGTCCGGATTGCTCTGGACGACACTCTTCAGGATGTCCTCGGCCGCCGCCTGCTGGCCGGTCGCCAGGCAGGCCTTGGCGACCGTGATCGCCACCGCCTCCGGCAATTTTCCCGGATCGCTGCGCATGGCACGGGCCAGCGCCTCGGCGGCCTTTTCCGGATTGCCTGCCTTCTGCTGCGCCATGGCTTCGACGGCAGCCAGCATCGGATCATGTGCATCGTTCTTGAAGGTGGTACGCGCTTCCTCGAGCAAACTGACCGCCTTGGCCGGCTCGCCGAGTTCGGTCAGGGCATTGCCGAGACGAGCAAAATCGGCCGTCTCGCGCAGGGGAGAGTTCTTGGTTTTCTTGACCACGTGATCAAGCGCCTGCTCAACCCGGTTGAAATCCCCCTTCTGCTCGGCCGCCGTGGCAATCGCCCGATGCCGCGTCAGCGAATTCGGGGAAATCTCGCACGCCTTGTCGAGCACGCTCATCGCCGCCTCGGGATCACCGCTGGCCAGATGCACCTGGCCGAGCAGATCGTAGGCGGCCATCAACTGAGGCGCATCGGCGACGAGGGCGTCGAGGGTTTCCCGGCTGCGTTCGTGGGATTTGCTGAGGTAGAGCGCGCGTGCCAGCCCCAGGCGTGCCCAGGGCATCGGACGCAGGGCCAGCACCTGCTCGTAGAACTTGACCGCCTCCTCGCCATAACCGAGGTTGAGCAAGGCATTGCCCTTGATGCGCAGGGCGTCAACGAGATAACGATCCTTGGCGGCGATGATCTGATCGCAGGCCGTCACCACCCCGGTCCAGTTCGCCTTGTCCTGCAACATGTCGACCCGGGCCAGGCGGTTCTTTTTCTCGAGCAGACGTTCGAGCCGGGTTTTCAGGGCATCGGCCGTGAACGGCTTGAGCAGGTAATCGTCCGGCAGGCATTCAGCCGCGGTGACCACGTTTTCGTAACCTTTCTCGGCAGTCACCATGACGAAGATGGTGCTGCGACTGATCAGGTTGCGGCTGCGGACGAATTCAAGGAACTGCTGGCCATCCGTCCCGCCCGCCAGATAGTAGTCACACAGAATGACATCGCACGGCGTCTGGCGCAGGACCTCGATCGCGTCCTTGACATTGCTGCTGACGGCGACCTTGTCGCAACCCAGCGACCCCAGCTGGCTGCGTAGCGAACTGCGCATGTCGGGCAGATCATCCAGAATCAGGACCTGTTTGTCGGCGTATGTCGGGGCAAGGATCATGGTGGGCCGTTACATGGAGGGTGGCAAATTATAGTATGGCCAAGGCATTCAGCCGGCCGCTAAAAGTAGCTGCCGACGGATCAGGGCCAGACCGATCCAGATCAGGAACAGGATCGAAAAACAGAAAATGGCGACGGTCGACCGCGAGGCGCTGCGCGGCAGGCAGGCGCGGGTCAGCAAGAGCGGCCGGTGCGTGATTACGGCAAACAGGCGATACAGCAGGTTTCGTTGGCGCCCTTGCCCGGCAATCAGGTACAACGCGCCTTGCGCCAGCAGGCAGACGCCGAGCATTTCGACAATCGCCCGGGCAGCACTGAGCAGAAAGACCGGCCAGGTCATTGATCCTTGCTGCCGTGCTCGGCATCGAGCCGATCCATGGCACGGTTGTAGTAGTAGATGATGCCGAGGAAGATCAGCATCTGCCCCTGCGCAGCCATGTAGAAGCCCAAGGGGAAACCGAGGAATTCATAGTCGTTCAGGCGATCGGCGTACCAGCTGGAAACGAAGGTCACGACCGCCCACACTGCCAGCAACCGGAAGGTCAGGCGGCGAGTTTTCTGCCAATAGATGGAATCATGAATCATGTGCCGGCTCCCCCCTCCCCACTATGACGCACATTGGCCAGGAAGCGCTCAGAGGGATCTTGCGGTGTACGCGTCAACAGGCTGACCACGATCGAGGTCAGTGTCCCGGCGAGGACGCCGAAGACACCCGCCGACATGGAGTTCACGCCGAACCAGGGATCCATGCGGATATCGCGGAGGCCCAGCCAGGGGATATGGTCGAATTCGACCCGCACGATGTAGAAAATCGTCAGCAGCAGGCCCACGACCATGCCGGCCAGCGCCCCCTGTCGGGTCGCCCGCGTCCAGAAAACGCCAAGCACCAGCGCGGGAAACAGGGCGGAACCGGCGATCGAGAAGGCCCACGACACCATTGACAGGATGGTGCCCGGCTTCTGCGCCGCCCAGACGGCCGCCAACAGGGCGACGACCAGCAACAGGGATTTCGAGACCACCAGGCGGAACTGGGTCGAGGCCTGCGGCCGGAAAATCCGGTAATAGACATCGTGCGACAGCGCCCCGGTAATGGTCAGCAACAGCCCGTCTGCCGTCGATAGCGCCGCCGCCAGCGCCCCGGCGGCGACCAGCCCGGAGACAACGTAAGGCATGCCGGCGATTTCCGGCGTCGCCAGCACGATTACGTCCGGATTCAGGGAAAGCTCGGCGAACTGAAGCAGGCCGTCACGGTTGATGTCCTCGATCGAGATCAGCCCGACCTTGCTCCAGGCCGACACCCAGGCCGGCAACTGGGCGATCGGCATCTGCACCAGATTGCTCAGCACTTCATGCTTGGCGAAGACCGCATAGGCCGGAGCTGTCATGTACAACAGCACGATGAAGAGCAGCGACCAGAAGACCGAATCGCGCGCCTGCTTGACCGTCGGTGTCGTATAGAAGCGCATCAGCAGATGTGGCAGCGCCGCCGTGCCGAGCGTCAGGCAGAACACCAGCGTCATGAAATTGATCCGCATGGTCATGCGCTTGTCGTCGTCGCTACCGGGAAAGGCATCGGCGTGGTGCTCGGGCGCCTGTGCCCGCTTGGCGGCTGAAAGCATTTCGACTTCCCAGCGCTCCCGAGCCTGATCGGGATCATGGGGCAATTCGCGCCGTTGCCGCTCGAGCGCCACGATGTCACGCATCTGGGCATCCGACGCTTTCAGCGTATTGATCTTCTGCGACAAGTCCTCGCGTTCATGATTGAGCGAATACGGCAACGCCATGATCTTCGCCGCATAGCCATCAGCCCGCTCCTGAAACAGGCGACGCGCCTCGACTTCGGCCGGCGAAGCGAAATACTTGTCCTCAAGACGTCCGACCTGATGCAGGACCTGCCCGTAAACCGCCTGCGGCACCGGATTGCCGGTGACCTCGTAGGACAGGATCGCTACTGGCGAGATATAGGCGACGATCAGGATCAGGTACTGGGCGACCTGCGTCCAGGTCACGGCACGCATCCCGCCCAAGAAGGAGCAGACGAGAATCCCGGCCAGGCCGACAAACACACCGATCTCGAACTGCAGGCTGACGAAGCGGCTGGTGATGACCCCGACGCCATAGATCTGGGCGACGACATACACGAACGACGCGAGGATCGTCGCCCCCACCGCGACCAGCCGTATCGCATTGCCGCCATAACGAGCCCCGAGGAAATCGGGGATGGTGTATTCGCCGAAGCGTCGAAGATACGGCGCCAGCAACAGGGCGACCAGCACGAAGCCCCCGGTCCAGCCGGTCACGAACGCCAACCCCTGGAAACCCGACAGATACAGCGTGCCGGCCAGACCGATGAACGACGCCGCGCTCATCCAGTCGGCACCGGTCGCCATGCCATTGAAGAAGGCAGGCACCTTGCGACCGGCGACGTAATACTCGGAAACATCCGAGGTCCGGCTCATGATGCCGATGGCCGCGTAGATGAAAATGGTGAAAAAGAGGAAGGCGTAGCCGATCCAGCGCGGCGGCATGCCATGCTGCTCGAGGACCGCCAGGCTGGCGATGAACAACAGGAAGCCGCCTGTGTAGTACAGGTAGTAGCGCTGAAAACGACCCAGGCGGCTGAACATGGATTCCGGTCAGCGGTTGCGCCGCAGGAAACTGCAGGCATCCGACTCCTGCAGCAATTGTTCGGCCGTATCGATCTGGCGTGCCATCGCCTTGACCAGCACCCGCTGGAAAAGCCTTGCCAGTTGCAGCGTGTTCTCCATCAAACTGCGGCGCCCGACGAATTCGACATTGAAATGCTGCAACCACTCGTCAAGCGGCAGGGGGCTGTGGGCTTTTTCACTGAACAGCGACGGCAGCAGCCAGGCCAGGTCGATCTGGCGCGGCTGGAAATCCAGCCCCAGTCGTTCACGCAGGACTTTCTGCAGGAAGCCAATGACGAAGACGCCGTGATAGGTCACCAGCGGCGCTTTGCCGATGAACTGCAAAAAGGCAATCAGGCGGGCGTCGACCGCAGGCAGCCATTCACCGGCATCGTCCACCAGGTCGATCACCACGGCGGCCTCCGGCACCACCCGCCCGGCCTGATCGATCACCAGCGCGGCGACCGAGAGCAGCCGGTCGCTGTCGACCTGCGGCCCGCTCGTCTTCACATCGAGCACGATATAACGCGCGTGAAAATGCAGATCGGCCAGATCCGGCTCGGGCATTGCTTCCCAAGTTGCCACGGCTTCCGCCAGTGCCGGCGGCAAGTCACTGCCTCCACCGCCAAAAATCAGTTTGCGCAGGCCGAACATCAGTTCACCTGGTAGTCGAGCTTGAGGCGCGTCTGCAACTTGCGGGCCTGACGGAACGACTCCTTGAGGATACGCCGGTCGAGTTCATTCAGTGAATCCGGATTGATCAGGTTGTCGCCCTGCTGTCCCGGCTCGTTCTCGAGGTACTGGTGCTGCAAACGCAGCAACTGGATGAAATGGAGCCCTTCGAGCACGGCATTGACCTCCTCGGTCCGGATCGACAGGCGCTGGCCGGCCAGGCGCAGGCGCTGGATCGAATTGGTGTTGTGTACCCCGGTCGCCAGGGCATAGATGCGCGCCACATCGACGAAGATCCGGCTGCCGTATTTCTTGAGGTCGATCTTGCCCGGATGATCGGGTTCGAGGTCGGTGATGAAATCGCGGAACTTGCCGAGTGGCGGTTCGACATCGAGCGCGTTGTGCGCCATCGCGCGCAGGAACAGCGGGTTGGACGTCGACATCATCAACAAGTGACGGCGCAACGCCTCGGGCAAGTCGGTATTGCCATAGAGGGCCCGGTAATCGAAGAAGATGGTCGCGTTGAGCAAGGCATCCGGTTCCGGCACCTTGATCCAGTTGTCGAACTGCCGCTTCCACTCGTCGAGGGTCCGGCAGCAATCCGGGTTGCTCGCCATGATGTTGCCCTTGCACAACGGGAAGCCACAGGTATCGAGATCCTGATTGACGTCCTTGGCAAACGTGAGAAAACGCTGCCGGAGGTCGTCGACCGCAAGCCCGGGCGGGCAGGCGAAGATGATCCCGTTATCCTGATCGGTACTGAAGGTCTGCTCGTCGCGCCCTTCCGAACCGAAGGCCAGCCAGGTCCAGTCGATGCCGGTGAAATCGTGGTTGGCCAGGTTGAGTTCGAGGACACGCCGGGTCAACGCGTCATTGAGGGCAGAAATGAACTGGGTCAGCTGTTCTGCCCCGACGCCCTGCGCCAGCATGTTGAAGGCGAGCTGGCGGACATCGGCTGCGGTGCCCTTCAGGGCGTTGACGTCGGCGGCCGACTCGATGGCCTGGCGAATCTGGCGCAGGCCAACCCGCTGCAGGGCGAACAGGTCGCGCTCGGAAACCACGCCGGTCAACTTGCCCTCGGCGTCGGTCACCAGGACATGACGTACCCCGCGGGTCGCCATGGCGAACATCGCATCATAGGCCGTGGCATGCTCTTCCAGCTTAAGGGGATCGCCGGACATGGCCTCGCTGATCGGCACGGTGAGCGGCCGGTCGGCCAGCACGACGCGGTCGAGCAGATCGGAACGGGTGAACACGCCAATCGGCCGCTTGTCCGGATTGACCACGACCAGCGAACCGACACCGGCCTGCGACATGGTCTCGAGCGCCGTCCGCAGCGGCGTGTCCGGTGCGACACTGAGCGGCGAACGGGAGCCGATGCCGATCAACGGCGAGTTGAGCGTCTGCTGTTCGCTGGCGCGCTGGGCAAACTGCATCTGCAACTGCTGGCGCGACTGGTTGAGCAGGCTGGCGATGTATTGCGTGCAGAACAGGTTGAATTCCGGACTGGTCACCATCAGGACCATGAATTCATCCGCCGGCAACTGGTAACAGAAAGTGTCCTCGAGCGCCGTGTAGATGTTGGTCGACGGTCGACGCGCAGTCACCGCACCAATGGGAAAACTCTCGCCCGGTCCGAGATTGAGCAGGGAATATTCGGTGACGGCAACTTCACCGGCCTGGCGCGCCAGTACCTTACCAGACTCGATCAGGTAGAAATAGCGCACATCGCCGGAATCCGGCCCGACGATCACGCTGTCCCGGGCGTAATGCACCAGTTCGGCCCGCGTCGCGAAATGTTGCAGCGCATCGGCCGTCATTTTGTTGAACGGCGCATGTTTCTTCAGGAAGGCGATGGTGGCACCGGCTACCCGGTTCATGCCATCCCGCCGCAGGTCAGCCGACAACTGGCTGATATCCGTTACGTCTGTACTTGTCACGTCACTGCTCCAAAGTGCTGAAATCCTGTGCCCGCTTTGTCACGGGGCTTCCTAATATTTCACCCGCGCATAATAGGTCTTCTCGGAGGCTTCGAGCGCCTGGCGCAGGGTCACGATCCCCTTCTCGGCCAGCAGGGGCACCAGTTTGAGGAAGGCCTCGGCCGTCGCGGCAGCATCGTCGAGGGCGTTATGCCGGCTGTCGATGCTGATGCCAAGGCGTTCGAGAATCACATCGAGCTTGTGCGATGTCTGGTTCGGATGGGCGACGGCCGACAGCAGCAGGGTATCGAGTACCGGTTGGGCAAAACGGATGCCGGTACGTTCTTCCTTGAGTTGCAGGAAACGCATGTCGAAGGCGGCGTTGTGGGCGACCAGGACCGTTTCCTCGCAATACTCATGGAAGGCCGGCAGGACGACATCGATGGTCGGCTGGCCGCGCACCATGTCTTCGGTGATGCCATGGATCGGAATCGATTCGGGATTGAGCGGACGCTCCGGGTCGACCAGCTGATTGAAGGATTCCTGACGCAGCAAGCGGTGGTTGACGATGCGAACCGCACCGACCTGGATGATTTCGTCGCCTTTCGACGGCTCGAGCCCGGTGGTTTCGGTATCGAAGACCGTATAGGCGAGTTCGCTGAGCGAGCGGTCAAGGTCGATGCTGCGATCCTGGTACTTGAAGAGATCGAAATCGTAGTACTCCGGCCGGTTGTCGGCCCGGCTCCGCCCTTCCCCTTCCAGTTCCTCACCCGGCTTGGCGACGGGCAGGACGAAACGGACATAAGCGCGGTGCGCGGTCTTCTCGCGCTGGAACCAGATCTCGCCGCCATGGCGATCGATCACGTCACGCAGGGTCAGCAATGCATTTTCGCTGCCCACCTGCATCGGCTCCAGTTCCCAGGAGTAGAAGGTTTCCGAAGACATCGCCGCCCCGCTCCAGATCAGGTCGAGATAGGCCAGCGCCCCTTCGCTGCTCAAGCGCAAACGGACTTCGCGTACGTCGTAGATCTCTTCCAGCCGGGCCGCGAGGTAGAGCAAGGCGAAGACCAATGAATAACTGTCGGCCTTGATCCAGAGTTTTTCGTCGAGTTCCTCGGTCTTGCTCGGCAGGCCGAGCTTGTCCTGGATGCGCTGTTGCGCTGCCGCGATGATGTCGACCCCGAGAATGTCCTCGAGCGGCCAGCGGGTCTTCATCGAATCCGAGAAGTTGCTGATCGTTTCCTCGAGGCGCTGACTCATGCCGGTGACTTCGTCGCCCACGACCTGCAGGAAGCGCTCGCGCAGCTCCGGTTCCATGTCCGGATAATCAATCAGGTTGGCGACGGCGGCCCGGATGTTGCCAAGCGAGGCACGGCTGCCTTCGGTCAGGGTCAGCATCGCTTGGTCCTGACGGCCGGCCTGCTCGATGCTGCGGGTGATGTTCTCGACGGTCAGCACGTAACCGGTCGGCTGCTCGGCGCTCGACAGCACCGG
>JACCDQ011857192.1_pt1 | contig 13910 bp, 12 predicted proteins | sample 7446031 | NCBI WGS metagenome assembly JACCDQ01 (sample SAMN15323442, study PRJNA562643) | freshwater metagenome | isolation source: river surface water | place: USA:Blue River Watershed | collected 2017-08-17 | reverse complement strand
GCTTTGCTGTGGCTTCTTTTTTGGTAATAAGCCGAACCGTTTAAGTACCAAAATGCTGCTTGATTTGGAAATACTTCGATGGCTTCTTCGCTATGGACGATGGCACTATCAATCTGACGAAGTTTGAAGTCTATATTGATAATGTTTCCCCAAATTTCATGGATAGATTTATCCAAACGTGCCGCTTTTACATACTCATCTCTTGCCGCTTTTTCATCTCCTTTTTGAAAAAGTAAATCTCCATAAATGGCATGCGATTTTGGGTCTCTTGGGTTAGTTTTGATAAGTATCTTTGCCAGATTAAAAGCTGTTTCTTTAGCTCTTTCATCTTTTGCCATTCCAATATAGTTCAACAGAATGCGAGCTTTGGTAGTGGCATCCAAATTAGTATCAGCAAAAGCAAACTCTAATTCACGGTTACATTTTTCGATTTCGCCTTTTTCCTGAAAAAGTTGTGCAAGCATGATGTGTGCTTGGGCATTTTCTGGATTTACTTTGATGATTTTTTCAAGGTAAGGAATCGCTTGGTCGTTTCTTTTATTTGAAATCAAAAACTCAGCTTGGTCGATACTATAATCAATTTCGTCTGGGTCCGATTGTATCAATTTTTCGCCTTCTTTAATTGCTTCGTCAATTTTACCCATTTTCACCAAAACCATTTGTTTTTGGCGAATGATTTCTTCATTGATACCAACAATTTTTTCAGCTCTGTTATAGGCTTTTAAGGCATCGTCTAATTGATTATCAAAAACATATACCGTAGCTTGTTCGATATAATAGTCTGATTTTGAGGGATTCAGTAAAATTAGGCTTTGATATACTTTTGCGGCTGCATGAAAATTTTCACGTTTGACATACAAATTTGCCAGTTGTTCGCCGTAAGTTTCATTGTCAGGACTTTGCTCGAAGGCTTTTTCCAATTGCGAAATCGCTTTGTTGATGTCGCCCAGTTTTAAATAAGTATTCGATACAGCATAAAGAATACCGCTGTTGTTCGGAACAATGTCAAGTGCTTTTTGAAAAATTGGAATAGCTTTTTCAAAATCTTCCATCATGTAGAATTTCATCCCTTCTGTAAAAAAAGATTCCGCTTCGAGCATTTGTGCTGGCGAAACTTCTTCTTTTTTCTTGGAAGTACTTTCTTTTTTTTGAGCATAAGAACTTCCGCCGATTATTGAAAGAATAATCAAAACCGAGAAGATATATCGAACATTTAAAATCATCATTGATTGAGTAGCAGTTGAAGATTAAAACCAAAGAAACATCATCAATTTTTGTGCTACTTGTGTTATTTCTTCAAAGTTAAGGAAAATCTGTTTAAGTCGTTCTTATGAAATGCTTCTCGTAAGGATTCTCGCTTACAATTTTTATTTCATGCGTATCATAACGAAAATGTTTAAAAATCAAGTATATCAAAAATAATACTATTACTTGGTTTTGTTGGTAAACTTTACTCAAATCTGATAAAATATTGTATTTTTTTTAGAAGTATTAGCGGTAATGTTCTTCTAAAAGTGTTACGATTTGCTTAATTTTATTTGAATCTGTAAAAGCAATTGCGTATTCGGGTACTTCTGATAATCCGCCCATAGCAATGCCTTCTCGGCGGTAAGTCATTACTGAATCTCGTGTAGTTTTACCCGTAAGATGAAGTGCGTCAATGCCTGTTTCTGCCAGTGTAATGGCATTGTTGCTATTAACGCCACTCCCTGCCATAATTTGAATTCGTCCTTTAGCTTGTGCCACTATTTTACGAATTTGTTCGATGCCATCAATGGCAATATTGCTTTGTCCAGAAGTAAGAATACGAGTACAACCTGCTTCGATTACGCTTTCTAAAGCTTCCGAAAAATCGGGAGTCATGTCGATAGCTCTATGAAAAGTAACCGCCATCGGAGCTGCCAATTTTACCAATTCTGCCGTTTGTTCGAGGTTTACTTTCCCATCTGCTTTTAAAATACCCAAAACAATTCCGGCACAGCCCAAGTTTTTCATTACAAGAATATCTTCTTTCATAATGGCAAGTTCGTCTGCTGAATAACAGAAATCGCCACCTCTCGGACGAATCATGGCATGAACTTCAATAGAGATATTCGCCATAACCATTTTTACTAAGCCAGCCGAAGGAGTAGTGCCACCTTCGTACATCGAACTGCAAAGTTCAATCCGATTTGCCCCACCTTTTTGGGCGGCAATACACGATTCAAACGAATAAGCACATACTTCAAGAAGCGGTTTTTGAGATAAAATAGATTTTAAAAGCATAAAAAAGAGTAATTTTTAAGATAAATTTTTGAAAATATTGAAAATTATTTTGTTGATTTTCAGTGAAATAAAGATTTTTATTAGCAAAATTGTAAATATTTATAGGACTAAATGTACTTTTTTCAAATAAATTTAGTTACTTCAACACAAGATTTTACATAAAAAAGTTTTTCGTAAATAAAAAACACATACTTTTGCAATCCTAATAAAATGAAGGTTTTGATTGACGAAAAATAATCTTGTAAATCTCTAATTTTCAGGTTTTTAGTTTAAATAAAAAAGTAAATAATTGTAACCAAATTCATATTAATATGTACTGGACACTTGAATTAGCATCGTACCTCGAAGATGCACCATGGCCTGCCACAAAAGATGAACTAATCGATTTTGCGATTCGTACTGGGTCGCCACTTGAAGTAGTTGAAAACCTACAAGAATTGGAAGACGATGGTCAACCTTATGAAAGCATTGAAGAAATCTGGCCAGATTATCCAACAAAAGATGATTTCTTCTTTAATGAAGATGAGTATTAAAATACCATAAAATTTTATGCTATCAAGAAAATGCCGCCTGCAAAAGGTGGCATTTTTTGTTTAATTCGTATCGGATATTATTAACTCAAAGAATCAACATGAAAATTTATCACTTCCGCACACTTAATCCAGAGGCAAAAGCTATCGTTTTGCCGATACTTCAAACTGAAAATCTTTCAGAAGATTTACGTCAGATTGCTGAAAAATATGAGATAAATTTTGCCTTTTTACAACAAGATTTCAAGGCCGACCCTAAAGAAGTACAGACTTTTTACACAAGTAAAAATCAAAAAATTATACTCTTGGGTTTTGGAAAAAAGCCCGACTCTTCTGAAGTAATTCGTATTTTCAGAACACTCATTCATCAGTATCAAACCAAGCTACCCAATGAATTAAACATTGATTTGACACTGTTGCCAGAGTCGTGGATTGAGTGGGCGAGCAATGGCTGTCTTTTAGGAACATACAATATAAAATTGTATAAAACCGAGACTAAAGCAAAAGCTCCTTTGCTGTCGGAGGAAGGAGTTTTGAATATTATTAGCGATTCGGATTCAATCGAAAAATTGCTAACAAAAGGCAAAGCCACAGCCGAAACGCAAATGCAAATCTTTGATTTAATGAATGCCCCAGCCAACAAAAAATCGCCTTTGACTTTGGCAAAATGGGCTTTGGCTTCGGGAGAAAAGTACAAGTATTCGGTAAACGTTTTGGAAAAACAACAACTGAAAAGTCAGAAATTAGAGGCTTTGTTGGCAGTCGGACAAGGAAGTGAACACGCCCCCATGTTGATTGTGATGGAGTATCGTTCGCCCCAAGCTACTAAAACGATTGGTTTAGTGGGCAAAGGAGTTACTTTTGATACGGGCGGAATTTCTATCAAATCGTCGAGTAATATGCACTTGATGAAATCGGATATGGGCGGAGCAGCGGCAGTTTTTGGAGCGATTGAGTTGGCGGCAAAACTGGAATTGCCAGTACATTTAGTCGGAATTGTGCCAGCCTGCGAAAACTCGGTAGATGGAAAATCCTTTAAACCCAGTGATGTAATTGGCTCGTATTCTGGAAAAACCATTGAAATTATTGACACTGATGCCGAAGGCAGATTAATATTAGCAGATGGTTTAAGCTATTTAGTGAAAAATTTCAAAGTAGATGCCATTGTAGATTTAGCAACGCTCACAGGAAGTTGTATCAGTACTTTGGGCTACCATGCGGCAGGTTTGTTTAGTAATAATGATACTTTGGCACAAGTACTCAGCGAAGTTGCCGACCAAACGGGCGAGCGTCTGTGGCGTTTACCACTTTGGGATGTTTATAAAGAAGACCTAAGTTCGGATATTGCTGATGTGAGAAATTACTCAGGAAAACCAATGGCTGGAGCTATCACGGCAGCGAAGTTTTTAGAAGTATTTATCGAGAATCATCCACAGTGGGCTCATTTGGATATTGCAGGAACGGCTTTTGGTGATGCCGAATTTGCTCCACAAAGAGCAGGAACAGCTTTTGGTATAAGATTGTTAGTGGAGTTTTTCGGTAAATATCATTAATACTCTTTGGCAAAACCCTCGGATTTGATTAATTTTAAAATAGTCATTGGTATCTCTATAATCCTAAAGTTTATGTCATCAACGCTCTCTTTTCTCTGTATATCTACCTATTTCAAAGGTAATGAATTCCTACGTGCTTGTAAGCAAGCAGGAAATAAAGTGTATTTACTTACCAACAAAAAGTTGGAGTTTAAGCCATGGGTGCGTGAATACATCGACGAAGTATTTTATGTAGAAGAAAAAGCCGATGGCTCTTTCGATATGAACGAAATCATACTTGGGCTTGCCTATATGATGCGTTCGAGAAAAATTGATAGAATAGTGGCTTTGGATGATTTTGATGTAGAGAAAGCCGCTCACTTGCGTGAACATTTCAGAATTCCCGGCATGGGGCAAACTACTGGAAGGCATTTTCGAGATAAATTGGCGATGCGAATGAAAGCTCAGGAAGCAGGTATCAGAGTGCCTTTGTTTTCGAGTTTGTTTAATGACAACGAAATTTTTGAATTTACACAAAAAGTACAATATCCCTGTGTTGTGAAGCCTCGTTCTGAGGCTTCTGCTACTGGAATCAGAAAAGTATATAATTCAGAGCAATTGTGGGAAGTAGTCCATTACTTAGGCGACCGTCGGCACGATTACTTGGTAGAACAGTTTCGTCCGGGCGATGTTTTTCATGTGGATTCTCTTTCGGTACAAGGCGATTTTGTGTTTACTCGTGCCAGTCAGTATTTGTCAACACCCATGGAAGTTGCACACGGTGGAGGTATTTTCCGTTCAGTAATTGTGCCATTTGGTTCGTCAGATGATTTTGCTTTACGCAAAATCAATGCAGAAGTAATGCGAGCTTTCGGCATGAATTATTCTGCAAGCCATTCAGAATTTATCAAGGATTATGAAACGGGTGAAATGATTTTCTTGGAAACGGCTTCAAGAGTAGGAGGGGCAAATCTGGCTGAAATGGTAGAAGCATCTTCGGGTATTAATTTATGGCGAGAATGGGCGAATATCGAAACGGCTGTTGCCAAATGCGAAGAGTATATTTTACCAGAAGTTGAAAATAATTATGCGGGTATCATTATCTCGTTGGTTCGTCAACAATATCCAGATTTATCTTCTTTTGATGCACCAGAAGTTTACTGGCGAATGAACGAAGAGTATCATATTGGTTTGGTCGTGAAGTCGGAAAGTAGAGAACGAGTACTTGAATTGCTGGATGATTATGCGGATAAGATTTTTAAAAACTTTCATGCCTCTGCTCCCATACGTGATAGACCGTCGCATTGAGTAGGGTTTTGATATAATACTAAAAATACTTTTAAGTCAGATTGCTAAGTCAAGACTTCCATGGTAATGATTTTCGTACCTAATTTTCACATTGAAATATTTTGTTCTTAGTAGGTGAATCTTCGTCTGCTAAGAGCAAAATATCAGAAAGCTGAAATTCCTATCATTCATTTTTTAGTACTTTGATACAAACGAACAGGTACTTTCAGCGAACCTTCTTCGCTAATGGTAAAAAAACTTTTTTGATTATTGCTAAAGCAAATGCCTTCGCCCTGAGGTTCTACTGAATACGAATAAGTGTTTGGAGTACGCTTCAAAGTTTCAGCCACACTTTCGTTGCTTCCCCGTCGCCAGTGAAATACCTGAAAGTAGTTTCTAATAAGAATTTCTTGATTATCTCCCGAAATACTTCCGTCTGTAAGATAAAGGCTTGCGTTGGTGGCGTTTGAAAAATCTACTGTTTCCACAAACTCGGCAGTAATAACTTCGCTGAAAGACTGGGGGTAGGGAAGGCGGTACAAACGTTGGTTAGATTCTCTTTTACTCAGAATATAAATATCTTTTGTAGCTTGGTCAATCATCAAAGATTCTGCATCTCTTGCTCCGTCAGGATATTTAAAAGTAATTTTTTGAACGTTTGATAACACATTTGTCTGTGGTGTAGATGAGCCGACAAGTGGTTCGGCTACTTTGTAAATAAAACAGTTTTCATATTTAGCATCATTATCGCCAATATCGGCGATGTAAAGAAATGAGCCTTCTGTGAAAGATGCCATCGAAATTGCCTCCCAGTCTCTATTTGTAGCTCCTTCTAAATAAAACTCACGAGTACCTTTTCCATTTTGGTCAATCAAAAAGATACGGTTGGTATCACCGCTATCATTGTGTGTCCATAAATAGCCACTGTTTTTAACACTCGCTATCAAGCCAGAAGCTTCTTTGATACTCTTGTTTTCGAGTAAACCAAGGTCTGTTGGCGAATCAAAAACGTCTGATTCAGAAGGAGATACTTTTTCTTTACAAGCCAGTAAAGTAAGAAAGTATATAAAGAAAGCGAGTTTTTTCATCTAAAGGTTTTATTGTTGAACCATCACTCAATGTCTTTTTTCCCTTCTTTTGTGTCTTCTACTACTCTTTCTACTTTCGGACTTACCTTTACTTTTTTAATTCTGCGAGTATCAACCGACGATACTCTGAATTTATATTTTTCATATTCTACTTCTTCGCCAGCATGAGGCAAACGAGCAAATAATTCTATCAAAAGCCCACCTAATGACTCGCTATCGCCACGAACTTTATCAAAATAGTCATTATCAAGACTCAACGCACGACAAACATCATTTAACGCAACTTTACCTTCAAATTCATAAGAACCATCATTAAGTTTTACATATCCTAAATCTTCAACGTCTGATTCGTCGTGAATGTCGCCTACAATTTCTTCAATAATATCTTCCATCGTAACGATACCCTCGGTTTCGCCGTACTCGTTCACCACCACAGCCATGTGAACTCTCTTTTCTTGAAAGTCGTAAAGTAAATCATCAATTTTTTTACTTTCAGGAATAAAGAAAGGTTGGTGAATTAATTCTTGCCATTTAAAGTGTTCGTCTTTATCAATATGTGAAAGCAAATCTTTGATGTACAGAATACCTTCAATTTTATCAATGGTTTCTCTGAAAACTGGCACACGAGAATAGCCCGATTTATTGATTTTATCCATCAATTCATGGAAATTGAAAGTAATATCAAAAGCCGTAATATCTCTTCGAGAACGCATCACACTTTTGGCTGAAATACTTCCAAAATTGACGATACCTTTCAAAATATCTTTTTCTTGTTCAGAAGTATCTTTTCCTGTGGTGATTTCCAAAGCGTGGTTCAGTTCGTCGGCGGTAATGGTATAGCCCTTTCGTTCAACTCTTTTTTCGATAATATTACTTATGCCAAGTAAAACAGAAGAAAGAGGTTGGAAAATAATCGTAGCGATTTCGAGCAAAGGAGCTGTGATTTTGGCAAAACGCAGATTGTTTTGTTGAGCCCATACTTTCGGGATGAGTTCACCGAAGAAAGTAATGATAAACGTTACACCTACCAAAAGTACCAAAGTAGCAATCAAACCTTCTTTTTCTTCTTCGCCTACTATTTGTTCTGTTACATAAGTAGCAATAGTAATGAAGGTGATGTTTACTAAATTGATGAATATTAATAATGTTGCTAAAAGTAGCTGAGGTTTATCAAGAAGTTTTGAGATTTTTCTTTCAGTTCCGCTATCGCTATCACGGCAAGCGGCACGTTCGTCGGCAGAAAGCGAGAAAAAGGCAACTTCCGAGCCAGCCAACATAGCTGATAAAATAAGTAAGCCCAGTAGAATCAAGAAATTGATTCCATAGACACTGTATGAAGAGGTGCTTTCAACTTGGGCTAAAAGCACCAAAATCGGGTTAGGTTCGTCGGATAATCGAGTTTCCAAAATATAATGGGTTTTTCGTTATAAGTGATTAAATGGAGTGATTGGTAATGTTGTTCAATGCGATTCATTACCAATCTCTAATCACTGAATACTTATAATTTAAAAAGGTAAATCGTCGCTGTCGTCGCTACCTGCATTGTTGGTAAAATCAGGCGTTGGAGCAGGAGTTCTTGCCGGAGCAGGGCGTTGTGCCTGCGGTGCTGGGCTGCTCGCCGCTCCTCCATCGTTATCAGTTCCGCCACCTTTAGTACTTACCAAAGTCATAGAAGTACCTCTGATTTTGGTGGTTCTTCTGCTAATATTGTCTTTATCTGTATATTCTTCAGTACGAATTTTACCTTCTACATATACCGAATCTCCTTTGTGTAAATACTGTTCGGCAATGTTGGCTAAATTATCCCAAAGTTCAATTCTGTGCCATTCTGTTTGTTCTACTCTTTGTCCGTCTTTATTATTATAGACTTCAGAAGTAGCAATGTTGAAAGTGGTCACTTTCGAGCCACTTGGTAAGGACCTCACTTCGGGGTCTGCCCCCAAACGTCCTAAAAGAATTACTTTATTTACGCCAGCCATGTTAATAGTTATTTTTTAGTTTTAGAACCTATGTGAATTTACTGAAAAATAGAATAAGTTGCAAATTTGTAAAAGCCATAAAATCAGATGATTTCGTTCTGACTAAGTATTTTCCAACAGCATTTATTCAAATATTTTTATTCAAACACAAACGAACTCAAGTAATTATTTACTAAAGTTGATTTTGGTAAATCATCAACTTCATTGAGCGAATACCAATCCAATTCTGTGGGCAAATGTAATGGAAAGTTGTTATTAATAACTAAATGCCAAAATTTGGTTTGGATTTTTTGATGTGTAAGAATATGGGTGTATATACTTGATTCTCTTTTGATTAATGAATTTTCTAAGATTTTTTCCAAGAATTTGTCCTCCAAAGCAAGATACGATAATTCTTGAATATTCTCGTCAGATTCATTTAAGTAAAAATCATACATTCCTTCCCATACATCTTTCCCAACTCTTTTTCGCATGGCAAAATTACCATTTTGTTCAATGATAAAGTAATGAAAGAAGCGTTCTTTTACTTTAACTTTTTTAGATTTTACAGGAAGTACTGCCACTTGCCCTCTGGCATTTGCCACACATTCCATAGCTAAAGGACAAAACATACAGTTTGGCGACGAAGGCGTACACTGCAAAGCTCCAAATTCCATTATTGCTTGGTTGTGGGTAGCGGCATCTTGGTCTGGCAAAATACTTTCAGCCAATTGCATAAATACTTTTTTGGCTTCGTTGCTTGAAATATCAGTACTTTCACCAAATATTCTTGAGAGTACTCTGTAAACATTGCCATCCAACACGGCTACTTTTTCACCAAAAGCAAAAGAAGCAATTGCCGCCGCAGTATAAGTACCAACTCCTTTTAATTTTAGAAGTTCCTGATACGTATTCGGAAATTCGCCAGCGTAGTTTTCTAAAACCATTTTAGCGGTTTTGTGCAGATTCCTCGCTCTTGAATAATAGCCCAATCCTTGCCACAGTCTTAGTACTTCGTTTTCGTCGGCATTGGCTAAATCTTGGACAGTCGGAAAGGCTTCAATAAACTTATAATAGTAAGGCATACCTTGTACAACTCTTGTTTGTTGGAGAATAATTTCCGACAACCAGATGTAATAAGGGTTCTGTGTATTTCTCCACGGAAGGTCTCTTTTGTGTTGAAGATACCAGCTACTAATTTTTTTTGAGATGAAATTGTTTTCCAAAGGTTCGTGAATTTGTGTAAGAGTAAATCGGCTTTTTGGGCAAAAAGGTGGTGAATTAGGGATTTTTTCGTGAAAATATCCAAAATTTTAGTACTTGTTGATATACTTGTGTTTTGTCAATTAGCTAACAATTAAGCAATTATAAAAAAAAAGTTAGGATATTTATTTTTTGTTTCTTTCATAATTCAAACCAAAGCCGTACCTTTGTGACCCTTAATAATCAAGGGGTTACGAAAGTAATGATTTCATTCCTAAATTCAAGGAGAACTCTACCGTTATTTTCAGTACCAAAAGCAATCATTCATTATTTGTTTAACGTATTTTTTATTAATCCTAAAATTTTCAAAAAGTGACTAAAGCAGACGTAATCGCAGAAATTTCAGACAAAACTGGTATCGACAAAGCAGATGTATCAAGTGCCATTGAGTCTTTCTTTTCAGTAGTTAAAGACAACCTTTCAAATGGGGAGCCAATTTATGTAAGGGGATTCGGAAGTTTTGTGAATAAGAAAAGAGCTCATAAAATTGCTCGTAATATTTCAAAAAATACTTCTATCGAGATTCCAGAACATTACATTCCAAGTTTTAAGCCTGCAAAAACTTTTGTTGAACAGGTTAAATCTAACGCAAAATAATTAAGCGTTTGTGTGCCTTTTTCTGAGGTATTATCGTTGATATTCAATCAGTATTTTCAGTAAAGTCAACAAACCGTTAAAAATCATGCAAAAGTCTTTTATCATCATTATTGTCGTTGCTTTCGGATTAGTAGGTGGCTTGTACAGTTTGCCTAAAGTAGTAGTAAGTAATGAAAAAAAGAAGTTGGAGCAATCTTCGCAAGAAAGCCCTGCACCAATGGCTAATCGAGATAAAAAGACAAGTTCGGAAACTCAGGAGAATCCAGAAACACATGGAGTAGCCTTGAGCCCAGAACAACAAGGGGTGATTGAGAAGTTGAGAAGTAATTATTTGAAAAGCAGTGATACGAAGGTAAAATTCAAAGCCGCCGATGAACTCATCGCTAAGTTTGTAGCTTACACTCGTTATGATAGTGCTGCTTATTATGCTGAGGAAGTAGCCAAAATCGATCCCTCGGAAAAAAACTTGATGAAAGCAGGTAATTTGTATTATGAAGCATTTACCTACTCGCTTCAAGCAGAGAAAACGACTGTGTTAGGGGAGAAGGCCAGAGAAATTTTTACAAAAGTTCTGGCGAAAAATCCTGAAAATTTGTTGGCCAAAACCAACATGGCAATGACTTATGTATCGACTCAAACGCCAATGCAAGGGATTTTGATGTTGAGAGAGGTAATTGCAAAGGAACCAGATTACGAACCAGCATTGTTCAGTTTAGGAGTACTTTCTATTCGTTCAAATCAGTTTGGAAAAGCGGTTGAACGTTTCAAGCAAATTTTAAAGAACAACCCGTCTAATTCAAAGGCGGCTCTTAATTTGGGGTACTGTTTGGCTGAATTAGATAGAAAAGATGAGGCTCAGGCGATTCTTGAAAAAGTACTTGCCAATAGTACTGACCCTCAAGAAAAATCAGCGGCGAATGAAATATTATCAAAATTAAAGTAATATTGCAGTATTAAATATTATTTTTTGAGTTTCATAGCATCAGAAATACAAAGAAATTAAACATATTTTTAACAATTAAAACCTTTTAGAATCATGCCTTGCGGAAAAAAAAGAAAGAGACATAAGATCTCAACGCACAAAAGAAAGAAGCGTCTTAGAAAAAGTAGACATAAGAAGAAGTAGTTAAGGCATAAGGGAATAGGTAAAGTAAAATCTTTATTACGAGTCTTTTTCCTTTCGCCTTAGTACCCAAAAAACAGGCAAATTCCATCAGGAGACTTTGCCTGTTTTTGTTGTTTTTGTGAGATTGTTTGCTTAAAAGAATAACTTAATTACATAAACCGTTTATAATCAATATTTTATGTAATTATTGGTCATGACATTTTGGGGATATGCAGTCGTTTTTGATACATAAAGTATTAAGTAAGAAAGGGGAATCAAAAAAGAGAATAATACTTGGTAAGTATCAAACTTTAATCTTCGTACTGTATTATTTTGTATTACTGAAAGACAAAACATCATTGATTTTGTCATGTTTGTATTGAAAAATTTCAATCAAATAAAACGTAAAATAACTTGCTCAACCAAATCACGTCACCCACATTAAAGTCAATTTAAAAAGTGTAAATTACAGACCCAACCTTAATAATTATTGCCAAAAGTGGTTTTAATTCTCCTATCTATAAATCGAAATATTCTTTTTTTAATAGGCTCGCACATTTCTGTAATTTATTATCTCTTTAAAGACTTAGTTCAAAAGCATACTCACACAACACGTCCTTCATATCTCTTTCATTTCTAAATGCTTTAATCACCTGTGAGTAATGAATTAATTATCAATTCGACTCCCAAAGGTGACCGCATTGCTTTGTTGCAAGACAAGCGTATTGTGGAATACCACTTAGAGGAGTCCGAACCACACTTTTCTGTCGGAGATATTTATCTCGGAACAGTCAAGAAGATGGTTACGGGATTGAACGCTGCTTTTATTGATATTGGTTATGAGAAAGATGCTTTCCTTCATTACCACGATTTAGGCCCCAATGTCAATTCCCTAAACAAATTTACGAAAGAGGTTATCGCTGAAAGATTACAGTCTGGACGATTAGATAACTTTAAGTTAGAACCTGAGATTGACAAGCACGATAAAATTGATAAAGTATTAAGCAAAAATACGCCAATTTTAGTGCAGGTCGTGAAAGAACCCATTTCCACAAAAGGCCCTCGTTTGTCTTGTGATATTTCTATTGCAGGTCGTTATACGGTTTTAGTGCCTTTTTCAAATGGCGTAAACATCTCAAAAAAAATCACTGCAAAAGCAGAACGTCAGCGTTTACAGCGGTTGATGTCTTCGATTAAACCTGCCAATTTTGGCGTAATCGTAAGAACAGTAGCCGAAGGAAAAGAGGTAGAAGAATTGGACAAAGACCTCCGTGAATCTATCGCTAAATGGGATGCTGGTATGAAAGCACTGAAAAGTGCAAAACCACGTGACAAAATAATTGGTGAAATGAGCCGTGCAACTTCGATGTTGCGTGATTTATTAAACGAAAATTTTGATAGCGTTGTAGTTGATACGCCCGAATTGTTTCAAGAAGCCCGCAATTATGTTTCTAATATTGCTCCTGAAAAGGAAAAAATTGTGAAACTACATCAAGGCAAAAACAAAGTTTTTGAACAATTGGGTATCGAAAAACAACTGAAAATGTTGTTTGGTCGCTCAGTAAGTTTGCCCCAGGGTGGCTATCTTATCATTGAACATACCGAAGCTTTGCACGTAATAGATGTGAACTCTGGTAATAAATCAAACAATGAGGATGGTCAGGAAGCAACCGCTCTGAGCGTAAACCGTGAAGCCGCAAAAGAGATTGCTCGTCAGTTGAGGCTACGAGATATGGGCGGAATTATCGTTATCGACTTCATTGATATGAAGAAAGCTGAAAATAAAAAGCTGATTCAAGACATCATGAAGGAGGAAATGAAAACCGACCGCTCGAAATACACAATTTTACCTTTGACGAAGTTTGGTTTGATGCAAATTACTCGTCAGCGTGTTCGTCCAGAAATGAACGTTGTCACGGCGGAAAATTGTCCTACTTGTGGTGGAACAGGAAAAATTACAGCGAGTATTGCGATTTCAGATATTATCGAGCATCATCTTGAGCATATCCTTGAAAAGCAAAACGAGAAAAAACCAACGATTTTATTGCATCCATTTTTACACGCTTATTTTACTAAAGGCTTTCCTTCTATTCGTATGAAGTGGTTCTTTAAATATAAAACATGGGTAAATTTGATTCAGGATACTTCTTTTGGAATTACAGATTTTAAATTTCTGAATGACCACAGCGAGCCAATCGAATTAAATGGATAAAAATAATTCTTGAAAAAACAGCCTGATTTCTTCTCGATTTCAGGCTGTTTTTTTTGCCTATATTTGTATAAAT
>JACCDQ010313298.1_pt1 | contig 13911 bp, 11 predicted proteins | sample 7446031 | NCBI WGS metagenome assembly JACCDQ01 (sample SAMN15323442, study PRJNA562643) | freshwater metagenome | isolation source: river surface water | place: USA:Blue River Watershed | collected 2017-08-17 | reverse complement strand
GGCAAGGGCCGCGGCACCCGCGAGGCAGGCAACCAGGAGTGTCTTGGTGTTCATTGGTTCCGATTCTCAGGTCCGGCTGTGTTTAGGCAATCCCTTTAAACCGCCTTGTCGGTGGTGCTGGGCTTGAGGACGCTGCCGAGCAGGTCGTTCTTGGACATCCCCATCGCGGCAGCGCTCGCGGCCGAGGCGAAGAGCGGACCGGTCACCGCCACCTCGTACATGCTGTCGCTGGCGGGCAGCTGCGGGACGTACTGTTCGGGGACGTCGATGATGATGACGCCCTTGAAGTCCAGCTTGCCGGCACGGATGTTCCAGAGTGCGTCCTTGGCTTCGAGCCGCGTTTCGTTCGCCTTCTTCACGAGCCAGCCCCGCGCATCGAGGGCCTTGAGGAGCTCGGCCGAGAAGGGCTGCACGCGGGGGCGCTCCTTCGGGTTGGGGGTGAGCGCGGCGCGAACTTCGGCGGGCAGCTTGGCCATCACGGTCTCGCGCAGCTTGATTTCGAGCAGGTAGACCCGATTGCCGAACTTCCAGGCCACCGCCGCGACGCCCTTGGGCAAGCCGCGGTTCTGGAACGACAGGGACGGCAGCGCCTTGATGAAGGTCTCGTAGATGAGGTCGGGCAGGCTCGCCGCGGCTTCCTCGAGCACCTTTTGCTTCTGCTCGGTGAGCGCTTCGTCCTTGGCGTCGTCGGCGCTGTAGAGCAGGTCCCGTGCGAAGCGGCTGATGGCGGCATCGCCGTTCACGTCGGGGATGTTGCGCGGGTTGTTCTTGAACTTCACCGCCATCATCACCGCGTGCTTGTCGGGCGACGGAAGCGCAGCCCACGCGTCGAGCGTGCCGAGGATGCGGGCCGACTCGCGGTCGTGGTTCTTCACCTGCGACCAGCTGCCGTCCTTCTCCTTCTTGAACGACGTAATCTTGCCCAGCTCGTGGGCGGCCGCGGCGATGGCGCACAGGCCCGGGTTGCGCTTGCTGTGCAGTGCCTTGCCCGCCATGTTGAGGCCGTGCTCGAGCAGGCTCACGGTCACGCCCTCTCCCGGGTACGCGTCCGGGTGCGCCGAGAGCGTGCCCAGAACGTCGGTGAGGAGCCGCAGCTCCTTGTCCGTCATGCGGGCGAGCAGCTCGTTGTCTTCCGCGCTCAGGTCGAGGTCGTCACGAGGCAGGGAGTGAGGCGTGGGCAGCACGCCCAACGAGACGGTCACACCCCGATACGCTCCCGAGCCGGTTTCTCGGGCCTTGCGCTCATCGCTCTTGCGATGGGCCACGAGCCACATGCCGCCCGCGCCCAACGCGCACGCGAGCGCCACCACCGCGAGCAGGGGCAGCGTCCAGTAGAGCAGCACGTTCTTGTCGGCGGCCAGCCCGCCCAGGAGGTTGGCGAGCCACCCGTCAGAAGGAGTCGTGTCGAAGGGCACGAAGGGCAGCAGCTCCTTGACGCGGGCCGCGGTCTGGAGCTTCTCGTCGGGCTGCTGGAACGACCAGTACACGGCGGTGGCGACGAACCAGAACGCGATGACGACGATGAAGCTCTTCAGGAGTTGTGGGCGCATGGAAGAAACACGAAGGGAGTCTCGTAACCTGCGTATAGCCGACGCGCTTTATGCGCGCAGGGGTCGCTGTTGACCTATAGCTCCACGTCTGCTATACTGCGCACTACCTACAGTGACTTCCTGTCCTCAGACCCCTGCTCAACCCTTTCGGAGGCCCCTCCATGTCGACGACCGCCAAGCCCAAAGCCACCTACTACTACAAGCTCTTTCGCGTCAAGCGCAGTGACGGACGCGTGACCACCGTCTCGGTCGACCCGATTCTGGTGACCCGGGCCTGCCAGGTGATGGGCGGACTGCGCAGCGTCAGCAAGGCGGTGCGTGATGCCGCGTTCGAGTACGAGGACGGCATGTTCAAGAGCTGCTCGGGCTACGTGTCCGAGAAGCTGCGCAAGGAAGTCGCCGCGGGCGCCGCAGCTCGCCGCAGTGCCCAGGCCAACGCCACGGCAACGCCGGTCGCACTGGCCTGACCCCCCTGCCCCAGGAGCTCGTCTCAACCGCTGAACGGCGCGTTGAGCGGCCCGGAACGAAACGACCGCCCGAGGGCGGTCGTCTGCATTGTGGGGGTCGAGTTGCGCTCAGCGCATCCGTGCACCGACCAGCCGAAGCCGGGTCTCACCCAGGTCGATGCAGCTCTCGTCCCAGACGGTCAGTCGGCCGAACGGCGTGAGCTCGCCGTCCAGCGCGGTGAACGTGCGACCGTCCACCTCGAAGATGACCGAGTAGCGGGCACCGACCGCAACGATGGACACGAGCGTGGGTCGGCCAGGGTCTTCGCCCTGCGCCAGGTCGTTCTCGAACACTTCCTTCACCGGGGCCGCGCGCCGCTTGGGCTTGGCTGCGACCTTCTTGGCGGGTGCCGAGGCAGAGACAGCCGCCTCGGGCTTGCGACTTGCGGACGTGGCACCCTCGGTCTTGTCGTTCTTGGCCGAGGCCTTGGCTGCGCCTTCGGGCTTGGCCCCCTTGGAGGCCTCCTGCTCGCGCCGCGCCTGCAGGGCCTTGGCCTGCTCGGGAGGCAGCGACTGCAGCAGCTTGTCCTCGAGTGCGCGGGTTTGAGCCCGGCTCAGGTCGAGTTCGCGCTGCAGCTGCTCGTTGCTGAGCGGCGCGCCGTTGAAGGGGTTGGAGGGCACGAGCGCTGCGTTCGTACCCAGGGCTGCTCCGGAGGGCTGGGCCCCGGTCCCGCTGGCTGCCGACGATACGGCAGGCGCAATGGCCGGCACGTCTGCGCGCGGCGCCGGGCTCGTGGCAGGCCCCGCGGCACGCGTGGCCGGCGAGGACGCGATGCCGGTCGAGGCGGGCATCCCGGAGGACGCGGCGGGTGCTGCGAGCGGCCCCGGAATCACGGCTTGGATAGCCGCGGCACTGGGGCGCTGGGTGCCCGGCGATGCGGGCTGCTGCTGGGCACCGGCCGAGGCGTGCAGCCCTGCCATCGCGAGGACGAAGAGAGAGAAGGTGATTCGGTTCGACATGGTCGGTGTAGCCAGATGATTTCGCTTAGCTTGCTAGGCCGAAGACGCGGAACGAGGCCTCGAAAGCGTTGCCTTCAACGGTAAGCCGCACCAGCGCCTGCGGGCCCTGCTGCAGGGTCTGCAGGTAGCTCACGAGCTCGGGGTACGCCTCGAAGCGACCGCTCACCGTGAGCTTGGTGCTCGCCAGGCCGCTTTCATCTGCAGCGTCTTTGACCAGGGCGTCCTTCGAGGGCGCCGCGGCGAGCACGACTCGACGCACCGGCGCCTCCGACGAAAGCTTCGCGAGGAACCCGGACAACGCTTCATCGAGCGCTACGGCGGGGGTGCCCGGCTTGAGCTGCTGCGAAAGCGTTGCGTGCTCTGCACGAGCCTTCGCCAGTTGCTCCGACAGCGCGGGCACCTGGGCAGCGGCGGCGAGGGACTGCTTCTGCCAGTTCATGCCCAGCACGACGCTAGCCCCGGCCAGCGCCACGGCCAGGACCATCAGCAGCTTCGCAGACGAAGCGAACTTGGACGCCATACGGGTCTCCGTTGGTTTCAGGTTGGGTACGGGTGCAGCCGGGAGGCGTGGGGAGGTCTCGCAGTGCTGCGGCCTGCTGCAGGAGCAGTTCGGCGAGCTCCGGGCTGTCCGAGGCAAGGCGGGCTGCGGTGCCCGGAGCGAGGCGCACCTCGAATTGCTGGCGTGCAGGCTCCAGCTGGATGGTCACGCTGCGGCGCGGTGCCCACATGAGCGCGGCGCGCTCCGAGGCAAGTCCCACGTCCACAGCGTGCTGGCGCGCGTAAGAGACCACCGAGCTCTTGATGAGCGCCCGGCTGTCGTCCCCGACTTTCGCAAGCTCTGCCTGCAGCTGCGAGCGCTCGGTCGTCGTGCGCTGCAGGGCCTGGCGTTGTTGCAGCGCAAAGCCTGCTGACGCAGCCGCGCCCAGCACAAGCACCAGCGCTGGCACGAGCTGTGCACGCGAGGGGCGGGCCGGGGCTGTCGCGGCTGCCTTCGCAGCGTCTGCCGTCGTCGAGGCGGAGGCCGCGTTGCCCTGGCTGGTCCCGGCGTTCGCGTCCTTCTTCCGACCGAAGCGGCTCATCCAGCCCGAAGCCCCGGAAGGGCTCGCCTTTGCCGCCCCCGCCATCGGGCTGTCGGGCTTCGAATCCGGAGCGCTCGCCGCAGTGCGGGCCCGCGGACCCATGAAGGCGTTCAACCCGGCACGAGGGGGTCGGGTCGCTGCGCCCTCGGATGCTGCAGCGGCGCTGTCGGCGGTGCCCTCCTGAGGGGCAGCGCTTGCCGATTGCGACGGCACGGAAGGCCCTGCCGTAACGGTCGCTTTGTGCTTGAACCCGGGCATCGAGAACCGAGACTTGGGCGCTTCGGCCGAGGCAGGCGCCTCAGCGGGCGGCTCAGCGGGAGCGTCCTTCGCGGCGGCCTTGCGAAACCGCGAAGACCATCCCGCGGCCGGAGCCGCAGGTGCGGGCGCAGCTGCGGGAGCCGGGGCCGGTGTTTCGGATTCTTCGGAGAGTGCTTCCATCGCTTCGAGTACCTTGGCGAGCTCCGGCTCCGGCGCGCGGTCCTTCTTGCTGCCCCTCAGGGCGGAGAACCAGCCCGTGCGCGGCGCGGCGGCCTGTTCGACGGGCGCTTCGGAAGCGCTCTCTCGAGAGTTCGCGGGGGGCTCGGGAGGCTGGGTCTGGGAGGCGGACTGCGCCGTCGGCGCCGCGGCCGGGCGCACCCGTCGTGCAGTGAGTCCGGCGCCGTGCACCGGCTCAGCCGCTTCAACCGGGGGCTCGGCAGGGCGCACCGAATCGGCGTGCTCAGGCGCGCGTGCTTCGTGCAGAGGAGGCTCGGTGGCGCTGCGTTCGACCACTTCGACGTCAATGACGTTGGGGTCGTCACGCCGCACGAACGTGCGCGCGGGCCGTGCGGGCTCGCCGGCCGCCGCGGGCTCGTCCTTCGGCACACCGCGAGCGGCGTTCACGAAGAGCTTGAAGGACTCGTCGGCCTTGAGGTCCGGACGTTTGACGGGAGAGGCCCGTTTCCACATGAACATGAGTGGTCCCGCCGCGCGTCTTACGGCGCCTCTCCGATGAGGGGCTCGAAGGCCGCATTGGCAGCAGCCTGGCGCAGGTACTCGTGGACCCGCTTCAGGCCGTACCCGTCAGCTCGCACGCTCACGCGACCCGAGTCCTCGATGCTGACCTGGGCCCCTGCTCCTGCGAGCTCCTTCAAGCGGGCGTGAAGCGCGGCGGTGCCAACGCCCGCGCGAGCTTCGGGAAGATTCGACGGAATGCGGAAGTGCCAGAGGGCCGAGTCGGTGATGTGGACCGTGCGCCGGTAGTGGTCGAACACGGCCACGTAGCCCGCGAGCCCGGGCGTGGCCCGAAACACGTCCTCGGCTTCGGCGCGGTTGAAGTCGACGGTCACGCGCCGGGAGGTGTCCACCCCGGCTGCGAACGTGATGGAGTAGTCGCTGCGCCGCGCCACTTCGGTGAGCAGCGGCCCGAACGGCGCGTTGGTCGCCCGCACGGTGACGTCACCGCGAATGAGCGCCGAGGGCGTGCGCTGGTAGTCGGCCGAGGTCGGCCATTCGCGCACGACCCCGGTCTGGGCGGCGCTCGCCACGCCGGCACAGGACAGCAGGAGGACGATGGTTGCGATTCGATGCAGCATGGCGGTAGGGTTCAGCGGTCGCGCGCGGCGTCGGCCGGGCGAACCACGATGTGCTTGTCGCGGGTGTAGACATCCGCGGAGATGCCCAGGGGAGGCAGCACCTGCGCGAGCAGCGCAGACATGGAGGCCGCCTCGTAGCTCATGTCGCGGTTGGCTTGAAAGCCGCCCGGAACCTTCCACTCGATGGTGTAGCCCTGCGCCTTGGCCAGCCGCACGAGCGCGTCCTCGAGCGTCATGCGCGCGGGCATCTCGAGCTTGATGGGCCCCTTGGACAGGCCACTGACTCGCACCGGCTGGGGCCCCTCGGTCACCGGCGGCAGCGGCGTCACGGAGGCCTCGTGGGCCGCCCGCATAAGCTCCGGCGTGAGCAGCTGCCGGCCGGCCATGCCGCGCGGCACCGCCCACAGGCGCTTGGCGCCGGGCTCGAGCTCGAGCACCACGGGAGAGAAGGCCCCCATGGCCTTGTTCAGCAGCAGCACGTCCTCGTCGGCGCTCTGGGCCAGCAGCGTGACGGGGTTGTTCATCTTCAGCTCCGGACCTGCCCACATCAGGCGCAGACCGTAGCGGTTGGCGATGCCCTGCGCGATGGTGCGTGCCTGTGCCTTGTTGAGCGCGGTCGCTTCGGTGTACCCGAAGTCCCCGCTCCCTCGCGGCGGCTGCACGCGCCCGTCGCGCAAGTTGGCCTCCGAGGCGGCAGCCATCGCGGGCGTCGGATTGGTCCGAACGAGGCCCGCGTCGGCCAGGGGCGCGCGCTCGTGCACTCGACCTGGCGCGGGCGCACGTTGCGCGCTCACCGCCTCCGAGAACGAGGGCAGCGGCGTGATGGCGGCATTGGCCGCCTCGGCGCGCTTGGTGTTTTCTTCACCGGCGACTTCGGGCGAGCGGATGAGCACGGAGCGCGTGGGCCAGTCGATGAGCACCGCGAGCTTGCTCGAGGCTGCGAACTCGGCCAGCACGGACGGCCAGCTCTCGCCGAGCTTCCACGACATCGCCTCGGGCAGATTCGCGTCCTTGTGGATGTAGAGCTGCCATCCCGCGGGCACGATGGTGCGCAGGGCGTTGCGCGTGGCGACCTCCATCCCGTAGGTGGACATCGTGGCGACGGGGCTGTCTGGATGGCCCTTTTGCTCGAGCTGGGCTGCCTGGACGCCGAAAGCGGCCAGATGCAGCACCGTGCCCAGCAGGAGCGCGTGCGCGAAACGGGTCATGCGAGGTGACGGAAGGTGATGTGATTCAGGGTTGTATAGGAAGGCGGGGTTTATACGAGCGCCCTGCGAACAGGGCTCGAAACCCGCGCAAAAGGAAGGCCGCAGTGCGGTGCACCGCGGCCTTTGGAGCAGCAGATTTTAGCGGCCTGCTCGAGGTCAGTCCGCCACGAGACGCGCCGCGGCCTGCAGCTTCTTGTCGGGCGTGTCGACCTTCTGGGTGCGCGGGTTCACGACCGGCTCGGTCAGGATGTTCATCGACTTCGGGCCGTACATCGCCTGGCGACCCTCGGCCGCAATGCGCACGCGGCCCGCTTCGCCTTCGTTCTCGATGATGCGACGGTCGATTTGGTTCTGGATTTTGCCGATGTTGTCACGAACCTCGTTGCGATGGGTCTGCGTGCCGGTCGGAGCGTGCGCGAGAGGCTTGATACCCCGGATGACTTGCTCCTGCTTGTCACGCAGCTCGTTCCAGCGACCGTTGGTTTCTTCGACCCGTCCCGTGAGCTGTGCCGTGAGCGCTTCGGCCTTCTTGTCGAGCTCATCGGCAGCGGCATGCGAATCCTTCAGCTTGCGAAGTTGCTCCAGGCTCTGCTGAACGTCGCCCAGCGTCGTGTTCGAGGCGATACCGAAGCTCGAGGTCACGGCTTCCATCTTCTGCAGACTGCGGGTGATGGACTCGGACTTCGACAGCGCATCTTGTACGGCGGCGTTGAAGGACGTATTCGTATCCCGGCTGCCACGCTTGGTTTCACCGCTGGTCTTGGCCACTTCCTTGCCGTCCGAGACGGTCTTGCCGTCCTGGTACTGCTTGCCGGCGCTCAGACGGTCTCGCTCGGTCGTGGTTGTGGTGCCCGTTTCTTTGCCGGTGTTGCCTTGCTCGGCGTACGTGTTGCCGTTGCCGCCCTCGGTCTTCAGGTCGTAGCTCGCGCCGATGCTGCCCTTGATGGGGCTCACGCTACCGCCAGGCGTGCCCAGCTTCAAGTCGGCGCCTGCCCCCAGCGTTTGCTGCAGACGCCGCTCGACCTGGCCGGTGCCGGTGTCGGACGTGGAGGCTCGCTTGCCCGTGCCTGTGCTGGTGCCCGCGCCATCCCCAGTGCCTGCGGATTGCATGCGGCTGAGCACTTGCTGAGCCGCTGTACGCTCGGCCGATGAAAGGCTCTGGTCACGGGACATGCTCTCGAGCTGCGACTCGGAGTAGTTCTTCCCCTTCATCGCGCTTAGCGCGCTGGACACGGCCTTCTGCTCGGCAATCATCGACTGCGTCTGCTTGGTGAACTGCTCCTGCACGTTGACTGCGCTGCCGTTGGCGGTCGCGCCTGCACCACCACCCTGCTGGGTCATGAGGCCTGCACCTGCGTTGCCGAAGGCTGAGACCTCCTGGGTGCCCACCGTCGAGCTCATCGCGGTGTTGAACTTGCTGGTCGAGGTGTTGTCCATGCTCATGTTGTTCATGGACAGGTTGCCGGTGGCCGCCGTAGCGCCCGCGGAGCTCGCAAAGGCGCTGCCCACCCCGCTCGAAATGAACTCGGTGAACGCCATCGCGCCCTTGACCAGGCCCCAGGTGATGAGCGGCACCATCGTCCCGAGAAACTGCGCCGCGACGATGAGGTCGTTGGTCTTCTCGGAGATGAGCGCCTTGTTGCTCATCGTGAGACCCCCGGTCGCCACGATGCCGCTGACCGCGTTGATGCCGAAGAGCGTGATGATGTAGTTCACGATGCTCAGCATCGGCTGCCAGAGCGTGAGCCAGACGAGAATCTGGGCGTAGTTCGTGAAGATGGCCTTGCCCATGCCCGGAATCATCAGCGCCACGACCACCATCGGCGTGACCGCGAAGATGAAGCACTGCAGCACGACGTAGACGTAGCCCATCATGTTGTTGAAGAGGGCGAAGCCCGCCACCCAGGTGGACTTCTGGGACGCTTCGGCTTGCGCGATGGCTGCGGCCTGCATCAGCTCGTTGTTGCCGGTCTGCATCGCGGCCTGACGGAAACTGCCGTTGGAGACGTTAAGCAGGGCCTGCTGGCGGATGTAGCCCGCGGGCGTGCTGACACCCGGCGCGCCTGCCGCGACCTGCTGCAGCATCGAGGTCATGACCGTCTCGAAGGTCGTGTTCACGCCGGTCTTGGACCATGCGTCGTTGCCCTTACCGAGCAGTTCGGAGGCGCTCTGGGTCATGTCCCGCTCGATGGCCGCGATGGCGCCCTCGCAGGTGACCACCGCACCGAACCCCATCAGGGCCCCGCGCAGCGTGCCGCCCGTGGGCACCGGAATCTCGGCGAGGTCCGGATTGCCCGCGAGCGAGCGCCATTCGTCCCCCGAGTTCGCCATCGGGTAGTACTTCGTCATGATGGACTTGTGAGACGCGCTTTTGAGCGTGGCCAGCATGTCGTTCGTATTGGTGAGCGCCTGCACGCCTTGCTGCATGCCGTCGGGCGTGGGCCCGACGAGGCGCCCCGTAGCAATCGCCGGAACCACGCAGTCCGCCGAGTAGGCCGCCACGGAGCGGCGCAGTTCGGGGCTGCTGAAGGTGTACTGCGAAGACTCCTGCATCATCCGCCCGAAGAGGTTGAACTGGCCGGCGTTGTTCGCGTCCTGGCTCATGCGGAAGGTAGTGGGCACGGACAGGTTGGTTTCGATGGAGCGCGTGAAATAGTTGCCGACCTCGGAGGTCACGACTGCCGGCAAACCGACCAGCGCCGGTACGCCCGGAACGGGGTCCGCCGCTTTACCCTCCATCTGCTCCGTCAGGGGGTCAACCACAAGCACCGTGATGGTCAGGCTCGTGGACGCGTAGGTGACGAAGAACACGAGCAGCAGGTGCATGAACATGCGCACCAGGTTCTTGCCCGGGTCGAAGCCGGCCCCCACCGCCAGGACCAGAAAGCCCACCGTTGCCAGGAAGAGCAGCAGCGCCTTGAAGCTGCCCCCACCTGCATCCGGGGCCATCAGCAGCGTGATGCCCTTGAGGATGTCGGAGATAATCTGGCCGTTGCCGAACGCATAGAGGTTCCAGGCGTTCTTCCATTCGCCGTTGACCTTGTGCTCCACGAGGCCGGCTTCGGCGAAGGACAGCCCTGGCACCAGCAGCAGGAGCAGCGCAATGAAGAAGACGTATTTGAATCGCATTGTGTAAGCCGTTCGTATCCGGAGAAAGGTCCCGAGTCAGTCAGGCACCGGTCAGCCGCCGGAGCCGCCGGCAGCGGCAGCCGGAGCGCCGGAACCCGGGGCGGCAGGCGCCAGCGCCTTGTTCAGGGACTGCGAGAACTGGCCGTTGGCGAGCAGGTCCTGGTTCAGGACCTGGCGCTGGATGGCAAGGTTGATTTGGCGAATCTGCTCGTTGAGCAGTTGCTGCGCCGCCATGTTCTGGCCGATGGTCTTGGTCCGTTCACCGGCGCGTGCCGACATCTCGCTCACCGTGGCCAGGATGCGGCTGGCCGACTCCTGGTTCAGGCAGGTGTTGGCGCTGGAGCGGCCACCCATGCGCAGCGACTCGTCGAAGAGCGCGATGGCGAACTGCTCGGCGACCAGCGAGGCCAGCGAGTCCATCAGCTCGTCGGCTGCGGCCGGATAGACCGCGGCAGCGTTGATGGCCTGGTACAGCGGCACGGGCGCGACCTGCATCAGCTGGATGACGTTGGCGGGCATCGGTTCGTTCTTGCGCACCGCCTCGACGCCCTTGCGCAGCAAGCGATGGATGCTCACGAGAAAGCCTTCGCCCTGGAAGATGTCACCCGCCTCGGTGAGCTCCAGGTAGGAGCACTTGACGCGCTCGTTGCTCTTGCACTTGTAGATTTTCGTCTTCGAGACGGAACCCGCGCCCGGCGACCCGGTCATGTCGTTGTAGTAGTAGCTGCAGTACTTTGTCACTTGGGCCGGCACCGGACCGTCCTCGGAGTAGACCGCGTTGTTGGCCATCGGCGCACCGCACATGAAGAGTCCAAGCGTCTGACGCGGCTCGAGCTTCGGCACGCAGTAGTCCGCCTTGTTGACGCTGTCGACAATCTTGGGGTCGCCCCCGTCGGTTTCGCATCCGACGGACACGCCTTCCTTCTCACCCGCCGCAAGCTGCGCGCCCATCAGGTTGATGAGGAGGAGCCGACGCTTGTAGTTCGCATCGGAGTCGACCACCCCGCCCTGGTCGAAGGCGGCAAGGCGCTGCCACGTGACGTTGCCGCTGCCCACCTTGCACATGATGGCCCGCTCTTCGGCCTTGCACTTGTCGCCCAGGGGGTTGGCCTGGCACTCAGGGCTCTTGGGGTTGTCCTTGATGAGCGCGCTGACCGCCTTGGTGATGGAGTTGCAGGCACCATTGATGGACTCGAGAAAGTCCTTCGAGCCGTTCGTCGAAGAAATCGTGGTGCCGCATACCGACTGGGACTCACCCGAGGCACCGCCCCAACCCCACCGCTCCGACATGGTCGCGGCGAGTTGCTCGCCCATCGCGCAGGAGTCGCGCGAGAGCTTGGCGGCGGCCTGTGCCGCGGTCTTCAGGAACTGCACCACGGCTTCGCACTGCGGGCAGAGCGTCTTGAGCGTGAGCATCGCAACGAAGCCCAGCGTCGCACCGGAGGCGATTTGCTTGAGCATCATCTGGAACTCCTGCCCAGTGATGAAGGAGAAGCCCCCGAACGTGGCGCTGATGCCGTTGCAGCCCGCAATGATGCGGGGCGGCGTCACCGAGAACAGCGCCGGGTTGTTGGAGCCACGCGGCACGCGCAGCTCCATGCCGCCCGCGGTGAAGGTGTTGCGCGTGCCGGACTGGTAGCGGCCCGGACCGTTGGCCGTCGCGCTGGCACCAGAGCCCAGCAGGCTCGAGAAGGCGCTGCCCAGGTCCGTTGCGTTGGCCGCGAGCGGCTGCACTCCGATGAGCAGGGCGAGGAAGATGGTGAAAAGCTTCTTGAGCATCGTGGTCTCCGACGTTTTCGGGTATAGCGAGGGCGCGGCGGCTTACTTGCCGAGCAGCTTGCCGAGCTCGTCTTCGGTCGGAATGCGGGGCTTCTCGCCGTTCTTGGCGGTCCCCTGCGCCGTCCCCGTGGCCTCGTCGAATCCGAAGTCCACCGACGCCCGGCCGTTCTGGCCGTTCTCCACGCCCTTCAGGAGCGCGTTGCGATACGCGCTGAAGAACTGCTCGGTGCGCGTGAGAATGCTTTCCACGTCGACGACACCCGTGGCGATGCGCAGCCACGTGTTGGACGGTACATAGAGGAAGAGCGTGGGCACGGTCGTCACCTGCAGCGCCTGGGCGGCCTGCAGGGTCGCGGGAGCCGTCATGCAGCCTTGCTGGAAGCCCGGCATGCAGGTCGCGTCCAGGGACGCGTTTCGAAGGGGCACGCCCGTGCGCTCGGAGACCCGCTGGAACGTCTCGCCCATCTGCGTGCAGAAGTGGCAGTCGCTGCGGCTGAAGTAGACGAAGAACGCCCCCTCCTGGCGCAGCAGCTCGAAGATTTCCTTCCTCTTGCCGTCCCGCACGCCCGTCATCAGGCGCAGGCCGAAGGTGCTGACGGGAGCCGTGACGCTCGGGTCGAGGTCCGGGTTCTGCACCATGTTGTACCACCACAGGTTGGTGACCTGGGAGGTGCGCTCCAGGGCCCAGCGCATGTAGTACTGGAACGCTTCGACCGCCTTGGGGTCGTTGTTCGTGAGGGCCATGCGCTCGAGCAGCGCATCGCGCTGCTTGGCCTGGAAGGCGAAGTCCTGGCCGGGGTCGACGAAGCCGCACTCGGCCGACCAGCTGTCCTTCTTCTTGCACTTGTCCTCTTTCGGAGGCGGCGGCGGAGTCGTCGGCAGCTGGACCACTTGTGGCGGCTCCTCGACGGGCTCGGGCTTCTTCGGCTTGGGCGGGTCCTCGAAGAAGAACCAGCCGCGCATCGGGCGCTGGGCCCCGTTGGGGTCGGCCGACTTGGTGGCGTCGGACTGTGCAAGGACGGGCACCGCGGCGCTCAGCAAGAGCGCGGCAGCGAGGAACGCGGTCAGGCGGCGGGCGAGGTGAAACTTCATCGGGAAAGGCCGTGGGAGAATCGGATGGTCGAGACGGGTCGGCCCGGCCACAGAGCCAGCGCGGCGCGACATTTATACGAATGTAGGCAGCCCCTTTTAGACGAGGCACGAAAGAAAGCGCCCTCCGGAGGAGGGCGCGGGAAGAATCGGGGACGGACGCGAGCGGTCCGAACCCGTGTGCGTCAGGCGGGCACGACCGGCGACACGAGGGCGAAGATGCCTTCGCGCAGCGAGTCGGGGTTGCCCTCGACGTTCAGGACCTCGGCATCGACCGGGTAGCCCAGCAGCTCGGTTTCGCTCGGGTGAGCCGCGGTGCCGCTACGGGCACGGTCGGCCGCCTCGCGCTCTTCGAGCTCGGGACGACGGATGCGCACGAGCAGGCCGCCGACTTCGCTCACGAAGCGCGCCTCGTTCTTGAAGCGCACGTCGGTGACGACGAACGAGCTCTGCGGATAGCTCTCGGTCAGCGCGCGGACCTGGTCGAGCCAGTAGCTGTCCACGCCGAAGCGGCTCTTGCGGCGGTACTCGGTACCCCAGAGCTGCATGATTTGCCGGGGGCTGCGCGGAGCGTCGAGCAGCGCGCGCTCCTCGTCCTGCGACAGCGCCTGGCCGTTCGAGAGCACGGCGAGCGCCACTTCGACGAAGTCGGCATTCGTGCAGTGCACGAGCGCCAGCTGCGGCAGCGGCGTCTCCTTGGTGTCCCGGTTGCCCAGGAACTCGGTGGTCACGCCGAACGCGGTGGCGACCTCGGCGTAGAGCACGTCGGCGAAACCGACGCGCACGAAGCCCGCTTCCTGAACCAGGTACTGGGCGCAGGTGTCCTTGCCGGCGCCCTTGGCGCCCAGCAGACCGATGATTTTCCTCATAGGTGCACGTGTCCTTTCCAAAAGGTGCACCTGCGTATAGCGAGCGTTCGGGAACGAAAAAGCCCGCCTCAAGGGCGGGCTGCCGCGGACACCGGGGCGACCCCGGTCGACATCACTTGTTGTCGTCAATCCAGCGGGAGAGCTCGCGGCCGTTGGCCAGGATTTCGT
>JACCDQ010626964.1_pt1 | contig 13918 bp, 12 predicted proteins | sample 7446031 | NCBI WGS metagenome assembly JACCDQ01 (sample SAMN15323442, study PRJNA562643) | freshwater metagenome | isolation source: river surface water | place: USA:Blue River Watershed | collected 2017-08-17 | reverse complement strand
TGTGATATTTTTATTGATTCTGATAAAAAAGTATACAATACTGAAGAATTAAGAAAAATAAAATTTGTTGAATCTAACTTCTCATCGTTATTTAAAAAAATAATTAAAAGTTTAATTGGTAGATTTACAATTGTTTTTTTGAAAAGTTTTTTTGTAAGTAAAAATAAATTTATTGAATATGATAAAATTTTTGTTTGTGATCTAAGTTCTAAATTTAAATTCCACAAACTAACTGGTAATGTATTTTATATCTTGCACAATAATAAATACCTGCAATTGAGTGAGTCCGGTTTTATAGGTAAATTTATAGATCTTTATTTTTTTAAACGTATTATTAAAAGAAAAAAATTGATTGCGGTATCTAATTCAATTAAATCAGATTCAATAAGAAAATTTGATTTAAATGACAATCAAATAACCACTATTTATAATCCTATTGAACTCAATAAATTAAATCTACAAAAGAAAAATAAATTTATATTTGCTGGGAGGTTAGCTAAACAAAAGAATATTCTGTTTTTACTAGAGTCATATAAACTATTTCTAACAAAAACCAAAGAAATTTATAGTTTAGAAATATATGGTAATGGTCCAGAATTTAATGTTATAAATAAATTTGTGCAAGAAAATTTTTCAGATAATCTAGTATCAATATATAATTTCACTGAAAATATTTATAAAGAAATTGAAACATCTTCAGCATCATTATTAACTTCAAATTATGAAGGCTTTCCCACTGTTGTAATTGAATCACTTTTATTAAATACGCCAGTAATTTCAACTCCGATTGATCCAGTCTTAGAAATAAAAAATAAGTATAAAGGTGTTGTTTGTTCAGAATATTTTACTAAAGAGGATTATGCGGAAAGTTTAGTTGATTTTGTTAAAAATATTAAATATCAAAATATTGAGTTTAATAACACTTTATCAGAAGATCTTTCATATAAAAATATTGCAAAGCAATATATAGAATGCTAAAATTTATATTTAAAATCATAATTGTTTGTATTTCAATTGTAATTGGATTAAGATCTAATAGGTTCAATGATTATTTTGAATACTATGCTTGGTTTAATTCTACTCCATCTATTTATAATTTTTTTCAAAATCTAAACAATTTACCATTACCGTTTGATTATCTGTTTTTTTTTATTTTTTCAGTATTTAAAACTTTTAACGGATGGTATTTGTGTTTGATATTTATTGCATTAATTTCTTTGTTTTCAAAACTGATTGCAGTAAATAAAATATTTAACTCATTTTTTATTTTTATATGGTTTGTATTATATTTTTCTTTTATTGGATTTCAATTTGAGTTAGTTCAGTTTAGATATGGTTTAGGGTTAGGTTTTATATTATTGTATTTGATTAATGAAAAATTTGTTTTTTATGTTATTGCTGCATTAATTCATAGTTCATTATTACTATTATTACCTGCAATTATACTACAGAAAATAATTGGTAATAAGCAATATTCAATTTTGAGGTATATATTAATATTAATCTTGATAATAATATGTTATCAAAGTATTACCAAAAGTTCAATATTAAATTTTGAACTAATATTAAATAAATTGCCAGAAGATCTATATTTTTCGGGGAAACTAACCAACCAAATTTTAAAAACTGAAGAGTCATTTTCTTTAATTATGACAATTAAACTTTTATTGTTTTTGTCATTATCTTTTTATGCTAAGAATAAATTTGAGTTTAAAATATTGTTAATTCAAGTGTACTTGGGTTTAGTATATGTATTAACTTCTAGTTTAGACACTGTAAATGCTAGAATAAGTGCAATTATTGATTTAATAGGGATTACATTATTGTTATATTATATAAATAAAAATTTTAATAGTCTTACCATGCGTTTTATACTATTTGTCGTTTCAATTATGATAGTATTAATTTCGTATTTTAAATTTATTAATTCACCAACTATGTTATTAAAATACTAATATGAAAAAAGTATTGTTTTTTTGTTACACAAATAAGAAAGATATAGAGATTTTTGAGTATTATAATCAAGATATTGTTGCACTAAAGCATTTAGGTTATGAAGTTGACTTGGCAACGAATTATTTTGAATTTATTTTAAAAATTCACAAAGCAGATTTTATTTTTATATGGTGGTGGACCTATGCCTTTTTTCCTGTTTTTATTGGAAAAATATTCAATAAACCAACTGTTATTACTGGAACATTTAATTTTAAATTTGATGTTAAAGAAACTAAATCAGGAAGTGATTATTTCGATAGGCCCTATTATCAAAGATTATTGATAAAGTATTCTGTAAAAAATGCAAATTTAAATTTGTTTGTAAATGAAGGAGAAAAAGAATTATGTAGTGATTTTTTTAATTTATCAAATGCTGAATATTTTCCTCATATAATTTCTTTAAATTATTTTAATGAACCTTCCGAAGATAGACAAGAATACATATTAAACATTTCTTGGTCTGGTAGGCAAAATTTGAGAAGAAAAGGGATTTTTACTTTAGTTAAGTCTTTTCATGAAGTTAGTCTTTCAAATCCAAATCTTAAATTAATTTTGGCCGGACAAAAAGGAGATGGTTATACTGAATTGGAAGACTTAGTAAGAAGTTTAAATCTTCAGGATAAAATAATTTTAAGAGGAGGGGTAACTTTAGATGAAAAAATTGAGTTGATAAAAAATGCATTGTTATATGTTCAACCTTCATTATATGAAGGTTTTGGAGTAGCAATTGGAGAGGCAATGGCTTCAGGAAATTGTGTTATTTCATGTGCAGTAGGTGGAGTACCATCTGTTCTAGGTAATACAGGTATCTACGTAAATCCAAATGATATTGAAGATTTGACCGAAAAAATTTTATATATTCTAGGTTCTAGTAATGAAAGAAAAAAATTCGAAAAATTAGCTTATGAAAAGGCGCTAATTGATTTAAAACCAGAATCTAAAATCATGAAATTAAATAAATTTATAAATAAAATTCTCTAACATGAAGCAAACGATGTGTAATAATTGTATAATGGATACTTCCGATTCAAAAATTGTTTTTGACGAAAATGGAGTTTGTGATCATTGCAATGACTTTTACACTAATGTAAAACCAAATTGGAATACAGACGAAAAAGGTAGAGCAGATATGCAAGCCATTGTAGCTAAAATCAAGAAAGAAGGACAAGGCAAAGATTTTGATTGTATTCTTGGCATGAGTGGAGGGGTAGATAGTTCTTATCTCTTGCATCTTGCTGTAAAAGAATTAGGTCTTAGACCATTAGTTTTTCATGTGGATGGTGGCTGGAATTCTGAATTAGCTGTGCATAACATTCAAGTAATGATTGATCAATTAGGTCTTGATTTATATACAGAGGTAATTAACTGGGAAGAAATGAAAGATTTTCAATTAGCTTTTTTTAAATCCGGGGTACCGCACTTAGACATACCTCAAGACCATGCTTTTATTGCAACCTTGTACAATTTTGCAAACAAATACAACATCAAATACATATTAAATGGAGGCAATATCTCTACTGAGTGCGTAAGAAACCCTATGGAGTTTTTGTATTATGGTACAGATATGGCTCAAATAAGAGACATTAGAAAACAATTTAGTACAAATAAAATGGAGACTTACCCTTTTAGTCCTGTTTTAAAACATAAATTTTATTTGAGATACATTAAAGATGTACAAGTGGTTAAACCATTAAATTATATGCCTTACGTAAAAGAAGATGCTTTGAAATTGTTGGCAGACACTTACGGTTGGACACCTTATCCACAAAAACATTTTGAATCACGTTTTACTAAATTTTATGAAGGCTATTGGTTGCCTGAACGATTTGGTTTTGATACTAGAAGAGTACAATATTCTAGTTTAATATTAACAGGTCAATTAACCAGGGAAGAGGCTTTAGAAAAAATGAAAAAGCCTGCATACAATCCTGAAACAATTGATGAAGAGTTCAAGTACATTGCAACAAAATTAGGGATAACAGTGGAAGAACTAAGAGGTTACTTTACAATGCCTAAGAAGTTTTATTGGGATTATAAAAACCAATTATCTATGTTTAAAATTGGTGCCAAAATTTTAAAATTTATTGGTGTAGAAAAGTCAATCAAAAGATGATAACAATAATAGATTATGGCTCGGGAAATATTAAAGCCATAGCAAATATTTACGAAAAATTAAAAGTAGCCTATTCCATTGCATCGGTTCCTGAACAAGTTATTGGCGCAAAAAAAATTTTTCTACCTGGTGTTGGTGCTTTCGATGAGACAATATCCAAGCTAGACAGTACGGGATTTAGAGAGGTATTAGACAAGGAAGTACTTGAAAATAATGTACCAATTATGGGTATTTGTGTTGGTATGCAAATATTAGCAGATAGTAGTGAAGAGGGAACTTGTAAAGGATTGGGTTACATAAAAGGGAAAGTAAAAAAAATAGATGCTAACACTATTCTTCATAAACCAAAACTCCCGCATCTGGGGTGGAATTCAATAGAAATTGTAAAGAATAATGTATTGTTACAGGAAATAGACCCACAATTTGGTTTCTACTTTTTGCATACCTATTATTTTGATTGTGAAGATCAAAATAACGTATTGGCAACGACTAACTATGGTGCTACTTTTGCATCAGCAGTACATAGAGAAAATATTTTTGGAATTCAATTTCATCCCGAAAAAAGTCATCACAATGGGGTTAAATTGTTACATAATTTTGCAAAATTATAATGCTTAGATCAAGAATTACACCCTGTCTTTTAGTTCATAAAAAAGGATTAGTGAAAACCACAAATTTTAAAGATCCAAAGTATGTGGGAGATCCTCTTAATGCGGTTAAAATTTTCAACGAGAAAGAAGTTGATGAATTAATTGTTTTAGACATTGATGCTACTTCTGAAAATAGAGGTCCCGATTTTGAACTTATTAAAAACCTAGCGGTTGAATGCCGTATGCCATTTTGTTATGGTGGTGGTGTCTCAACAGTAGAACATGCCAAAAAAATTATCAGTCTTGGTGCAGAAAAAGTAGCTCTCAGTGCTGCAGCAATTAATAATACAAACATTCTAAAACAAATTGGAAACGCTGTAGGTGTACAAAGTGTAGTGGTTGTATTAGATATCAAAAAGAAAAAATTATTTGGGGGATATGAAATTGTAACTCACAATGCAAAAAAGACTGCCAATATAAAATTAGATGATTTTATAAAGCAATTAGTTGAAATAGGTATTGGTGAATTAGTTATTAATTCAGTAGATAATGATGGTAAAATGCAAGGTTTTGATTTTAAATTATTTGATTTAATTAGAGAACAAACCGATATGCCAATGACCATTTTAGGAGGTGCAGGAAGTTTAGAAGATATTCATGAAGCGATAAGGAAATATAAAACCATTGGTGTAGCAGCCGGAAGCTTTTTTGTTTTCAAAGGTAAATACCGAGCCGTATTAATTAATTATCCAGATTTAGAAGAAAGATATAATTTATATCAGTTATCAAAATAATGAAACAAATCATACAATCCTTTAAAACAGGAGAAACCGTTTTAGAAGAAGTACCTGCACCACAAGTGAGCAAAGGAACCGTATTAATACAAACAAAACGTTCGTTAGTTTCTTTAGGAACAGAACGAATGTTGGTAGAGTTTGGAAAATCAAACTTGATTTCAAAAGCAAGACAACAACCCGATAAGGTAAAACAAGTTCTGGATAAAATAAAAACAGATGGGCTAATACCTACACTTGAAGCGGTCTTTAATAAATTGGGTGAGCCATTACCATTGGGCTATTGTAATGTGGGTAAGGTCATTGCGGTAGGCGAGGGAGTAAGCGAGTTTAAGGTAGGCGATAGAGTTGCTTCCAACGGGCAACATGCAGAGTTTGTAGCCATACCTAAAAATTTGGTGGTGCATATTCCAGATAATGTTACAGACGAGCAAGCTACATTTACAGTTATCGGTTCTATTGGTCTTCAAGGGATACGATTACTCAATCCAACCCTAGGTGAAACAATTGTTGTTACAGGATTAGGTCTTATTGGTTTGCTAACAGCTCAATTATTGGTAGCAAATGGTTGTAAAGTAATTGGTGTGGATGTGGATGACAGCAAATTAAATCTTGCCAAAAAATGGGGCATCCTACCATTCAATCCAAAAAATGGCGATGTGGTAAAGTTTGTAGAAGAACAAACCAACGGAATAGGTGCAGATGGAGTAATTATAACAGCATCAGCCAAAACAGACGAAATCATTTCGCAAGCGGCAAAGATGTCACGCAAAAGAGGGCGAATAATTTTGGTTGGAGTAATAGGTTTAAATCTTAGTAGAGCAGAGTTTTATGAAAAAGAATTGTCTTTTCAAGTTTCTTGCTCGTATGGTCCAGGAAGATATGATGAAAACTATGAAAACAGAGGAAACGATTATCCGCTTCCTTTTGTGAGATGGACAGAAAAAAGAAATTTTGAAGCTATTTTACATGCCATTGCATCAGGCAAGATTCAGGTAGATGAAATGATTACTGAACTAATTCCGTTAAACGATTACTTAAAAATTTATGGCGAAATTGGTTCTAGTAAATCCATTGCTTCCATTTTAAAATATGAAGAATCTGAAGGAACACCAAAGACAACAATTCAGTTAAAAGAGGTTTCATATACTGGACAAAAAGGTGTTATAGGAATTATTGGTGCTGGAAATTTTACCAAAATGACTATGCTTCCTGCTTTAAAAGGAAGTGGGGCTAATTACAAATACATTGCTAGTAAAGGAGGTATTACTGGTACAGCAATGGCTCAAAAACATGGTTTTTCACATTCTACAACCAATGTAGAGGATGTCTTGCAAGACAACGAAGTTGATTTGGTTTTAATTACAACAAGACACAACTTGCATGCAAACATGACCGTAAAATGTCTTGAAGCCGGAAAACATGTATTTGTTGAAAAACCTTTAGCTTTAAATAAAGAGGAATTAGATAAAGTAATCACAGCACAACAGAAATCTGGTAAAACAGTGATGGTTGGCTTCAATCGTAGATTTTCACCTCATGCTGAAAAAATGAAAGCACTTCTAGGGACTTCACAAATGAATGTTATTGCCACTATGAATGCAGGAAATATTCCTGCAAATGTTTGGGTACACGACATGCTTGTGGGTGGCGGCAGAATCATTGGCGAAGCCTGTCATTTTATAGATTTAATTACTTATTTAACTGGTAGTAAAGTTAAAGCAGTTTGTATGAACGCAATGGGTATAAATCCAGAGGATAATACGGATAACGCAAATATTCTTTTAAAATATGAAAATGGTTCCACAGGAGTGATTAATTATTTTTCTAATGGATCAAAAGCCTATTCTAAAGAACGTATAGAAGTTTATTCGCAAGAACGAACGTTAATCATGGATAATTTCAGAACCACATATGGATATGGTTTTAAAGGTTTTTCTAAGCTAAAAACACCTCTAGATAAAGGACACAAAAACCAATTTCATAAATTAATTTCGCAAACTAAAAATGGGGGCAATGCACTAATTCCATTTGACGAAATTATAAATACAACACATGCTTCTTTTGCTGCTATAGAAAGCCTTCAAAAAGGACAATGGATAGAATTATAAAACACAAGAAATTGAATATAAGTCTAGCATGTCAACTTTTTAAAAACATGGGACTCCGATACACATGGTTCAGAGTAATCCATGCTATTGAGAGTAAACTTGGATTATTCAAAAAAAGACATCCAACTAATCCGTCAGTTAAGAAATTTATTGCACTTGATTATTGGAAAAATAGCGTTGCAACTTTTGTTATTGATACAAGAGAAAATATGCAATTGGAAAAAAATCCAAATTCCGAATTAAAAGAAAAAGCAACAAAAATTCTCAATAGGGAAATATGTTTTTTTAGCTCGGAATGGAAGAATTTAGGTAAAAATTACAATTGGATTACAAATCCAGAAACCAATTATAACTATGATATTTCTAAACATTGGTCTGAGATTAATGATTTCAACCCATTAAACGGAGATATCAAATATGTATGGGAAAAATCGCGTTTTTCCTATTTATTAACTATAATGCGTTACGATTATCATTTTAATGAAGATCATAGCGCTTTTGTTTTTGCTGAAATAGAGAGTTGGATCGATGCAAACCCAATAAATCAAGGTCCCAACTGGAAATGCAGTCAAGAAATTTCTTTGCGTATATTCAATTGGATGTATCTATTGACTTTCTATAAAAATGCGGATGCATTAACTGAACCTTTATGGGACAAAATTCAAAACACTATTTATTGGTCACTTCATCATGTGAGGCATCATATTAATTTTTCTAGAATTGCAGTTAGAAATAACCATGCCATTACCGAAACATTAGCTTTAGCCGTAAGCGAAATGTTGTTTCCCTTTATTCCAGAGACAAAAGAATGGTCAAAAAAAGGACGCAATTGGCTAGAGCAGGAAATCGACTATCAAATATATGATGATGGTACTTTTTTGCAATTCAGTATGAATTATAACAGGGTTTTAGTGCAACTACTTTCTTTAGGGATTGCTGTTTCTGAAAAAAATAAACAACCTTTTTCTAGTAAGCTCTATTCAAAAGCATACAAAACCTTAAACTTTTTATACCAATGTTTGCAAAAAGAAAATGGATTTTTGCCCAATTATGGAGCTAATGACGGAGCTTTATTTTTTTCCTTAACAGATTGTGTGTATAGAGATTATCGTCCACAATTAAATACCTTACATCATCTTTTAACAGGTGAAAATTTATTTGAAAATCAAGAGATTCAAGAAGATTCTTTTTGGGTACTAAACAATAGAAGGACACAACAAAATTTCATAAAATTAAAACAAGAAATAGGCACTATATCTTTTGATAAAGGAGGTTACTATATCTGCCGTACAGGAAATTCGTTTACGTTTGTTAGATGTGGGAGTCATAAAGACAGACCCTCTCACGCAGATAACTTGCATATGGATGTATGGGTGAAAGGAACAAACATACTCAGAGATTCTGGCACTTATAAATACAATACAGATAATAATTTAGTTGATCATTTTGCTGGAACGCGTGGGCATAACACTGTGCTAGTAAGCAACCATTCTCAAATGCTTAAAGGTACACGCTTTATTTGGTTTTATTGGACACAATCTGAAGGTGCAAGATGGACTGAAGAAAATGATTATTTTATTTTTAAAGGTTCTATAAGTGCGTTTCGATACTTGAATAATAAGGCGGTTCATAGTAGAATAATAAAAGTTGCTAAAAATAGTAATCAATGGATAGTTAAAGATGAGGTATTACATTTAGATAATTATACCAAAAAACAATTGTGGCATTTTGATGAGGTACCTGTTACTTTTTCTTCGTCAGAAAATAATTTTTCTAACGAGTTATCTTTCAATTCTAGTTTTTATGGACAAAAAGAAACGGGTAAAGCAATTGGAATTTCTTTTAAAAAAGAAGTAGAAACAAAAATAGACTATACACTCTAGATAAATGAGAATTTTACTTATACATCAATATTACCTTGAAGACGATGATCATGGAGGCTCTCGTTGGAATGAAATAAATAGAAAATGGACTGAAGAAGGTCACCAAGTAACGGTTATTGCAGGAATGATGCATTATACTTCTAGCCAAAAAAGAGAGGAATATAAAGGGAAATGGTTTAAAAAGAAAACACAAGGAGCAGTAGAGGTAATGCGTTGTCATGTTTCTGAATCGTATAATGCAAATTTTGCAGGAAGACTATGGGCTTATTTTTCTTTTGTTTTTTCAAGTTGTTGGGCAGGTTTGTTCAAAGTAAAAGGGAAATATGATGTTATTATAGTAACATCACCCCCTTTGTTTGTTGGAATAAGTGGCTACCTCATCTCTCTTTTCAAACGAACTCCATATGTTTTTGAAATCAGAGATCTATGGCCTGAGTCGGCAATTGATACTGGCGTAGTTACCAATAAATTTATCATTAAGTTAGCTTATGTATTAGAAAAATTTATTTATAAAAAAGCAACTTTAATCAATGTTTTAACTCCTGCATTTAGAGATACGCTCATTCATAAAAAAGGAATTGTTAAAGATAAAATTATTTTCATTCCGAATGCAGCTGATTTTTCACTTTCGGATGATTTAGTACAAAGTTTTGATGTAATTAATTTCAAAATAGAAAACGATTTAAATAACAAATTTGTGATTACATATGTTGGTGCGCATGGCGTGGCAAACCATTTAGATCAAGTACTTGAAACGGCGAATTTACTGAAAGATACAAACGTTTTATTTCTTTTAATTGGTGATGGTATGGAAAAACCTCGTTTAATTAAAAAAGCAAAAGCTGAAAACATTCAAAACGTCCGGTTCATCAATCCAGTTCCCAAAGCAGAGGTTTTTAAATATATTTTAGCTTCAGACATGGGAACATCGGTTTTAAAAAATGTAGAAACCTTCAAAACGGTTTATTCCAACAAAACCTTTGATTATATGGCATGCAAAAAACCAATATTGATGGCTATAGATGGTGTTTCAAGAGATTTGGTGGAGCAAGCAGATGCGGGAATTTATGTACAACCCGAAAATTCTAAAGATTTTACTCTAAAAATAAGACAATACCTTTCCAATCCTAAAGAAATAATAAGGCAGGGAGAAAATGGATATCGTTTTGCAAAAGAAAATTTTGACAGAATGATATTAGCAGATAAATATATCAATTGTATAAAAAAGGCAATAAAGTAGTGTACAAATATTTTTTTAAACGTCTATTTGATTTAATACTTGCCTTAATAGGTTTATTTTTCCTTATCCCTGTATTTATTTTAGTTACAATTGGATTATTTTTTTCTAACAACGGCAAACCTTTTTTCTTTCAAACACGGCCAGGTAAAAACGATAAACTATTCAAAATAATCAAGTTCAAAACCATGAATGATAAAAAGGATAGTAGTGGTAACTTGTTATCGGATGTAGAGCGATTGACTACAATTGGTAGCTTTGTTCGGAAAACCTCATTAGATGAGATTCCACAATTAATAAACGTATTAAAAGGAGATATGAGTTTAATAGGACCAAGACCCTTGCTTCCAGAATATTTGCCATTATATAATGAAACACAAAGAAGAAGACATGAGGTCAAGCCAGGTATTACAGGTTGGGCACAGGTCAATGGACGAAATGCCATAAGTTGGCAACAAAAATTTGAGTATGATGTTTGGTATGTAGACAATTTATCATTTTTTTTAGATTGCAAAATTATATTTTTAACAATAAATAAAGTTTTTAAACGAGAGGGTATAACTGCTGAAAATTCGGTTTCTGCAGAAGCTTTTAAAGGAAATTAATATGTTTTTATTCGGAGCAAGCGGTCATTGCAAAGTTATTATTGATATAATACAAAAATCAAATCTTGATGTGATTGAATGCGTTTTTGATGATAATCCAATTATTGATCATATCTTCAATATACCAGTAATTAAATCGGAGAAACCAGATTTTTATTTTAATAAATCACTAATAATTTCTATCGGTAATAATAGCATAAGACAAAGGATTGCAAGCAAAATACCTGCTAATTATCTGATTGCTGTGCATCCAACTTCAATTGTTGCAAACGGTGTAATTATTGAAGAAGGATCTGTAATTATGGCTGGAGCGATCTTAAATCCAAATGTTCAAGTAGGTAGACATTGTATAGTGAATTCTGGTTCGGTTGTTGAACACGATTGTACTTTAAATGATTTTGTTCACATCTCTCCAAATGCGGCTTTAGCTGGAAATGTAATTATAGGTGAAGGTACTCAAGTAGGAATTGGAGCGGTTGTAATTCAAGGAGTAAAAATTGGAAAATGGGTAACAATTGGAGCAGGAACAGTTGTGCTAAATGACGTTCCTGATTATGCTGTAATTGTTGGGAATCCAGGGAAAATTATAAAATATAATTCAATTAATAATGAATAACTCAAAAATATGGCTTTCTTCTCCACATATGGGAGGGACGGAGCAACACTACATTCAACAAGCCTTTGATGCGAATTGGGTGGCACCACTAGGGCCTAATGTAAACGGTTTAGAACAAGATTTAGAACACTATTTGGGTAATCAAGCCCATGTAGGAGCATTGAGTTCAGGAACAGCGGCTATTCATTTAGGGTTACTATTATTAGGCGTTCAAGCGGGAGATGAGGTGATTTGTCAAAGTATGACTTTTTCGGCATCGGCTAATCCTATTTTATATTTGGGTGCAACCCCTATTTTTATAGATAGCGAGGAACAGACTTGGAACATTTGCCCAGATGCTTTAGACCAAGCCATTCAAGATCGTATATCAAAAGGTAAAAAACCAAAAGCCATAATCGCGGTGCATTTATATGGGGTACCTTATCAAATAGAAGCCGTTAGAGCCGTAGCAGATAAATATCAAATTCCTATTTTAGAAGATAGTGCTGAGGCATTAGGGAGTTCTTACAAAGGGCAAAAATGTGGTACTTTTGGAGATATTGGAGTGTTATCATTTAATGGTAATAAAATCATTACCACTTCAGGTGGCGGTGCTATAGTAACCAAAACCGCGGCACTAAAAGACAAAGCCGTTTTCTTCGCTACGCAATCAAGAGACAACGCACCACATTACCAACACAGCCATGTTGGTTACAACTACCGTATGAGTAATATTTGTGCGGGAATTGGTAGAGGGCAAATGGAAGTCTTAGACGAACATGTTGCCTTACGCAGACAAATGCATGATTTTTATGTAGCACTTTTTGCTTCCATCGAAGGAGTAGAAGTATTTACTGTTCCTAACGATGATTATTTTGCTAATTATTGGTTGAATGCTATTACGATAGATGCCGCAAAAACCAATGGCATCACCCGCGAAACCTTGCGCCTAGCGTTTGAAGCAGATAATATAGAATCACGCCCTCTGTGGAAACCGATGCATTTGCAGCCTATTTTTGAGCACTATCCTTATTATGGTGCTAACGTAGCTGAAAATTTATTTGATAATGGTTTGTGCTTGCCTTCAGGTTCTAATTTAACTGGCTCAGACAAGGAAAGAATAAAAAAAGTGATCAAATCAATTTTTAAATAATAGAAATGGACATATTTTCTGAATACGAAAAATTACTTGCTAATTCAAATTTTACAATTGTAGCATTTGATAAAGACCGCCCTTGGGGTGGTTTTTTCGTAATAGCTGAGGATCAAGCCCAAGATTTTGCCAATGCCTACTTTGATGGTTTGGATGTAGCCACTTTAAAGATAGGAGGACCATTAAGCCCTAAAATATTAGTAGTAGCACCAAAGCAACGCTTGTCTTGGCAGTACCACCACCGCAGGGCTGAGATATGGCGTGTCATTCAAGGGCAAGCAGGCATAAAAAGGAGTGTAACTGATACAGAAGGGGAGTTGGAAATCTTGAATGTAGGCGATACGGTTACCTTGCAGCAAGGAGAGCGTCATCGTCTCATTGGGTTAGAGGATTATGCCGTTATAGCAGAGATTTGGCAACATACAGACGCCAATCATCCTTCTGATGAAGACGATATTGTACGAGTGCAAGATGATTTTGGAAGATGAGTCGATATACGAGGTACGAAGTTAGATTTACGAATTACGATAATTAAAGATTGCGTCACTACGTTCGCAATGACATTACAATGACAATAGAAACTACACCCATTCAGGATTTACTTATTATTAATCCCACTGTATTTGAAGATGCGCGTGGGTATTTTTTTGAGGCGTATAATCAAGAGAAATTGGCAGCCTTAGGGGTTACCATTGATTTTGTGCAAGACAATCAATCGTTTTCCAAGCGTGGTACTTTGAGGGGGCTGCATTATCAAAATCCGCCTTTTGCTCAGACGAAATTAGTGAGAGTATTACAAGGCGAAATCATTGATGTAGCCGTAGATATTAGAAGAGCGTCGC
>JACCDQ010294367.1_pt1 | contig 13918 bp, 14 predicted proteins | sample 7446031 | NCBI WGS metagenome assembly JACCDQ01 (sample SAMN15323442, study PRJNA562643) | freshwater metagenome | isolation source: river surface water | place: USA:Blue River Watershed | collected 2017-08-17 | reverse complement strand
GTTTCCGCATCAATAGGATAATCTCCTTTCAAATGAACAAGGCTATCTATGAGTGCTTTTTTCTCAGGATCCATTTCAAGTAAATCAATCAAGGGTTGAATCATTTGCTCAGCATCAACATAAGCAAGTTCCTTTCCGGTTTGGATAGATTGCTCAAGAAGCATAGCATTAATGTTTTCAAGAGTGATCGACATGGTAGTTGCAAAGGTAACTTAGAAGTAGCGTAGCAGGGGTTCTGAGAGGCTCAGGTATATTTTGAATGAAAGCTCTTCAATTTTAAGTTAAAAAGAGATACCGCCAGGTTCAAGACCAAGTTCAGCTTCGCAGGCAGTAATTAAAGCTTTTGCTGTGTCAAGATTAACCCAATCATGCCATTGTTTAGGTCTCCCAAGATCCTGGGATACCTCTCCAATTGCTTTTAAAGACTGAGACACATTGTAAAATTCAGAATCGCGATCAAAGTGACATGTTTTTTGCGTGACTGCTCTGAAGCGGGATGTTCCGTCAAATAGTTTTATCCGAAAACAGATCTTAGATCTAAGTTGCTTTTGCTTTTCAAAGCGATGCCACAAAAAAGTGTAATTTCTATCAAAGTAGCATGTTTTTTGCGTTTCACTCTGAAGCGGGATGTTTCGTCAAATAATTTTATTTGAAAACGGATCTTAGATCTAAGTTACTTTTGCGTTTATGCCATATGCAAATAATAACTTGCCACTACGCGCGAGTATAGATTGTCATTTGTCTTGACATTAATTTCAACCGTATCATTAATGGATTGTTTGGTTGCTGTATCTAGCGTTATCAGACTTTTTTTTATTTTCTTGGCAATAGCATACGCCATAGAGGCATAGATGATATGACTATGCGAGGGTAACATTTGAGGCAATATACCAAGTTTTGGCTTTGCATTATCGATCGTAGTTAGAATCAGTTTTGTAAAGCTATCATCAGCAACTACATCTTTTAGTTTATCTCCTGTTAGTTTACCAATACTGCTACTAATATTCTTAACTAAAGCAGAGCATAAATATTCTAGATACGATTCCTCAGTCGCGTCATTACTAAATGACATATACTTTACTCGATTGAATGATATAGCATCTTCCGTCCTAGCATCCTTGATGATATGTTCCAATAAATTATTATGTGCTTCAATGATCGGGGATGGGGCTCGGCGAAGTAACTTTTGAATAAAGATGTTATTGATAGGCGCGGCTCGTGATTTAAATGATTTAAGATCATTAGTCCAAAGTAAATAAGCTTGCTGCGTTGATTCGGTTACATTAATTGTGATCATGTCATCACTCTTCATTTTAGATTTGTCTCCTTCTTTGATAAGGTCGTATGTGATAATCATTGTTTCACTAATGCCAGCGGAACCTTGTGCTCGGGATACTGCTAGAAGCGAACTCATATCAAAATAGCTATCGTCATTTTGACTTACTACTATGATAAGCCCAGTTGATATTCCAGATTCTGCGGAAAGCAGTTTTAAGTTTTTTGTTAATGGCTCTAGTGATTTTTGAAACGGAATATCACTAGGGATATCAAGTGCAAGCAGATTCTTAATGATTCTAGCAAAATCGCAATTAGATCCTTCATCTGGCAATAATCCAAACCGTTGCAATCTATTAAAGGGTAATTGTTTTAATGATTTGGATTGAAGCAACATTTGTTTGACATCATTATTGGATGCCTTCACTAATTGAATCTGCTGTTCAGAAAACTGAGATTGAACGGTACTTAATATTTCTGCGCCAACTGGAATGAATAAGTACTCACCACTTCCGCGATGAATCATACAATTAAACGTTACATCGATTAGTTCAGAAATACTAGATTCATCAAGGGATTTCTCTTTCATAGACTGAATCAAATCTGATACCGCAGCATCACAATTATTGCTAATCCGTTGTTGATACTCTGTTAAACGATCTCGCACTTCAGTAAGACCGGCCAAGATAGTAATAATAGAATCAGTGCTAAGATCGATGTGGATGCCTAAATCATCAGTGGTGTATGTCATACTATCAATTAGAGTTTGAAGCTCCTTGGTAATAATTGTTTGTGCGGTATACACTTGATAGAACCGAGCGACATCATTAGCAACCTCGGCACGAGGCTTAGTTTTACTGATATCCTTATATTCGATTGTCGGAAGACGAAGTTTTACCTTTTGATAACTGAGTTCATTATGCTTTGCAACTAGCTTAGAACATTCCTCGATTAAGGATTCATTAGATTCAAAGTGCTGTGTCTCAAACATGATGTTATATTATGATAAAAAAAGATTCGTAAGATACTTAGAGCGTAACTCGCTTGGTCTTGCGTGCAGGTCGTTTAGGTTTCGAAGTAGAAAGTTCCACTACTTGAGTAGCAGGTTGTTCCTCCTCGTCAACGTATGATGGAATGTCAAATGAAAAATCATCTTCTAGAATCGGCATACTGGTATCAGTTGAAATAAGTTGTTGAATCTCTGAGATATCAGGTTCAGGGGTTACTTCTTTGGGCTCCTCTACTTCCTCGTCTGATTCAGAGGATTCAGAGGATTCAGAGGATTCAGAGGATTCAGAGTCAATAGACTCTGCCGACTCCTCAGATGACTCAGACGAGGAATCATCTGCGTCCGAACCGTCTTTACTGATTTCCTCAATGATCTCTAAACGAGGAGGAGAGTCTTCATCCTCTGATTCTTCCTCAGATTCAGCAGAGTCGTATTCATACTTTGACATATCTTGCGACTGAATTAGCACAGTTGGATTTGTTGTCTTTTTTGGAGAATGGTTTGGTGTAATATCACTTTCATTGATAATAGGTAAGTTATGGTCAGATTCTTTCTTGGTGTTACGATATTTAGTAAAGTACTTCCAGAATACATAGACAACTACAATAAGAGCAATAACAAACAATGCAGGGATTAGATAAGATTTGAGACGAGCAAAGAATAAAGATCCCTTAGATGCAGCGGCAACTACTGCAGTAGTCGTATCAGCCGGGATTGCCTCAATCGTATCTTCTTCGGATGAGCTCGCATCTTGAGAATCTACAGATTTGGGTTTAGGATCATAAGTCGCGGCAATTGTTTTATCCCACATACGGGGAGCTACTTCCATGTGTTCTACTTGAGACATTGTAATAAAGACTATATTACGTTGATCGTATCCATCAAATCAGGATTATGTTTTTTGTACAATTTTTATAAAAGTGGCATGTTTCATAAAAGAATGAATCTTAGATCTGGCAACATTCATTCAAAAAAAGATACACCATTTACTGGAACGTCTTACGTAGCGTTTTCAGATCAGCTTTGATCTTCTCTACTGCTTTCTTGCATAACGCTTCTCCACTTGGATGATGAACATCAATGATAGTCTCTCGCTTCGATGGATGCGGAATACGATTTGCTACATACTTGATACTAGGTTCGATCAGATAGATGTAGTAACTGAGTAAGCGCCCCACTGAATATGTTTCATTCGGGATTGTTAGTTTGTATATTCCAAACTCAATAACATGTCTGCCATAGTCGATGCTATCTAGTCGTTCTAGCAAATTATCAATTGCTTTGCGAACCATCTCCACTGGGTCAATGATGCCTGGCGTTTCAACTTCAATACGGAAGCTTGATGGATCCGATACAATAGATGGCTGAGTCATATCATGATCTATGATTTCGTATGCTACTCGGCCAATTGCGGCACGAGCATTATCATAACCAAATGATTCGACGACACGAATATCATTGATCACAAATGATGTACCACTGTTGATATCACAGATTGGAATCTGAGGGACAATATCTTTTGATGATGTTGTGCCATTTAACTTGATATCGGAGCTTAATACATCAATATATGTATCAGTGTCATTTTCAAACCGAATCGCGAATGATGCATCTGGATTGATTGATTGAGAGATTGGAATCATTTCAATACGTTTACGGATTGCATCGCCAACCACATATGGATCGGTAGTTTTGATATCAGTTAAAGCCACTGTTAAATGCTTGATAGGCATCTCAGATATAAGCGTTCTACGTAGAGCATTAGCGATTGCGCAATTAGCACCTTTTAGTTCAAAAGTCAGAGTACGATTCACTACAGCAGGAATCTTTTTAACAAGCGCAGCATATGGTGTTTTCGCTAGTTGAATATCGTTGCTTTTGTTCGTGATGATCTTGGCAGTCAGCATATTGAAGATTGGTAATCGCGATGGTCTTGATGCTATATATAGATATATCGATTTCAATTTTATCGCTAGACATTTTAAGTTTATTATCGCTAGACATAATGAGTTACACCAAGGTTTCAGTAGTATTAAAGGATTCGCCTAGTCATGATGATTATAACAAACGAATCATTGAATATCTAAATGATAGACATCCTGCCATCAATGATAATAAATTTACGATTGCGATTGAAGTAGCGGATGATTCAAATATTAATGATTATGTGCGCGAAGGAATGGAGTCAATTCCCGCGATTAAGATATCAGAAGATTCTTCATATGTATATGGAGTCAATTCAATCATTGCTCTACTTTCTAAGTTAGAAATGCCTGCACCATCTTCTGGCGCGCGAATGATTAGAGATCCTTCGCCTGCAATCGAATCATTAAATGATGAATCAAATGCGTTTTACAAAATGGCAATGGAAGAGATGCAATGTGACGATCAAGAAGATCCTGATGCTCCATCTACTCTAAAAGCGTATCATCAGGAAACGCCAGAAGCACCACTTAATGATAAAGCAATCGAAGAAAAGACAAAAGCTTATTCGCGTATCTATGAAGAACGACGCAAACGATTTGCAAATAAGAATGGACCGGCCAGACATGGCGCAATTAAACCAGCGGAGAAGGGTAAGGTCGATGTCGATAAGTTCATTCAATCAGGTGGGTTTGATAAGGGAGAGGAAATGTTGATGCGTCAAATAGCTCAGAATCTTTAATCTATACTCTTTTTTTTGTTTGATGTCATATAGAACAATCTTGGGATTCAATTTACAATGGAGGAGTTTGTGGAGGTGAACTTAAATGAATCAACATCGGCTACTAATCCTCCGCCATTACGATCAACAAAACGAATTCGATTTCAATCTTTAGTAAAAGAAACAGAAGATGAACGAGAACTGCGAGAAATGAAAGAATTGGCAATTAATGGCGAAGGTCATAACATCTATGCCATCCCATATGAATATATTGGCAATAATTCAAAACAATTATACCCAGGAATTGATATGGCGCAATACCAACGCAACTATCCTGATTATTACAAATTGACTCCGGCATACAATATGAACTTTTCTGGAATGACAAAGACAGAACAATTTACCACACTTTTTAAACCATCAAGCAGCAACAATGTATTTCAAAGATTAAAGCGTCTTGCCAACGAAGATAAAACTGTAATCTATTGCGATTGGTGGGATAAAGCGGCATCGACAATTTCATTTATCTTTATTGTCTTGATGCTGATTATCACATATACTCAACTAAAGACACGAGCCAGTGTTACATATGAAACAAAAGATATCAGATATAAGGAAGAGGTTGATAAACTGAATGCATGGGCTACCAGTGATACATTCTCATATATCAAACTAGCTTTGAGTATTATTTCAGCAACTATTGTTATTCGAAATGTATTCAAACGAACTACACTACCGCGCAAGAATACACGAATTACAAGTTTTAGAAATGGAACTGTTGAGTTACCTACTGGGCGTCGAGAAACTATGGCATCAACAACTAAGCCACAGCTATCACGAGGACAAAGTTTGCGCAATATATTTTCATCTGTCTTTAAAAGCAATAAAGTAGCTCCTGCTCCGACTTCAGTCAAAGTATCAACAGTGCCAAGATCACTTGACGTTAATACGTTAATCGCTTTCCAGAATTCTCAGAGTAGCTCGCGCGAAGAAGCAAATCCAGCATCAATTTAATACTCATTATAATCAATATAAACCTGATAACCATGGAACAGAAAATGCCACCAACCCCAGATTCAAGCTTTTACCTTGATGGATCAAAACGGATGACCGCTGAGGGTATCGAAGCTGCGAGTAAAATTATGGCATTCATGAAAACAAATGATCAACGATTATCTACGATGGATCCCTCAGAGCGCAAGAAAGCTATTCTAGAGTTTGAACCGGCAAAGATGTTTAACCAAGTCCATCCTATTGTATTTCAATATCTAGCGACTGAGGGAATCTTTAATGCCGTAGCATTTCGCCGATATATCCTTGCGGTCTATGGTAAGCCTAAGAGCATGGAGACGCAAGAAAAACTACGTAAGGATAGACGATATGTGTATCATCATAAGAATGAGCAATATGCATTGTATTACAAATATATCCTGATGGAAACAAATCCCAGCGTCAAGATTTCAATTATTCATGGAATGTACGAAGATATGGTGAAGGAGTTAAATGCAAATACAGATCGTATGTTGGATGCATATGAGAAAGCAGAAAAGGATGCCAAGATTGAGGAGGAACATCTTGCTGAAGATAAACGCAAGGATTTGTTAGAACTTTTAAAAAAAAGACTTAATGATGAGTAAGTTACTCCGTATAAACACTTAGCATGGATGCCACATCTTTTGCAGATAAACTGCCGCTATTATCTTTTTTTGATTCAGCAATAGTTAAATCCATAGCTCCTACTATATCACTTGCGCCTTTACTTTTTTTTTCATTTACCTCTTTACCTTCCTTTTCACTCGACGATAAATCAAGTTTCAATGAAAACTCAGATACAATAGAATCTTCATCGTTATCAAGGGTCAAATTCATTGGCGCAACAACGGCGGAGTCACTTTCGGAGTCGCGGTTAGATTTGCGCTTTGATTCATGATTGGTTTTACGTTCTGAATCACTGTCGGAATCATTATCTGATTCATGAGCAGCGCCAAATATAGATTGAACCGTAATATCATTTGCTCCGCCTAAAACATTAACATGATTATCAAATACCTCAATAGCAGTTCCTCCCGCATATACATGGTTAATGAAACTTTCGAAGATAGCCTCAGTCATATTGTTCGTTTAACTTGGTAGCGTTAACTATATATGTAAGCAACTAAACTTATTACCGTGATGCGATACGTTGCAGTTTAGTTGAAATCATATGATCCATCTGTTTTAGCAATTCATCATCGAGTTTATCTAAATCAATAAAGGTACCGCGGGGAGTTTCGCTGACTACAGATGAATCATTAATGTTGCTTTTGATAAGAACGCATAAATCAATACAGTCTGTTCGATCAAGATCTTTAATCGCATTAACAATGCGTTTCTTTATAGATTTCATATCAGATGTACTCATTGGTATATTATTTATTCATGATGATCGAATAAAAAAATAAGCAGTATTGCTTATAGTTTGTGCTCCATGTAAAGCTCCCAGATATGATCAATATTGTGATACAGCTCATCGGTATGATATTGCTCAGTTAGATCATTAATAGTGCTAAGCCATTTAACAAATGGAAACACTAATCTAGTGAGCGCGCTCTTTGGTTCTTGAGAAACAATCGTGATTGATTCAGAAGCCTTAGGAGCATTTATGCTCAATTGAAGATCGGACAGATTAGAATGATAATCTACTCCAAATGTTCCCTTTTCGATAGAATCAATATTCATGATGTCAACTCCGTTAGTCAGCTTTGTTGTAGTTTTGTATGGATGGAGCAACTTTGCAAATGATTCCCATCGTTTGCTATCTAAAGCATCTTTACGCGCGATCTCGCGATCGAGCAATGGTTTAATCATCTTTTTGAAATGATCTTTTGTTTCAGCATTAAGCTTATCCAACGTAAATTGAACAGGATTCATTTCAATAGGGATAAACGGAACTCCATTGATCAATATGTGTTCATTGCCAATTTTATACATTGACGCTCCAACGCGAAGAGGGATTGTGTCTCCGACAGTAAACTTGTCAGCATCTTTACGAAGCTGCATTAGTGCAACTACATGGTCATTGCGGCATTCCAGCATATCAAAGTTGCCAATCTTTCCAGCTGGGATAATCTTTTGAACAACCATTCCGGTAATAAAATCATATTGATCGTACCGAATAGCAGTAGCTTCCACAGCAATGTAAACCCGCACCTTCGCAGATAAATCTCTACGGATTAAGTTAGGCAGCGAGCGACGAATTAGCTTATCAATACTTTTGATGTATTGACCATCGCGACACTTGCGCTCGTACATCAAACGCGCATGATCCATTAACATTTGTTCATAGTTAGTGGCATAGATTGCATTAATATCCTTGATAGTAATGTTTAATTCGAGTTGAGTTTTGAAGAGCATTGTTCAAAGTTAATTTGATAATGGCAGAGGTATATTTAATTGTATTATTTTCAATTTTAATACTTACCTGTATTCCCATAGCGCTTCTATCAACTCATTGAGTTCACGATGCTTGGTAATGCTTTGTTTCAAAATATATAGTTTGTATAGGCTAGGATTATCTTGAATCATCTTGACTACAATCAGAGGATTGGTATTAATCCAATTTACCACTTGTGAATTATGAATCACAATGAATTGTAAATCTAATTCAAGTAGCATTGAACTAAAGGTTGCCTCGGGGTTTATTAACTTATAACAATCATATACATGGTTACCACGAATGTATTTATACTTAGATCGTCCAAACCATTTACTAAAATGCTTAAGCATTACTACCATGCATTTATATTACTATTTACCGAAATCAAAAAAAGAAAGATGCCAGATTACATTTCAACATCGGATTCATCCGAGGTCATTCCCATTGGATCATCCATAGTGTTGAACAACAAGCGGGGATATGAATGATGATAGGAATAATCGGCTATCTTTGAGGCTCGTCGTGGAGCACCTGGCGGGGTTTTGTTATCTGTCTTCTGATTAGTCGGAGTCGAGAAAGAATCATTCATAGTCTTTGAGCAGAGCGCAATGTTGATGGTTAGGCCGCTGAACGCGGCAGAGAGGTGCTGCGTGCTCATGATTAGTTTGAAGTGGAATGATTGTATATTATGTAATACAAATTGTCAATTTTATGGTTTGCATTTGTGGCCATTGGAAGCTACTATCTATCAATCAATATAATCGTACAACGAATCTAGCAAGATGTATTCAAAAGGGCAATTCCAAAGATTATATGATATTCCATCATTGCCGGATTCGCTTCTTAAACAGAAATATGAATCCACGCCAGATCCATATGACGATCCCAATACAGTTGAAAACTTTATGAGAGAAACAATTCGAGGAACGGGGCCCGATGCGCCATTATTTGAATCAGATATGCCTCGCCAAAGTAGCCGTAATCCGTTTGGTCAATCTTTGATGAATATGCAAGAACATGGTAAACGCTATACTCATGATCCATACCATCCCGAATTGTTTTTGGGAGATTTAACAAAAGATCAGCGTATGTCTACCAATGATCCTAGAGTGTCACAGATCAACGATCAAACAAAGTTTCGGCAAGAGAGATACATTTATGGTAAACTGCAGGATGTTGCAGACGTGCGAACTGAAGGCATTGTGGGAGAAAAGCGCATGCTAAAACAAGTGAAGGAAGGATACAATGATACGGCAACACGACTAGGCGGAATCTTTAATGATAGCACAGATGGAATGAATACCAAATCAAGTGCCCATCCTGGTAGAACTATGCTTCAAGTAGGCGATGTTATTAAGGAAGATCAAAAGGTGTATGAGAATGGAGGGGAAAAGATTTTGCCGCAGTATGGTACCGATATTGTAGGCAAGCTTTCTAACATGATCGGCGTCCAATGGAATGTTCAACCAGAATCCAAATTCGGATTGAGCTCAGTCTCAAATGTGTATCGTTCCAAACAGGAAGTCGATCGTGCCGCAAATGCAGTATTTAGATTAGGTCAACAAGATACTAAATTCAAAGATGGCAAATCTGGATTTAAAAATGGTACGCATGTTTTCCAAGTCAGCGATTTAAAAGCAGCTCGTAATAACGCTCAAAACGTTGCTGTTGATATGAAAAAGGATTCTATGCGAAATAGATTTATCTCAGCATTGCTTCCTCCTTCTGTACCCATTAACCATGTGGATAGAATGGTAGGAACACAACCCACTAAACGCCAGATTGCAACAAAGGGCATTTATTATAAATATACACCTGGCAATAATATCCAAGAAAGCTTAGTAGAGCCTATTAAACCGGTCACCGATGATAACATTGTAGTGAATCATGCTATTATGCCCCCGCGCGATGTTGGTGCAATTCTGTATAGAGTCAGTCATGATAATAAACAAAAGATGCCAGAAACTACACAAACGTCATCATCAATGTTTAGTGCTAAAACACTAGCTAAAGCATTTACAACAAGGAAAGATGGTATGCAGAGCAAACGTAGACAATACGAATATGCAGATAATCCTGCTCATCTAGGACTACCCTCAAAACCAGTTGATCATGTGGAGCGAGTTGCAATGACCAAAAGCAAATTTGCAGGAACGAAGGAACATATTTTGGCAAATCCTACAGGTACCACAACGTTGCCTAGTATTAAACAACCAGATGATTTCAGATATGATACCGATCCTACGATGAATAATAATTATCAAACTCGACGAGGTTCACGTCAAAGTAATGGAGTCCGACTTACTGCCCTCCAAGACATTGATAGCACGATCTCACCAGTCAATGATACCGTTGTTCCTTTCAGAACAAACTATGCAAAGTAAATTGCTAATAATATATAATGACAAGTCAACATATTGAAGGCCTATGCGCCTGCATTGAAAATACCGAGACAAATTGGAAACAAATTGCAATCATATTAATTGTTGTAGTCTGCGTAGTATTTCCTGGAATGCTCTTTATGATTTTACGTCACAAACATGCAGCGGCTGCATCTAAAACAATTGAAATAACTCAAACCGCGGATGGAGTAGCCAATAATAATGAATCTACCTAAATCTCCATTTAATCTTTGTTTAGCATAAATATAATAAACATGTCATATCCTTTTGAATTACAATCTGCAAGTTCTCTAACGCCCCCATTGTTAGGTAAAAAGAGCGTCACCTATGCGCCATTAAGAACATTAAAATTTGAACCTGGTCGTAGTTTGACTGTGGCAACAGGCATCCGTATTCGTAGATGCTCTCATGGATGGATCAAGATTGTACCTTGTGATAAATATGAGGAAAAGCTCTCATTTGATGCTAATTTATATCAAAATTCAAATCATACCCCCATTGTTATTAAAGTTACTAACTTAACTGATCATTTCATTAGACTAGATCCCAGCAATCATTTATTCAAATTCACATTTATTAATGCTAACGGTACTACTGACGAATCAGAGGACGAAGAAGATATTGCAGAAAACGGTGAGGATTGTGCAGAGGCCTTATCAACTGGCCCAAGCGCGGAGAAGCCTGTTGAGGAGAAGCCTGTTGAGGAGAAGCCTGTTGTTGAGGAGCCTGTTGCTGAGGAGCCTGTTGAGGAGGAGCCTGTTGAGGAGAAGCCTGTTATTGAGGAGCCTGTTATTGAGGAGCCTGTTATTGAGGAGCCTGTTATTGAGGAGCCTGTTGAGGAGAAGCCTGTTGAGGAGAAGCCTGTTGAGGAGAAGCTTGTTGAGGAGAAGCCTGTTGAGGAGAAGCTTGTTGAGGAGAAGCCTGTTGAGGAGAAGCTTGTTGTTGCTGAGGAAAAGCCTGAGCCTAAGAAAGCATCCACTAAAGCCGGCGTCAAGAAATCGACCAAGGCAAAAAAAGGTAAACGTGTAAGCATTTAATTGATTATAAGGAGCCAATAGTAGTGACTGCGCTATAAATTATAGTTTTTGACAAAATGCCCATAGGCTTTGCCACATTGCCATTAATTACATATTCAGAAATGATACCAGCCATTAGTGCTAATTGAATACCTTTAAGATATTTTTTTAAGCGAGAATCTGGAGGAGTCAATGTGGATCGAAGAGATCGTAAGTAACAAGCCTGTGCCTCTGGTTCCATTTCAGAAATCATATCATACATAATAGACCCTCTGGGAATCTTATCGGAAACTTCAGTGAGTGTAATTACTTTGGGATTATCTAGTTTAACAGAAAGAAACATTGCAACGCATAAAGCAATAACTAGTAAAATGCGAAAAACATTGTGTAGTTTGTATTGAGTAGGCTTCATTCCGGTTTTTACCATAATTGATGGCAACTGCCTAATAGGCTTTTGCTCAGAAGATTGTGTTTTTGTATCCATGTTTATATTAATGCTAGATATCATACCACCTCCGACCATATTGCAAATTTTACATTATGCTTATTTCGTTGAAGTGATTTAACACTTTGGCGAGCAGTTTCGCCATATGCATACGGTCCGCATATAAAAACTCCAATTGTCTCAGATTTATTAGAAGCTAATATAGCGCGAACTAATAGTTCAGTGAAGTCTACTCGTTGAAACAAAACACAAATTGGTCCAGCTACCTTTGTGGCGATATCGATCTTTTTAGTACCAAATATCAGTGATTGTAAGTAATTAAATCTTGCTCTGACTTCATGCGTAACAATCAAGGAATTCATCTTTCTATGATTGGAGTAGAAAATCAAAATCTTTAAGGTTGGCATCTGCGTTTGTAAATCTATTAAATGCCTCCCAAATTCTGCTACTAAATCAATATCACCAACGCTCCATGCTAACACAGTTTTATATCTATGATTAAGGGGAACTCGAATGGTATCTGACATTGCAGCTAGAAACCCGGTGATGCCTACGCCTGCGCAAAAGAAGTATCGGACATTATATTGACGATGAAAGCGAAACTTAGATCGCGAATAATGACTGATATTAATATATTCAGAGAACTCAGCTCTAGATAATAATGTTGTTGCTAAATTGTTTGTCCAGGCTCCTAGTCGTTTCATTGTAATTACAGCATTTGCAGATCCATGTCCTCTTGCAAGAGTAAATGGATGCCATTCCATTTTACTAATCCTTGGGTAATTGACGTAAACAATCACATTATCAAACGAATGTAGAATAGTATCAAACTTCTTATTGTCTTGCAAATATAATCTAATGGTAGTTGGAGTAACTACCCAGCGATTAATCTTAATACGAAATGGAAAGATAGTATGGCGCCTTCTCCAGCAGTAGACAAGCAGAATCGGCAGAGTTAGAATATATGAATAGTTCAAGCCTAACAATTGTTGACAGCCATGTACAATTGTCATTATAAATCCAGCGAATGCCGCATACTGATGTATCATACGATTAGTTGAAAAGCGTAGACATTTCTGATTGTAAAGCAATAATGAGATCGCCATTCCGCCAAAGATACACACTAGTATAAGTCCAGTATAATATGGGAATTGCTTCCAAAAGTATGCCCGAGATATAATGGTTTGATGTGAGGATTTAGCAACAATCCGTATAGCCTTTCTTGTACAGCCATTAACGCATTCTTGTATTGATTTCTCGATTTGCATTACATGTGCAAATGTATGTCCAATGCTTGCTATAAATATTTTTATGCCAGCTACTGTATGATATAAACCGGAATACTCAGTTGGAAATCCCTGAGACAATATTGTATCAGGGATAATAGTCGATATGCCAATACTGGGAATTAAAACAAATAGGATATTAGTCAAAATAATTGCAGCAAAAGATCTTGCTATAATCAGCCAAAATGGAATATGAAGTTTAATTAAAATGATTATTATCACAGCCATTAGATCAAGTATAGACATAATTACAACAAGCCCATATTTTTCCCAATCAAGAAAAGATGGATGATTCGTGACTGTAATAGCATTTGATACTCTAGTTGTCAAATTATAGTGCTTTCTAATATTAATAACATATTTAAGAGTTTGGCTGTACTCTTGATATTTAATAATTTTTTTATCATCCATAATATCAATTAGGTC
>JACCDQ011268461.1_pt1 | contig 13919 bp, 12 predicted proteins | sample 7446031 | NCBI WGS metagenome assembly JACCDQ01 (sample SAMN15323442, study PRJNA562643) | freshwater metagenome | isolation source: river surface water | place: USA:Blue River Watershed | collected 2017-08-17 | reverse complement strand
TTTCCTGCATATTACAAATCTAAGTAAGCATCTTGAGCCAGCGCCAGCGCTTTTTACAACTTTTCTTCGCCACATTGTTAATAATGTGCCATCAGGTATTGGTTACAGCCCAAGATACCCTGTTTGTGGATGGTAAAAGTCTCGATCAGGTGGTTACCTACAAGGCGGATCAAAAAATTAGGCATGATGTCGAAAACCGCAGAATATATCTCTACGGTAACGCAGAAGTCCAGAGCGAAGGGTTTGTTTTAAAAGCAGGATATATTCTCATTGACATCGACTCCAATCAAGTAGAGGCTAGCTATCGCGTGGATAGCACCGGTACTAGGGTAGAATTTCCCGAGCTTACCGAAGGCAGCGAAACCATCCGCTGCGAGACCCTCAAGATGAATTACGAAACAAAAAAAGCATATATCAAAGCACTGGCCATCAAGCAAGACGAGTTCTATTTTCGGATGGGAACCGCCAAGCGTCAGGCGAATGAAGAATTGCATTTGCGCCAAGGGATCCTCACAACTTGTGACTTAGAAGAACCCCACTATCATTTTCAATTGAGTAAAGGTGTAATGGTTCCCAAAGAACGGATTGTTACAGGTCCAATGAATTTGTGGGTTTCTGGTATTCCTACACCACTCGGCTTGCCTTTTGCGTTTATCCCAACCAATCAAAAAGAGCGCACCTCTGGCTTGTTGTTTCCGGAGTTTATTCCCCTCTCGACCTACGGCTTTGGTTTTCAGAATTTAGGATGGTATTTTCCTATCAACGACAATTACCAAACTTCGGTCTATGCCAATTTGTACAGCAGAGGTTCATGGGGCCTGCGCAACGACCTCGACTACGCCAAGCGCTATGGCTACAACGGCCGCTTGTCTTTGGGTTTTCAGCAGTTCAATAGCGGCTTCCCAACCAATATCAAGCGCAATAAAGTGACCGTGAGCTGGAACCACCGCAAGGCGCCAAAGTCGAATCCATTTTGGGATTTTTCTTCAAACGTCAATTTCATCTCAGACAACCAATCCAAGAATTCCCTAGACCCCATTAATCCAGAATATTTCTCCAACTCGTTCAACTCAGATATCAATTTAGCGCGCAATTTTCCGGGTAAACCGATCAATACAGGCCTTAAAATGTCGTTGCGCCAAAACTCCATTGCCAAAAATATTTCGTTTACAAGCCCTATTCTAAACGTCAACGTAACGCGTGTTTTTCCATTCAAAGATCTTTTTGAGACTGCAGATAAAAACTGGAAAAAAACCATCCAGCGCATCGGGATTACCTATAACCTCGAGGCACAAAACCGCTCGCAATTTGCCGATTCTTTGCTCACCAACGGCGATTTCAACGCCATTAGTCAGCGCCTTATGAACGGCATCAGTCAGGGCATCAGTATTCAAACGAATACCGGCTTGTTTAAAAATGCCGTGAAAATCAATCCGAGTCTCAATTACGGCAACAAAATCAATTTCCAACAAATTGTCAAGTCCTACGACCCTGTTGCCAACAAGACCATTACTGATACGGTGAGGCAAATGGCGCTGCGTCATGAACTCAATTTCAATTTGACCGCAACAACGGTGCTTTATGGGTATTACCGTTTTGTAGGCACCAAGCAAGCCAGATTGCGCCACCTCATGACGCCAAATATTGGTTACCGCTATACGCCGGGCTGGAATCCGCTCGTGACGGCCAACGTAGGTCCAAATCAAAGTGCGGTTACTTATTCGCCTTTTGAGCGCAGTATTTATTCAGTCGGATCGGTCAGAGAAGCTTCTATGCTCACCTTTGGCATCAACAATACGGCTGAGCTCAAATTTAAATCTGAGCAGGATACACTTACTGGGTACAAAAAAGTAAGGCTCATCGATCAGTTCTCGGTAACGGGCAACTACGACTTCACCAAAGACAGCATGAAACTCTCCGATTTAGCACTCAATTTGCGTATTAGCCCGGCCAGCTGGATCAATTTTGTCTCCAATGCCCAATGGAGCCCTTATGCTTGGAGTGCAACTGGGGCGAGCCTTGGAACGTATGCCTGGCAAAATGCGCAAAAGCTAGGTCGCCTCACCACCACCAACCTCACCACCACGCTTGTCTTGGCACCTAAAAAAGACCGCAAGAAATTACAAGATCACAGCGCGCTTTTCAATGAGCAAGATTGGAATGCCGATTTGAATTACTATGCTTTGCATCCTGAACGCGCAATTTATTATGACATTCCCTGGAAAATGAATGTGTCACACGTCTACGGAATTCAGGCCAATCAGCAAATTTCTGTCACAGATCCGGCACCTTGGAAATACATTCAGACTTTGGTATTAAGTGGCGACTTGAGTTTCACCAAACGCTGGAATTTATCTGGTAACCTCAATTTCAATTTACAAGACGGCAGACTCACAAATGCTTATTTCTCCCTGAACCGTAACTTGCATTGTTGGGCACTTTCTTTTTATTATGTACCTATTGGTGGCAACAAAAGCTTTCTACTCACCATCCGCAATACCTCGAGTATTTTCCGAGATGCCAAAATTGAATTCAGGAAACCACCTTCGTTTCTTTGATGTCAGTTAAAATGCGGTCCTGAAAATCTTTGCCAATTTGGTAGGTAAATTGGGCGCCAAAGAAGACAATTTGTGCAGAGTAGTGCACCCAAGCGAGCATAATGAAAATCGAATTCGCCACACCAAGCTTGCCCATAATAAAATAGTGTTGTAGGTAATAGCCAATGACCCACTGACTGATGTACAACAAAATAGCCGTAGCGATGGCGCCGTCTCTGGCAATGCGCCAACTCACTTTGGCATTGTGCATGTACTTGAATATCAATGTGAAAATCAGGACGTTTGAGAGCAATGTCATGAAAACTTGAAGCAGTTGCAACGAGAAATCTACAAAGCCGTTGTTCCAGTGCAGCCAACTGGTAAGCGCCGAGAAAATAAAGACTTGTAAAAAGTAAAACAGGATAATTACGAGTGCAAAAACAGCTAAGAGTAGCACCCCTACAAAACGAAAACCAATGATTTCCATGAATAGATTAGACTCTTCACGGCTCTTCTTGCTGACATGAAAAAATTCATTTAAACTTCTTTTTAGCGAAATCATGAAGGCAGAACAGGTGTACAATAAAACCCCAATACTGACAAGTTCCAAAAAGAAATTGGGTTTGTCGAAAGACATTGTGTCTACAAGTTGTAGAATCGAGGCGGGGTCTTGCAGTCCGAGTTCAGATTTGAGCAAGGAGGAAATGATATTGCGCATGTTCTGTTGCCCGATAATGCGCCCATAAATAGACGTTGTGAGGTAAATAATCGGGACAAAAGCGAATAAGGTGTAATAGGCCAAGGCCGCACCGTGGTGAAATGCGCCGTTTTGGACGTAGGCCTTCAAGGCGGTCCAGAACGCGTGTAGCGTCAGGCGCAGTTTGCCGTGTTTATTTTTTGTGGATTTCAATGGCTTGGATGGCTGTTAATTTTTCAAAGGCGTAAAGCAAAAGGCGTTCGTTGTTGTTGCTGCGCAAGTAATTGTGATAGAGGCCACCAACGAACATCGCTTTCTCAAATTGAACTGAAATGCCTGTATCAGATACCTTATACTCATCGGGTCTGAAATGAAGCAGTTCAGTGCCGATTTTGAGCGTATTCAAGGGGCCAAAAAGTCTGGCGCGCTCAGGTGCTTTGTAATGATAATATACGGCTTCTGGTTTTTGTTTTTTGGATAGCTTCCCATTTTGCAAGATGCAAATATGATCGCACAAACCCAGTACATCTTGTCCTTCGTGCGATACGAGTATGATTCCGGTATCTTCTTCGTCGCGGAGGTCCATTAGGTGACTGCTCAATTTTTGACGCAAATGCGCGTCGAGATGACCAAATGGTTCGTCGAGCAGGAGGTAAGTGGGCTGATCGGCAATTGCACGTGCAATGGCAACGCGCTGTTGTTCTCCGCCAGAGATGAGGTGTGCTTTGGTGCTTGCTATTTCTTTGAGTCCGAAGAGACGCAAAAGTTTTTGCACGCGTTTGTCTCTTTTTTCATAGGGCCAGTGTAAAATAGCCTCACGGATATTCTCTTCTACAGAATGGTACGGGTCGAGCTTGAAATCTTGATTGACAATGGCTACTTTAGAGAATCCGGGTACCAAAAGATGGCGAACAGGCGTTTGTCGCTTGCCGTCTATCCAAATTTCTCCGGCATCGGGGTCTTGTAGGCCTGCACAAATTTTGAGTAACGAAGATTTACCCGCGCCACTTTTACCGACAAGCCCAAGGATTTCGCCGCGCCGCACTTGCAAATGCAGTGTTTTGAGTACCGCCTTTTGGTAATTGAGTTCAATGTTGCGCAATTCAATCATCTGATCAGCGCTTTTGGAAAGGCTTTTGAAGCAATGAAAATTCCCGGGATAGGATTGGCCATAGGCTCGTAATCCTTGAGGAAAATCCGAATCGTATGTAGGTCGTTTTCCTGTGAATATAAGCAATGGTCTACAATACTTTTAGAGGCACCTACATATGTGATGGGCTCGTTGGCTGAATGAATTTCAAAAAGATGCATTGCCGGAATTTCGTAAGAAAAAAGTGCATCGTTTTCATCATAGCCTGCTAAGGTATATTGCGTGTCTGTTTGTTCTTGAACTGATGTAACTGCCGAGGTAATCTCTAGTTCATCTTCCCACTCGTAGCGCAGGTTATCTGCAGACTCTTTGCCACCGTGTTTTTCATCGGCGAGTTCTTGTGAAAATAGCTCGTTGAGCAAATGGATATGGATTTTACAATTCATCTTCGGTGTTTTTTTTCTCTACTTCATTGACTTTAAAAGCAGAAGGGATGAGTTCCGGCACGAGTTTCATGACGATAGGCAACAAAAGACTGCCGCCGGGCAAAAGGAAGAGCGCCAGTGAAGGCATAGATTTCAGGATGTCGTAAAATTGATCTTTCACCTGTTCTTTTTCTTCGGGACTGAGATCCTCTTTGGTAGATTTCTGCAAGAGCGCCATGAGTTCTTTGCTCTCGCGCATTTCGGTGAGTAGGCGATCTCGGTTGCGGCCAATAATGCGCAGCCATCTTTTACTGGTTTCTTTGAAGGCAAAGCTGGCTTCTGTAGATTGCTTGTAAACCAACAATTCATTGGGTCCACTTTGTGCAATAAAAGCCAAGCACATTTCTTCTGACAAAAGCATTTGGGTCGTGTCTAGGTGCAAAGCGCTACCTAGTGCTGCTAGTTTTTGACGCTCTTGGGGTGCAATTACTTGTGTGCTTTGCAAGAGTAGATGCCCAAATTCAAATGTTATTTGTGCAAGTAGATGGTCAACGACCAATTCTTGTTGAAGTACCTTCAGCTTAATGCCAATTTTGCTGCGTTCCTTGTAGGTTTGTCGGATTGCTTTGGGCAAGGCTGCGGAGGCAATAAATAATTGCAAAATTTTCTTTTCTTTTTCTTCTACCTTACCGTTGATATGCGCAACATAAATGAGTCCATTCAAAACAGAGGAGGTGTAGCGCTCGTAATTTTGGAGAAAAGGGGTGTCATCGCCTTCTAGAAACGCACGAAACAAGATGACATCTAAAAATATGAAGGCATTAGAAAGGTGCTTTAGCCAGTAATTTGCACCTAAAAATGAACTTTTTATACCCACTCTTGCCGCGAGAATGATTTCCAATTTTTTGGAAGTTTGCGAGGTAGTTTGGTATTTGAAACGGTCTAGCAAGTTGGATCCGTTATAGCCTTTGTAAAATGCCAACAGGGTATTCGTGAAATCATTGATATTGGCAGGTTTTTGTTGTTTTCGGATGTAGGTAAACAACAGGGTTTCAAAAAGCAGCAATTGAAGCTGTTCATCGGCATTGAATCTTTTTTTATCCAGCGCATTTGAGAAGATAAAAGATTTGGCCGTACCGTAGATCAGGCCGGTTTGATGCGAGATGAAGTGCGTGAGGTTGCTTTCTTTTTGGTGAATGAGGTCGTCGTCAATGCCAAAAACGCCATTTTCGAGCAGTTCAAAAAATTTGGGTATCCAATTTTTGGATCCGGGAGAAAAATCTTGTTTAGTGGAGGACATACCGCACGCTTAAAGCCCACGCAAAGCCAAATTGCAAACGAGGCAGTACATAAAGGCCCGGGCCTAAGTCAAGTGAAACATTGAATGGATAATCTTCGAGGGTGTGTTCGAGCCCGATAACCGCACTTGCTCCTAAACCGAGCCCGCTGAAGTTGGCCTCAAACTGATTCATTCTGCCAAGGCCTAGGTTGGCGCCAAAACCGTAATAATAGTCAAGCACATCGTTGAATTCATTTTGATAATACGCATTTCCATGCAGCCAAACCGCGCCTGTGTTGCCGCCAATTCCGATTTCGTAAGCTTGCTGGTTCATTCTGTATTTCGCATTCAGGTAGGTGACGCCAGGGCTTCCGGCTCTCAGGCCAATTGCACTGGTGTAACGTTGGGCTGTAGCACAAAGTGAAACGAGAAGGGTCAGTGACAAAAGAATCGCTTTCATGAGAATAAGTTTGATTCAAATTTAGCGTTTAATACAGCGCGCGAAACTCAATCGGCGATTAAAAAATACACTTGGGTCTGTTGAAAAGGCACTGAATTCCAAGATGTAAATGCCATTTGTGGCGATTGTGCCATATTCTGTACTTCCATCCCAAATCAAGACGCCTTTTGTTCCGAATAACTCATTGATAATTAGTTTTTTAACTAAGTTGCCTCCGAGGGTGTAAATTTCTGCTTGCACCAACATATTTGGAACAGGTAATTCGTATTGTATTTCTAAAAAGTCATGGTAGCCATCTTGATCTGGGCTAAATTCAGGTTGGGTCAGGTAAAGCGAGCCATTTTGTTTGGCGCCCATTTGCTGCGAATTGCTGCTGCCAGGGGTGGCATAGCCCACGTTTTGGGCTGCGGAAAACCAGTTATTCGGATCTTGAGTGTTGGTTGCAGCGTCTAATCGCTCCAAACTCACCCCTTCGGTATCACTAAGAATAGGCGAATGCCATGTGCTGCTATATATCAATTTGTCCAAAATTTGCCCGTTGCAATAGAGTGCACAGGTGCCACTGTCATTATAAAAGTAAGGGAGCGTTTGAAAAGCGGTTTTTTCACTAGGCGTAGTTGGATAATAGGCGCTTAAAAAGGCTGTATCTGGGCAAAGCGCAAGGTGTTCCTTTGGCGCGAGGTATGGTTTTGTAATTAGATAAGTGGCTTGTCCATTACTGATACTGCACTGTTCTAAACTAAGGTATTTGTGACTGCTATTGTAAAGTTCAATGAAGTCAGAACCACCGATTGGCGGGTCGAATAAAATTTCATTGAGAATAAGTTCGCCTGGCAAAGGGGCTTCATAGCGAATGAAACTAATTTGTTGGTCACTTGCATTGGCCCAACAGTCTTTGAGGTCTGTGATAGACACTTCAATTGGCTCACTTTTGGGAAGGGCCTGTTCAAAATGTAAAAGCAGTTGCGCGCCATTTTGAAGTTGCAAATAAGGTGCTACAATCCGCACATAAGAACCAAGGTTTTGATCAAATGTAATCATACATTGTGCTAAACTGGAGCTGTCCATAGGTTCAGAAAACACGAAGGCCACTTGGTTCGAGTCGCGGACTTCTGCAAACATCAATAAAGCGGCCGTTGTATCGGGTTGTACGTCGAGTACCGAATTAGGCAGACAAGGTGTGCCTCCTGCAGGAGCTTCGCTAACTCGCCAATTGTCTGCGGCCGAACAAGGGTCTTGAAGCGAACACCGCTCCAAGCTATAGCCGCCATCCATTTTGCTCGAATCTTTATACCAGTTTGAATGATAAGCGACTTGGTCGAGTTTCAGTCCTTGAGCATTCTTGATCAGCAGGGTTTCACCCGTATTGTTGAGACTTGGAAATGCACTTACCTCAATTGTTTTTGAAGGATTGAAACCTCCACTTTGACCTGTTCCAACTAAAATGGCATAAGCACCAGGCTGCAGCCAGTAGGAGGGCAGCGTACACGTACCCGTGGCATCACTGAGTGTCAAACCATTGAGTTGCTGAGCATTTGTACCGGCGTTGTAAATTTCAACAAATTCCGTATTGGGCAGGCCTTGTTGGGGTTCTGGATCAGCCATGAGTTCGGTCAAGATCAGTTGTGCATTCGTTTGACTGCTTTGTGGCCCTATATAAAGATCGTCGAGATAAAATCCTTGGCTGTTTCCACTGGTATAAATGCAATTGAGGCCTGCAAAGAGCCCCGCTGGCAGCCAGGGCAATTGCCCTGACAACCAAAGGTTGCTTGCGGCGCCCGGACTCGTTTTGGTCTCGAGCGTAAATGCCCCATTGGTGTACTTAAACGTCAAAAACAATTGAAATGCCGCCGCAACGCTGCCAGCGGGGCCAATAGCGATCAAGCTATCGATACCGTTTTGGCGGCAAAATAATTTAGGAGCATCTTGGCTTCCGGCTTCACCAAATTCTAAATAGAGCGCATTAGCTGCTGTCAGTAAATCACTTTGATCTGCTTGCAAATAAAATTGGCAAAAGTTGAGACTCGAGGGGCTAAAATTGAGCCGCAGCCAAAACTGACATTCCCAATGCGTACTATTATTCAATTGGTTTTCAAAGAAAAGGCTTGCCGAGCCAGCACTCGTTGCACTGAGCTGTAATTGTCTGTTATTGTTGGTCACAAAAGCTCCAATATCGCCGCCCCAAAGCAGGCCTTGAAACAGACTTTGGTCGTGAAAATCGTCATATACTTGTGCAATTACTGGGCGGGGTGTGCAAGCCGTCAGCAGGAAAATTAAAAAGAGCAAGTTTCGCATGTCAAACAAAGATTATTTTTGTAAAAAATTTAACCATGAAAATAGCTGTAGTAGGAGCCACCGGTATGGTTGGTTCAGTGATGTTAGAAGTGCTGGCCGAGCAACAATTTCCTTATACTGAATTACTCTTAGTTGCCTCCGAAAACAGCGTGGGTAAAAAATTAACGTACCAAGGAAAAGAATATGCAGTCATTGGCCTGCAATCAGCAGTAGACGCCGCACCTGACATCGCTATTTTTTCAGCTGGTGGCGAGACCTCAATGCAATGGGCGCCTCGTTTTGCCGAGAAGGGAACGGTAGTTATTGACAACAGTTCGGCTTGGCGCATGGATCCAACAAAAAAACTCATCGTTCCGGAAATCAACGGACACCTCCTTCAAAAAGATGACCTCATCATTGCCAATCCAAACTGCAGCACTATTCAGTTGGTGATGGTGTTGGCCCCTTTACACCAAAAGTATGGCGTCAAGCGGGTGGTGGTTTCCACCTATCAATCAATCACCGGAACAGGCGTCAAAGCTGTTCAGCAATTGGAGAATGAACGCGCAGGCATCGAAGGTGACATGGCCTACAAGTATCCGATCGATAAAAATTGCATCCCGCAATGCGATGTTTTCCTAGACAATGGCTACACCAAAGAGGAGATGAAACTCACCAACGAAACCAAGAAAATCCTCGACCCAAGTATCAATGTAACGGCCACTGCAGTGCGTGTACCGGTGGTTGGGGGCCATTCCGAGGCGGTGAATATCTCTTTTGAAAACGACTTTGATTTGGCTGAGGTTCGCCAACTCTTGGCGCAAACACCTGGCATCACGCTTCAAGACAACACTGCTACCTACGACTACCCAATGCCGCGTTTCGCCGAAGGCAAAGACGACGTCTTCGTAGGCCGCATCCGCCGCGACGAAAGCCAAGCCAACACGCTCAATCTATGGATTGTTGCCGATAACTTGCGCAAGGGCGCAGCTACCAATGCCGTTCAGATTGCCAATTTAGTTGCGGCACTATAACGATTTTATCTTATTGAATTCGCCAATGATTGTGGTTGTGAGAGCTGTTGTAGCGCCTTTTTGGGTAGCAACGATGGCACCAACTTTGCAAGCAAATTCCAAAATTTCTTGATGTGATTTTTGTAGTTGAATTCCAGCAATTAAACAGGCAAAAAAAGCATCTCCTGCTCCAATTGTATCCTGAACTTTTATTTTTGGAACAGAAGCTTTATACACTTGACCAGAAACGAGCCAAACGGCACCTGCCGCACCGAGCGTGATGCACAGACTTTTGTTGGGGAATTTTTGTTGAAATGCGGTTATGGCAGTATCCAGGTCTACATCCCAATTGTTCATTTTGCAATACCACTCAAACTCCTCGTCATTGAACTTAATAAGGTCGCTTTTAAAGATGTACGCTTCAATTAATTCGAAACTAAAGAAGGGAGCTCTCAAATTAACATCAAAAAAAACAAGATTTGCTTTTGTTATCAAGGTATTGAGTTCAGACTTGTTGTATTCACTGCGCAACGCGAGCGAACCAAAAACCACCACATTTGACTTTAGTAATTTTGTCGGTATTTCGTCCCAAGCAACGGGATGCTCAATAGTATATTTTGCCGACCCATCGGGTTGTAAATCAACGAGCACAACACCGGTTCTTAACTGTGAATGACGCTTCAGCGTCGCGTTGATTCCAAGGTGAGAAATTTGAGTTTTAATTTGCTCTCCCAAGTCATCAGTACCAATTGCACTGACCAAGAGTGCGTCTTGTTTGAATTCAGTGAGCCGAAAGGTTACATTAAGCGGAGCGCCACCGAGTTTTTTACCTGTTGGCAATAAGTCCCACAGGACTTCTCCGAAACAAATGATTTGAGACATATCAGAAGGTGAATTTACAAACTTCGGTAAATTGAGCAAACGAGTCGTGAAGAATTCATGCTATAAATTGAAGCATTTATGCTAAGTAATCAATGCTTGATTTGCTTCATTTGTGTATTGCAATTAAACTAAAACAATACACTATGAGTAATCTAGCACAAAAACCAACATTTAAGGCCAAGTATGGCAATTTCATTGGCGGTAAGTTTGTTGACCCAGTCAATGGCGTTTATTTCGACAACAGTTCACCTATTGACGGCCAGGTATTTACCCAAGCAGCACGTTCAAGTAAAGAAGACATCGATCTTGCACTAGACGCTGCACATGGAGCATTCCCAACTTGGTCCAAAACCTCTGTTGCAACCCGCAGCAACCTACTCCTTAAAATTGCCGACATCATGGAGGCGAATCTAGAGCTTTTGGCTACCGTAGAAACCATCGACAACGGAAAGGCAATTCGTGAGACGCGCGCTGCTGATTTACCTTTATGTATTGATCACTTCCGATATTTTGCTGGTGTTATCCGTGCAGAAGAAGGTGCTATTTCTGAGCACGATGAAACAACGGTTAGTATTGTTGTGCACGAACCAATTGGTGTAGTTGGGCAGATCATTCCTTGGAATTTCCCTCTTTTAATGGCTACATGGAAAATTGCTCCAGCTTTGGCTGCAGGCAACTGTGTGATTGTGAAGCCAGCTGAGCAAACCCCAACTTCGATTATGGTATTGATGGAATTGATCCAAGATGTATTGCCTGCAGGTGTGTTAAATGTTGTTACTGGTTTTGGACCAGAGGCAGGAAAACCTTTGGCTACCTCTCCACGCATCAATAAAGTAGCCTTTACAGGTGAAACCACTACTGGACGTTTGATCATGCAGTATGCTTCTGAGAACCTCATTCCGGTCACCATGGAGCTTGGTGGCAAATCACCAAATATTTTCTTCCCATCAGTTGCAGACCACGACGACGATTTCTTCGACAAAGCTGTTGAAGGTGCAGTGATGTTCGCGCTCAACCAAGGTGAAGTATGTACGTGTCCGTCGCGTATTTTGGTTCACGAGTCTATCTACGACAAATTCATGGAGCGCGTGATTGCCAGAACAAATGCAATTGTTTGCGGACACCCGTTAGATGGCAGTACCATGATGGGCGCCCAAGCTTCTAATGACCAATACGAAAAAATTCAATCTTACCTTAAAATTGGACGCGAAGAAGGTGCAGAAGTACTTTGCGGTGGTGAGGCCAATCAATTGGGTGGAGAACTCAATAATGGTTTTTATATCAAGCCAACTATTTTCAAAGGACACAATAAAATGCGCATTTTCCAAGAGGAAATCTTCGGGCCAGTTACTTGCGTGACAACCTTCAAAACAACTGAAGAAGCACTCGAAATTGCCAACGACACACTTTATGGCTTAGGTGCTGGTGTCTGGACGCGCGATGCACATGAATTATATACGGTTCCTCGTGCAATTCAGGCGGGTCGTGTATGGGTAAACTGCTACCATGCTTATCCTGCACATGCACCATTTGGCGGATACAAAAAGTCTGGTTTCGGCCGCGAAACACACAAAATGATGCTCGCACATTACCGCCAAACCAAAAATATGCTTGTTTCTTATAGCAAGCAAAAACTAGGTTTTTTCTAAGTAATAAATGGTTTCAAATGAACCCGGCTTCGGCCGGGTTTTTTTATCTTTAGGCATGATCAAACGCGTTCTATTTACCGATAAAGCTCTCGAAGTAGTTGAACTTTTAAAAGCGGCACACGGCCCGCTCATGTTTCATCAGTCTGGAGGCTGTTGCGATGGCTCTCAACCTATGTGTTTTGAAGCCGGCGAATTTTATATTGGTTCTTCGGATGTTTGCCTCGGCGTTATAGCTGGCGCTGAGTTCTGGATGAGCCAAGATCAATTTGAATATTGGAAACACACCCAATTGAATATCGACGTCGTTGAAGGTCGTGGCTCAAGTTTTTCCTTAGAAATTCCTTTGGGTCTGCGCTTTATTGTGCACTCGCGCTTGTTTACGGCAGAAGAGTTACCCCAACTTGAATCTTTGCGCTATAAAGCAGACTAATTTACTTTTTGTTGGTATTGTTTAGGAGTGAGCCCTTCGGCTTTTTTAAAAGCACGGGTAAAGTAATTTGGATCTTCAAATCCTGCATCGAAGGCCACCTCGGTAATCAATAAATCTGTTTTTCCCAATAAATTTTTGGCATGTTTGATGCGCTCCCTTAGGATCAGTTCTTGCGGACTGAGACCCGTGGTTTTTTTCACGTATCTATAAAAAGTTGAGCCGCTCATGCAAGCGATTTCACTAAGATTTTTGAGGTTGATTTTCTCTTGCAGATGCTCTCTGATGTAGTGAAGCAGGTGTGGTAAAATGCCATTTGCACGTGGAGCCTGATCCAATTCATTCATTTTTTGAAGCTGAATAAGGTGGATCACCAACTCTTGTAAACTGAGGTCAGCTAAAATATCCTTGTTGCGCTCGCCGCTCATGCAAACTTGCATCATTTTGTTCAGTGTTGCAGCTACCGCATCGTTGTTCATAAGAAAGTACTGTTCAAAATTGAGCATCCACGGGCTTTGGTCTTCTTTGGGGTAGCGTTCATTAAGCAGCGCAATAAGTTGCTCGATTTTGCTGCGGTCTATCTCTAAAGCCAAACACTGGGTGGGGTCTGTGAGCGAAGCCTCTGGAAAATCGATTTTCATTTCAGTACTCTGAGGAAGAATAACGGTTTCGCCAGGTAGATAATCAAATGGATCGTCGTTGTAGAGGTGCATCACTTTTTTACCTCTGAGCATTGAGGTGAGTACGACGTCTTTAAAAGTCAAGGCAACTTTTTCAGCATGCTGATACGTTTCAAATAAGTTCAGTTCGCAATGATTGAGGTTGAAGATGGTGCGGTTCTCGATCAGGGTTTTGAGTGAAGCTACTTGCGTGAGTTGAGGTTTTTGTAGTAAAGATGGTATGTTCATGTCAAAATTGAAAGGTTAAAGTACAAAAAATGAACTAATTATCCAAGTATCTATGCGTATTTATAAGCTGCTTAAAAATAAATTATATCCTTTCTGAATGCCTCATCGCAGTTTGTGTTAATTTTACACCGTCTCTAAGGGGTGCCGCAAGGCTGAGAACATACCCATTGAACCTGATTTGGATAATGCCAGCGAAGGGAAGATGACGCGCTTAACTTACAAAACTGTCAAGAAGAGCCCCTTATTCTTGTTTAATTTTTTAGAAAATGAAAACAAGA
>JACCDQ011684530.1_pt1 | contig 13920 bp, 12 predicted proteins | sample 7446031 | NCBI WGS metagenome assembly JACCDQ01 (sample SAMN15323442, study PRJNA562643) | freshwater metagenome | isolation source: river surface water | place: USA:Blue River Watershed | collected 2017-08-17 | reverse complement strand
GAAGGTCGAGAGGCCACCCGCGAAACCGATGATCGCGACGTTGGTGACGAAGTCGCTGGTGGATGCAAACAGCACGTTCGCCGCCAGAAACGCCGCCAACACGTTGGCCGCCAAGATTCCCCAAGGCATGGCGCCGTCGAGTTGGCTTAGCGCGTAACGGGTGACGGAACCGAGCCCACCAGCGATTGCCACGCTCAGTGCGATGACCAGAAAAGGCACTAGTCCTGCATCCATTTGGCCAACCACCTTCCGAGAGCGTAGGTGGCGATGCCGAGCGCGGCGCTGACCGGGATGAACCAGCCCCAGCTGGCATCCGGTCTGGTTTGCTGCAAGACCAAGAGTGACAACGCGCTCATCGTGGTGAACGATCCACAGAAACCAACGCCCCAGATCAATTTGCGGTTGCTCGATTCGAAGAGTGGATAGACGTGCACGAAACCGAGTAGCGCCGAGCCGAGCAGGTTGACCACGGTGAGGGCGACGAGTTGGTTTTCGGTGAACGCGCTGATTAGCGCGCGCGCCAGAGCACCGAGCGCGCCACCGGCGAACACCAAGAGATAGGGGCGAATCTGGTCACCCGCGAGGGCATCCTTGAGCGGCTCTCGCGCCACTATTCTTGCTCTTCGTCTTCCTTGGCCTGAATCACGAACACGGCGTTACGACCGCGGTGGTGCTTACGAGGTTGAGGGCGGGTCGGCACACCACGTCGAGAGTCACCAGGCAGTGGTGCACGCAGGAACGGGTTGAACTTCTCCGCCGAACGCAGACGCCAAGGAACCGTCACGAGCATTGTGCCAGGCACATACATCAGTCGACGCATGATGCGGTTGGCACGGTGATTGTGGAAGATGTGTTCCCACCAGTGACCCACGATGTACTTCGGCATGTAAACGGCGATGCGCTCACGGCCGTGACGCTCACGGTGGTTCTCCAGGTATTCGATCAGTGGAGTCGAGAATTCGCGGTAAGGCGACTCGATGATCTTCAGCGGCACCTTCATGCCGAAGTCTTTCCACTCCTGCTTGAAGCGCTCGGCCTTTTCTGGGTCGGCCGCTATGTGAACTGCGTCCAGCTTGTTGTGGTTCACCGAGATGGCGTAGTCGAGTGCCTTCAACTGCGGCTTGTTCAACTTGTCCATCAGCACGACAGCGTAGTCACCATCCGAACCGAATTCGGTGCCGTCGAGCTTGATCTCTAGGTCAATGGTCTTGTAGTAGCGACCGGTGTTGTACATGACCCAGTAGAGCACCGGCATGATGATGAACACGAGGTAAGCGCCGTGAGTGAACTTGGTGAGGGTAACGATCACCAAAACGGATGCGGTCATGGTGGCACCGATTCCGTTGATGATTCGACCGGATGTCGCCTCTTTGGCCGAGATTGAGCCGTCGGCGCGTCCGCGCTTCCAGTGGCGCATCATGCCGATTTGGCCGATCGTGAACGAGGTGAATACACCCAGAACGTAAAGCTGAATGAGCGCGGTGACGCTGGCCTGGAAGATCAGTTCGAGAGCCCCGGCGGCGAGGGTTAGCGAGAGCATGCCGTTTGAGTAAACGAGTCGATCACCGCGGGTGAGCAGAGCCTTTGGTGCGTAGCCGTCCTTGGCTAGCACCGAAGCGAGCAGCGGGAAGCCGTTGAATGCGGTGTTAGCGGCGAGCAACAAGATCGCGGCGGTAGCGGCTTGCAAAACGAAGAACAAGATCGATCCATTACCGAAGATCGTCAAACCCAGCTGAGCCACAACCGAAGGCTGAGGACCGGCCATGAAGTCGTGAAGTTGGCTGCCAGAAAGCTGTAAGTCTGGATCTTCGATGTATTTAATCCCAGTGATCAGAGCAAAGGCGACGATACCGACCATCATCGTGATAGCGGTGACACCCATCCAGCTCATGGTGATCTGAGCGTTTTTGACCTTCGGCTCGCGGAAGGCCGGAACACCATTGGCAATCGCCTCGACACCGGTCAGAGCCGCCGAACCGGATGCGAACGATCGCAGCAGAAGCAGCATGACGAGGATGCCGGTTGAGGTGAGGTTTTCATCCGCTTGAACGACCAGGTTGCTCGAGGCAGACATCAGGCTTTCGCCCGACATGAGGCGGAAGATTCCGACGCCGAACATGATCATCACGGTGGTGATGAATAGGTAGGTAGGAATCGCGAAGGCCACGCCAGATTCGCGAACACCGCGAAGGTTGATGGCACACAAGAAGATGATGAAACCGATGGCTATTTCGACTCGGTATGGGTCGAGTCCTGGGAATGCCGAGATCAGGTTGTCTGTGCCCGATGCGATCGACACAGCCACTGTCATCACGTAGTCGAGCAGCAGGGCGGCGGCCACTACCAGTGCCGACTTTTCACCGATATTGGTCTTGGCTACCTCGTAGTCGCCACCACCGGATGGGTAGGCGGCAACCACTTTGCGATAAGAGAGAACAACGATCACCATCAGGAGCACAACCATGGCTGCGATCCACGGCGCGAAGGTCAGCATCGCGGCGCCACCGAGGGTGAGGATCATCAGCATCTCTTGTGGACCATAGGCCACCGACGACAACGGGTCGGAGGAGAAGATCGGCAGTGCGATGGTTTTTGGAAGCAGCTCCCCTTCGAGTTTTCGAGTGGAAAGTCGCTTACCTAGCAGCAGTCTTTTTGGATCGAGTGATTCGTTCACAAGGGAAAAGATTACTCCTGTTTACGACGTGTTCCGATGTTGATTGTGGTCAATAGACCTAGCGCCAAGAATCCGGCCGCAGCCCACGAAGCGGCTTTGGTTCCGTCAGTGAAGGCAGCTTCCGCTGCCGCTTCGACTTCATCCGCCGCGGCGGCCGGAACACGCTGAGCTTGCAAGAATTCGGAGAGCCCCGGGATTGCGCCGCCGGCACTATCGACCGTCGCGTTGACAACCGCACTCGAGGTGGTGGCATCGATGCCCTGATCGGCTAGACGAGTTTCGAGGCTGCTCTGAACGCCGGTGAACAGCATGGTACCCAGAACCGCGATGCCTAGCGCCGAACCGATTTGGCGAACGGTGCTTTGCGAACCGGATGCCTGACCGGCCTTGTTCATCGGAATGTCGACCATAATCACGCCGGTCAGCTGAGCGGTGGCAAGACCGATGCCGATGCCATAGATAAATAGCCAAGGAACGATCGACCAGAATCCGCCTTCGATCGATGCGAACGAGGCGACGCCGATCACAGCGATTAGCTCGAGAGCAACACCCATGCGAACCAGCAGGGCAGGCGATGCCTTTCCGCTAAGCCCGCCAGCAAGGCCGGATGCAAAGAACGAACCACCGGCGAGCCAAAGTAGCACGAGGCCCGAATCGATCGGGCTCAATCCAAGCACGTTCTGTAGCCAGAGTGGGATCGCAAATAGGACTCCAAACTCACCCATCGAGATGATGAGTGCCGCGATCGAACCGTTGCGGAACGATGCCACTTTGAAAACGGCGAGGTCGAGAAGAACCGACTTTCCTGCCTTGGCGCGAGCTCGTTCGTAAATCACAAAAAGTGTGGTCGAAACCAGAGCGATAGCGAGGGCAACCGGAATCACCGAGATTCCCGAAGTTGGCCACGCCCAGTCACCGATGGCGAAAGCGTTCTTCTCGTTGACTTCCCACCAGCCGTATACGCGTCCCTCGATCAAACCGAAGACCAAGGTCGAGAACATGACTACAGAGAGCAGAGCACCCAGAATGTCGACGCCTTTTTCTGCGTGTTCCTGTTTCGACTCCTTTGCCCACCACCAGAGTCCGGCTAGGACGATCAGACCAATCGGCAGGTTGATGTTGAACGCCAAACGCCATCCGTCGTCACCGAAGTCGGTGGCGAGCCATCCGCCAAGCACTGGACCAACGGCGACCATGCCGCCGATGGTTGCTCCCCAAACGGCGAAGGCGATGCCGCGCTCGCGTCCCTGGAAAGATGCGTTAACTAGGGAAAGAGTGGTTGGTAGCACCATCGAGCCACCGAAACCCTGAACGACGCGGGCCAGAATCATGCTCGAAGCGTCGGTGCTGTAACCAGCCCACACGGAAGCGAGGATGAAGATCGCGATACCAATCATCAAGAGGCGTTTGCGACCGATGCGGTCGGCGATCGAACCCCAAACCAACAGCAGTGCTGCGAAGACGAGCACATACGATTCCTGAACCCACTGAACCTCGGTCGAGGTTAGGTCTAGCGCTTCGATGACCTTCGGGAAGATCGTATTCACAATGGTGCCGTCAATGATGACTAGCGAAATGGATGCTGCGATGAAGACGAGGGCGATCCAGCGGCTGCGTTCTTTGGTCATGACTTCTCTCGATTGAGGTATTCGCTTTTTAGGCAACTGCAAGCACTGCGCTTGCGGCCAGGGCCAATAACACCCCGATGGTTTGAACTCTAGCAATCTTTTCTTTCAAGAAGACACGAGCCAAAACTATGGTTCCGAGCGGGTACAGAGCGGTCAGCACGCTGACCACGGTTAGGGTTCCGACTCGGCTGGCGAGCAGGAAGAACACGTTGGCTGAGGAATCCAAAATGCCCGCGGCAATCAGTGCCCACCAGTAGTTCTTCGGGATGCCCTTGGGTTTCGGTACCTTGCCTAGACGGATCGCAATGACCAAAAAGACGCCAAGCAAAGTGGCGCTGACGGCGCGAAGCAGGATGACCGAAGTGAGTCCGCTGTCGGCCGGTGCCGCATCCAGACAAATCAAAACCGCACCAATACCGACGCCAGCGCCGAGCGCTAGAAGCAAGCCCTTGGTGCTCGGAAGTCGAACATCATGGCCCGGAACGAATCCGACGAGCACGACTGCGACGAGAATCAACGCGAGGGCGACCCAACCGAGTGACGAGAATGAGTCACCGAGGCTGAGCCCAACTATCGCCGGCACGATGGCCGAGACGAGAGCCCCGAGCGGCGACAGGATCGAGATTGGGCCAATGGCCAACGAGGCGTAAAGACAAGACATTGCGAACGCCGACCAGACGCCGGCCCAGATTCCCCAGATGATGGCTGCTGGGTTTGCGGAAGCGCCGAGTGCGGGGGTGAGAGCGAGCAAAAACACCAGGCCGGAAAACCCAGCGAGACAGGTGACCAGAACTGGAGCGAGCTTTTTGGATGCGATGGCACCGAAGAAATCGGCGAAGCCGTAAACCAGTGCGGTGGCGAAACCAAGCACGATGGTCAACATGACTGCCCCTAAATGTCGAAGAAACAAAAAAGTCCCAGTCGTGAGATCTGGGACTTTTGTGGCTCCGCGCGGCATCGATCCGCGGACCTAACGATTTTCAGTCGTTCGCTCTACCAACTGAGCTACAGAGCCAAGGATGCTTACGCATCCAGCGATCCTGACGGGACTTGAACCCGCGACCTCCGCCGTGACAGGGCGGCGCGCTAACCAACTGCGCTACAGGACCTTGTTGCTTTCAAGCCGCGCCTTTGGTGACCCCAACGGGATTCGAACCCGTGCTACTGCCGTGAAAGGGCAGCGTCCTAGGCCACTAAACGATGGGGCCGAAAAGCGCGGTGCTTGTTAGCACCAAGAGCCAAGATTACCTGCCCTATGGCGGTTTTAGCAACCTGAGCGTTACCCTTTTAGTTATGAACTCGGCAAAAAGGGCTCTGCGTAAGGTTTCTGTGCGCAAGATATTGGTGGCAACGGCCACTATGTTCGCCCTCGCTATGGGATCGACTGTTGTCGGACCAGCCTGGGCAGTGCCCGATTATCCGACCCAAGCCGAGGTTGATGCCGCAAAGCGCAAGGTAACCGCCAAGAAAGCGATGATCGTAAAGCTCGAGGCCTACCTGGCTGAGTTGAGTGTGCAAGCCGATGCGTTGGCCACCACCGCGTTGATCAAGGCCGAGGCATACAGCCAGGCGCAGGATGCCGTTGACGCAATGACATCCAAGGTCAAGACTCTCGAGGCTCAGGTCGAATCTGCCACCGCGGAAGCCGAGCAGGCGAAGCGCCAGTTGGGTCAGCTCGCCGCGCAGATGTATCGCAACGGCACCGCCGGTACCACTCTCAATCTTTTTCTAAACGCCGACAAAGCGGATGACCTGCTCTACCAACTCGGAGCCAACGAGAAGATCGCGCAACAGAGCGATGAACTCTATAAGAAGTCAATCGCCAAACAGCTGTATGCCCAGTCGGTTACCGATCAGCTGAGCGCTGCCAAGACCGAACTAGCCGACAAGGCCAAGGTGGCGCACGATGCATATGCCGAGGCGCAGTCGGCGGCCAACGTTTTGCAGACCAAGGTCGACGAAAACAAGGCACTAAACCGCACGTTCTATTCGCAACTCGCTTCGCTTCGCAACACTTCTGCCGACCTCGAACGTCAGCGAGCAGAAGGTCTGGCAAACGAGCGCGCTCAGCAGAATGGCACGGCCGATTTTACGGCGCCAGAACTCTATGACGTGGGCGACCCTGACACCGACAAGGTGGAAACTGCATTCGACTTTGCCAAAGACCAACTCGGTGAACCGTATGTGCTCGGGGGCATGGGTCCGAACGTTTGGGACTGCTCGGGAATCACCAAGGCTTCTTACGCAGCAGCTGGCATTTACATCGGAACCCACTCGGCCACCAATCAGTTCAACACCATGGCTTCGCTCCGCAAGCTTGTACCACTAAGTCAACTCAAGCGCGGTGACCTCATGTGGTACACCAAGGAGCCGAACAGGTTCAATGGCGACAAATATCACGTTGTGATGTTCTACGGAAACGGGATGATGCTCGAAGCTCCACGTCCTGGTCGCGAAGTTCGAATTGTCCCTATCCGTTGGGGCGAAATGTTCCCTTACGCCGGCCGTCCAAGCGCCTAGCGCTTGTCGTAGAGCCCCAATAGGATGAACGTAAGTTCAAACTTTAGGGGGATGCCTTGCGCACTTTCATCAAACAATCCATCGTTGTTCTAAGCGCGCTCGCGCTCGCGATCTCCGGGTTAACCCCGGCCAGCGCAGCGACGGTTGGTCTGCAAACTTTTAGTGATCCTTATGACGGCGACGGCATTTCAGACATCGTTGAAGTTCAGGTCAATGGCTTCGACGATGAACCAGGAAAACTTTATGTTTATGTAACGTTTGACGAAGTTGTTTCATCGACGGATTTCATGGATGACAACTGGGTCAGCATCGATATCGATACCGATGGTGACGGCGAAGAGAACTATTGGATGCCGAGCGGATACGACGAACTCACCTCTGACGGTCAGAGCGTAACCATCTATAACGCTGCGTTCGATGACACCGGATGTGCCGCAAGTTTCTTCGGATTTCCAGAAGATGAAGAAAACTATGTAGGTTTTCAGATCGACGCTACGTGTCTCGCCCTGCCAAGCAACTTCGGTGTTTCGGCATACATCAGCAACAAGCCGAACGACACCTTTGATTTCGCACCTGACGACGGCATGTATCAGGCAGTAAACCCATCACAAGTCGAGCTGTTAGCGCTTTCTAAAACTCCAGTTCCGACCATCACCGGTGAAGGTAAGGTTGGATCTCGACTCACTGCAAAGACCGGCGCTTGGGACACAGGTGTAACTTTTGCCTATCAGTGGCTCAGAGCCGGAACCCCTATTTCTGGGGCTACCACGGCAACCTACTTGACGGTCTCAGCCGACCTAGGCAAGGCATTGAGTGTTCAGGTAACGGGCTCAAAGTCTGGTTACAAGTCCGAGACGAAGACTTCGTCTGGAATCACAATTGCTCTACCGAAATTTGCGAAGAGTGCCAAGCCAGTAATTACGGGTGCTGCAAAAGTCGGTTCTAGCCTCGGTGTCAACACCGGCGCGTGGGATTCAGGCGTGGCCTTTGCATTCCAGTGGCTTAGAAATGGCGCAGTGATTTCGGGCCAGACCGGCACCACCTACATCCCAACGGGCGATGATGTTGGCAAGTCAATTGCTGTTCGTATTGTGGGCACTAAGACTGGTTTCCAGACGGCCACATTGGAATCAGCCGCTGTGACTATCAAGGCCTCGAAGCTGGTCAAGACCGGTTCTGCGAAGTTCTCGGGTACCACCAAGGTCGGCAAGACTCTGACTGCTGATGCCGGAACTTGGGACACGGGCGTAAAGGTTACTTACCAGTGGCTGCGGAATGGGGCTTCGATCAGTGGTGCTACGAAGTCGACCTACAAATTGACCTCCGCTGACAATGGCAAAACCATCACGGTAGCTATAACCGGCACCAAGCTCGGTTTCGAAACCGTGACGAAGGTATCGTCCGGAAAGAAAATCACCAAGTAACTGCAACTTAAAGAAGAATGTCCCGACAAAACTGTCGGGACATTCTTCTATGAGTTTGCGGCTTAGTGACCTTCGGCCTTGAAGCGCTCGATCGACTCTGCGATTAAGCGCTCGGCGACATCCTTGCCCTGCCAGTCGCCAACCTTGACCCACTTGCCTGGCTCTAGGTCTTTGTAGTGCTCGAAGAAGTGCTTCAGCTCGTTCTTGGTCTGAGCTGGAACATCGTCGATGTCCTGGATGTGAGCCCAGCGAGGGTCCTTATCGAGAACACAGATGAGCTTCTCGTCGATACCGCCGTCGTCCTCCATGGTCAAAACACCAACTGGACGAACGGTGCAGACGACACCTGGATAAACCGGGAACTCAAGAATGACCAGCGCGTCTAGCGGGTCGCCGTCGCCACCGAGGGTGTTGTCGAAGTATCCGTAATCGATCGGATACACGAATGGGGTGAACAAAACGCGGTCAAGGTGAACGCGACCAGTCTCGTGGTCGACTTCATACTTGTTGCGGCTGCCGCGAGGGATTTCGATAACGACGTCGTGTGCCATGTTGCTCCTAAATAGAGTTGTCTCAACAGAGTTTAGCGAAAGGCACTCGTGACCGACCGTCCGCGACTTACCCCAGCCATGGCAGACGTGCGTCGAGCCGTGCGCGAAAACTGGAGCGCGGCTGGGGTCGCCGAAGGCGATCTGGTTTTGGTTGCCTGCTCAGGTGGGCCTGATTCGATGGCGCTGGCAGCTGCCGCCGCATTCGAAGGTCCACGCGCTGGCATTCGAGTCGGAGCCGTGGTTGTTGAGCACGGTCTTCAAGAAATCACCGCCGCGGTTGCCAAACAAACCCAGGCAAACTTGCGAAAGCTTGGCCTAGATCCGGTCGATGTGTTGGCCGTCGTGGTGGATGGCGAAGGTGGCCCCGAAGCCGCCGCCCGCAGCGCCCGCTACGCCGCGCTCGACTTGGCACAGACATCCCATTCGGCGAAGTTCGTGATGCTCGGTCACACCTTGAACGATCAGGCCGAAACCGTGCTGCTTGGTTTGGCTAGAGGCTCGGGCGCTAAATCGCTGGCGGGCATGTCACCGGTCGGCGATCATTACCTGCGACCGCTGCTTTCGATCAGCCGGGAAGCCACCGAGGCGTTCTGCCGAGACAGCGGGCTCGAGGTTTGGCACGACCCCCAAAACCTTGACCCCAAGTTCACGAGAGTGCGAGTACGTCACGAGATTCTTCCACTACTCGAACAAGCGCTCGGTGCTGGCGTTCACGAAGCCCTCGCCCGAACCGCCGATCAGCTTCGAGAGGACTCGCTCGCGCTCGATGCGCTCGCATCGTCTTCTTATCTGGCGGCTAGCAGGGTCGGCGCGACATCCCTTGAATTGGATATCGCACAACTAGAAGAGCTCGTGCCGGCGGTGCAGAAGCGAGTAATCAAGCTGGCCATCGAGCAGGTGGGCGGCATTGCGACCAGCCATCACCTGCACGAGGTGCTCGAACTCGTGACCAACTGGCATGGGCAAAAAGAGCTCACGCTGGCAGGCGTTAGAGTAGTACGCACGGGCCAAGCGCTCGCGTTCAAGAGCACCAAAACCCTCAAACCAGGAGCCTGTTAGTGGACCTCGAAAAGGTATCTGGCGAAATCACCAAGATTCTCGTCACTTCGGAACAGATCACCAGCAAGGTAGCCGAACTGGCCGCCGAGATCGACAAGCGTTACGCAGGCAAAGACCTCCTTCTGGTGGGTGTTTTGAAGGGTGCGGTCATGTTTATGGCCGACCTCTCTCGCGAAATGCAGATTCCAGTTCACATGGATTGGATGGCAGTCTCGTCTTACGGTTCAGGCACGCAGTCATCTGGCGTGGTTCGTATTCTCAAAGACCTCGACGCCGATGTTCTCGGCCGCCACGTGCTGATCGTCGAAGACATCATCGACTCCGGTCTCACCCTTTCTTGGTTGGCCTCGAACCTCAAGGCCCGCGGCGCTGCATCCGTTGAAATCGTGGCCTTCCTGCGCAAGCCCGATGCCGCCAAGGTCGACGTTGACGTTGCGCTGGTCGGTTTCGACATTCCGAACGAATTCGTCGTTGGGTACGGCCTCGACTACGCCGAGCAGTACCGCACGCTCAAGGGCGTCGCGATTTTGTCGCCGGCGGTTTACTCCTAAACCCACGCGGTCACCCGAGTGTTCCGGCGCTTCGCTCGTTAACCTGATGGCCCTCACTCTCTAAGCGAACAGCCCTTTTAGGCGCCCTTGTCAGCGGGTAGCCTTAGAGTTGTTCCTCTTTGGACGCGAAAGGATGAGGTACTGCCTCGACTATGAATTTCAAGAAATTGCTAAAAGGCCCAGCCGTTTGGATCATTCTCGCCGCCTTCATTTTCATGCTGGGCTCGTCGCTCAGCTCTGGTAGCGAATTCAAGCAGGTTGACACCTCGAAGGGTCTAAGCCTTATCGCCGATGGTAAAGCCTCTGCGGTGAAGGTTTACGAGGGTGAGAAGCGCGTCGACGTCACGCTTAAGTCGGCCGACGCCGAACTCGGCAAGAAGGTTCAGTTCTACTTCGTTTACTTCCGCGGGCAGCAGGTGGTCGACGCAATCGCCGAGGCAAACCTCACCGACGGCTACAACGATGAAAACCCAAACACCCCTTGGTACATCTCGCTACTGAGCACGATCTTCCCGTTCATCATCATCGGTGCCATTTTCTGGTTCTTGATGTCTGGCGCTCAGGGTGGCAATAGTCGCGTCATGAACTTCGGTAAGTCGCGCGCCAAGCTGGTCAACAAACAGGATTCGAAGGTCACCTTCGCCGATGTAGCTGGCGCAGATGAGGCAATCGAAGAACTACAAGAAATCAAAGAATTCCTAAAGGAGCCAGAGAAGTTCCAGAAGGTCGGCGCCAAGATTCCTCGCGGAGTGTTGCTCTATGGCCCGCCGGGAACCGGTAAGACCCTGGTCGCCAAGGCGGTTGCCGGCGAGGCTGGAGTTCCGTTCTTCACCATCTCCGGTTCCGACTTCGTCGAAATGTTTGTCGGTGTGGGTGCATCTCGCGTTCGCGACCTGTTCGAACAGGCCAAGCAGAGCGCTCCGGCGATCATCTTCGTCGATGAAATCGACGCCGTTGGTCGTCACCGTGGTGCCGGAATCGGCGGCGGAAACGACGAGCGCGAGCAGACCCTAAACCAGCTGCTGGTTGAGATGGATGGCTTCGACTCGAAGACCAATGTCATCTTGATCGCGGCCACCAACCGTCCAGACATCCTCGACCCAGCTCTGTTGCGTCCCGGTCGTTTTGATCGCCAGATTGGTGTCGGCGCACCTGACCTCAAGGGTCGCGAGCAGATTCTGAAGGTTCACGCCAAAGGCAAGCCGATTGCCGAAGATGTCGACCTCGCCATCGTGGCTCGTCGCACTCCTGGCTTCACCGGTGCCGACCTGGCTAACGTCTTGAACGAAGCCGCGCTGCTTACCGCTCGACAGAACGAAAAGCAGATCACAGCTGCAACTCTCGACGAGGCGATCGACCGTGTCATCGGGGGGCCACAGAAGAAGTCTCGCCTGATGAAAGACCTCGAGCGTCTAAACACCGCTTACCACGAGGCCGGTCACGCACTGGTTGCGGCATCGCTAAACCACAGCGACCCGGTCACCAAGGTGACGATTCTTCCTCGCGGGCGTGCCCTCGGTTACACCATGGTGCTTCCGGTAGAAGACCGTTACTCGGTGTCTCGCAACCAGCTGTTAGACCAGATTGCGTACGCCATGGGTGGCCGCGTTGCCGAAGAGATCGTCTTCCACGACCCAACCACCGGTGCATCCAACGACTTCGAGAAGGCCACCAAGACCGCTCGCCAGATGGTTACTCAGTATGGCTTCAGCGACAGGGTCGGTGCCGTTTCGTTTGCGGATGGCGGCGAAGTATTCGTCGGTCGTGACATGGGTCACGTTCGCGAGTACAGCGAATCCACCGCACAACTGATTGACGTCGAGGTTCGCCAGATTCTCGAGAACGCGCACAACGAGGCTTACAAGGCTCTAACTCTGAACCGCAAGGTGCTCGACGCAATGGCGAAGGCGCTAATGGAAGAGGAAACCCTCAACCAGGAACAGATTGCCAAGATCTTCAAGAACGTGAAGAAGCTTCCGAAGCGCACCCTTTGGCTTTCGAGCAAGGCGCGTCCGGTTTCAAAGGTTGGCCCAATCGCAATTCCGGCTAAGGGTTCGACCTCGGCGAAGGAAGCCGCGGCAGCCAAGACAGAAGCCGAAACCTCCAAGGCTGCACCTAAGCGTCGCGCTAGCACTGCCAAGCCAAAGGTTGCGAAGCCGGCATCCGGCACCACCACCAAGGAATAACCGTGGTTGACTCCGAGCGCATCAAGTCTGCGGTGGTGGAGCTTTTAGCTGCCATCGGGGAAGACCCAACTCGTTCGGAGCTCGCTACAACCCCAGAAAAGGTTGCGCAGGCGTATTCGGAATTCTTCAAGGGTGTGGGAGTAGACGCCACCGAGGTGCTCGCCGAAACCTTCGAAGCTGAACACAACGATGCCGTGATTCTCAAAGACATCGAATTCGTTTCGATCTGCGAGCATCACCTGCTGCCGTTCACGGGAGTCGCGCACATCGCCTATCTACCTAGTGATCGAGTGGTTGGCCTGGGTCGCCTGCCGAAACTAGTCGAAATCGTCGCCTCTCGACCTCAGTTGCAGGAGAATCTCACGGCTCAGGTTGCCGATGCGCTCGAGGCTGGGCTAAACACCCAGGGTGTGGTCGTAGTAATCGAAGCTCGTCACCATTGCGTGGTTTCGCGTGGGGCCCGCCAGCCAGAAGCCAACACGGTCACCATGGCAGCCCGCGGATGCTACGCCGAACCAATTGCACGAGCCGAAATCATGGGCCTCATTTCGAAATGAACTTTCACCGACCGCTCGTGATGGGTGTGCTGAATGTCACACCGGATTCCTTCAGCGACGGCGGTCAGTTCAATGACATCGACGCTGCTCTAGATCACGCTCGAGTGCTTCAAATCGCTGGGGTAGACATCATCGATGTGGGTGGTGAATCGACTCGTCCGGGGGCTGCACGAGTCACGCCAGAAGAAGAACAGGGCAGGGTCATCCCGGTAATTCGTGCCCTTGTCGACCAACTCGGTGCTCGAGTTTCGATCGACACCATGAACTCATCGACTGCTCTAGCCGCGGTCGAAGCTGGGGCATCGATCATCAACGATGTCTCCGGAGGGTTGGCCGATGATCAGATGTTCGCTGTCGCCGCAAGAACTGGCGCCACACTCGTGATCTCGCACTGGCGCGGATTTAGCGATGTGATGGACACCCAAAACGCCTACAACGACATTGCTGTGGATGTCGCCGCAGAACTCAAACAACGCGTCGACGCGGCGCTCGAAGCGGGCGTACAAGCCGAGCAGATCGTGATTGATCCGGGTCTCGGTTTCGCCAAAGACATGAAGCAAAACTGGCAACTCGTGGCAAGGCTCGACCAGCTCGAAACCCTCGGCTATCCGATCTTGGTTGGAGCCAGCCGCAAGCGTTTCATCGCCGGGGTGCTCGATGCCGAAGACTCAGCATCCGTTTCGAATGATCGCCGAGACATCGCCACAGCTGTGTTGACCGCGCTGCTTTTGCAAAGAAAACTTTGGGGTTTGCGCGTGCACAACGTGCTT
>JACCDQ012157252.1_pt1 | contig 13921 bp, 6 predicted proteins | sample 7446031 | NCBI WGS metagenome assembly JACCDQ01 (sample SAMN15323442, study PRJNA562643) | freshwater metagenome | isolation source: river surface water | place: USA:Blue River Watershed | collected 2017-08-17 | reverse complement strand
TCCGCCCCCACCACCGCCGCCCACCGATGCGTTCCCCTACGCGCTGGACGACAGCGCCAAAGTCGTCATCCGGGCCTTCACCGAAGATGGTGACCTGGATGCCCGCTGGAAAATTGCGGGTAAAGGCAACGTGCTGGATCACTTGGGCAAACCACAAAACCAGGACGTCTGGATGGTGAGCGATGCGTCGTTCAAAGACGGGCTGGCTACCCTGGCGCAGGGCAGTTTTACGGTGGAAGACAGCGGCAGCGGCAAACCCAACGAACCCGCTTTTGTCGTCACGCCCACGTTCGAGGCTGAAGGTGGTGATGTCTTCAGCTTCCGCGCCACGCCGCAACTCGGCGAGGGCGATACCTTCCAGGCCGTGGTGTACCAACAGACCGGTGACGGTTGGGCCGAAGGCCCGGCCCTCGTGCCTGACGCTGAAGGCGTTTACACCCACACCTTTGACGATGACGGCACCTACCGTGTGGGCTTCGTGGTGGACGACCAGACGGGAGGCAGTGACAGCGCCGCAGCCGACATTGAACTGCTCAGCCCCGGTTACTTCAGCGCGCCCCCCAATACCGACTACGTGTACCAGTCGGCCACCGGCAGTCTCTTTGCCAACGACGAGCCGGGTGACGGCGATCAAACCTTCAGCTTCCCCGGTGGCACGTACGACGAGGCCGCTGGCCTGCACACCATCGAAGGCGACCACGGCACCCTGGTTGTGGACGACGACGGCAACTACGTGTACACCCCCGACGGCGAAGGCCTGGGTCACGCCACCTTCGATTACACCCTGACGGACGCCGATGGCGACACCAGCAGTGCCACACTGCGCGTGGGCTACGAATTCGACGACTTCAACCTGGCTCACGTGGACGATGGCGGTCATACCATCGATCTCTCCGACATGCTGGATGTGGACAGCACCGATGCCACCGCCCTCAGCGCCTACCTGGACTTTGACGAAAACGCTGACGGGCACTCCGTCATCACAGTGGATGCCAATGGCGACGGCGTGCCCGATGGCCTGCAAACCAGCATCACCCTGAACGACATCAGCCTGCTCGATTTGCAAGCCTACGCGGGCGGCAGCAGCGAGGTGGAAATCATCCAGAAACTGCTCGACAACGGCAATTTGCGCAAAGACGCGTAATTTCCAACCGCCCCGCCTGAAAACTGTACTTAAGTCCAATGGCCGCAGTGCTTGCCCAGGGGTAAGCTGCGGCCATATCTTCAACTAGGAGTGTCACCATGGCTCAAGCCACCGTACTGTCTGTCACCGGTAACGCGGTCGTCGTCCAAGCCGACGGTTCCACCCGCCCCCTGAAGGCGGGCGACGTCATCCAAAAGGGCGAAACCATCCGCACCGCTGCGGGCGCGCGCGTGGAGCTGATGATGGAAGACGGCCAAGTGGTCGCCATGGGGCCGAGCCAGTCTGTGCGCGTGGACGAATCCATGGCCCAGACCGAAGCCACCCCCACCACGGCCGATGCGGCCACCCAGGGCGGCACGGTCGAGCAGATCACCCAGTTGCTGGAGCAGGGCGGTGACCTGACACAAGAACTTGAAGCCGCAGCGGCCGGTGCTGGTGGCGGCGGTGGTGGCGACGGCAGCGACTTTGTGCGGTTGCTGCGCGTGGCGGAAGGCGTGGATCCGCTGGCCTATGACTACAGCTTTGATCCGCTGGGTGGGCCGGATGAGGTGTTGTTGAGCTCGGAGGCTCCTGCGGACGAGCCTGATGATCAACCTACGATCGAGGTCGTGTTTGACGAGCCTGAGTTGGATTTGCCACTCGGTACGGTGCACGAGCGAGGGTTGGTGGACGGCGATGGTTCGGATATCACCAGTGGCGTTTTTAGTATCAATACCGGCATAGATGCGTTGGGGTCGTTGGTGGTGATTGACAAAAACGGGGCGCCGATCGATGTCACCAATGGAAACACCGTGGAGGGCCAAAAAGGCACGCTCACCGTCGAGTTGATCAACGGTGAATACCACTGGCGCTACGAACTCAAAGACAATCTGTCCCATCCCGAAAACGATGACGTCGAAGATGCGGATGCCTTCACGGTGATCGTTACAGACGATGACGGTGATTCGGCCTCTGCCGAATTTGTCGTCCAAGCGATTGACGACATTCCCGATGCTCGGTCAGAAGAAGCCAAGCCTGGCGTAGCGGAATTGGACGAGTCCGACGGCTTGGTGAGCAACACGACAACCATTGAATCCGACAAAATCAAGGGGCTGTTTGCCACGCCGGATTTCGGTGGTGACGGCGAAGGCGACGTGGCGTATAGCTTGACGGCGACCAACGCGGGGACAGGGCTGTACCTGGCGGGCGCGGATACCACTGTGGAGGCCAACGAGATCAAGTTGGTGGCGGTGCATGCCGATCCGCTAGACGACACCTCGCCGATCGTGGGTTATGACGGCTACGTCAACGGCGACACCACGGGCGTGAAGGCTTTCAGCATCGAGATCGATGCCGAGACGGGCGCAGTGGAAGTGACCTTGCTGGCTGCGCTGGAGCACGAGACCGACGGCAGCTCGGAGGCTGACCACGACGACAGCCTGACGCTGGATGCGTCTGGCATCAAGGTGGTGCAGACTGTGACGGACGGGGACGGTGACAGCGACAGCGCCACAAGCGAGAGCGCTCTGTCCATCACCTTCAAGGACGATGGTCCGAATGCGGCCTTGAATGCGGATGCGGTGGCTGCGGCGAAGGCGACGCCGACGGCGCTGAAGGTGGACGAGACCGACGGCACGCAGGCGGGTGCGGATGCGACGACGGCGGGTGTGGCCAAGGCCAGCTTCGCGGGTTTGTTCGCGACGGTGACCGGTACGGTGGACGGCAGTGGCGACTACGGCACCGACGGTGCGGGCGCTGTGGCCTACAGTCTGAGCTTGGTCAACGCGACCAGTGGTACTGGCGTGACCGGTGTGGGTTCGGGTCTGTTCGCGCTGGGCGCCAACGGCGTCAAGGGTGCCGAGATTTTGCTGAGCGACAACAACGGCACGATTGAGGGCAAGATCGGTAACGTGACCTACTTCACGATCAGCGTGGACAGCGCTGGTGAAGTGACGTTCACGCAAAGCCAGAACATCTGGCACGACGTCAACACCGATGCCAACGATGCGGAGAGCCTGACGCTGGGCACCTTGGTGGGTGAAAACGCCACCACGATTGAGACGGCGATTCGCCTGACGCAGACGGTGACGGATGCGGACGGTGACAAGGCCAGCGCGTCGGTGGACCTGGAGAGCTCGGTCAGTGGTCAGTCGGTGGCCGACTTCACGGTGCTCGACGATGGTCCGACGTTTGCGGTCCCCAATGCCACTTTGTTGGGCACTGTCACACCGGCCAAGTTGGATGAGTCCAAGTTGCCCGCCAACGGTGGCGACGGCGTGTACAGCGCCACGGTGAACGTGGCGGCTGCATTTGCAACGACCGCTGCCGGCAGCTTCGGCACGGACGGGGAAGGGACCAAGACGTTTGCTGTCAAACTCAATCTGGTGCAAGGAGAAACGAGCGTCGGCTCGGGTCTGTATCTGCTGGACCCCACAGACAAAGTGGCCTCGACCAACAACGATGCCAACTTGGAGGACAACGACGGTTACGGCCAGGGCGTCGAGATCATGTTGTTCGACAACGGCGACGGCACGGTCAGTGGCAAGGCCGATGTGAACGGTGACGGTAATTTCGAACTGTCGGTGTTCACCCTGTCGGTCAGCGCCACTGGCGTGGTGACCTTTGCCTACAGCAACCTAGTCGATCCAGCGAACATCTGGCACGCCAACACGGCCAGCGGTGACGATGCGGCATCTTTGCAGACGGCGGTTGCGGGCAAACTGGTGGTGGTGCAGACGATCACCGATGCCGATGGTGATTCGGTCACCTCTGCGGGTTTGGACATTGGCACGGGTGGGTTCTTCAAGATCGAAGACGACGGTTTGACGGCATTCACACCGGAGAAAGCCCGCTTGGTCGATCAATTGGGCACGTCGCACACTTACACCGGTTCGCTGAATTTTGCCGGCCACTATGGCACCGACGGTTTGGGCGGAACGGTGTTTTTCACCTTCACCGAAGGCACTGCAGCGACGGACGCCAGTGGCAAGACTTTGTCCTTGAACGGCGAAACCTTGTACCTCTACTACGGTACTGACGGCGACAAGACGGTGTTGATTGCCAAGACCCTGGCCGGTGTGGTCGGTTTCACCATCGACATGGATGCGGCGACCGACAGCTACACGATGACCGAGTACGGCATCATCTCCAACGGCGTGCAGCAGGTCAACGTCAACGACTTGTCGGGGGTGGGCGGGGGCAACAACGCCTACAAAGCGCTCAACCTGGGCACGAACCAGACGCCCGACACCAACCCGGCCAACGACGTCCTGGCTTCCACGGTGTCGGGCGGTACGGTCAACACCAGCTCCGCTTACATTGGGGTCGGTGAGGGGCAGGACATGGACGATGGCGATCGCCTGCGTCTGGACTTTGTCAACAACCTGGGCACGACGGCCATCACTGCCAGCAACCCAACCGGCTTTACTTACACGTCGCACAACCTGACCTCGGTGTTCCGGCAGGAGGTGGCGTGGGTGAGTGGATCTGGCAACACCGCCAACCTCAAACTCACGGCCATCCGTGCCGACAACGACAGCTCATTCATCGATGATGCTTCCGGCGAAACCAAGGTGAACCTGAGCCCGTCCAATATCACGGTATACGACGAAAACGACAATGTGATCGCGTCTGGTACCAACGGCTTGCTCGTGCTGGATTCCGGAGACTCTGTGTTGATCCTGGGCATGCAAGCAGGTTGGGATTTCAAAATCACCACCACTGGGGCCACCAACCAGTTCAGCGCCGTGGAAATTGAAGGCTTGGACGACTACACCTACGATCCAGCATCCGGCCCCGACGTTGAGTACGAAGGCAAAGACTTCAAGCTGGGGGCGTTTTCTTACGAAACGCCGGGCACGTCCAGTCCCCTGGAGTTGTCCTACGGCATCGTGGGCTTGGACGGCGATGGCGATTCAGTGACCAGCAGCATTGCGGCCACCTTGTACCCGTCCTCCTTGGTCACAGAAGGCGACGGTTCAGGCAACGCCATCAATGGTGATCTGACCGGCGTTTTGTCTGATGTGATCTTCGGCTATGCCGGTAACGACACCTTGGACGGCAAAGCCGGACATGATGTGCTGGTGGGTGGCGAAGGCGACGACACGTTGCGTGGTGGTCTTGGCAACGACACCCTCAGCGGCGGCTCCGGCAACGACACCTTGATCGGCGATCCTGCTGGGCGTCGGGTGGTGGCCGATGTCCGCTCCGGCGACACTGGCGGAACCATCAACAACCAGTTTGGCTTTGTTTTTGCCAGCGGTATCGGTCTGTCCGTCACGCAGATCACGATCGACATCACAGGCTTGGGCACTTTCGATCAGGCCGGCAGCGGTTCCAAGGCGTTTGTTATTGGTAGCGAGTCCGGTGTGCTGGCCGCTGACGTCGCGACGGTCAGCTCTGGAGATGTCACCAAACTGGTGATCACTTTCCAGCCAGGCGCATTTGTGGCGGGGGAGACCCTTCGCTTCGGCATCGATACTGACGGTTCGACGATCGATGAAGGTGGAGATTTTGGCGACGAGGCGGTGCCCTTCACCGTGACTTTCAGCGACGGCGTGACCTTGAGCGGCACGTACGGAGAGAACGGCACGGCCAGTCTCGGGTCTGTGGAGATGAGCGGCGGTTCCGACGTGTTGAGTGGCGGTGCAGGCAATGACACCCTCATTGGTGGTATGGGCAACGACATCCTGATCGGTGACGCCGGTCAAGACACTTTCGTTTGGAAGTCGGGGGATGCCGGGTCTGCAGGCGCCACGGATGTCATCAAGGATTTCGACGTCTCCACCAACCCCAATAATGGCGGCACGGGCGATGTCCTGGACATCCGCGATCTCATCAATGTGGAAGAGAATGCCTCTTCACTCGCCCCATACCTGAGCTTTGCCAATGTCAATAACAAATTGGCTTTGGTCGTGGATGTCGACGGCGCAGGGTCGGGCACCATTAAGCAGACCATCGTTTTCGACAACGTGGACGTGAGCAGCGGCAACTTGCAAGGCGCTATCGATGCTTTCGCAAATAGCATGGGATTGGCTGGAACCGGGGTGTCGAGTGCGGACTTGATCGCCAAAATGTTGACGGATGGCCACCTGAAGACCGATCTCTGATTTGGTTGGATTTACGGGCTTACATTGGGCCTGGCCAAAGGCAAAACCCCGCTTTTGAAAGCGGGGTTTTGCCTTGGACCCTGCAGAGAGGCAATCGGACCATTGACGGCCACAGTTTTAGTGTCGACTGTTGCCAACTTGAGCAGCTTTGCGTCTGGCAGACAGTTTGTGGTCTGGTTGGGACTGACGCCGCGTCAGATCGGTACGGCTGGCAAGCTGCGGCAGCTGGGTGTTTCCAAGCGGGGTACCCCGTACGTACGGGCTATGTTGATGCATAGTGCCAAGGCCGTTGTCGCCAGAAGGCAGCACACCGGATGGATAGAGCGACTACTGCAACAACGCCCTTGCAGCGTGGTTGTCAGCGTTGACCAACAAGCTGGTGTATTGACTCAGCGGTTTCCGCACACGACGTCACCCGGGTTTGAGCAGTGTCTGACTCTGGCGTCCAATCCCATGCAACAGGAACCTCGCACTCTAATACCATTCTGGTCAGCAGGATGAATAGCCTGCTACAACCCGTATGTAAGACTGCAAGCCCTTTGAAACTTGACGCCGCCAAATCTTGCTTTCTTGGAGGCGTCCATGTAAGACATTCCTTAACTGGTCTTGAAGTACAACGTGCTCTTTTCTTTGCCGGCATTCACCGTCAAGGAAAAAGTTTTGTCTTTTTTGTCGGGCGCCTCCATCTCAATTTCCAGCGTCCCTTTTTTGCTGTTGTACGAAAAGTCGTCCACATTGGCCCCGCCTGTGGTGATCAATTTGATGTCTTTTTCAGAAATTTTGCCCAAGCTTTGAAGATTGAAAGAAACTTCGAAATCATCGCCGGCCTTGACTTTGCAATTGCCACTTTCGCTGGAGCACTCTTTGTATTTGTCTTGAACTTGGATGCTGGCTTGAGTGCTGTTGTTGTTTGATCCCCCACTGCCGCCGCCCGTGGTCCCTGCACTGCCAGTGGCAGGGGGCTCGGTATTGTTCGATGCTGCCTCAGAACTGCTCGCCTCTGATGGCGCCGATTCTTGTGGCGCCGCCCCGTTTGTCGTGTTGGATGTTGGCGGTGCACTCGCCGAGGCTGTCGAAGTCGACGGGGGCGAGCTGGGCTCAGAATTGCTAGCGGGTGTACTTGCAGCGGGTGGCGCAGAGGGCTCGTTATTCTGCGGTGTGCTTGACGCCGCTGGCGTAGATGGTACCGAGGCCGCGGATGCAGACGGTAGCGGTCCTTCCAAGCTCTCTATGGCGAGTGCGATGCGTTCGCCTGTTCCTTCGACCGTGTCAGACGTGGTCTCCGCCTGCTCCACAAAAGCCCTGTAACTGGGTACCGCAATCATGGCCAGTATGCCAATGATGCTGGTGACCACCAGCGTTTCGATGAGCGTAAACCCATGCTGCTTCATGTGTATCCCTTGGAAATTTGTTGCAAGTATAAAAAATACTCGCAATAATTTCAATCAAAATTTCACATAAAGCATTTTCGACCTCAACCCACCCCCGGCCCCGTCGCCCCATCAAACCCCAACTTCGCCAGCAACGGCAAATCGTCCTTGCTCTCCACCCCCAGCGCAATCACCGTGATGCCCAGCGCACGGGCCATGTTGCACAGGCCTTTCAGGAATTCCTGGTTCCCCTCGTTGCTGCTGATGCCGCGCACATAGCTCGGGTGCACTTTGATGTAGTCCAGCCCCAATCCCGCCAGCTTGTCCGTCTCGGCAAAGCGCTGGCCAAAGTACTCGATACCCACCCGGCAGCCCAAGCCTTTGAGCGCCCGAGCCAGGTCTTTGAATGCATCGAACTGCCGGAACACACCGTACTCGGGCACCTCGAACAGCAGGCGGCGGCACAGGTCGGGGTAGCCTTGCAGCAACTGCACCAGTTGGTTGCGGAAGCCAAAGTCCGCAATCGTTTCGGCCGACAGGTTCACCGCCACATCGCCCGAGCCTTTGCCCAGGTAGTCGATCGCCAGTTTCACCACGCCCAGGTCGATCGGTGCGGTCAAATCGAAATTGGCCGCCATCGGCATGAAGTCGCCGGCCGACAACAGCGGCCCCTCTGCATCCACCTTCAGGCGGATCACGCCCTCTTGGTGCAGCGGCTGGTTCTGGTCGCCACGCACCACCGGGTAGAACGCCAGGCTCAGCTTGCGGCCGTCCACCGCCTCGGTCAGCAGGGTGCGCCATTGTTCCGAAGGCAGGCTCACCTTCTGCGCACCGTCTTCCACCGCGTGCCAACTGTTGGGGCCTTTGGCCTGGGCTTGTGCCAGCGCCTGGTCGGCACGGGTCATCAGGTCGCCCACGCCTTGGCCGCGCGTGTAGCCCACCGCTGCCAGGTGGAACAGGTCGGGAAATTCTGCCATCCAGTTGGGCAGCCAGTCACGCTGCAGGCGTTCGTAAATGGACTTGGCGGCCTCGGCTGGCGAGGTGAACGAGGGGCACACCACCGCAAACTCACCGCCCTTCACCCGCCCGGCTCGCTGGCCGGGGTAGTCGTTGCCGCTGTCAAACAGCACCTGCCCCAGTTGCTTCAGCAGTTGGTCGGCCCGCTGGTGGCCCAGCTTGGCGTTCAGCTCGTTCAGGTAGGCCAGCCGCACCATCACCAAGCTGCCGTTGGAGCCAAACTGCTCCCCTGTCAAAATTTCGCGCAGATGCGACATGAAATAGTCGCGGTTGGCAATGCCGGTCACCGGGTCGCGGTTCACCTTCTTGCGCAGGTTTTCCAGCCGGGCCGACTCCTCGGCGAACATCGCTTTCAGTCGGTCCACCATGTCGTTCATGGCGCGGGTCACGGCGCGCAGTTCTGGCGTGCGGGGTTCGCCCACGGTCAGGAAGCGGCGTTCCGCAATCGCCTGTGCCTGCCCCACCACGTCGCGCAGCGGCCCGGTGATCATGCGAATCGCAAACGTGCCTGCCACCCCGGTGAACACGCTGCCCGCCACAAACCACAGCAGCAGCTCCAGCGTGCCTTCCCACAGGCTTTTGTACACGTACTGTTCGTGGCTGGCCAGGGTGATGGTGCCGTACTGCTTCCAGCCGTCCTGTATCAGCGCCTGCCCCGGCTGCACCTCGATCGGGATCAGGTTCGCGAACCATTGCGGCGCACCTTCCAGTTGCCCTTCGTACTGCTTTTCCACAATCACTTCCCCGGTGGGGGAGGTGACGCGGATGAAGCGGTAGTGGCCCGCGTCAAACTGGGCCGACACCTGCAGCTCCACCGTCACCGGGTCTTTGTCAAGCTGGGTGAGTGACAGCGCCAGCGAGGTCGCGTTGTCGATGTTCTTGACCTGCAACTGCTGCTCCAGGTAGCCGCGCGCCGACAGCACGCTCACCACCAGGCTGCCGCCAAAGGCCAACGTCATCACCAGCGCAATGGCGATCCACAGTTGTTTGATGAGAGACATGGTGTGTTACCCCTTGGGTCAAATGGTGGGCCGGTGCTTCACAGGCCCTCTTGTTTCATGCGGTCCAGCACTTCGCGCCACTTCGACAGGCGCGCCGTCGGGTCGGCCGAGGACGTTTGTTGCCCCGCCACCCACAAACCTTGGTTGTTGAAGCTGAACACGGGCGACAGGTCGGGCCGGCGCGACGCGGGACGCACGCTGGTGATCAGGTTGTCCAGAATCACGGGCTCGCCGGTCGGGTCTTCAAAATAGCCCAGCACCATGTGCGCCTCGGTTTTGGCGCCGGCGGTGCGCGCGCGCACGTAGATCATGCGCAGCTTCTCGTTGGGCACGCCCAGCAGCAGCAGCGTCATGTACTTGCTGATGGAGTAGTCCTCGCAGTCGCCCGTGGCGCGCCCCATGAATTCCAGCGGCGTGGCCCAGTAATCGTTTTGCTGCCACACCGCCGGGTCCAGCTCGTAAACAATGCGGCGGTTGAAAAAGGTGTTGACCGCGTTGAGCTGCTGGTCCACCGGCAGGCTGCGCGACTCTTCCAACATGCGGCGCCAAGCCGTCACCGTTTGTTCGGCCTGGGCGCCGTAGCGTTCGCGCGCCAGCGATTGCATCCGGTCCAGGTTGGTCGACGCGAGGCTGAAACCCACCCACAGTGCCACCGCAAGCCCGCTGGCCAGCCACGGCATCCACCAAAACTGGGCGCTGGGCGAGTTGGATTTCACGGATGTGCTGAGGATGGGTTGAAAGGACCAGCGAACCTTCGACACAAAGACCTTGACGTACGGTAGGATACCGCAAGACAATCGCCTTGCAATGTGATTTCAATGATAGTCGGTTGTTTGCAGAAAGTCTTGTGCGAACGGAAGCCGTTCGCCGCCAACCTGAGGGTATCAACCATGAAAACCAAAACATCCAGGCACGTGTTGTCTGCTATTGCTGTCGCCGTCACTCTGCTGGGGGCTCAGAGCGTCTTGGCGCAGGCCTTGCCGCAGCCCATGATCGAGGCCGTACGCCAAGCCGTGGTCTCCAATCCCGAAGTGCAGGCCCGTTGGCACAACTTCACCGCCGCCGATGCCGAGAAGGACGTGGCCAAGGCCGGTTGGCGTCCGCAGGTGGACCTGACCTACGGCGTCGGCATTGAGCGCAACAAAACCCCCACCACCGACACCGGCACCTACGACCGCCACGGTGGCGCCCTCACGCTGACCCAAACGTTGTTTGACGGTTTCTTCACCAAGAACGAGGTCGAGCGCCTGAGCTACGCCAAGCTCACCCGCTACTACGAATTGCTGGAAGCCGCCGAAACCATCGCGCTGGAAGCCGCCCGTGCGTACGTGGACGTGTCCCGCTACTCGGCTTTGGTGGAAGAGGCCAAGCAGAACTACGTGGAGCACAAGGTCACTTCCAACCAAATCGTGGAGCGAACCACCGCCGGTGTGAGCCGCCGCGTGGACACCGACCAGGCCACCGGCCGTCTGGCCTTGGCCGAGTCCAACCTGCTGACCGAAGTGTCCAACTTGCACGACGTGAGTGCGCGTTACCTGCGCATCATGGGCGTCAAGCCGCCGGCCACGCTGCCGCCGTTGGCGGAGGGGCTGAAGTTGAAGGGCGTGCCGACCAGCATGACGCAGGCGATGACCGAAGGCCTGCCCAACAGCCCCACCATCAACGCTGCCTACGAGAACGTGCGCTCCACCCGCTCGCAGATCGAGTCGCGCAAGGCCGGCTACTGGCCGCGTGTCGATTTCCGCATCCGCCAGACCTGGGGTCGCGACATCGACAACGTGCCGGGCAACACGCGTGATTTCACCGCCGAGGTTCTGCTGAACTACAACCTGTACCGTGGCGGTGCCGACAAGGCCCGTGAATCGCAGGCGGTGGAATTCAACAAGCAGGCGCGTGATCTGCAGGAAAAGGCCTGCCGCGACGTGCGCCAGACCCTGGCCATTGCGTACAACGACGTGGTGCGCCTGCGCGAGCAACTCGGTTACTTGGACCAGCACCGCCTGTCCACCGAGGTGGCCCGCGAGGCTTACCGCCAGCAGTTCGACATTGGCCAGCGCACCCTGCTGGACGTGTTGGACACCCAGAACGAATACTTTGAAGCCAGCCGCGCCTACATCAACGCCCAGTACAACGAGTTTCTGGCCCAGGCCCGCACCCTGGCCAGCATGGGCCGGTTGGTGGAAACGCTGGGCGTGAGCCGTCCGGACCAGCCGACGCTGGCCGATGTGGGCCAAGACCGTGGCGTCCTGCCGCCCGAAGAGCTGTGTCCGTTCGACACGCCCGCCGTGCTGGAGGTGGACAAAGCCAAGGCCGTCGCCGATGCGCCGGTGCGGGCCCGTCCGGCCGCAGCTGCTCCGGCCGCCCCGGCCCCGGCTGCCCCGGCGCCCACCAAGGTCACTTTCTCGTCCGACGCGCTGTTTGATTTCGACAAGTCGGTGCTCAAGCCCGAAGGCAAGAAGAACCTGGACGACCTGGTGACCAAAATCAAAGGCGTCAACCTGGATGTGGTGATTGCCGTGGGACATACCGACAGTATGGGCGCCGATGCGTACAACCAGCGCCTGTCTTTGGCGCGGGCCGAGGCGGTGAAAGCCTATTTGGTGAACCAGGGCGTACCGGCAGACCGCGTGCGCACCGATGGCAAGGGCGAGGCAGAGCCTGTGGCCACGAACGACACCCGCGAAGGTCGCGCCAAGAACCGTCGCGTGGACGTGACCGTGATGGAAGCGGCTCGCTGAGCCAACGGTCCGTCCAGTGAAAAGGCCGCGCAGTGCGCGGCCTTTTTTTATGGAGGGAAGTGCCCTTCCGCTGGGTGGCGTTCAGACCCCCGCAGCGTGCGCTTGCTGGTCGGCGTGGTAGCTGCTGCGCACCATGGCGCCTACCGCGGCGTGCGAAAAGCCCATCTCGTAAGCCTTGGCTTCAAACATCTTGAAGGTGTCTGGGTGCACGTAGCGGCGCACCGGCAGGTGGTGACCGCTGGGTGCCAGGTACTGGCCGATGGTCAGCATGTCGATGTTGTGCGCGCGCATGTCGCGCATCACGTCCAGAATTTCTTCGTCGGTTTCGCCCAGGCCCACCATCAGCCCGCTCTTGGTGGGAATGTGCGGGAACAGCGCCTTGAACTTCTTGAGCAGGTTCAGGCTGAACTGGTAATCCGAGCCCGGACGCGCTTCTTTGTAAAGGCGCGGCACCGTTTCCAGGTTGTGGTTCATCACGTCGGGCGGCGCGGCCTTCAGAATTTCCAGTGCGCGGTCGTCACGCCCGCGGAAGTCGGGCACCAGCACTTCGATCTGCGTCTGTGGCGACAGAGCACGGGTCTTTTCGATGCAAGCCACAAAGTGGCCGGCGCCACCGTCGCGCAGGTCATCGCGGTCCACGCTGGTGATCACCACGTACTTCAGCTTGAGCGCCGCGATCGTCTTCGCCAGGTTCTCGGGCTCGTTGGCGTCCAGCGGGTCGGGGCGGCCGTGGCCCACGTCACAGAACGGGCAGCGGCGTGTGCACTTGTCACCCATGATCATGAAGGTGGCCGTGCCTTTGCCAAAGCATTCGCCAATGTTGGGGCACGACGCTTCTTCGCACACGGTCACCAGCTTGTTCTGGCGCAGGATGTCTTTGATCTCGTAAAAGCGGGTGCTGGGCGAACCGGCCTTGACGCGGATCCAGTCCGGCTTTTTCAGGCGCTCGACCTGCTCGACCGGCACGATCTTGATCGGGATGCGCGAGGTCTTGCTGGCGCCTTTTTGCTTTTCGCTCGGGTTGTAAGCTAGTGTGGTTTCAGTGGTCATAATCGTTTCATTCGTTTGCCGCCAGGACGCGGACTAATTCCTCGGCCAGCTGCTGTTGCACATCCGACAGCATTGCCTGCGCGCCAACAGTGCGCATATCGGTCGTTTCCAACCCGGCATAGCCGCAAGGGTTAATCCAGGAAAACGGGGCCAGGTCCATCGCCACATTCAGCGACAGCCCGTGGTAGGTGCAGCCATTGCCGCGTACCTTCAAGCCCAGCGCGGCGATCTTGGCGCCCTGGTGGTCGCCGCCGGCCATGTAGATGCCCGGCGCGCCTGCCACGCGCTCACCTGCGAGATTATACGCCTGCAAGACATTGATGATCGCCTGCTCGATTTTATGCACGAACTGGCGCGCGTACAGCTTGCCGCCCGGCTTGTTGCGGCGCAGGTCCATCAGCAGGTAAATCACCACCTGACCGGGGCCGTGGTAGGTGACTTCGCCGCCGCGGTCGGTCTGCACTACCGGGATGCCGTGCGGCGCCAGCACGTGGCCGAGGTCCGCGCCCAGCCC
>JACCDQ010350260.1_pt1 | contig 13923 bp, 8 predicted proteins | sample 7446031 | NCBI WGS metagenome assembly JACCDQ01 (sample SAMN15323442, study PRJNA562643) | freshwater metagenome | isolation source: river surface water | place: USA:Blue River Watershed | collected 2017-08-17 | reverse complement strand
TTTGTATTCAAAGTGAACAGTTTTTAATGGGCCAGCTGTCGATTTATCTGAATCGCCACCAACTTCAAAGTTAAATGTTGAAATGACTTCTTCCACTTTTTCTGGAATTGAATCAATTGACTCCATTGCAACTTTGCGATCAAACTTCTTCTCTTGAAGGGCCTCGATTGGTTTTTCTGTGACACTTGGTTTTTGTTCTATTGGCTTTTCTGCTAATTTTATTTCAAGCGGTTTAACTTCAATTACTTTTGGTGCCTTCAAGATGACAAAATTCACACGTCGATTTGGGTTTTTCTCCAACATGAATTTTTGCTGATCTTGATAAGAGACCTTTTCCACCATTTTGGTGAAAGCAATTGGAACTGGTTTACTCATAATTTCAATTTCAACCTGTTCAGCTTTTACACCTTTTTTGATTAAATAATTTTTAACCCAGGTTGATCTTGTTTCAGAAAGTTTTTTGTTGTAAGCGATTCCTCCTATGCCATCTGTATGCGCAGCTATTTTCACCACGACTTTTGAATTTTCTTTTAGAATGCGGGCGTTCTCGTCAAGGGAAACAAGTTCGTCGCCTCTAATTTCTGGTTGTTTATATTCAAAATGAATTGTTTTTAATGGGCCTGCAGTTGATTTATCCGAATCCCCACCGATGGTGAAATTAATTCCATTGTCTAACTGTAGTGGAATATTTTCTTTGACTTCTGCGACAAGAGGTTTAACTTCAATAATTTTCGGTGATGGTAGTGCAATTTTATTGTCGAACTCATTGGAATAAGCAATAAAATTCACGCGTCGATAATCTTCAGTTTTATTTTTCTTATTTTCTCTAATTCTTCTTAACGTTTCTTTCTCATCTTCAATTTGAATTCTTCCCACAACTTTGAAATCTAAAATATTACTCGGAACACCAAATGAAATGAGTTTACTGATTACAAACTTAGCTCTCTCTTTTGAAAGCTGTTCATTGTAAACCTTTCTCATTTTTTTAGCTTTTTTATCTTTTCGATCTTTGATAATTCCTTCCGCATGAGCTTCAATTACAAAGCGCATGTTTTTAGAATTTTTCATGACTTCAGCGATTTCTCTAAGGGCATTTTCTTGAATTTTTCCAAACTTATTTTGCGTATATCTAAAATACACATTTGGAATATTCTTTAAAGTTCCCATGTCACTTTCGCCAAGATAGAAACTATCTCGGTGTACGTCTTCAAGTTTTTCGTTGATTTCAGAATTGTTCGAATTCGATGCAGTTTTTTCTTCCGTAAAAGTCGTCTGACCAAGGGTATCAGCTAACTGTGTAGAGAATGTACTGTTTAGATCAATATCGCTGCTATTAAATGTAAAATTGATTCTTCTTTCTTTTGCAGTAATTTCTTTGATTTTCTCAATGATTTCTCTTTTTCTTAGATTTTGGGTATTAAGGGTTTTTGATAAATCTAAAGGCTCTGCAATTTTAATTACCAAGCGATCTTTATTCACTCCTTTTTTGATCAGGTAATCTTGTACATAAATAGCGCGTTTTTCAGAAAGTTTCTTGTTATATCGCACACTTCCAATACTGTCTGTGTGAGTTACAAGATAGATTTTTAGTTCAGGGTTTTTGATAAGTTCTTGAGCATTTTCCTCCAGTAAGTTTAGTTGAATATTGGTTAATTTAGATTTGTTAAAGTCGAAATAGACAGTTTTAAATCCACCAAGTGTTCCGTGATCTGAGTCACCTTTAGGGTTAAATTTTGGTGTTGGTGGAGTAGTGGCAATTGCACGAGCGGCGTGAAGTTGTTGTTCTAGTTGAGCTCTTTCGTAAGGTGTTTTTACAAGCGAAATAGAGTCCACGCCTACGAAATCGCATGCACAGCTACTTAACAGTAGAAGCGTTAATACCCAAATCAACTTTTCAGACATCCAAATTTTTCCCTTTAAAAATATGAATTATGTCCTTATAATAAAGATATAACGAAACGTGTCTTTAAGAGAGAAAATGGAAAATGGGAAAAAAATGCTTCATTAAGGAAATAGTTTTTATATTGGCGCTGGTGTTTTCAGAGGCAATTTTTGCCCATTTTGAATTCTCGCCTATATCAATGTCACTTTCTACTTCAGGAAAAGGTAGTCATGCCATTGCACAAGTTATTAATCGAGAAAACTTTCAAGTTCCGATCATTATTCGCGTAACAGAAAGAAAACTTTTAGAAAATGGAGAAGAGGATAGACCAGATACAGCTGATCTTGCGGTTTTTCCTTCACAGTTTTTGTTAGAGCCAAAAGAAAGTAAGTCGATAAAAATTTCTTGGCAAGGTGGAGAAACTCTTCCTAATGAAAAAGCTTACAGAATTATTGTTGAAGAAGTTCCGGTTGAATTTAATGCTAAAACCGCCAACAAAGGGGCGGTAAGAATATTAATTAATTATGTGGGTTCTATTTATGTGAACTCAGATAAAACAGAAGGCAATTTAGTTTTAGAAAAAATCGATTCAAAAGAAGATTCTAAATTTTTAACTTTCCTATTTAACAATTCAGGCTCAGCTCATACGGTTATCAAATCTCCAAGTATAGAGTTAACCGCTAAAGCTACATCATCACTTCCAGAAAAAAAATTACTTTTAGAAAAAAATATTTTAGCACCAGCTGAAGGAAAAAATGTTTTAGCGCTATCTAAACTTAAAGTGAAAATTCCATTTCCAGTTGAATTAAATGGCTATGAAAACTTTGAATGGAAATTTAATTACGAGAAGTAGTAAGGGTAGCAACATGAAAACTTTTTATTTTCTTCTAGTAACGCTAATACTGATAAACCAAAAAATCTGGGCCGCTGATACTTGGACTGTAACTGCCGCAGGTGCAGCTTCAACCATTGCATTAACAACCACTCAGACCAATTTAACCGTAGCTACAGTGGCCCTAGGAACTTCAGGTACAGCAGGTAATAATAAAGCTTACAGTGTAGAAGTCACAAGTCTCTATGGCGGACTTCGTAACACCAATGCGGTTACCAAGGGTGCTTCAACGGCGAATGCGACTCTTTCTTATACGGTAAATTTTCAAAAAACTGGTGGAAGTAATCCAAACACCAATAATACTCTCACGATCAACGGAACATCAGCACAAGTTCTTTTTACGAGAACTGATAATGGATCAGGTTCCTCTGTCAGCGGAAATTTTCGTTTCACGAGGACTGGAACGACGGCTGCGAGTATGTACAGTGGAACTTATACCGATACTTTAACGATGGTTGGAAAAAATACGACTGATGGAACTTCAATCACTCGTACTTTAGTCTTAACTACAACGGCGGTGGCAGATACAATTGCTTTAACGATCACTCCTACATCGGACGCTAGTAATTTAGTTTTAACTAGCACACAAACTGATTTAAATATTGGTACAGCTTATATCACAGCAAATTGTCAAAACGGATATACCCTTTCATTAACTTCAACCAACGCGGGCTTATTAAAACATTCTGCGGTTTCAGGTGCACCAAATACTAATGAAAAAATTGATTATACCTTAAAGTTTGCTGGATCGAGTGTGACAACTTCAACTACTCCTGTAACGATTTATACCAGCAATTCGGCAACCTTATTAACTACATCAACGAGTATCGGAAATATTAATATGAGTTACACGGGGGCACCGACATCGACCAAAAGAGCTGGGACTTTTACCGATAATTTAACCTTCACACTTCAGTCGCAATGATAAAGATTGGGTTCATCTTATTTATATTTTTAATAATAGAAGTAAAGGCCCAAACATATAAAAATCTTTCAGAATTTAAAACGCAAGTTCAAACAGTCCAAAGAACTGCACTTTCACTTTACAGCGGTGTTAATTACTTTGGAGAATTCATTTCTTTTTTAAATGGAAGTGAGTTAGCTTCTGTCGATCAAAAAAGTTATGACAAACTCATGAAGCAACTTTTGACCGAAGAGAAATATTTAGAATTTAGAGACCGTTTCAAAGATAAATCAATTATTTCAATAAATGAATTAAAAGATTTTGGATTTGAATTTTCTGTCGATTTAAATAACTTTAGAGTTGATATTTATACTTCTGAGTTATTTTTAAAGCCAAATGTCATCTCACTTTCAAATTATTCAGCTGACAGTAATGAAGTTAAGGTTAATGGTGGAAAGTTTTCTAGTTATTTAAATTATTCTTTTTCAAATGTCACAAAATACGAAAAAACTTTTGGAAGAGATAGTCATACATTTGGAATCCTTGATCCCGTTGTGAATATCAATAGCTTGGTTGTTGAATCGAATCATTATTTGAGCCCCGAACATGGCTGGATCAGAAATGGCTCTATTATAACTAAAGATTTTAAAGACCCACTATTAAGAATAAATCTTGGAGATGTTCAATACGTACCAAGGACATTGCAGTCGAGTCAGCAATTACTAGGTTTTAAAATTTCAAAAGAGTATGAAATTAATCCTTATATGCCAATTGTAGCGAAAGCTGATAGAGAGTTATATTTAGAAGTACCTTCAGCAGTTGAAATTTTTATTAATGGGCAATTGATTCAAACTTTAAATTTAGAAGCAGGAAAGCATAAATTAGAAGATATTCCTGTATTGCAAGGGATTAATCATGTTGTCTTGAGAGTTTCTGATAATAAAGGAAATAAAAAATTAATCGTTTTTCAACATACCGGAAGCGAAGATATGTTGAAAGTTGGATTTCACGATTTTAATTATGCAGTCGGTAGGTTTGCTGAAAATTCTGATCGAGGGATAAGATACGGTGATCAAAATAGTGCGAGCTTTTTTCATCGCTATGGTGTTTTAAACACCTGGACTTCAGGCTTTAAAGGGGAATATATAAAAAACTATATTAACCTCGGAGCCGAAAATATTGTTTCGACTGTGAGGGGCTTATTTACTCACGATGTTTCGTTTTCAAGTGCCAGTGGTGGAAAAGGTGGGGTTGCCAATAGATTTAGTTACACTTGGACTTGTCCTTGTGGAATTAATGATCAAATTAAGAGATTATTTTTTTCTTATGAGTACGATTCACCAAATTACTTAATAAATACTTTTAAAAAGCAGTTTGCACTTAATAATCAAAGAAATATTTTCCAGATTAACTATACTCAGCGATTAACTGAATCAATCATGGGGACGATCGGCGTAAATCTCCAGTCGCTTTCGATGTTTGATTTTTTTCAAAAACAAATCGGCTTAACTTTTAATAAAAATTTAGGAAACGATTTTTTTGTGACTGGTACTTATCAGCGAACTATGATCAATAAAAATGTAAAAACCAATTCTGACTATTTATTAGTGCAGTTAAGTTATGGCTTTGATGAAGGTAAAAGAAATATTATAGCCACGGTAAATAAGAGTGTTGATGGGTATTCTGCTCAAACGGAATACAATTATAATAAAAATTTACCAGTTAATAATCATATATTGTATTCAAGAGCGAATTTAGGTGAAAAGACCCAAGCTGCATCTATCAGTCATTTTTACAATCATAAAAGGTTTGAAATATTTTCAGGTTTAGATTATAGCTCATTAAATCAAACGAAAACAATTACGATAAACCCTTCTGGTTCTTTTTCTTTTGTTGATGGCGAATTTGCATTTGGTCAAAAAATTCAACAGGGTTTTGTCTTGGTAGCAAACAAAGAAAAGGAAAATTTAGTCATCAATGGTGATGAGGAAAAATATGAAGCCTATGTAACTGGTAAATCCAATGTTAGTTTAGTCAGTGTTCAGCCCTATACTGCCAAACAAATTTCAATTGTTTCAGATGATTCAAACAGTTTAGGATATTCTAATAAAGGATATAGAGCACAAGTTGGCTATAAACAGGGTGCTCTTTTAGAATTAGGAGATGATGATTTTAAAATGGTGAGTGGGAATTTAGTTAATGCTGAAAAAGTTCCTTACAGTTTAGTCGGGGCTAAGTTAATTAATTTATCAACTGGAATTGATACGCCATTTTTTACCGGAAGAGATGGGAAGTTTTATTTAGAAAATGTCAAAGAAGATATTTATCAACTTATGATTTACGATAAACAAAATGTGAGAGTTTTAAATTTAGACTTAAGAGGAAAGCTTCCTAAAGAAAGAAATGATTTAGGAAATGTTGAAGTTAAATAAATTCAATCCCAATAGCATAAAAATCATCTTTAGTGATGCCCTTTTTTTTCTCTAATCTAGCATTTCGAATATAGCCATTTTTTTTGGTATTTTCGATACCTTCAAAAAAGTCAATTCCTTCAATAGTTACGGCCTTAGTTGAATCAAGCTTTAAAAAAGTTTCCTTACTAACTAAAACGCAAATTCCACCTTTTGAAATATTTAAAACTAAGCAGTCACTTAAAATATCAATCGAATCATCAGAGTTATTTGATTGAAATACAACTTTAACTTTTTGCCTATCTTCAGCTTCAAAATATTTTCTTGGGTGATTTCGCAATTCCTCTAAGCGAACATCCTTAGGAATTAAAAAACGCAGCGGAGCTCCTTTTTCTTGGTCTCTTGAAAGTTTGGTTTTAAAAACCAGATCGTGACCATTTAATAAAAAGTAAAATTCTGCTTTTAAGTCAGCTTTTTTTAAATCTTCATCAGAAATTTTCAAATTAAAAAAACCTTCATGTTGGTTAAATTCTAATAGGAAAGTTTCAATGACCAAAACTCTTTTACCATCAATGTCTTTTTGCCACATGGTAAATGATTCAGAAAGTTTGAACTTGCTTTCTAACTTTTTGACAATTTCACTTCGACTTTTTGAGATTCTGTATTCTTTCATTTTTATATTTTAATTTAATTTTCTAATTTTTTGCAAATTTATTTAAGATCTAGTCTACGTATCTTTTTAGTATAAGCACTATCTAGTTGCAGTTGATTGATTGCCAAATTCATTTGATTCTGAAGCATCCGAAGATTTTCTTTCTCTTTGTTCAGAATTTGAATGTGATTTTGATTTTAAAAAAGTATTTAAACATTCAATTAATTCAGAAGCACTGATGCATTCTTTTTTAGAGGGATTTTTAGCGCATTTTTCAGCATAAGCCTTGTTTAAAAGATTTAAATTGTTTTGAATGCGTAAATCATCTTTTTCTCTAGCTTCATCTTTTAAAGATTCACAGCTTAATTTAGCTTTTGACATCGCCGTTTCAAATGGCAAAGTACTTCCAAGGTACTTGATTCCTAAGGCCGTTAAAACGACCGCGACACCAATTAAAAGAGCATATGAAATAGCGTGAGCATCATCAATAACTAATCCAAATACAAATTGAGTCAGAGTTTTCGAAGTACCATTTTCAAAATTTTTTACCCAATCAGTGAAATTTTCTTTTTTAATATTGATCGTGAAAGTTTTTTTATTAAATTGAATTTTTATTTGATCTGAATCTAGAAAAGTGACTCTAATAGACTCATTTCGATCTTTAAATTCAAAAGTTTTTGTATCAATTTTTTGAATTTGAAATTTTGGTAATTGATTAAAATCAATTTTGTTATCTTTTAAAAAACTATTTACCGAAGATTTTAAAGTAGGATTATAACTACTAATTAATTCAAGATTTTCTTGGTGATCAAATCTTAAGTTAAAAGGATGGATGGCTTCTTCTGCATTTAAAAAAGAAATATTGATCAATTGAAATGATAAAATAAAAATAAGTAAGCTTTTTAAATGTTTCATATAGAACTCCATTTTCATAACTTATCGGTATTATTGAATTGTTTTTAAACTTTGATTAAGCTATTGATTTTGCTATGTATCTTGGCAAGTGCTCGTGCTTAAAGTTAGAATTTCTTATGTATAAACTTCGAGACTACCAACAAGACGCAGTTAATTCGGCGATTAAATATTTTCAAAAGAAACGTGATCCTGCATTGATCGTGCTTCCAACTGGTGCGGGAAAAAGTTTAGTGATTGCCGAGCTGGCTAGAGTTGCTAAAGGTCGAGTGTTAGTCTTAGCTCATGTGAAAGAACTCGTAGAGCAAAATTATCAAAAATATATTAGTTATGGATTAGAGGCCGGAATTTTTTCTGCGAGCCTTGGCCTTAAAGATTGGAAAGAGAAAGCGATTTTTGGAAGTGTGCAATCAGTGGCCAGAGCACCAGAAATATTTTTTGAAAACTTTTCAATTTTAATAATCGATGAATGTCATCGAGTGGCCGAAGAAGGCGACACTCAATATCAAGCAGTCATCAATAAATTAAAACTTCGAAACCCAAATCTTTGTATTTTAGGTTTAACCGCGACTCCTTATCGTTTTGGATTAGGATGGATTTATGAGTATTCAAATCTTGGCGAATTAAAAACTGAACAAAAAAGATTTTTTAAAAAATGTGTTTATGAATTGCCACTGACTCACATGATTAAAAATAAATTTTTAACTAATCCGGTGAAAATCGATATTCCCGTAACCTGCTATGATTTTTCTGAATTGGCCGAGAAAAATCGATTTTATACAACTTCAGAAGTTGAAGAACTTCTAAAAAATCAAAAACGATTGACTCCGTTAATTGTGAAAAATATTGTCGACATCACTGAGAAATATCAAAGAAAAGGGGTGATGATTTTTTCAAGCACGGTTAATCATGCGAAAGAGATCATGAGTTTTCTTTCTGAAAGTGATGCTAGAGTGGTTTTCGGTGATACTGATATTAGTGAGCGCGATAAAATTGTAGAAGATTTTAAAAATAAAAAATTTAAATATCTCGTAAATGTTTCAGTTCTAACCACCGGCTTTGATGCTCCTCATGTCGATGTTATTGCGATTATGCGGCCAACGGAATCAAATGCTCTTTATCAGCAAATTATCGGACGAGGTTTAAGACTTAGTGAAGATAAAAAAGATTGTTTTATTTTAGATTACACCGGTATGGGACATGATATTTATGCTCCAGAAATCGCTGATAAAAAAACGCAAAAAGATACTGTGCCTGTTATGGTTGATTGTCCGGTTTGTGGTTTTCAAAATCATTTTTGGGGCTATGCCGATCCCGATGGTTATGTTTTAGAGCATTTTGGTAGAAAGTGCAGAGGGGCCACGGAAGATCCGATCAGTTTAGAAGTCACTCCTTGCGGCTATCGCTTTCGCTTTAAAATTTGTCATAGCTGTGGAGCTGAAAATGATATCACTGCAAAAAGTTGCACTGAGTGTGATGCCGTTTTAATCGATGCTGATGCAAAACTAAAGCAAGCTAAGCTTTCAAAAAATGCTCACGTTTTAACACCTGATAAAGTGACATTTGAAGAAAGAACGGACAAAAATTCAAATCATTATTTAGAAGTTCGCTATTATGATTGTGATGCCCAGTATGTTAGCGAGGCTCACTTTTTTAATAATCCCACTGCACTTAAAAAGTTTAATGTTAATTTTTTAAGATCGCATTTAAAGCGTCCTGAACTAGCGGTCGAATTCACTGAACCTTCTCAAGTTATCAAATACCAAAAGCTACTTAGACTTCCGGCCTTTGTTATAGTTAGAAAACAAGATAAATTTTGGAAAATCACCGAAAAAGTTTTCGCGGAAGAACTTAAGTGATTGATTTTAAAGAACTTAAAGCAAGCTGAAATTTTTACAATACCTAGGTTAAAATGCTTCAAATTTGTTAAAAATTGAATCTTATGAACAGATTCTTTATTTTAATAAATTTATTTTTTATAACTATAAATGCGAGCGTTGAATGCGTGCACGAATTTGTTCCGCAAAAAGAGCAAGTTGGTTTTGAAAAAAATATTCGTTACTCCATTGAACACCAAACAGATCCTAAAAGAAATTTACATTTTGAAAAAAATCTTCCTAAGCAAAATTATGAAGTTGATTTTAAAGTTTTGATCATTAGTGCTGATGAACAAGAAAAAAATGATCCTGGACTTCAGGCAGCGAAAAATTTTCTTCAAGGAATTTGGATTCCTTATGATGTTTTAGTTCTAACTAAAAACGGAAAGAAATTAGATCATGCAAAATTAGAATTATTAAATGCCGATGGATCAGGAAAATACATAGGGATAATCACCACGGAATACAATTTGTCCTATAAGGCATTGGTAGACGGAAAAACGGTACATCAGAGTGCTTTGAGTAAAGAAGAATGGTCTTTACTTTTTAAATATGAAAAAGAATTTAATGTTCGTCATGTTTCTCTTTATACCTATCCAGATGAATATTTAGGTTTTAAAGCCATTAAGCCGGTTGATAATTTTAAAAAGAATTCTATAAAAATTAATGCAGATTTTACGACTGAATATTTTTCAGGAATGAATTTGTCGGCAGAAGTTGGAATAAAAGAAAACTGGCATTATCCTGTAGAAATATTAGAATCAGAAAAAAAGCGAATTTTTCCTATTTTAAATTTTACAGAAGATTCAAATAGTGTAGCGGGACTTTGGAAAAAAACTCAAGACGGTAGAGAAGAAATGCATTTTTTCTTTTCACAAACCAAAAATACTTTAGCCAGTAAGTTTGTCGCTCCTATTTGGATTAAATGGTTAACTCGTAATATTTATTTAGGAAAGAAAAGGGCCTATTTAACCGCTCAAATAGATGATTATTTAACACCTACTAAAATTTGGAATCCATTACCTCATGTTAAAAGACTTGAATATCGCACAAGTGTTGAAGATATTCGTGAGTTTATTAAATTTCAAAATGAATATTTAAAGAAAGAGACTCAAGATAAAAATTATAAAATTGAAATGGCCTTTAACGGAAAAGGAACTTTTTTGTATGGTGGAGAAGGCGTTGATCCTTTAAGTAATTTTTCTGTTAAAAACGCGCATGAGTTTTTTTGGGTAAGTCATACTTATAGCCATCCTGAATTAAACGATATTACCTACAAAGAAATGATTGCAGAAATTAGTAATAATGTTGATGCGGCAAAATATTTACTCAGAGATAATTATCATTTATTTTCAGAGTTTGGTTTTGTCACTCCGAGAATTTCAGGCTTATACAATAAAGAGGCCTTGAGTGCTTTATACGATTCCAAAATTAGTTATGTCATTGGTGATAATACCAAGACTGACTATCGTCACCCTCTAAATAAACATTTACCTAGAGCGACGACCTTAGAATTAAATGGATTTGTCGGCTCACATATTATTCCACGTTTTCCCAATGATATTTTTTATAATGTGAGCCTCTTACCTGAACTAGAGGGCTTATTTAATCATTACTATGAATTATCAGGAGAAAAATCTTTTAACTATGAAAGAATTCTTTTAAAGAACGCGCTTGAGGCTACCGGACATCTTTTAGAACACGATTATTCACCTTATATGTTTCACCAAGCCAATATGCGTTTATTTGATTTTAATGGTTCTAAAGAAAGTCTTTTATCACTTTGGTTTCGATCAGTTCTAAGTGAATATCGCAAACTTTCAACTTTGCCTTTAAAAAGTTTAAGCTTCAATGAATTGATCGCTGTTTACAATGAGCGAAGAGATTATGAAGAGTGTAAATTAAAAGCAAAGTTTAAAATTTCAAATTTAAAACTCTCAGAAATAAAAGTTTCTTCTGAAAATAGTTGCCAGTTTCCAATCACTGGAATCGAAGCATTAGATCTTTCATCTACAGAACTTTCTAAATCAGAACAATATGGGGATGAATCAACTCTTTATTTTGAACAAAAAAAATCAACTCAAAATCAAATCATTGATTTAAAAGATCTGCCTTACATCGTTCCTTAGTTTTATTGGATTTTTAAAGTGTCTAGATTTTTAATGGCGCACCCGGCACGATTCGAACGTGCGACCTACCGCTTAGAAGGCGGTTGCTCTATCCAACTGAGCTACGGGTGCAAAGTTATTTTTTGTAAAGTGAAAATTAATGGTATTTGGCTTTTATGTCAAGCGAAAGATTAGGGTTTTTGGTGGCTAAGTGCTTAAAAATGCTAAATAAGGCTTTTAATTAAGAGGGGATTCCCTTATCCTCTAAGCATGGAAAAAGTTATTCATTTTCATTCGACTGAAGAATTGAGGGCGCATCTTAAAAAGCATGTTCCGACATTTTATTTTGCATCTCAAACTTCAACAGTGATTCCCTATGAAAAAATAAATTCTCTTTTAAACAAAAGTACCATGCTTGGAAATTTATCTGCGATAAAAGGTGAAATGAATTTTTTACCTTCAGGAAATTTGAAAATTTCTGGCAACGTGACTTGGAAAGAGGCCAAAGAGTTTTGTCGAATAAAAAATCGCGAGATTATGACCAGTCCAACTGAAGAGTTAGCCGCAGTTTTATCTGGTGTGGCCACTTCTTGCACGGGAGAGAGATCATTTGGATTTTCTAATCTAAGATCGCAAATTGTCTCTTTAAAGTATTTAAACTTTAATGGTGAAGAAATTGAATTGCATGCAGATAAAAAATTAAATTTAGAAATAGATTTAAATGAATATCAAAATACTTTTTCAAAATTTAATAATTTTAAAAATGCTCCTTATCCTCGTTTTTTAGTTGAAACTGATTTAATGACTGGAACTGAAGGACAGCTTGGGGTTATTACAGAAGTGATTTTAAAAACAATTCCCTATAGCGAAGAAACGTATTTGTTTTTTTTAGTACCAAAATGGGAAGTGAATATTGATCAGCATATGGAAATTTATCAAGCGGTTCAAAGCTTTAGAGGCAAGATTCGTGCTTGTGAAATGATTGATTCAAATTCTATAAATTATTTACCAAATGAAAAACGTATTGGTGAAAATCAAGACATCATTTTTATCGAAATTACCAAAAAAGATTTTGATGAAATTTATGATGGTTTAATTTCTAAACTTAAATCAATTAAAGAAGAAAATATTTTTGAGATAACGGCTTCTAAATGCAGAGAACTTCGCATGAGTGTTCCACGAGCGATTTTTGAAGAAAATACTCGAATGGGAGTGACGAAAAAAGGTACTGATGCGCAAGTTGATGCTACTCATTTTAAAGATTTACTAGAGTTTTATCGAAGCTACACTCACTTGGGTGTTGATTACAATATGTTTGGACATTTTGGCGATGGGCATTTGCATTTTAATTTTATGCCAACTCCAGACAAAGATAATTTGTGTCAGTCAGAACTTCATAAGTTATATGAAAAAATTTTAGAATGGCATTGCTCTCCTTTTGCTGAACATGGAATTGGATTATTGAAAAAAGCTTATATCCCTCCCTTTTATTCTGAAGTGCAAAGAAAAGTTTTCAATGAATTAAAAGATAAATTTGATCCTCACCGACAATTTTTTCCTGAAGGATTCATGAATTTATGAAAGCGAGAGTTTTAAAATCAGGAAAAAGAGATTTTGAATGTAAGTTAATTGAGGGGGGAGAGATTCTTGTTGCAACTGCCCTGGGCAATCTCCTTAAAGGGGATGAAAACACTATCGTGGTTGGCGATTTTGTGGAAATTAATAATGGCATCATTGAAAAAGTTTACGATCGAAAAAACGAAATTTTTAGGCTGATCGTTCGTGAGCAAAAGAAAAAAGTGACTGCTTCAAATTGCGATTTAATGATTATTGTTAATTCAGCTTCAAAGCCGGAATATAAAAGAGGAATTATCGACCGCTTTTTAGTTCGCGCTCATCAATGGAATATTCATCCTTTGGTGGTTTTTAATAAGATGGATGAATACACCAGTGATTTGTTTGATATTCATTTTGAAGTGGATCGTTTGAAAAACTTAGGTGTGGAGTGTTTTGAAGTATCGGCCATAAATCCTGAATATGCTCCAAAATATCTAACAAGTGGAATGAATGAATTAAAAGAGAGATTAAAAAATTCGACTTCAATTTTTTTAGGTCAATCTGGAGTGGGAAAAAGTAAAATCATAAGTCTTGTTTCAGATGGTAAAATAAAATTATTATCTAGAGACTTAGGAAAAGCGGGAAAAGGGACTCTTACCACCACCTGGAGTGAAATCATTAACGGTGAAGCATTTTCAATGTTTGTTTCACCAGGTATTAGATCTTTT
>JACCDQ012013166.1_pt1 | contig 13929 bp, 11 predicted proteins | sample 7446031 | NCBI WGS metagenome assembly JACCDQ01 (sample SAMN15323442, study PRJNA562643) | freshwater metagenome | isolation source: river surface water | place: USA:Blue River Watershed | collected 2017-08-17 | reverse complement strand
GCTTTGCCGTTTACAAGCTTGTAATTTTCAACACCGCTTGCAACCAGCAATAAAGCATTACCCAGCATAACCTGATTACTGGTAAGTTTATTTCCTTGATCGTCGGTGAGGTAAATATCATCAACCGAAAAGCCATTGTAACTGCTGGAAAGCCCTGTTGTAATATCTTTTTTAACGCCTTTGCTAAAGCTGCCACCGCCACAGGCAGTAAGCAACAGTAGCGGTAAAAAGTAAATAAGTTGTTTCATTTGTAATTGTATTGTTCGTTATTGAATTCCTTTTAAGAGTTCCTGTGCTTTATCGCCAAGTATCGGCACTTTCTTCTCCTCACCATTAATGGCTGCAATTAAACCAATGATCCATAGTACAAATAAGCCGAGTAAAACAAAATAGAGAAGAATTGAAATGATCCATCCCAAAAACGGAATAAAGAGTAACATCGATTGTGCAATGGCTGTAGCAAAACCGGTAAGCATCAGGAATAACGATTGACGGAGATGAAAAGCTCCCAATTGGCTTTTATTGTTATTGTGCATAACATAAGCAATGATCCACCCGATGATGGTTAAGTAACTGATGATGGCAATTGATTTTCCATCCATGGTTGTAGTGTTTGCATTTTCTGTTTGCATAATTGCAGGGTTGGTTTATTTTGGTTTGTATAAAATCATTTATTCATTTTCCCTTTTCATTTTGGGCAACTTGTGCAAGCCGACGTATTTGTATAAAAAGTAAAGATCCCCGATGAAGGATATCGTTTATCGTACTTTTCGCTGGTACCTGCAATTACAAAATTGCCGAAGCGTGAAAGCATGGGGCGTGCTGTGCTTGCAGTTGCCACAGTTGTAACAGGTATAATGCTGTTTGCTGTTGAATGCTTAATAAGAATGTTTCCTTTCGGTACGTCTAAGTTTGTTGCATTAGTATTAAAGCTGATCCATGAACCATCATAACTGATTCCTATTCTTGCGCCTTGGTCGATCGGGCTGTCGCCGTTTCCTTCAACTCCATTTTTATCAGTGCTGATTCTTTTAACAGTTGCTGTTTGAATGTTATAAAGAAAAACATCCTGCATGCCGTTCTTATCATCAGGTACAACATTTGTTGCAGTTGTACTATATGCAATCATATTTCCATCGCCTGAAATTGCAGGTGCTACCACACGACTTGCACTTTCTGTTCCCTGATTTCTTTCTCCGCCTGTTGAGGTGAGGCTGATTCGTTTGAGATCCGGTACATTATTCTGCCAGAGGAAAATATCCCAGAGGTTGTTATTATCGTTTTTTACCAGGCGACCACTGAACGAACAAAAAGCAATTCTTGTTCCATCTTCTGAAATAGATGGTACAGAGCCACCTGCAGCTTTGCCTGTTTCGTAATCTTTTGAAATGAGTGTAGTAGTGCCTGTACTTATGCTGTGTACAAATACATTCAATCCTCCATTCGATTTAGGATCAATATTGCTTGCATTTGAAGTAAAGGCGATTATAGTTCCATCGCCTGAAATGGCGGGTTCCTTACTTTCCGAATTGGCACTTTCGCCTGTTGCCGTTTTACTGATCAACTGTATTTTGCCTGTACTTTCATTCCATACAAATACATCTCTTGCTCCGTTATTATCAGCTGCAGATAAATTACCTGCGTACGATTCAAACGCTACACTGCTTCCATCTGCAGAAATAGCCGGAGCATGACAATCGCCATTTGCTTCTTCGCCATTTGCACTGCGGCTGATGAGTTTGGTAACACCTGTTGAGCGGTCTCTCCAGAAAATCTGCCTGTATTTTCCCAACGATCCATCAATGCCTTTTACATAACTCACAAAAGCAATATATCGTCCTTCGTTGCCACCTGCTGCATTACTGAAGCCACCAATAACAGGTGTTGCTGTTTCGTAGTATGTAGCAGTTATTTTATTATCTGTACTGCGGCTTACTAAATCGTATTTAATTGTTGGTGGCGGATTGGCCGGCGCAATTTTTCTGCAGTCTGCCTGTATTGTAAACGGGGCATCAGTAACAATACCTGTACCTCTGGTAATAATACATTGTCTTGGCCCCGCAGTTTGTACAATGCTGTATCTGTCACCAATCGGAAAACCACCAAGATTTGCAGTGGTTGAAAATGGAACAGAAAGTGTTCTGCCATAGTCATCTTTAAACGAAAAAGTTTCTCCCTGATTTACGCCGATGATATTCAGTTTAAGAATAGTTAGTGGTGGAGTTCCGCAACCAGCTGTAATACTAATATCATGATCGGTTATTGTGCCGGTATGCGCTCCAAGCATATTACAGACTCTCGGTCCTGAAATTTGTGTGACTGTATAGGTTTGCCCGGCATTTAATTTTTGAGGGAAACGGGCAATTGGATTTGCTGAATCAATTACTACTCTTTGATTTCCGTTCAGTTCAAATTCGAATCGTTCTGTTTTTGATTGTAAACTGCTGCCATATGCAATGCTGATGCTGTATTGGCCGGCGTTTTGCGATAAAGCAAGTTTGCCTATTGTTGTAAAGCTTAGTATAAAAAAATACAAGCTTATAGTTTTTGCGTTCATTTTGTTTAATTTTTTCTTTTCAGTTTTTTGTTAGAATCCTTTCCATTCAGCTCCTGTTTCAGCATTGTAACCATATTTGCTCGACAATACAATTGATCCATCTTTTGCTTTTTGATAATAAGACCAACCGATCCTTGTTGCCTGTAGTGTAACAGCCGTGGTCATTACGCCATTGCAGCCCATGCTTTCAGAACAGCTGATCACTTTTATTTTTTCCATTGTAATTGTGTAGGCTGGTCTTGGAGCTGCGCCGTAAGCAGATTCCATTACTGTTACTAATCCGTTTAACAGGAATGCACCAGTTGTCATTGCTTTTTTTAAACTGGCAGAACTTCCGGTAATGCTCATTGTAAAATTTACCTGTGTGTTATTTTTGCCGCCAGCCGTAATTGTTAAAGCTTTTATTGTGCCTTCGAGCCCTTTTGCTACAGCATCGCCCTTAATCAACATTCCACCACCATCGGTAAGTTTTACAAAAACATCCTGTGTTTGTGAAAAAACGGAGAAGGGTAGAAATAAAAACAACAGAATAAGCGTACGCATATTTATTCGTTTATGTGAATGATTTATTTAGATAATCCATACTTGGTATAAATACCCGAACCAGGATATTCTGCATCAAGCAGGTTTAAAATTCTTGTACCTTTTATACACGACCAGAATGCATGATAGGTTTTAGGTCCTTTTTCAATTTTTGAAAATTTCACCTGCCAGTTATTGAGTACGGTAAACGATCCTGTTGATGCAACCTGGTTATAATTCATGTTGCCTACCATACCATTTACAACAAGCAGTTTCCAGCTATATGAGTTGCCATTAAATACAAATTCTTCATTTGATTGATTGATGTTCATACCTGCATAGTTGCCGGTATAAATGCTGTACAACTGTTGCACACCGGTAAAGTCGCTCGTCCATTTACCGTTGAAGTCGGAAGCAGCAACAGCAAATTTGTTATAATTCACCATTGCCGATAACCGATCCATTAAACTGCTTTCACTATCCCATTGAATTGTTTCAGCATCAAAATTGAATTGCTGTATAAACGCATTCTTATCCGGACAAACAAATTCAACCCAACCTGTTTGTCCTTGCCTGAACAATACAACAAACACTTCTTTACCACTTGCAGTTTCAACTGCAGTTCCCATACCGAGGTAAGGACGGTTGTAGGTTGAGATATAAGCTGTTTTATAATTGCGGAGATTACTGTAACGTGGTGCAACTAAAATATTCCATGCAGCTGTTGTTAATACATCAGGATCAGCAGGAAAAATGGTGCCTTCTTTTGGATAGTGCAATAATACTTTGATGCTGCCTTTTGTTACTTCAACCCAATCTTGCTGCACGGTGCTTGTCCAGCCATCATCAAAATTTGAAATGTTGAATGTGAAACCATCTGCAACAGGTGCAGTGGTGGTGGGGTGCACAGGTTCCTGGATTTGCTGTTGTACCTGCTCTGTATTTTGGTGCGTGGTTTGTTCTGTTGTTTGCTCGTTTGTTTGTACAGGTGGCGCAGGAGGCAAAGGCGTAACAGTATTTCCCTGGTCGGGTGTGGTAGTTCCTTCCATGCCGGGTTGCGTACTGTTAATCTCGCCAAAGTATAAGTTCACTTCTGTGTTTGTTATTTCGAAGTAAGCCAACACCGAACGATTTCCTTTTTTGAGTAAAGCATATTTGTTATCACTTTCCAATACAGCAACAGACCATTCATTTGTTGATAACGCTTTCACTAAGGAGTCGGCAGTAAAACCCGATTGGCCGGGCAAGTAAAGAATTTCGACCGACGTAACATTTGCACTCATTTTTTTTGCTTCCATTTGCAGCAAACCTTTTCCTGCTATTTCAGAGATCATTCTTTTATCCAGTTTACTTCCTGCAGGTAATGCAATGCTGGTTGTGGTTGATTGTGAAACAAGTGAAACTTTTTTTTGCGCCTGTGCAGAAACGAAACAAACAAAAAAGAAAAAGCACAACACAGATTGATGTATCTGTGTAACAGAGGTTTTTCTTTGTTTCTGATGATTGAAAATTGCTGCCATTGTAAAAGGGATTATTTCGTTATCGACCTGTGTTTTATTTAATTAATCCATAACTGGTGTAACTGCCATATTCAACATCTTGCAGCCAGAGTATACGGGCACCTTTTATACAGGAGAAATAAGCGTTATACAGTTTTGCTTGTTTATCAATATTTGAAAACGTTATTTGCCAGTTGCCTTTTAATTGATAGATGCCTTTTGATTCGGCTTGATCTACTTTGGTAGCTCCGGGAACACCCTGCGCTACTACTATTTTCCAATCGTAATTTTTTTGATCGGCAAACGTAAAAGTTTGGCGTGAAGCATAAGTTGTTGCACCGGCATAAATACCAGTGTAAATATTGTAAAGAGATGAAGCGGAGCTGAAGTCGTTACTCCATTTGCCTTTCAGATCGCCGGGCCCAACAGCAAATTTGTTATAACCGGCAAGTATTGAAAGTGCTCCCCATTCGCTGAAATACGAATCGGGATTGTTTACATGAAAATGATTGACAAAACTATTGCGGTCTGGTGTAATAATTTCAATCCAGCCGCTTCTGGCTTTACTGAATAAGGCAACATATACGGTTTTGCCATTTTGATCTGTAAGATTGCCTGCAGCAAAATGTGCAGGCTCAAATGAGTTGTTATACTGCAGTAATTCAAAATTGTTGAGATTACTGTAGCGTGGTGCAATGAGTAAATTCCAGAACAGTTTGGTTTGATCAACTTGTTGCGGAATGTATTCCTTCTCTTCTTCACGTGGGTAGTGCAATAAAACTTTTATGTCGCCTTTTTTTACCTCTACCCAGTTTTCCTGCACGGTGCTTGTCCATCCATCATCAAAATTTGAAATGTTGAAATGAAATCCATCGGCAAGAGGAGTGCTGTTGGTTGTTTGCACGGGTTGCTGTGTTGTTATTGGCTGGTTATTATTTGCAGATGCTGTAACAGGTTCGTTTGCTTGAACGGGTGGCGTTGTTGTGGTAGTGCCATTGTTGGATGGAGTGTTAAGGCCAGCTTCGTTAACTGGATGAATGTTGCCTACCATACCAAAGTACAAGTTGATCTCTGTCTTTTTTTCAAAATAGGCAAGAACAGTCTGATTGTTTTTTTGCAGTAGTTTGAACTTCTGATTATTACCGGTTGCCGAAACTGTCCATCCGTTGGCAGTTAATGTTTTTATCATTGAGTCTGCAGTAAAAGCTGACTGAACAGGTATATAAATCACTTCTACAGCAGTAACGTTTGTATTTAGTTTTTGCGCCTCCATCTGCAGCAGACTTTTGCCGGCAGCTTCATAAAGCATGCGTGAATCCTGTTTGCTGCCTGCAGGCAGCGGAATGCTGGTGATGGTTGATTGCGTAACTGGTGAAACTTTTTTTTGCGCCTGTATTTTAAACGAGAGCAATATGAAAAGAATAGTAACGAAAAGGATACGATAAAATGTGGCCGTTTGATCTTTCGTTTTATGAAGGAGTAAATTAGTTGTCATTGTCCTAGGTTTATTTTTTTTACAGATGATCTATTTGCCCAGCATTCCCCGGTAGAAATTAAAGTCAAATGCTTTTTGTAAACGCATCATGTTGTCTTCAAACACAGGATCGCCATGTGAAATTTTGTATACAATGCTGAAAAATTGCGGTGTCGATTTGGGTAATTTTTTTCTGTAGTAATTCAGGTTTGGTTTTATGGCAATGAAAGAACCTTTTGTTCCTTCTTCAACAAAGCCATTAAAGCGTTCTTCATCATTCCACATGCAAACAGCAGGTGCCGATAGTTCGGTTTCTGGTTTCGCCAGATAGTCATTGATTTTTTGAAGATAGACGTCGTTATATTTTTTATCACCCGGGCTTTCGATAGAATTTTTCTCCAGTCGTTTCTTTTGAATGAGTAAATATTCTTTTCGTGATACGTACGAAAACGGAAGTGTGTCGTTATACGTAATCAGCCAACGGTATTCTTTTATCTTATTTTCGAGGTGACTGTCGCCTACTACTTTTTCGCCCATGAAATAGAACCCATTTATTTTTACAGGTTTGTTTTCCAGTTTCAGATAAGGTCGATCATCAGCCGGCAGGTTAGCGGCATACAGCGTGTTTAAATGATGAATAACGTTTGCTGCTACAGTTACAGTAGTAGGTGTTGAGTAATCTGTATAATATTTTTTCGGCTCATTTTTGTCGCAGAGATAGCGTAGTATATACATTGAATAGTAGTAATGGTCTGCAATCCAATTCTCGCCTGCAGGTAAATGATTGCCAAACGTATTCCTGTAAGTGATCTGGCAACCAACAGGTGAATAATTGCTGCTGATGTTTTTATGTATTGCAGATAGTGTAGCTTTTTCTCGTGCAAGATCGGCTGCTGTTACATTCCTGATGCTTCCGGGTATACCAGCTTTCCATGTGCCGTTTTTTTTATGCAGTTGTTCAGGGTCGCAATCCTGCGCATAGAGGTCAAAGCAGAGAGACATTGTCAAATACCAGAGTAAATATTTCATAGTGCGATCAATTAATAATTGCTTTTACTTTTTCTTTTGCTTTATTCAGTAATATGGGTTTCCCTTTTTTTTCAGAAGTTTTTTCTGCAGGAGAACTGGTAGTTGTATTAGTTTCCGCTGTTAACTGTTTCATATTACTTTTCGTATTACTCATAACAGGGCCTTTCAACCATTCTTTTACAAAAGCAGTAACAACGGTGTTTACTTCTTTTCCGGCACGATAAATCGCTTTCCACTCCATGCTTTTCTTTTCGTAGTCAGCATTTACAAAATTTTTCTTACCATATTTATCAGCAGCCGTCAGTGTTGCATTAAAATCAACCGTTGCTGCAAGTGCCAGGTATTCTTCCAGTCTTCGTTTTATCAGTACAGCAGGATCTGCAGGATAATTTTTCTCCCATCTGTTTTTGTTTGGCGTTGGATCGCTCCATTCTGCAACAAGTTTTTTTTGATCAGCCAGTGTTTTTTCCATCGACTGAATTGACACAGCAGGCATCTGTTTGTTTTTTTTCATATCGGCAACCTGCTTCTCCAGTTCTTTCACCGATTTCTTTTGCTCATCAATTGTTGCCTGATCCGGACGCCAGGGTTCGCTTTCGGGTTTGGCCGCTTCTCTTTTTTTGGTATATGCTTCCATGAACTCTACACTGTTGATGTATTGCTGCACATACATGCATAGTTCTTTGGCTGCACCTGTTTTATCGCCGCTAACAAGTGAAGGCAGCATTTTTATATACGGCAGTTGAAATTCATTTTCAGAATTATCAGGATGGCCGCTGAAATTGCCAAGCAGATTGCCCGTAATGCAGGTTTGCACATTGTTATGCTGCATACCCAGTTTTTCAATAATGCCATCTGCAGTTTTAAAGCCTGCGGCAATAAGAAGCATTGCAAATACAGGGAGAAGTAATTGTTTTTTCATTGTTGAAATGTTTACATCAATCTGGTTTATTTATGATCTCCGCATGTAGGAGTAAGCAACCGGTGATTTGGTTAGCAACGGCCTTTTGAACATTTTTTTATTGCAGCTTTCTTTTAGCTGAGTATTACCTCATGCTTGAAATTGCTGTGTTACCACTTTTATTCATCACCCATCTGCCACTGCCGCTGGTATTAGTTCCTGCGCCCCATGTTCCGTTCAGTTGTGTGCCTGTTAATGTAGCAGCAAATGAAAAACCCGAAGCAGCACCAGTGTAATTATAAGAACCACTCAGCTGATTATTTGCAAAACTGTATCTACCCGATGCTATGCTTTTACCACTTGCATCAAGCAGTTTCATGGTACCATCGGTATTTAATTGAAAGCTGTAAAAGTTAGGACCATTATTACTGCCGTTGCCCCATGTGCCTTTCCAAACACCTGCAATGGAAGTGGTAGTAGCTGGCGCTGTAGTTGAAGCAGAAGGTACTGTTCCAGTTGTTTTAGTTGTTACAGCAGGTGCGGTTTTGTAGGTTATGTTGCTGTTTGTGCCTGATGATGGAGGAGGTGGTGGAGGTGCAGATGTATTGTTTGTTGTTGTTTGTGCAGGGAAAAATTCAACTTTCATTAACAGGGTATAAATGCCATGATCCCGCAGATTGCCGACAGCTGTTTCATCGTAAGCAACAGGTATAATACCTTTGCCAAAACCCATATCGCTGTTACTGATAAAAGCAAGATTAGGCGTATTCAGTACAACAAACTTTGCTGAAAAGTCGCCATACTTTTCCATACCGATCGGTCTTGTTCCCGGTTTACCTAATTCGCCTTGTTCACCTCCGGCTTTTAATTTGGGCATACCCAGTTGCGCAGCACCAAAAATGATTGATGTCGGATTCATTGTAAGAATGCCCAGTCCTAATGCAAACGGGGCAACTTTTTGGTTGATGCTGTATACCATGCTTTGAATAGTAGAGCTAAAGCCTGCCTGGTTATCAGCAATAGGATCTTGTTCCCAACCGGTTGGTATAATGGTTAAGATATCGCCATTCGCCATATCATATTCGCCCAATACTAAGTTGGTTCTATAATTGTCACCGGCTTTAATGCCGCCTCTATTGTTTCCAAACAAATCAACCCAGCTGCCAACACTGATGCGGTTTGAGAACTGACCAGTTGCATCGCCATACACGGGTGTTCTTTTTTCATAATTCAGTTTGGTGTTGCCGTTCTTATCGCCCAATAAAAACGAAAAGGTGAAATATACTTCATCTCCCTTACCATCGGCATGTAATATATCATCCCATGTTTCACGATAACAATCAAAGCCTGCAAATGAGATGCGGATGCGACCCGATTGGCCGACTGCCGTATTTGTAATCAGTATAAGCGTAAACAGGTAAATCAACTTTTTCATGTTGTGTTTTTTTTAGGATATAAAATTGATAACTGTAATGGTCGTACGCAATCCCCAAAAAATGGGATATTTTAAATACGCAGATAAATCATGGAAAAAGGGGATGTATTGAAATGTGCATAATTGATTTATTTGCAGAATGGGATTTTAGAATTATTTTACTTTATGCCAAAACTTCTTTTTTATATTATTTGTACAGCCTTCATCAGCATCAGTAATGCACAGGTGTTAATGAACAAGGATAGTTTATTGAAACTGTTGCCTGGCATAAAAGAAGATAGTGCGGGTGCAGAATTCTATATTAATCTTGGTCAGCAATACGAAGGAGGTGAACCCGAAACTGCAAAATTCTATTATCGCAAAGCCGGATTGGTGAGCGATCGGATCAACTATAAACCGGGAATTCTTAAATACATTTTCAATTATACATATGTGCTCAACATGCAGGGGCATTTTGATTCGGGACTTGCATTGAATTTACATTCGGTTGATGTTGCCCGTAAACTGAATGATTCTATTTTGTTGGGAAAAGCACTGTTCAATGCCGGCACATCGTATCGTATGCTTTCACAATACGAAAATGCAGTTGCTCTTTATGAGGAAGGGAAAATGATCTTTCATAAAAATGGTAATTCCGATTTAAATGCAAAAGGGAACGACATTCTGCAAATGCTCTATTATAATCTCGAAAACTACGATAAAGCCATTGCTTATGGAGAAGCTGCCGTAAGCTATCTGCGAGCCGCCAATGATTCTGTTTGGTTAGGAATTGCATTGAACAATCTCGGCATGAGTTACACTCAAAAACGGATGTACAATAAAGCAAAGGATGTTTGGAAGGAGTCGCTCGCCATTGGTAAAAAGATCGGCAATATTGAAATGGAAGCTTCCTGCATGCTGAACCTTGGTGATCTGTATATGAAATCAGGTAATTATGCTGTTCTAAATACTTATTATGCCAAGGCACTGGAATTGTATACTGCACTTGAGGCTTACGAAGGTGTAGCGGTATCGTTAAGAGGTTTTTCCTATTATTATTTCTTTCAAAAAGATTTTCAAAAGGCAAAACAATATGCCGACAAGTCGCTTGCAATTGTGAATGAACATAATCTGTTGGCCGAGAAAAAGAAAACACTTGAATCATTAGCTCATATACATTTTGCACAGCAGGATATAAAAGGCGGGCAACAATATCTTGAACAGGCAACGATTATTGCCGACAGCATCATCAGTGAACGAATCAGGAAGAATACCATTGAGCTGGAGAAGAAGTATGAAAGCGAACGAAAGGATGCACAAATTAAATTGCAGCAATCCGATCTGAAACAGAAAAGCACACTCAATTATATTTTGATTGGCAGTGGAGCTGCGTTGTTAATTATTTTAGTGCTTGGTTACCGCAACTATCGCCACAAACAAAAACTGCAACAGCAACGTATTAACGAACTGGAAACCGAAAAACAACTGGCCGCAACAGAAGCCGTATTAAAAGGTGAGGAGCAGGAACGTACACGACTGGCAAAAGATCTGCACGATGGGTTAGGAGGCATGCTCAGCGGCATTAAATATTCATTTAATACTATGAAAGGAAACTTAATTCTTACGCCTGAAAATGCACAGGCATTTGAACGCAGCATGGATATGCTGGACAGTTCAATAAAAGAAATGCGCCGTGTGGCACATAATATGATGCCCGAAGCGCTGGTGAAGTTTGGTTTGGATACAGCATTGAAAGATTTTTGCAACGACATTAACCAAAGCGGGGCATTGCTTGTAACTTACCAATCGGTAGGTATGGAAGCTGCAACGGTCGATCAAACAACAGCCATCACCATTTACCGTATTGTACAGGAGCTCATCAACAACAGCATTAAGCATGCTGCCGCCAAAAATGCAATTGTACAGTTAAGTAATGCAGACGGGCAGTTAAGTGTAACCGTGGAAGATGATGGAAAAGGATTTGATACAGCTGTGTTAAAAGCAGCAAAAGGTATTGGCTGGTCGAACATCCAGAACAGAGTAGAGTTTTTAAAGGGCAGGTTAGATGTAAACGCAGCACCCGGCAAAGGAACCTCTGTTTTAATTGAATTACCAATTGTATGAAGACAACAGTTTTTATAACAGACGATCATTATATGGTTATTGAAGGTATTCGTTCTTTATTGCAGAACGAACCTTCCATCGAATGGATGGGGCATGCATCCAACGCAACTTCCTGTCTTGCTTTTTTACAAAAGCAACAACCCGATGTATTGTTGATGGACATCAGCATGCCCGATGTTAATGGCATTGATTTGTGTAAGCAGGTAAAAGCAATGTATCCTTCTGTTTTTGTGATCGGCCTAAGTACATTTAATCAGCTCAGCTTCATCAGCAAAATGATGGATAACGGAGCTTCTGGATATCTGTTAAAAAATGCAAGCAAGCAGGAACTCATGGATGCTATTTATCATGTAGCAAAAGGCGATGTTTATCTAAGCGATGAAGCAGCATCTACTTTGCAAAACACAGCATCTGCTGCACCGGTTATTACACGCAGAGAAAAAGAAGTGCTGGAGTTAATTGCAGATGGATTGACCAATGCAGAAATTGCAGCTAAACTGTTCATTAGTGTAGCAACTGTTGACAGTCATCGTAAAAACTTGCTTACAAAGTTTGAGGTAAAAAATACAGCCGCCCTTGTAAAGACGGCTGCACAGTTAAATCTGCTGTAAAGGATTATTCAAAATCTTTGTACATCAAATATTTTTTGCGGATCGTTTTAAACTTGCTTAATGCAGGTTCCCAGCTATTACGTATTTCATCTTCTGTTTTTCCATCTTTAAGTTGCTGCATGAGTGTACTGTTACCTGCGAGTTTATTAAAAAAGAAATCCTGTGGTTTGCCACTTGCAGCAGGTAAAAAGAAATCCGCTTTGTTAGGAAAAAGTTTGTAAGCATCCAGCAACCACTTTAACTGTAAACGGTTGTTTACGGTTGCAAATACTTTTTCTTTCGTACCACTTACATCCCAGCCATAGCAAAGTTTATCCTGCAGCTTGGGTGTTTTTGCACCTTCCATGCTCCGTGGTGTAAAAGAAGTTAATGTTTTGGGTAACGATGGATGACCAAAAATCTGAAATTGTTTGTTGGTGCCACGTCCTTCGCTCAACACGGTGCCTTCAAAAAAACAGGTTGAAGGATAAAGCCAGATGGATTGAATGTTGGGCAAATTAGGCGATGGTTTTACCGGTAACTCATATTTTGTTGCATGTGTGTAGTTATTGCAGGGAATAACCGTCATTTCAAACTTACCATGCTTGCCGGCAATTTCATAATAACGTGCGTCAATCCACTCTTCTTCATAAATCATTTGCGCATATTCACCAATCGTCATTCCATAAACGATAGGTACAGGTTGCATGCCTACAAATGATTTGTAGGGTGTTTCTAAAACCGGCCCGTCAACGTAGTGTCCATTAGGATTAGGTCTGTCGAGGATGATGAGGTATTTGCCAAACTCCATGGCCGCTTCCATGTAATATTCAAGCGAAGAAATAAACGTGTAAAAACGTACACCCACATCCTGTATATCAAACAACATAACATCAATACCAGCTAAGTCTTCTTTTGAAGGTTTCCGTTTGCTGCCATAGAGGGAAATAACCGGAATGCCTGTTTTGCTATCGGTATAGTTGCCTACTTTTTCGCCTGCATCGGCGGTGCCACGAAAGCCATGTTCAGGTGCAAAAATCACTTTGATGTTTACACCCATTTTTCGCAGTGTATCCACCAGGTGTGTTTTTCCAATAATAGAGGTTTGGTTAGCAAATACAGCAACCGTTTTGCCCTGCATCAGTGGAATATATTGCGCCATATTTTCTCCACCGGTTTTAACCCTGTCGCCATTAACAGTGCCACGGTTGTAGCCGGAGCGTTTATGTTTTATTTGTGCCGTAGCGGAAAATGTGAAAAGCACAAGGCTCAAAAACAGGAGCAAACGCATCATGTGTGGAATTTTATTCATCAAAGTTGCACAAATACAATGGTAAAAAAAATTATTGGCAGGGTTGGTATTTGCGGGTAATTTTGCCTCAAATTACAATTTATGCAACAGGCAAAAAAAGGTGATACCGTACGTGTGCATTACACCGGTACTTTAACAACAGGTGAGCAGTTTGATTCAAGTGCGGGTCGTGAGCCGCTTGAGTTTGAGGTGGGAGCCGGTATGATGATTAAAGGGTTTGATGATGCAGTGGTAGGTATGTCCATTGGCGATAAAAAAACAATCAATATTCCGCCACACGAAGCATATGGCGAACGTAACGATCAGATGGTGATCGATTTTCCCCGCTCTAATTTCCCGGATGATATGACACCGGAAATTGGTATGCAGTTGATGATGAATAACAGTGCTGGTCAGCAGTTTCCTGTAACCATTGTTGAAGTAAAAGAAGATGTGGTGATCCTCGATGCAAATCATATGTTGGCAGGTAAAGAACTCGTTTTTGATATTGAAATGGTAGAGATCGAT
>JACCDQ010837937.1_pt1 | contig 13930 bp, 26 predicted proteins | sample 7446031 | NCBI WGS metagenome assembly JACCDQ01 (sample SAMN15323442, study PRJNA562643) | freshwater metagenome | isolation source: river surface water | place: USA:Blue River Watershed | collected 2017-08-17 | reverse complement strand
TTTCGCATAGAGTTCTATCTGCCGCTTCCTCCTTTTCGTCGCAGTTAGAGTGGTCAATAGTGGTATATGGTCGCAAGAGTTGTGGACTTTGCTCTCGCGGACTTTAGAGAATAGTTTCTCATAAGTAGAGATGAGTGGGGCTACCTCGCTCGGAATGATGCGCTGAATACTCTTCTACTATGCGACACCGGTCTCAATGCGGTCATGAATCATTCTGTTCTAGATGTTACCGTTCAGTGGAAACTACTGGTCCACGATGTGACGCAACAGTGCTATAGTATAGTAATAGTTGACTCCGACTGCTTATTCTGTCCTGAAACGATAAGAGTAGGGACGTAGAGCATCGTTACCTTTACGTCGCCATTCAAAGTACTCACCGAGCAGATCACGAGTCTTGATATCATATAGGGAATAGGGTGACGGCCGTATCCAATAGTGCTCCAAAAACGGTACAATGTCGTCAATGAGGACATCAGTGTAACGATTATGTGGTCTCTGCTTTTGAGCACTGATTGAAATAGTTTGTCCACCGATACCGTATTGGAGGAAGATGGAGAAACCGATCTAGGACCGTGCAAAGATCTCAGCATTGTACATCAGTTAGGCAGTCATATTCTGAGCAGTATCCACTAAAAACGATGTTCTTTTTGGGTAGCGATTCAGTGCGGTCCACTGTGATGAGTATGCTGTTGATCTGAGCGGTTCATCGGTGTAGAGCACAACGCGACCGAATGGGACAGTGCTACCCGGTGGGACAGTTTCCACTTCCGTCGGCCCTTTCGCAAAGAGCAGCTTAAGAGTTCTTGTCTGTCTCGGTAGTGTTATAGTGCTACTACTGTCTCCTATGTCGTTACCAGCACCGGTATCACCAGCACCGGTATCACCATTACTAGCATCACCATTACTAGCATCACCAGCATCACCAGCACCGGCATCACCGGCACCGCGTACATCCTTATTAGGTAACATTGTGTTCAGCACCGATCGGGTAACATTACTAGTACCGGTATTACCAGTACCAGTACCGGTACCGGTACGAGTACCAAGCACGGGAATATACGGTGGATCCTTGTTCTGCAGATAGAACAGTATGTCACTAGGTTGCTGATACGATAGAGTATCCTGAGATATCATGTCCAAGTAGAGCGGTATCATATCGGCTCTCAAGCTGTCTATGACAGTGGAGACAAACGGTGCTTCCTCGTATTCTCCTTCCAGTGCTTCTACCTCGGGATCCTCAAGCTGTATCAGCTCCATGAAATCTTATGTGTACTTAGAGTCCTGTGTGAAACCCTGCTCGGTGCTTGGTGCAACGGCGTCGGACTGTTTGTTTTCGCCACTCATAATAGTGTTCTTTTGATAACGTGGGGAAAAACGAACTACTGGGAACGCAGCACAACAGTATTTTTCTTCCTCCTGGCAAAGCGGTACAAATGAATGCATAATCCAGATCATCCACTTCATAACATGCTTCGTAACAGCGTATCGTGACCAGCACTGCACAATAGAATGCTGCGACCAACGGATTCAACTAGAGTTTCAGCAATCCGAACCAGAGTTTCAGCAACCCGAACTAGAGTTTCAGCAATCAGGGTCTCAACTAGAGTACTTTTGCACTACCGGATACTAGCGGACTACTCTCAACGGATGCACTACAGTAGAAACTCCTTGCTGAAGCGGAACGCGGTATCAAACTGTCTCCTGATGAGCTCCACTACTTGCAATGCGGCAGCACTATCTACTATAAGAAGCGTGATGACGACAAGATGTTCTACGGTAAAGTGACATATGTGGTCTGTGGAGCAGATGGAAAAGCAGAAAAAATACTGCTGCCGGCTTATAGGCGAGCTGGTGGGAAACCAATAGAGGTCAACGTCTATGAAATCACCGAGATCTACAAGAAAGTGGAGCATGATGCTCGCATAGAGATAGAAAGACTGAAGAAATAGATGGAACAACTAAGTGACAAGGTCAAGCAGTAGTAATAGTATATAGTGGAGCTCGGTAAGAAGTATAATCAAGTGCTAGCAAAGATAGAGACAGAATGAGGCAGAGCAGCATGATACAACACTGGGAGCTCATATATATTGCGTGCTACTCGGTAATACGGTCCATATATATTGCATGGAGCTTCTCTTTTTCCGTTCTTAAACAAGAACAGATGTAACATCATCAAGCAAATCCATGCTTCAACAAGCCTGGACCATGTAATGGACACTAATATAGTATCCCAAAACAAGTACCGTCACTAATGCAGCTCGCAATCGGAGCAAAAACATAAGACCATGAATCAATGGGATAAAGCATGTCTCGTGAGATTCTGTCTAGCTAGCTGTAGCGTCCACTGATACCAACTACTATACCAGTCTTTGCAATGCAGCAGCACTAAAGATAGATGAATGCGGCAATGTTTAACATGTTCTGATACATCCAGAGTATCATGGAGTATCATGGAGTATCAGCCGAACAGTATATCTAGAGTGATGTTGTTGAGTTCCGGTATAATCATGTCTCTTGCGGAGTAGATCTCCACTATAGTATCACTTTTTTGTCTGTGCACGAGCATCGGACAGCGTCTAGTGATGAGCTCAATGTAGGCGAACTTAAGCGGAGTATCAAGCACTATATTCAAGTGCTGATTGTCTTGTCGGATCCGTTCAAGATCTTCATCTAGTATATAGTGTCTGCTATCGGTGGATTCTTGTATCTAGGTAGCTCTAGTTGAGAGCAGCGCAATGACTTCAAAGATAGTGAGCACATCACGTGACCAGACATCATCACCAGTTACTTTTCGGAGGAACTTAATGTTGTGGATCTTCTCTACCATCTTCATAGTATCGGCTCCATAGTCCATCATCTCTGCATCGGCATCTCCACCCATGTAACTATCAGGACCACGACGCACAGTATTACCATCACCAGAGTTATCCTCACTATCATATCCAGCTCCGTCATATGATGCCTTCCTCCGTGGTCTAGTATCAGCATAGTTCTATATGTCGTCATCATCATTATCTGATTCAAAGAGGTCAGAGTTTAGCTCCACTTCATCACCTACTCTTTGCTCATTCTGCTGGTCATCTTCATACATCATTAGTCAGTTACACTGAGTGAACCTTGTCAAAAAAATTTAGTGCTTGATACTGGCTGCCACGTGAGCACCGATATCACCCGATAGTGCGATCTACTACTAACGGATGCTAGTTACAGTTACTCAGTGCTTCATAATCAAGGAGACGGCGACGAGACTCTTCAAATGAGGCAGTAGCATGATGCATGTGTTACTCTATGTCCATATACTCATCCAGCATATATGGATCCACGCTGACGAAACCGTCCAGCACTGAGAAACAGCGATACTTGCTTGCTTTTTCTAATGCGGGGTTATAGATCTGCAAGGTTTTCTACATGATGACGAACTGCGGACATGCTGCTGCATTCTTGATGCGGAACTGCCGTAACACTTCATCTCGTGGTACTCTGACACCGTGGAGAGTCTTATACTCATTCCGTTTCATATCATAGTGTAGCAGTTTATGGGGAAAAGAGTAGAGTAGGGCCCATTTCACATCCATCAAGTAGCGCAATAGATCTTCCGTCGGTTTCTCGCCATCGTAGACGAAATGAATGCTCCGACCCTTGAACAGGTTAATCTGCATGCTAGTCATGTTGCTGATGATCTTGAATCGGCGGTCCAGTGCAGAGATCAGCTTTTGCTCATCATCGGAAGAGAGATTCGCTTTTTCCAACAACCGTGTCATATGGATGGACCCTTCTACGAACTGATCCATGATATCAGCTCTCCAGTTAGCTTATGTGATAGTATCGGCTGCTAGCACCATGTCTATAGCATCAATACCACGTATCCCGCGATACATACAGAGAGCAATGAACTTGAGCTCATCTGGTTCCAGATACTGTGTGATCATGAATGATTTCTGCAGTGTTATAGTGTCGGTGCCGGTGTTATTGTTGCCGTTAGTGTAGCCTAGTAGAGATAGTATGCGAGACATATAGTCCTCCATATCTCTGCCACGGGGCCACAGCATGTCAAATCTCTTGCCACCTGATTCACGCTATCGCAACCAGAGATAGAGCTACCAGTAACAGTCTGTATAGATGCCCGCCGGTTTCGCCTCTTCTAGCTGTTGCGCTAGCTGTTCCGTCAGCAGCGGATAAACATATCCCTTAGTATTGCGTCCCACTCTACCAGCTCGTTACTCTGCTGAGTCCTTAGTAGCGGGGTAAGTATTGATGATCATCTGGATATCACGCGTCGGATCTAGGAACACAAAGTTCTAATAGCCGAGATCAATGACATACTTCAAGGATGGAAACGTTAACCCGGTCTCCGCTACATCTGTTGCTAGAATGACCTTTCTCTAGCAGCCGAGTTAGGCAGTAGTCTTCTTCAGCTTGACATAGTTCTCCGATTCAGTCTGCACATCACGTGACATGAGTGGGATAAACTCTACTTTTGGGAAAATGTTCTTCAGGAATCCGATGAGCTTCCCGATGAGCATAAAGACGGGGCAGAATATGAGCACATCGTCATCGGGTTTCCCTTCACTCATTATCTCTCGCAGTATCTGCTTAAGCTAGCCGGTAACACTGTTAAGCGGTCTATCGGGATATCTATAGACTTTCTCCGATGTGCTGCCGAGAACAGAGACATAGTTTGTAGTATTGAAGTAGCTGGCGAAACGACGGATATCAATAGTGGCACTAGTGATGATGATGAATGGTGCCCTGCGCGTGTAACTCTCTGCTGCTAGTTGTTTCAAGTATGCTAGCAGCTCTATTGCTTCCTGTGATGGATGATGTGCCTCGTCCATGATGATAATGGACCCCTCTATCTCGTCACCGTTTACTACCATGTTAGAGATCAACTTAGTGGTGGCAAAGAGCAAGAAGTTGCTATCAGTGGGGTTGTGCACTTTGGGACCAGTTCTGTAGCCCAGATTCTACCCTAGCTTGAGTCCATAGAGTTTAGCAATGTTATCCGGTGCTTGGAGACAGCTGATTACCGTCGGTTCAGAAACGAATACTCTAGTATGGAATCTCTCCAGCAGCTCTTTCGTCATATAGACACTCTTACCTGACCCCGTTTTCGCTTTCACGATCAAGACATTACTCTGCTACGGATCTGACCATATGCGGTCCACTTGTTTCGCAATATAATCCATCGGAACATCGTTTTTGTTCTCGTCGGGGACATCTTCCAAGTTCCCTACTCGCTGAAGTGATACAATCGGTACAATGGACTGCTACATGTTTGGAGGACGAAAAAGAAAGAGACATACAGTATTGTTACTACTCTTCGTGGAATAATGCTCTACGTGATGGTGATTCACGTGATGGTGATTCACGCAGTCGGATCGGGCAGAGAAAGACTGAGAGTGGTACCCAATGAAACCGCTACGACGTGACCAATAAGACCACCGACTCCAGCAAAGATGACACCTTACCACGGTCCTTTTTTAGAATCAAGTTTCCCATCAACTCCTTTCGGAGTACCGAGATAAGCACCGATCATCGCGCACACTATTACGAAAAAGACACCGATAACAGTGAGACGAGATGTCACCGTTAATGTGCCCGCATTATCAAGTTCTGTTCCAAGAGACATTTGTTTTCAGGAGACCACAAGTCACGGCAGGTAAAAATATCATGCACCGCGAACTAATGACCTAATTAGGGACTGATTAGCAGTTGTGATCCACTTTTTGCTGAGTGTTGTGCCCTGTTGGTTAATGAAGTAACAAGAACCGGCAGCCCTAGACATGTGGGCAGAAACTAGTAAGAAATCATTTGCCCAGTAGATCTAGTCTCTGCGCATCAAGCTATAGAGTGCTATCAATGTGGCTAACCGCTACGATACTCTGAGACGACACTGGAATCTCGGTATCGCGATCTGTCTGGACTACGGTATCAGCAAGTTCCGTAACATAGTAGATGAGGTAGAGCTACAGGTGAATATCACGGATAATGCGAAACAAAAAGAGTATGCAATCATGAACTCTATACTGTCTAACGATGCACTGAGTCTGATTACGGATCTTGATGAGTACTGCACTTATATCACTGCTATATGCAACGATGATGTGATGAGGAATGACCTAGATATGTTCAAGTAGTAGCGGTTTGACATATAGATGCTCCCATTTGAGTTCCGCTATTGCTGCGACCGTAAGATGTCTCCCAATGCGAAACACTAAGAGCTCATCTGCATCACTTGTGGACGGTCATATCGCTACAATGAGCTGATCTTTGAAAAGTCCCAATAGTCACGCTTGGACAATGGAACTGCAAAAGTGAACAAGTATAACCCGATGCGGAACTTCAACAAGTGGATGGAGAAGATCATGTGTAGAGACGATAATGTGCCGCCAGAGATCTTGAGCAGAATCTTAGGAAAGTTCCAGAAAGACTATAAAGGATTCAAGCGCGGTGCATTTGATATCCCCATAGATCAGATCCGCAAGTGTCTCAAGCAGTTAGGACTATCTAAGTACAATACTCGCATCGCATTCATCAAGCAGTATCTGACACTGCAAGATCCACCACAGTTCTCAGAAGCGGAGATCCGTAGAATGGCTGAGTGCTACGGCAAGATTATTCATACATACTACCACATCTCTAAGAACTATAATATCCCCTACTGTCCCCATATCATCATGATGATCGTGAAGAACTGCTTCCCTAATGACACAGAGAAACACCGCATCAAGGACTTCATCCATTTCCAGAATCATGGCACCACATGGAAGTTTGATGCAGTCTGGAAGCAGATCTGTAGTAAGCTAGATGGATTTGTCTATGAGAGTCTCACTAGTGCTGCCGATATATGAGATATGAGAATGACGGTTTCATTCAGTGCTCACTACTTTTTTCTATGTTCAGCAACGCTACATTCCAGGGTAACACTACCACTACTATAGCTTATGGACACTACTTCTACTACTACTACTACCGACACTATTACGCCGCTTAGTATGATACTTTCTGATATCGGTACTGCAGAAGCGAGCAAAGACACTGCGAAACTACGGGACCTCTATGTGTAGCTCGGGAACATTCTAGGCTACAATAAGTTCAGCATTGAGGAACCGAATGACTATGTCGTGATGAGTGTCGTGAATCCTGGTCTCAACTGCTAACGGAGAAAGTCTCTAATAACGGTGCTACTCTTCATACAACAGAGGATGAATGAGCTGCTCACCACTGGAGCACTGACATAGGAAATACTCTAGTCCGCTACAGAGTTTCTCAATCTCTGCTTCTCTACTGATCCTGAACGCAGCATGGGGACAATGGCTAACAAGGACATCACTGATCTCTCTTTCACCGATTTTCTAGATGTTGGGTCACGAGTTTTGAATCAGTGCTCGTAAACAGAGTGCTCGTAAACAGAGTGCTCGTAAACACATTGCGTGTAAGCAGCGGGAGGTGACACTATACAGCGCAACAGTAATGGAATGATAGAACTGTTCTCTCTTGATCTGAGTGGTCGCCGTCACCATATGGTTGATGTAGATGGAGTCCCGGCACTAAGAGTTGACGATATAGTGCTAAAAGTCCCACCACTAGAGACACTATAAGGACTCATTGACTTTGAAGAACGGTATCATGACCAGATCAGAACTATGCTGCGAGACTTGGAGACTTGCAACAGTGAAGCACTGACCAATATGTTCAACATCCACAAGACTTTTGAGACTCTCCATGAAGCGGAGTCTTATGCTGCCGGGCATCGCAACTATCCATTTGATCTCTTCGTTCTCCGCTGCGGATAGTGGGTCGTGAATGCATAGAGTATTGCTAACGCTGCTGCATATAAGTGCTCCGTTGACTAGTCTCCAATGCTGGCATCACTACTCTCATCATAGAAGACTGATGCGTCGTTTGAAGCGAAAACGGTCTAGTCGCGCTAGAATGACATTGAGAGATCCGGGTTGCAAGTAGTATCAAAAAAACAGTACTGATACTTCCACTATCACTCATAGTATTACTGTCTTTTTTTCTAGTCTAGTTCCACTAGTTTCTTGTAGAGCTTGATCATTAGGTCGCAACCGATAGTGAACTTATCATGTAGTGGTACTTTATAGGGTAATAGTTGTCCCCCTTTGCTTCCACTGAACACGGCTTTCATATCCATTCTCTTATCATCTGCGAATATCGTGTCCAGCACTTGGAGCAACTGTTTCTCAGCTCGTTTCCCGAGACCGAGTCCTTCTAGCACTGTCACACCGATGAACTTATTGCAGAAGATAGAGAAGTGAGCATTGTTTCGTAGTGCCTTGTCCACGCGAGCTCCATACTGTGTCGCTAGTAAGAATGTGATGTGGCGATGTCTCCCTTCAAAGGCAATCTACTGCACCGACTTATTGATCTCTTTGGCACCGCTAGCAATGCAATCGTCAAAGATAAGCAGTATTCTCGGATTGATATTGATGTTCTATGCTACCTGGCGGAACAGCTCGTTTTCAGTGTTACTCATGATATGGTCTTTGTGCAAGAGTATGGTGCGTTTATAGATCCGACGAGCTACATCGGCATCGGTAATCTTTTTCAGCTGCTCATTGACGGTACTCTTTGCTTCATCCGGTATCAGACGACACATTGACCGCAACAGTCTGATGTCGTTTACCAGATTATAGATCTTAGTTTGTGCTTCTTGGAGTTTCCAGATCTTATCCACTATAGTCGGTATCTCTTTGACGTCGCGATAGATGAAGTCCTTATGCAGATAACGGGAATACTCTGGTCTCACGTCTTCAGACCCTGATACGATGAAGCAGACAGGGATATGAGTGCGGAGATTCGCAAGCAGATCTACTATTAGCGTGGATTTTCCCGTCTTAGTGGGGCCATAGATGATCGTAGTACAGTTGATCAGATCTACTGGTGAGAACTATTCAGTCATTCTTCTTTGCCACAGTAAGCTATCCCAATTCCAAAAGAAAGCAGCAGATTGAGCTCCCCTTCCAAAACATATCATGTCTCGCGTTATACAGCTCTATACTGAACACACTATCTGGCGCTACATGAGTTCCTTCAACTGTGATACTCATCGCGATGATCGCTACAGTGTCATCAAGCGCGAATCGGATTAGCTCTTGGAACTATCGGAAAAGGGGAAACTACTCTATAGCAAGCATATACCAGAACTGTTCTCAGCACAGTTCCAAATGGGGTAGCAATTCTACAAGGATATTACTAGTATGGGTGATGCAATAGGGATCTTCTTGCAGATCAATGATCAATTCCATGGAGACAAGATCATCAACCGCTTCATCCATCATCTTTTTCAGCTCAGCACTCACTTCTTCTTGTCCGACTTTGGATTCTCCATTCTGGAGCAGGGTCATCGGAAACAGCGCTAGAGAAAACTGTTGCGCACATTGATCAGCTCTTATGTGATGCTTGCGTAGCGATATGCAATACAGGGGACATACTACTCACTACTTGATCCGTAAAAAGACGGTCCATATGTTGCTCTGCGGTAACTCTTGGAGAAAGAGTTCGCCACTACTGCAGCACTGAAGCAAGAGCTCAAGATATAGCGACTCTAGCTACATGATACTATGAACAGCGTCAAGGATATACAAGAGCTAGAACACGAGAGTCGCCTGTTACAGAAAAAGATAGAGTAACAACGGATCATCAGTGAGTAATAGTAGTAAGAGTAGACAGTACTGCAGCACTAGATAGCAGAGTTGAAGAGATAACTGGATACTTCTGCCGCCGTCTCTAGTTCTGCCGCCGTCTCTAGTTCTGGAAGCGGTAGTGGAAGCGGTAGTGGAAGCGGTAGTGGAAACAGCGCTAAAGAAACCCCGACGAGCAAGAACAGCAAGAGAAACACTGCAGCGATAGAGAAGATAGATGATTCATTCTCTCTCAACGAAAGCATGATCAACGCTATCGGCAGCACTAGTATGCTGCACTTCTCTAGTAAGGCGGCACAGAACAACTCTTTTGCAATACCGCTCGGAACTAGCTCTACTCATTCTAGTATGTAGTATAGCATGCAACGCGGTATGCAGCGCAATGTGCAATAAGACTTGCTGCTCAATAGAACAGTACTATGATGCCTTTGCGGAGACTATTATGGAGACCATTATGGAGACTATTGCAGAGACTATTGCAGAGACCATTATGGAGACTTGCTACTCAATAGAGACTACTATAAGCCCAGCATCCACATTTTTTTGTGGTTGATTGACCCACCAACACCGTATCAATACTATCATACTTAAGCACAATGGAATCTGCTACTGCTACCGTCACCACCGTCACCGCTAACCATACTGTCTACAATAACTCTGTACTCTTCTTACCGTATCAGAGCAAGATTCAGCAGACTTCTACCGGATAGTAGCTCGTGATGTATTCTCGTGGTATCAACCGTGAGAAACTGATCATCATTGTTAGCAATATCGTGGTCCGCATCGGTATCAATATCACTAAAGCGATGGAGACACTGCAACAAGACTATGATGATATCATGATGTTGCTAGAAGAGGACCTCGCTGCATGCTAGACAAAGAGAAACACTAAAACTATTCGCGACATGAAAAAGTAGTTCGGTTTTGAGAATCGGATCACTATGATGAAGCCGTTCCATGAATATGCTCCCAGCGAATAGCAGTATCAGTATATCCAATTCTTTGATACTACATTCATGAACCGTTTCATCAGCCGTTTCAATGATGGAGTAGCTCGGCTTAACGTCGGTAACACTTACCTCGCTGATGATGAATATGCTACCACACTAGTCTACAAGATAGCACGTGAAAATGATCTCTCTCTCTGTGACTGGTGCTGCGCTGCTAAGACTAGTAGCACAACTGGGACAACTGGTATCACCGTGCACCGTATAGTGTCATTATAGGATATCAAGCAAGTAGATCCGAGGACGGTGTTTGATGTGAAAGTAGATGTGAAAGTGGATGCTGATGTGAAAGTAGATGCAGATGCTGATGCTGACAGTGTCGTAACGGCACCGAAGCACTTACTAGTAGCATACTGGGATATAGAATCATTCACGCTGCGGTAATAGTAGCGCTAGTAGTAAGTCACTAGAGATGTTGATGCTAGTAAGAGTGATAACTTTGCATACTACTCGGTGCCGTTTATCATCAGTGTATCATTCTGCTGGAGTGATCAGACTGAACCGACCGCTACTTATGCATTCTCTACTTCCAAGTTCATGAAACCGAAAGACTCACAGTTCCAAGGATTCATGGTGGAAACAGAGAGAGACTTACTGCTTGCATTCATCAATGTCCTCAACAAGCACCGACCAGACATCATCTCCGGATTCAATGATAACTCGTTTGACTGGATCGTCATCACGGAACGGTTGCAGCACTACGGACTCATCAAGGAACTCTATGAAGCAGTATCTCTAGAGTCACTGCACCGTATCGCTACCAGTGCGAAACAGAGTAACATCTCGCGAGATCGGTTCATGCAGTAGAAGAATATCAAGATCAAGGGAGACGACTTCATCAAGTGTAACATGTTCTCGTTCAGTGGCACTATAGCAGTAGATACTATGTGTCTGTTCCGTAAACTCTATCCCGATGATGACCGCTATGGACTGAATCACTTCTTAGAGAAACTCGGTCTGCCACTGAAGGAGGATGTCTCTTACGAGCAGCTAGAGCAGTATCGTAACAATAGTATTCAGAATCAGGATGACACTGAGAACCAGATAAACATGGGTCGCGCAGTATCATATTGTGTCAATGATAGTGTCTCGCTGTTCCGCATGTGGCAGAATAGGAAAGTGTTACCCGAGAACACGGAACTAGCTAAGCTCTCTTTCACCGATCTGGAGCATTCATTCTTCAGAGCTGGTGGAAGCAAAGTCCGAAACACTATCATCGGATACATCAAGATACTCTAGCGTCAAGAGAACATCAGCTATGGAGCTAGCAACACGAGACGAGTATAGATAGAGAAAAAGAAGTATGAGGGAGCATTTGTGTTCCCCATTGATCATAAGCTGATCCGCAGTGAACCGCTAGCATGTCTTGACTTCAACTCACTGTATCCGTCTATCATCATGGCATATAACTACTCTCCGGAGAAGACTATTGCTAGTAACATGGTGGAGCGCTATCAGCACTGTGAAGCAGAACTCTAGTAGTCTGTCGCGGTGTCTTACGGAGACGAGAAGATCACCGGTCGCATAGTCTGGCATGATAATGTGCTGCGGAATATGGGGGTCTACTCACGCATCCTAGTATCACTGTTTGCACGCCGTGTCCAGATCAAGCAGCAGCTCGCAGAAGCAGAGAAACGCCACGATCACGTATCGGTAGATGTCCTCAACACTTAGCAGCTAGCACTGAAGATCATCATGAATACATTCTATGGAGAAGCTGGTAACTCTCTGTCTCCGATGTACAACATTCTCGTTGCCGGTTCCGTCACGAGTAAGGGGAAAGAACTACTGTCACGAGCTCATGATATCGCTGAAGCAAATGGATGGAAAGTCCACTATGGTGATACTGATTCACTCTATCTATCGTGTAATGCCGTTACCGAGTCTGGATCGGAATCTGGATCAAAGTCTGAAACAGTAACGGAGCAGACAGTAACGGAGCAGACATAGCATGAACACCAGACATAGCATGAACACCAGATACGGCATAGATGGTAGCACCAGATAGAGAAGACTATCAGTGCAGCATAAGTCCTCACATAGATCATTAATGATGCTATGAAGAGCTTTACTCGCACTAGTTACCTGAAGATGGCCTATGAGAAAGTCTTGTTTCCCGTTGTATTCTTCTCCAAGAAGCGCTACTGTGGTCTGAAGCATGAAAAAGTAGCACTGATTCAGCGCGGAACGGAGAAACTCTCAATCAGCGGTTTCCAGATCAAGAAGAAGGGTAATGCTGCAGTGCTCTCCAGTATCGGTGAAGCATTAGTGCGCAGTGTTCTGCATCCAGTATTATCAAGCACTATCAGTGACATGGTCCGCAGCACTCTCAGCAAGCAGTTCATGGTGACAGCAGAGAATCTGGACTAGTTCACAATCACTGAGACTTACCGGAGTCATAAGAACAATGCTAAGATCCAGAGTTTCGTCGCAGCACTACCAGAATAGTACCGCATTAACGATCTCGCTAAGTTTGATTATGTGTTCGTTAAACGCGACGAGTTTGATATGGTCACCGGTCTTAAACTACCGGATTCTAAGAGTCGTCATATGATGCTGAAATGCTAGTATCTGGACTCACAATCAGACACTACTGGTGAGCACTATGAGCTAGATCTGTATCAGTATATCACCGGTTCCATTCGCGGAGTCATTGTGTCCTTCCTCAGACTAGAGATGAGCGAGAGAGAAGCGGAAAGAGTATTCAAGGACATCATCACCGAATACAAGACTGATTAGCGTTCTGCTGCTGTAAAAACGAAGCAGATGTTCAAACAGCGTCAAAAGCAGATACTATAGAGATTCGCAGATCAGGAAGTACTGAAGTACCGCATAGAGGAATTCATTACGATGCTAGTAGATAGAGCTGTAGAGTGGCACTGTAGACAGTAAGAAGACATTATAGTGGACTATGATACCGATCTCTACTATCAGACACTGTTTGAGCTGCATAGTGAGATCAAGAGTATCCTGAAAGAACTCCATACTGTTCTACTCGCCGCTCACGGTTCAACGGCGACACTATTCCGCTTCAATAAGTTATTCGCCGATCCGACCGCTAATACCGAATCAATAGAGCAGCAGATAGAGTAAGTGCTGCGCTAGATACAGATAAGCTATACTAGACTATAGTTACGAGCTGGGTTATATGCACAGATACACTGCGGCATCCTGAAGTCTTTGAGGGACAAAAAGGGAAGCTCAGTGGAGCTGAATGAGCTCTCCATCTACACTATAGTGCAGCGTTTAGCATGA
>JACCDQ010638670.1_pt1 | contig 13930 bp, 11 predicted proteins | sample 7446031 | NCBI WGS metagenome assembly JACCDQ01 (sample SAMN15323442, study PRJNA562643) | freshwater metagenome | isolation source: river surface water | place: USA:Blue River Watershed | collected 2017-08-17 | reverse complement strand
GCCATTGGCGCCGTTATCGCCGTTATGGTCGGCGTGTGGGGCCTGAAAAAGCTCGGCGCAAAAATGGGCTGGCTGTAATCTTGAATTGATTTCCTGAAAGGTACCGGCTGTTGCCGGTTCCTTTTGGAAAACCACTACATCACACTATGGGCGCTCTTTTTCAAAACGTTTGCTATCCGACACAAGAGCAGGCTCGCCAGGCGGTTTGCTCTGCTTTTGATTCCAAAAATTCCAGCGGTCAAAACTTGTACACCATGGAATGCACTTCCACCACGTACACCACGGCAAACATGAGCATTTGCAAGCGCACCAACGGCGGCGCGTGTACGACGATTTCCCAGCCCTGGCCGGTAACGGCTGACTGTGCTTTCGATGGCGGTGTCACCTTTTCTTACGATTATTTTTTAGTCGCAATCTCGTTGCTCTGCGCGGTGTGGGGCGGCAAAAAACTAATCCAACTCTTTGACCATAGCCATGCAGAATCATGACCTACGAACACTTTCAGCTAATAAACACATACGCACCGCTGGCGCTTTTCTTCTTGGGGCTTTATGTGCTTTTCAAGTAAGCGCGGCTGTTACTGCACCAAGTACCGCGTTTGATCAGTTCATGTGGCTTTCCACTGGTGGGGCTGCTCAATCGGTTTCTTATGGGTCAGGCGGCACACCTGTGGCGGTTCCCGCGCCTCCTGTTATTGATACTGATGGCGGCCTGCCAAAAGTCACTCAAACCGGCTCAATTAAGAATCCGTCTGGAAACCCTGTATCAGTTTCCCTCGTGTCCCGTATTCCTGTGGCTAGCATCGTCGGCTCGATTATTGGTGGCGTTGCGGCTCAAGCGGTTTGGCAAGCTGGTGTTGCTCTTTATGACCTGGCTAAAGAGCGCGGATTCACGATTACAAAAGACGGATCAGGTAACGCCACTGTTATTAAAACAACCACCACGCCGACATTAAAAGTCCAGTGTCCTTTTCCAATTCTCGGGTATGCTGCAAACGTGATGATTCCGACAACGAATTACACCTCCGTTATGACTACCTGCAAAAATGCAGGTAATACCCAATATGGAACTTCTGTCGGTACGTTCACGGCAAATACCCTTCCGACACAAGCGGCACCGACAACAACTTGGCAACTTTCCTATCCTGGCTATAACTATTTCATGACGCTAGGTTTTGGCTGGGTCTCTAATGCGACGGTTGACACGTCCAGCACGTTACAGGCTTATTACGACGATATCGCGGCTCAATCTGGCTGGCCTGCTGGGTCAAAAATTTCTCAAGCATTGGTTGATTCATACGCTTTGAACGGCATTAAATTTCAGGCGACACCGGCGACATTAACCGGCCCTGCTACTTCAACCGGCACAACGTCAACAACAACAAATCCAGACGGTACAAAGACGGTCACGACCAATAATTACACCCACAATTATGCGGGAAACACGGTAACAACGGGCGCCACAACTACCGTAAACAACTACAACGCATCGAACGTGCTTACAAGCACCACGACGACCACGGCTGATCCCGTCAAAACTCCTGAACAGCAAACTGACTGTGACAAATATCCTGATTCCTTCGGCTGTTTAAAACCTGATTTCGACATCCCTACTGATCAGATACCAAAGACAACAAAAAACATAACATTCGCGGCTGAAAACCTCGGGTTCGCTGGTGGCTCCTGCCCTGCAAATCGCGCCGTCACACTTCACCAGTCCGGCCAGGTGGTAACGGCTGGCGACTGGACCTCAACCTGCGACAAGGTGACAACGTACGCCAAGCCGCTGATATTGCTCTTGGCGACGTTTGCCGGCCTGATGATTATTTTTGGTGGAAAGATTGAAACATGAAGCTCGGCACCTGGTTGTTATCTCTTGTCTCACCAATGTTCGGGCGGCTGCTTACCGCGCTCGGCTTCTCGGTGGTGTCGATCACTGGCATGGAAGCGCTTCTGAGCCAGTTGAAAACCTCGATGGTGTCCGGCCTGGGTGGTCTGTCTGCCGATATGTTTAACCTGTTCCTGATCGGCGGCGGCGGTCAGGCTCTCGGCATCATCACTGGCGCGTTAACGACCAAGCTGCTTTTGTGGCAAGTCCAAAACGCGACAAAGATACTCGGCGTTAATCCAGGGTAAAAAAATGTCCATCACGTTGATTACTGGCGTTCCTGGTTCTGGCAAAACTCTGTACGCAATCTCAAATTTGCTCCGGCCTTTTATTGGTCAAACGATCAAACAGGAAATCGACGGCCAGGAAGTCATTCGACCTCGCACCATTTATACAAATATCAATGGCTTGCTCCTGGATCATGAGCTTATCGACGGTGGCGACAATCAAGGTCTGAAAGACTGGCACAAATGGGCAAAGCCTGGGTCGGTCATCTGCTACGACGAATTCCAAAAGGCATGGCCTCCACGTCCCAACGGCTCCAAGGTTCCCGACGACATCCAGGCGTTAGACACTCATCGCCACATGGGTGTTGATTTCATCCTGATCACCCAAAACTGCATGAACGTGGATCGCCATATCCTTGGCCTGGTGGATCGTCATCTGCATGTCCGGCGTGTGGCTAATATGGGTATGGCGGTCGTTTATGAATGGGACCATGCGTCCAAGTCCCTTTTGTACAAAAACGCGATTACGAAGGCTCCATGGCGTTTCGATAAAAACGTTTTCAAGCTCTACAAAAGCGCCGAAGTCCATACCAAGCAAAAACGTAAAATCCCTGGCCTGGTTTGGTTCATTTTGGCGGGTCTTTCCGTGTCGGCCTACGCCATTCCGAGCCTCAAAAATCGCTTGGAAGAACGCATAAGCGGAAAACCTGCGATCGCAGCAAAAAACCCGGATCAGCCTAAACCAGGAGAAGCCCAAAAGACGGAATATGTCAAAGACGGCATTAAATACACCGTCGAAACTACTGTTCCGGCGATACCTGCCAGTGCACCGGCTGCGGCCTCGTCTGCCGTTGCTCCTGCTTATGCTGGCTGTGTCTCCAATCGCACCAGGTGCACTTGCTACGACGCAACAGCAAAGCCGGTTGAAGTCGATCCTGGTATATGTACCGGCCTCGTCACTGGCTCGTCTGTAGTCCCAAAAGCCCAAATTGACAAATTCCTTAGCCGCGTCCAGTACATAGCGGCACCAGTTGCAGCCCTGGAACAGTCAACCTCAGACGCTTCCGTTTTAGCGTTCATGGCTGGCCGTTAAAGCACTTCACTTTGCCCAACAGGGTATTTCGGGAATCCGGGGAAGCGAATAGCGTTAACCCCGGATGACAGGGGGTATCGGGGGGGATTTATACCCCCTGATGGTCACCCTCAAATCAATCACGCACCGTTTGAAAATGGTGGCTTTTCCTCGTGTTGTAAGCTCTTGTCCTGTCAGTGTTTCTTATTCAAAAAAAGCAGGGGGAAAAAATGGGTTTTCAGGATCGGGACTATTACCGGGAATGGTGGGCCAAAAAAGAAGGCCATGTCGAAAAATCACCGCTACGTATGAATCTTGGTCGATCGGAATCTTTGCCTTTGGTGCCAATGGCCATTAAAAATCGTTCGCGTTCATGGCATCCGGTCTTGATATTTCTTTTCACCTTTTTTCTTTGTGCTGGCGTGTTTTTGCTTTTAAAAGTTCTTGTCTGGATTCAAGCGCTTTTCTCTTGAAATGATCGTTGGATATGCAAGGGTAAGTACATCTGAACAGTCAACAGACTTGCAGTTGCAAGCCTTCAAGAAGAACGACATAACGGCTATCCACCAGGAACACCAGTCAAGTATTAAAAATCGTCCCGTCCTGGACGATCTATTGGCAAATGTCCTCAAATCTGGCGATGTCCTGGCGGTTTACAAGCTCGACCGTCTGGCTCGGTCGATGTCGCATTTCCTGAAAATCTTTGACCAACTCAAGGCAAAGAACATCGGCTTTATGTCGTTAACGGAACAGATCGACACGACTACGCCACAAGGACGGATGTTTTTGAACTTGCTGGCCGTCTTTGCCGAGTACGAACGCGAATTGATCCGCGAGCGCTGCATGGCAGGTCAAAAGGCTGCGAGACTACAGGGTAAGAAATGGGGACGAAAACCCAAATTGACGGATAGCGAGGCCAAAAAAATAACCGCTATGTGGCGGTCTGGATGGTATGAACAAAGCACGATTGCGGACATGTTTGACATGTCAACGGCCAGCGTCAGGGACTACATTCACAAGGTCGAAAAGCGCGGACGTTGGAAAAATGCAACGCACTCGGCACAATAAAAGTAAAATGAAATCATGCTCGATGATCGTGCCAAGTTATTGCTCAAATCGCTGGTAGAACGTTACATTGCCGACGGCCAGCCGGTCGGTTCGCGCACGTTGTCGCGCGCCTCGGGTCTCGATTTGTCGCCCGCGACCATCCGCAATGTGATGTCGGACCTGGAAGAACTGGGGCTGATCGTCAGTCCACACACGTCAGCCGGGCGCATTCCCACGGCACGCGGTTACCGACTGTTTGTCGACACCATGCTCACGGTGCAGCGCGGCCAGATCGGCACCCCCAGTCTGGCACACGACCAGCCGCAAAAAGTGATCTCGAACGCGGCCAACCTGCTTTCCAGCCTGTCGCAGTTTGTTGGTGTGGTGATTGCCCCCAAGCGCACGTCGGTGTTCAGGCACATTGAATTCTTGAGGTTGTCTGAGCGGCGCCTGCTGGTCATCATTGTTTCGCCCGATGGCGATGTGCAAAACAGGGTCATTTTTACCGAGGTGGATTACACCCAGTCACAACTGGTGGAGGCTGCCAACTTCCTCAACAACAACTACGTCGGCCTGGCAATCGAACAGGTGCGAGAGCGCCTGAAAAACGAAGTCGACAGCCTGCGCGCGGAAATTGCCAGCCTGATGACGGCCGCGGTAGCGGCCAACACCGAGGCCATATCCGAAGGCCAGGACGAAGTGATCATTTCAGGTGAAAAAAACCTGTTGTCGGTCAGTGACTTCTCCAACGACATGGGGCATTTGCGGCGCGCCTTTGACCTGTTTGAGCAGAAGGCCCAACTCATGCGCCTGCTCGATGTGACAGGCCAGGCGGAAGGCGTGCGTATTTTTATCGGCGGCGAAAGTCAGGTGGTGCCGTTCGAAGATCTTTCCATCGTCAGCGCGCCTTATGAGGTGGATGGACAGGTGGTGGGCACGCTGGGCGTGGTTGGTCCCACCCGCATGGCTTATGACCGCATGATCCAGATCGTGGACATCACCTCCAAATTGGTCAGCAATGCGCTGAGCCATCACAAATAGGGCCTGTCAGCCCCGTACAATCCGCGCTTCGGTCGGGGCGTTAGCTCAGTTGGTTAGAGCAGAGGACTCATAATCCTTTGGTCCACAGTTCAAGTCTGTGACGCCCTACCATTTCCTCTCGAACCGGAATGGATCGATGGTGCAGACAACATTCAGTCAGCGCCGTTATTTCGGCTGAATGAAGGACCACACCATGCGTCGCTGGTTGAATTTGAGCATGAACATGCTGATGCCATTGATTGCCGTCGGCATCGGTGCGGCGCTGCTGCTGTTGGATCCGCCGATGTTGCAGACCTTGCGGCAGTCGGTCTTCGATCAGTACCAAAGGGTTCAACCGCGCGTTTACCAGCCGTCACCAGTCCGCATCATCGATATTGACGAGGATAGTCTCGCCAATGTGGGCCAATGGCCCTGGCCGCGCAGCCGGATCGCCGAGCTGGTGGAGCGACTGCGCAAGGCCGGGGTGGCAGCCATCGGCTTCGACGTCTTGTTTGCCGAGCCCGACCGTACCTCTCCCCAAGCCATGCTCAACATCTGGCGATTGCCTGGCGCGGCCCAGCGCAGCATTGCCGGTCTGCCCGATCACGATGAGCTGTTGGCAGCCGCGCTAGATCCCGGGGGCGTGGTGCTTGGTTTTTCAGTCGAACGCCAGGGCAACGGTGTGGATTTGCCAGCGCAAAAATACCGCTATGTGAATATGGGCGAATCGGCCCTGCCTTACGCCCATGCTTTCAGCCGGGCTGTGCCTTCCCTGCCTTTGCTGAGCTCGGCCGCCGCCGGCAATGGTGTTTTGACCTTTGTGCCGGACAACGATGGCGTGGTGCGCCGTGTGCCCTTGTTGATACGTCTCGGCGATACCCTGGTGCCTTCTCTGGCAGCGGAGGTATTGCGGGTCGGGCAGGGCGCACAGAACTACATGCTGCGCACGTCCGAAACGCAGGGCGTAGGCCTTACGGAGGTGAAGATCGGTCAATTCTCCGTGCCCACCAACCCGGCGGGTGAGGCTTGGATCCATTACACCGGTCCCATCAAGGAGCGCACCATCCCGGCCTGGAAAGTTTTGGCGGGTGAAATTCCGGATGCCGAATTGCGGGGGCAACTGCTCCTCGTGGGCACGTCCGCCCAGGGTCTGATGGACCTGCGTTTCAGTCCGCTCGGCGGCATCATGCCGGGGGTCGAGGCCCATGCCCAATTGCTTGAACAGGTGTTGACGGACAGTTACCTCCAGCGTCCGGCCTGGGCCAATGCCATCGAGGCGCTGACGATTGTCATCGGCGGTCTGGCGCTGGGTACCCTGGCGCTGGTGACCGGCGCCCTGGTCTCCGCCACGGCGACCCTGCTGGTGATTGGTGGCGTGATCTGGGGAGGCTGGGTGGCCTTTGCAGATCACCGCTTGTTGCTGGACCCGGTGACGCCGGCCTTGGGAATCTTCATTGCTTTTCTGCTTTCCAGCGTCATGCACCATCTGTCAACCGAGCGACGCCAGCGTTTTGTTCGCGATGCATTTTCCCGCTACGTGTCGCCCAATCTGGTGACCTACATTGTTGAACATCCGGATCAACTGGAGCTCGGCGGGAAGCGTCAGGAGTGCAGTTTTGTTTTTACCGATCTGGCGGGCTTTACCACCTTGATGGAAAAAATTGATCCGGCTGAAGTTGTGGCTTTGCTCAACGCCTACCTGGATCAGATGATCAGTATTGCCTTTTCCTTCAATGGCACGCTGGAGCGAATCATCGGCGACGCCGTCGTGATCATGTTTTCAGCCCCGGTGCAACAGCCGGATCACCGCCAGCGTGCGCTGGACTGCGCGATTGCCATGCAACGTTTTGCCTCGCGTTACGCGGACGAGATGAAAGCCAAGGGTATTGCCTTTGGCCATACCCGCATCGGTGTGCATTCGGGCACGGTGATTGTGGGAAATTTTGGCGGATCACACATGTTTGACTACCGCGCGCTCGGGGACACGATCAACACCGCATCCCGTCTGGAAAGTGTCAACAAGCATCTCGGCACGCTGGTCTGTGTGTCGGAGAACACCTTGTCCGGTGCTACCGGCATCACCACCCGGCCAGTCGGTCGCCTGGTGCTCAAGGGCAAGACGGAATCATTGATGGTGTTTCAGCCCATGCACAACGGGCTGGAGCTGCCTGGCGCACCGACAGATGACCCGCAATATGCGGCCGCCTACGCACTGCTGACACAAGACACAGATGCGGCGCGCAGCGCGTTTGAACAACTAGCCCAACAGCGGCCGGCTGATCCTCTCGTCAATCTGCATTTGACGCGATTGAAAGAGGGGCAGACCGGCGATCTGATTGTGATGTCAGAAAAGTAAGGTCCTAGCGCAAGGTGACTTCACCGCGACGGTTGCGCGGTTCGTCGGTCTCGTCGGGCGTCGCGACCTGCGGATTGCGCTCGCCAAACGACTCGACAGTCAACGCCGAGTCTTTCAGACCCAGTTTCTGGAACTGTTTGGCGATCACTTGCGCGCGTTTGAGTCCAAGGGCATCGTTGAGTTTTGCGCTGCCAACCGTGTCGGTATGGCCCACCAGCCAGACTTCAAGCGACTTGCGTTCTTTGGCGCGCGCCAGCATCTTGGGCAACACGGCCTGGGACTCCTTGGTCAACTGCGTACCGCCACGGGTGAAGTAGAGCACGAATTGTTCCGGCAAGGCCGGCAAGGCCGCAATGGCCGCACCAAAATCCTGTTGCACTTTCTTGGGGTCTATCTCAAGGCTGGCCCCGCCATCCAGAGCGGCGGCCTGGCCGGATCGGGTCAGCAGCTTTTCGCCTTGCTTGCCTTGCACTGTCACACGCCCAATGCTGCCGTCCGGACTCGGGATCAACACCACATAGGAGCCGGGCGCTTTGATGGTGGCGGCCGACCCCGCCGCTGCCGTCTTTGTGGCGAATCTGGCCTTGATGGCATCCACGCTGTCCACGTCGGTCACATCGATCGGGCATAACTCGGTGGCGTCGATACTGCCGCGGTCCTGACCCGCGGCTTCGGCCGTGGGAATATCGGCGCGCGTGGCACCAAGCGCCGCGACCAACTGGCCCATGCCTGCCAGTGTGCGCGCCTGCGCCACCGCCTGGTTGTGACGGGCATTGATGTAGGAGCGGCTGGCTTCAAAATATTCGTTTTGGCTATCGAGCAAGTCGAGCAGTGTGCGCTGGCCGATATCAAACTGCTGGCGGTAGGCCTCGCGCGACTTTTCGGTGGCCAGCCGGTGCTGATCCATGTAACGCTGCTGCTCGTTGAGGCGTTGCATGTCGCTGTAGGCAATGGTCAGGGTCTGGCGCACATCACGGCAGGCTTTTTCCTGCAGCTCGCGTGCCTGTGCTTGCTGGTCGATCGCCTGGCGTTTTCTGGCGCTGTCGGCATCGCCCCGGTAAAGGTTGGCGTTGAGCAACAGCTTCACGCCATTGAGGTCGGTATTGCCGGCAACACCTGACAGATTCTCATCACGTTGCTGGTAGGCGTTGAAGTCCAGGCGCGGCATGAAGGCGGCCTGTCTGGCGGCGACAGCCTGCTTGTAGGTGCGTGCATTTTCCAGCGCCGCGTTCAAGGTTGGGCTACCCGGCAAACCTTGCTGCAGCAGGTCTTTGGTGGAAGCGGGCAATTTGCCCAGCCTGAACGGCTCGGGCAGACTTGGCAGGTTGACCGGCGGCTTCTCCCCGACCACCCGCAGATAACGCGCACTGGCGTCATGCAGCTTGGTCAACTCGGTCAGCAGGCTCGACTCGGCCAGTGCCAGGCGACCGTTGGCCTGCTCAACGTCGGCACCGCGTCCCACACCTGCACTGGCACGCTGCTCCACCTGTTGTGCTGACTGTTTGTGTTCGGCGTAATTTTGGGTGGCGACATCCACCAGCTCACGGGCGCGTGCCACGTCCACATAGGCGCGCACGGCTTCCAGCGCAGTCGTCTCAGAGATCTCGGCCAACTCATAATAGTTGGTGAGCTTGGCATAGCCCAGGCGTTTGACTTCGTTCGAGGTGAACATGCCGTCAAACAACATCTGGTTCAGTGTCAGCCCGGTTGAATTGAAGTTGTAGCTGCCGTAATTGGTTGTTGGTGTCGTGCGGCTCTCCTTGCCAATTGATGCCTTCAAATCCAGCTGTGGCAGGAAGCCTGCACGCGCCATGTCCTGTGCGTTGCCCGCGGCCTTGAAACCGTTCCAGCGCGCCTGAACCTCCGGGTTGGTGAGCACTGCCTGGCGCGCCGCTTTGACGAGGGGGGGCGGCAGCGTTTGTGCCTGGGCTCCCCAGGTACTCGTCAGGGCCAGCATCAGGCCAGTCAATTTTGTATTTAATTTCATGAAAGTCCCTGGGAATCAATGGGTTTGGCGTCAATCAGTTGGCTGTGGCAGGCGCTTGCACAGTCACCAGGAATTGGGTCCCCCGCACACCAATCGTGCCGGTGGGGGTCTTGACTGTGACAGCCTCAGGCTTGAGCTTGGCGATCACACCCGACAGGTAATTCAGGCTGCCCTGGTTCATACTGGCGCCCAGCTTGTACTGTCCCTTGGCCGGCGCAAAAAGGTATTCGTCAACCGTCAGTTCGGTGTCGGGTCCGAATGACATCAAGGTATTGTCCCTGAAGGTCACACCCAGGCTGGCCGCCTTGGCGGTCTTGAGTTGACTGCCCAGGAACACCTGTGTGCCGACCTGCGCCTTGACACGTTGCCCCGTGGTGATGACCCAGGCATCACCGGTGACCGTCTTGACCGTGCCGACCGTTTCGGTTTGAGCCTGTGCCAGGACGGGCGCTCCCCCGAGTGCCCAAAACACGCCTGCTGTCAGAAATCGCCGCATGGTGTTCTTCATTTTTATAAACCTTCCTTTAAGGATGCGTCCACATCAATCTTTGCTCATTGTTACAAAATATTCGCCAAGTTGCCAGTCCAAATCCGCAGTCTGTAATGCAGACTGGCAATTTCCTTTCGTCATCCGGTTGACAAAGCGCTGGTGCGCAAACTGCTTTCGAGTGCAAAAAGTGTGTCCCGATGCGCTGGGTCTGTAGTCGCCACTTCACGGATGAATGCGCACACCAGGTCGTGGTCCAGGCTAAGCAGGAATGCCCGGGGTGTCAAATGGCCGTCAAACATCTGCCTCGCCCGCTGCAAGGTGCTTTCCGTGCCGTCTCGTCCCAGCCATGCGTAGACACCGGCGGTCAACGGCAACGCGCGTAAGCCTGGCTGGTTTTTGTGCGCGAGTCCGTGGGTGAGCAACTGGTACACATCGCTATGGACCATCGTTTCTGTCGCAAGTGCCGGAGCCCGGTCCTGCATCAGGTCCGCGCCGGGCCAGACCCGGTTGTTGATAGTTTGAAACAGGCTGATCGGGGATTCTGTGGCCGTGCTCAGGGTCACCGCCTCGAAAAGGGCTACCGAGTTGATGACTGCCGCAAGGTAGTCGCGCGCGAATAAGATGTTTCTTCGGGCCGTTGCCTGCATTTGTGTGACCACGTGGTCATCAGGGTGGCCGTCAAAACTTTGAACGATCAACACGGGGTTGAGTTGTTTTAAAAAGCCATCCATGCCCAACAGGGCCGTCCGGTAATGTCGCAGCGAATTTGACTCCGAGGCCGCTGCTGGCGCCATGGATTCCTCGACCAGCAACATGGAATTCGACAAGCAGTAGGCCGCGGGCGCACTGGTGAAACCGGCAAGATCCCGGTTGGCGAATACGGCTGCGTCGGTGACTGTGGTCTTGACGAAGGCCACCTTTTGGTGCTCGAAAACCAGCTCGGCAGGTGCCCATTTCGCGCCATGCGCCTGCACGCGCCTTGCCAGTGCCTGGGCTGCCGTGAGTCCGTTTGCATCGGGCGCACGAAAAGGGATGGTCAATTCAATACAGGCCACCAGGGCCATCAATTGGGTGTCGCTCAAAAAATGCCGCAAGCGACGCGCGGCAACCACGGCGCTGAGGAATTCATTCATGCCTTTGCGGGTCAGCAACATTTGTCCCGGACAAAATCCGAAGATGTCGGCGCACAAGGCAACGGTACGATCCTCAGGTGCAAACTCGCGCAGAAACAGGTTGCCTGATTCGGAATACATCACACCATCCAGCAAGGGGGATAACCATTCCGGCAGCCCTCCGTCAATCTGGTAGACCACCACATCATGAAAAAGTGCGGCCAGAATCTGGATGGGTTTCATGCCTTCACACAAGCTGAAAACATGGTTGGCCGTGTGGTACGTCCGGGCTTTCCCCTCCATGGATTGGTACACCAGCACTGCCAATGCCTGCACTTCGGCGGGTGGCGCAGCCACAGCCAGCCCCTGGAAGGCCTGGTCAAACCAATAATTCATGCGATGGATCGTTGCGATCGGCACGTTCAGCAGCTCCTTTGTATGTGCCCGACAGCGTGTGCGCCGGTCGAGGAGGTGACATTTGAACATGAATGCAGACTATTTCAGGGAAGCCAGTTCACGGCCGTTCTGGCGCAACATGGTTGTGAGTCGGCCGGCCAGGTTGCTGAGCAAACTTATCTTGACAAGCGGCGCGATGCTATCCAGTTTGTCAAAGTCGGCACGGGTGAGCACCCGACACGACACCGGCGTGAGTGCGGTCACGTTGGCGGACCTTGGCGAACGGTCCAGAAAGGCCACTTCGCCAAAGGTGGCACCCGACGAAAATGCGTCGAGTCGGGCAATGCCCTCCTGCGTTGTGATGCTGACCATGGCGGCCCCAGCCGTCAGCACATACAGTTCATTGGACGCTTGTCCCGCGGTGATGATGGTTTGACCTTTGGCATAGGCCCGCGAACCCAGGAGTTGGTCCATCAGTGCAAGTTCCTGTGCGCCGAGACCCTGAAACAGGTCGCAGTTGGCCAAGGGGGTCTGACCTCTTTCGGCGGGATCGGGAAAGTGATCGGCCAGGATCCGGTTCTCGCCATGCTCCAGGGCGAAGTCGTCATCCGAAAAGAATGCCTCGCGCTCGACGCCGGTATCAATCAGGTTCTGCCAGCATGCACCCGCTTCGGAAAAAACAATCAGCTTGCCAAGAGCCGACACCTTCTGTCGGATGCCAGCCAAAAAACTCGCTGCGGCATGGTCAATCCGAGGCACCAGTTTGAGATTGAGGATAAACACGTCGCAGGTGTCGGTCTCCTTGGTCAGCAAGCGGATGACCGGTTCAATCGATGCAAAGGTCAGCGCGCCGTGCAATTGCAGCAAGCGCAGTTTTTTACCCACGCTCAGGAGGTAGTCGTTGGCGGCCTGGCTTCGACGCTGGTTGGACTTGACCGATCGTCGCGTCGTAGCTCTTCGGATGGCGGGAATGGTGCGTTGCGACGCGTCAAACATGTGCAAACCCAGATCCGCCGTCAGCGCATGGCAGACGGCGAGACCGCGCACGCTGTTGCCTTGCTGGTCCAGCCGCGGCGAAAAAACGGCAATGCCGAGACGGCCTGGCTGTACCGCCATGATGCCGCCCCCCACGCCGCTTTTGGCCGGCAGCCCGGTGTTGTACATCCAGTCGCCGGAAGCGTCGTACATGCCGCAGGTCGCCATCACGGAGAGCACATTGGCAACGAATTTCTCGGGAATGGCACGCTGGCCGGTGACCGGGTTGATGCCGCCATTGGCCAAGGTGGCTGACATGATGGCCAGATCACGACAGGTCACCCGGATCGAACACTGCTGAAAATAGGCCTCCAGGGTGGCGGTTGGATCGTCTTCAATCACGGAAAAATTGCGCAGCATCCAGCCAATGGCGCGATTGCGGTGGCCGGTGGCACTTTCAGACTGGTAGACCGTGTGGTCGATGTCCAGCGGGCGACCGGCATAACGGGAGAAGGTCTCCAGAATGGCTGCCGTCTTTTGCGCCATGCTGTCGCCCGTGACCAGGCTGCAGGCGGCAATCGCACCCGCGTTGATCAGTGGATTGAGGGGAGTGCCATTTTTCGGGTGCAGGCTGATGGCATTAAAAGCATCGCCGGAGGGTTCCACGCCTATTTTTTCCAGCACCCGGGCCTCCCCGTGTCGCTCAAGCGCCATGCCGTAGGTCAGTGGTTTGGAGACCGATTGGATGGTGAATGGCTGCCGGCAATCACCGACCTCATAGACATAGCCGTCAGGTGTGGCAATGCAGATGCCGAACCATTCAGGATCGGCCAGGCTGAGATCCGGGATGTAATCAGCGAGCGCACCCGATTTCAAGTCCCTGAAACGGGCATGCAGGGCCTCAAGGTAATCCTGAATGGGAGAGTGAGCCACGTTGGTGCATCGGAAGTTGAGTGCCGCAAGTCAAGCAATTTCAGTGCCTGGGTCGTTTTGTGGCCTGGGCTTTCCCTCGCCTCACCATCACCACAGTAGGGCAATGCCGCGCTGCGGTAACATCGCATGCCCAACTTGAGTGCGCCTTCGTGACAGGGTGCAAACGCCCGCGATGGCTGTTACCGAACTATCAGATGAACGCCCCCACACAGCTTAAGTCCTTGATGCCTGCTGGCGCAATCGCGCCACATGGGCCCGAACGCATCCGCGAAATCCCCTACAACTACACCTCGTTTTCCGACCGCGAGATCGTTATTCGTTTGCTGGGTGCACCGGCCTGGGTATGGCTGAACACGTTGGGCGACGAACACCTCACGCGGCGCCCGTCACGCTAGAGGTCTTTGGTGATGGGTGCTAGCTGCGCGGGG
>JACCDQ010420335.1_pt1 | contig 13931 bp, 14 predicted proteins | sample 7446031 | NCBI WGS metagenome assembly JACCDQ01 (sample SAMN15323442, study PRJNA562643) | freshwater metagenome | isolation source: river surface water | place: USA:Blue River Watershed | collected 2017-08-17 | reverse complement strand
GCGGCGGCCAGTCGCTTCCAGTGCTCGACCGGCCATTCCTTGTCAACCCGGCTGGTGCCATGCAGGCCGACGACATAGCGCGCCGGCAACTCGACCCCGGGCGCGGGCAGGCGAGTCGCCAGTCCGGCCAGCCCGTAGTCGGGCCTCAAGTCATCGAGTTCGTAGCCGAGTGCCTGCGCCAGCAAGCGCCGGTTGCGCTCGATCGCGTGCATCTCGCGCGGCACGGCAAAGCGGCGATCGTACAAGCGCGCGACGACCGGCTCGCGCGCGGAATCGGCGTCGTAGCCGCAGCGGACTCCGCGTGCCGTCCGGGTCCACAGGGCGCTCTTGAGCAGCCCCTGGGCATCGACGACCAGGTCATACCGCTCTGCCTTCAGACTGGTCCGGGCTGCAGCAATCTGCCGCCAGGTGGCTGAAGCCGTCCACTGCTTCCTCCAGCGCCGCATCGCGATCGGCAGCACGCGGCGCACGGCCGGATGCCAGGCCGGTATCGCCGCAAAGCTTTCCTCGACCAGCCAGTCCACGACCAGACCGGGATGCGCGCGGGCGGCATCGGTGACGGCCGGCAGCATGTGGATCACGTCGCCGAGCGACGAGGTCTTGACGATCAGTAGCCGCAGCGGAGGCATCAGGCCTGCCTCCCTTGGCGATTCAGGTACATCAGCTTCAGATAGCGGTAGTAGGAGGCTTCGGCATTGGAGACCGCGACGATGAAACCCTCGGCCCCATCGAGAAAGCCCCGGCGCAAGAAATAGGTGCGCACGAAGGCCCATAGGCCGTGACCGATCGCCGTGCCGAGCCCGGCCTGCTTGCCCTTCTCGTGGCGCGCCAGCGCGCCCTCGCGCGAGTAGTGGTTCACCTTGTCGAGCAGCTGGTCGAGGCTGCGGTAGCTCTCGTGCAGCAGCCGGCCATCAAGCGCCTCGACCCGGCCATCGACGACCACGCGCTCGTGCACGCGGTCGTCGGTAAAGCGGCCGGCATCACGCCGGAACAGGCGCAGCACAGGGTCGGGCCACCAGCCGCTGTGGCGCATGTAGCGGCCGCAAAAACTCGACAAACGCGGCAGGGTGTAGGCGACCGCTCGAGGGGCCGCCAGGGTCGCACGGATTTCCTGCGCCAGCTCGGGCGTCAGATGCTCGTCGGCATCGATCGACAGCACCCAGTCGCCGGTGGCATGTGCCAGCGCGCGGTTCTTCTGCGGGCCGAAACCCGGCCAGTCGGTCACGAACACCTTGTCGGTGTATTCGCGGCAGATCGCCAGCGTGTCGTCGGTGCTGCCGGAGTCGAGCACCACGATCTCGTCGGCCCAGGCCACCGAGTCCAGTGCCTGCCGGATGACAGCCGATTCGTTCTTCGTGATCAGGATGACGGAAACGGTGGGCGGGCTCATGGCGGCAACGGGAAGTGCTGGCTTGGATCGGCCAGGCCCTGCAGGCGCTCGAGCACCTGCTGCGGCTCGATCTCGGTCAGGCAGCGGGTATGGCCGAGCGGACAGACGCGCTGGAAGCAAGGCGAGCAGTCCAGCCCGAGGTAGATCGACTGCGCCCGCTCCGACAGCGGCGGCGTGTGGTGCGGCGTGGACGAACCGTAGATCGCCACCAGCGGCTTGTCGAGCGCGGCGGCCACATGCATCAGGCCCGAGTCGTTGCTGACCGCGGCAGTGGCGGCGTCGAGCAGGTCGACCGCATCGGCCAGTTCGGTGCTGCCGCAGAGGTTGAACACGCCAGCGCCACCCAGGGCGGCGATCTCGTCGCCCGCCGGGCGGTCCTTGGCCGAGCCCAGCACCCAGACCTGCTGCCCGAGGGCCACCGAGCGCCGTGCCAGCTCGCCGTAGTGGCGCAGCGGCCACTGCTTGGCCGGGCCGTATTCGGCGCCAGGCATGAAGGCCAGCGCAGGATGATCGGCCAGCAGACCGAACTGTTGGCGCAAGCGCAGGAAGTTCGCCGGGTCGGCCCGCAGGCGCGGCACCGGCGTGGCGGGCGGCTGCGCCGCGCCGGCGGGCAGCCCCAGCGCGACGAAGCGCTGCACGGTCATCGGCAGGCGCTGCTTGTCCAGGGGCCGGATGTCGTTGAGCAATCCATAGCGCATCTCGCCACGAAAGCCGGTGCGGCGCGCAATGCCGGCAAACCACGGCACCAGCGCCGACTTGAGCGAGCCCGGCAGCACGATGGCCTGGTCGTAGCCCGAGCCCGCCAGGCGGCGACCGAGCTGCCAGCGCGCCTTGAGTCCGAGCTGTCCATGGCCCAGCGGCATCGCGATGCCTTGTCGCACCTCGGGCATGCGCGCCAGGATCGGCAGCGACCAGCCCGGAGCGAGCACATCGATCTCGACCTGGGGCTCGGCGGCCTTGAGCGTCATGAACAGGCTTTGCGCCATCACCATGTCGCCGACCCAGGACGGGCCGATCACCAGGAGGCGACGGACCGGCCGACTCACGCGCGCTTGGCCAGCCAGGCCAGGTAGCGCGCCACGCCCTCTTCCACGCTGAGGAAGGGTGCGTCGTAGCCGGCCGCGCGCAGCGCGCTGATGTCGGCTTCGGTGAAGCTCTGGTAGCGGCCCTTGAGCTGGTCCGGGAACGGGATGTAGTCCAGCCGGCCGCGGCCGTGGAACTGGAGCACCGCGTTGGCCACGTCGTTGAAGCTCTGGGCGCGGCCGGTGCCGCAGTTGTAGATGCCCGAGACCTGCGGATTGTCGAGCAGCCAGAGGTTGACCGCCACCACGTCATCGACATGGATGAAGTCGCGTCGCTGCTCGCCCGGTCCGTAGCCGTCGCAGCCCTCGAACAGGCGCACGCTGTCACCGTCGCGGAGCTGGTTGTTGAGGTGAAAGGCGACGCTGGCCATGCCGCCCTTGTGCTGCTCGCGCGGGCCGTAGACGTTGAAGTAGCGCAGGCCGACCACCGGACTGGCGATCTGCGCCTGCAGGCCGCGCAGATAGACGTCGAACTGGAACTTGGAGAAGGCGTAGGCGTTGAGCGGGTGCTCGTGCTCGCGGGCCTCGGCAAACACCGGGCCCTCGCCGTAGACCGAGGCCGACGAGGCGTAATAGAACGGCACCTGACGCTCGAGGCACCAGTGCAGCAAGGCCTTGCTGTACTGGTAGTTGACGTTCATCACGAAGCGCCCGTCCCACTCGGTGGTCGCCGAGCAGGCGCCCTGGTGGAAGATCGCCTCGACCGGACCGAAATCCTCGCCGGCCTGGATGCGGGCCAGGAAATCGTCCTTGTCGAGGTAGTCGCGGATATGGGCGTCGGACAGGTTCAGGCATTTGCGCCCGTCGGTCAGGTCGTCGACCACCAGGATGTCGGTGATGCCGCGGGCGTTGAGCCCCTGCACGAGGTTGCTGCCGATGAAGCCGGCGCCGCCAGTAACGATGATCATCAGATGAGTTCCAGAAATAAGCCGCCTCAGCTCGAGGATTCTTCCTTGAACTGCATGCGGTACAACCTGGCATAGGCGCCACCGCGTGCCAGCAGCTCCTGGTGACGGCCCTGTTCGACAATATGTCCATTATCCATGACCACGATCTTGTCCGCCCCCTCGACGGTCGACAGACGGTGCGCGATCACCAGCGTGCTGCGGCCCTGGATCAGGGTGCCCAGGGCGGCCTGGACCTGGCGCTCGGATTCGGTGTCGAGCGCCGAGGTGGCTTCGTCGAGGATCAGGATCGGCGCGTCCTTCAGGAAGGCGCGCGCGAGCGCGAGGCGCTGGCGCTGGCCGCCCGACAGCCGGGCGCCGTTCTCGCCGATCTCGGTCTGCAGGCCCTGCGGCAGGCGCTCGATGAACTCCATGGCGTGGGCCGCGCGGGCCGCCTGCTCGATGCGTTCGAGCGGGACATCAGGCCGGCCATAGGCGATGTTGGCCGCCACCGTGCCGTCGAACAGCACCACCTGCTGGCTGACAAAGGCGATCTGCTCGCGCCACTGCGACAGCGCCAGCGCATCGATCGGAACCTCGCCGATCAGGATGCGGCCCGACTCGGGGTTGAAGAAGCGCGCCAGCAAGCTGGCCAGCGTCGTCTTGCCGCTGCCCGAACCGCCGACCAGCGCCACGGTCTGGCCCGGCATGATGTCGAGCGTCAGGTCGTCCACGGCCCAGGCGCCCTGCCCGGGATAGCGGAAGCAGACATGCTCGAAGCGGATGGGGCCCGGCGCCAGCGAACCGGGCAGCGACTCGCCGGTGCCGGCCGGCGACTCGGGCTCGGGCGGCAGGTCGAGCAAGGCATAGATGCTCTGCGCGCCGGCCAGGCCGCTCTGGATCGTGGCGTTGACATTGGTCAGGCGCCGGATCGGCTCGAACAGCATCGACATCGCGGTGACGAAGCCGATGAACTCGCCCGGCGAGAGACGGTTGTTGGCCGACAGGCTGATGGCGACATAGATCACGCCCGACACCGCCGTCGCGGCCAGCACCTGCACCAGCGGCACGTTGGCCGCCGACACCCGGATCGCGCGCATGGTCTCGCGGCGCAAGCGGTCCGCGACCAGCCGGAAGCGCTGCGACTCGTAGTCGCTCGCGCCGAAGACCTTGATCTCCTTGATCCCCTGCAGCGACGCATCGACCATGCCGGTCAGACGACCGGTGATGTCCTGGATGTCCTGGTTCGAGCTGCGCAGACGGGTGCTGGCGACGCGGATGATCCAGGCCACCACCGGAGCGACGGCCACGATCAGCAGCGTGAGCTCCCAGGCGGAATAGAGCAGGTAGCCGACCAGGCCGACAATCACCAGCGAGTCGCGGATCACGATGATCCAGGCGGTCGAGAGCGCCTGCCCGACCTGCGGAATGTCGTACAGGATGCGCGACAGCATGCGGCCTGGCGGCTCGGACTGATGCGTCGCCAGCGGCAAGGCCATCTGGTGCTCGAAGACCCGCTGGCGCAGGTCGGCGACGGCCTTGTTGGCGACCCACTGGCTGGAGACGCTGATGATGTACTCGGCCAGCCCCTTGCCCAGGAAGGCCAGCATCAGCAGCAGCGGCAGCCGCCAGGCGGCGGTCTTGTCCTTCTGGATCATGCTGAGGTCGACCAGGCCCTTGAGCAGGGCCGGCAGGACCGGCTCGAGCGCGGCGGCGGCGATCATCGTCAGCACCGACAGCAACATCACCCGCCAGTAGGGCATGGCGGTTCCGAACAGGCGCCGGTAGAGGCTGATCGAGTCCTTCATTCCCGGCGCAGCAGCTTGTCCACGAACCAGTTGCCGAGCCGGCCGCTGTCAAAGCGCTCGGTCAGGGCCTTCTGGTCGTAGCGGGTTTCGATCCAGGTCGTGAAGTCGATCGGCTCCCTGGCATTGTCATCGAGGTAGCACTGCAGGAAGAAATCGAGGATGGCGGTGCGGCCGAGCGTGAAATGGCCGTATTTCTTGCGCAGCTCGCGGATCTGGTCGATCGGTTCGCCGAGCTGGAAATGGCGGTACAGGGTCGCCCCCAGCCCGGCCCGGTCGGCGCCGGACTTGCAATGCATCAGCGCCGGATAGGCCAGGCGCCGGAACAGGTCGCGCGCGCCCAGCACCTCCTCGACCGATGGCATGTCGCGCGAATAGAGCCGGAAATCGACCAGCTCGATGCCGAGCTCGCGGCAAACCTCCCGCTCGAGCGCATAGCCCCCGTAGGGATTGGGCCCGCGCAGGTTGATGATGGTCTTGATCCCGTACCGGCGGTGGTACTGGCGTATCTGCGCCGGGCTGGGCTGGCTGCAGCGAAACAGGCCGCCGGGCAGCGGGTAGAAATTGTTGTAGAGGGAACGGACAAAGCCGTGGTCCTCGAGCTGCATGCTGAGGTAGGCCCGGAGACGGGCCAATGGCTTCGTGAGGTCGTAAGACACGGCAGTTATGTGAAGGACAGGAAAGCCTGGATTATGCCGGCGGACCGGCAGACAGGAGCCCCCCGCTGCGGACGGTCCGGACCAGGGGGCTCGGAAGCGCGGATTCCGGGCGACAATACAGGCCATGGATATCAGGCACAAGGCAGACATGGACAGCCTCTTCTCGCGCAATCTGGCAGAACATCTGTCACTGTTCCAGTCGCTGGGCGAACTGGACGATCAGGTCCTGCAGGCCGGCTCGCTGGCGTCTCGGGCACTGCAAGGCGGCGGCAAGCTGCTGTTTTGCGGCAACGGAGGGTCGGCGGCCGACAGCCAGCATCTGGCGGCCGAGCTCACCGGCCGCTTCATCCTGGACCGCAAACCCTTGGCGGCGCTCGCGCTCTCGACCGACACCTCGGCGCTGACCTGCATCGCCAACGACTACTCCTTCGACGAGGTGTTCGCGCGCCAGGTGCAGGGACTGGGTCGCCCGGGTGACCTGCTGGTGGCGATCTCGACCTCGGGCCATTCGCGCAACGTGATCCGCGCGGTCGAGGAAGCCAAGGCGCTGGGCATGTCGGTGATCGGCCTGCTCGGGCGCGACGGCGGCGCCCTGCGTGCGCTCTGCGATGTACCGATCGTGGTGCCGAGCCCGACCACGGCGCGCATCCAGGAGGCGCATATCCTGATCGGACACACCCTGTGCGGGCTGATCGAGCAGCAGCTCGGCCTGGTCTGACCTCGGCCTGCGCCCCGCAGGCGACGCTTTGAACGGTTTTCTTCCATGACATTGTCCTCCCCTCCCGACCGGACCCTCGTGGCCGGTCGCCGCGTCCTGGTCGTCGGCGACGTGATGCTGGACCGCTACTGGTTCGGCGCCGTCGAGCGCATCTCGCCCGAAGCCCCGGTTCCCGTGCTGCATGTGAACCGCGAGGAGGAACGCCTGGGCGGTGCGGCCAACGTCGCGCTCAACGTCAAGACCCTGGGCGGACAGGCGACCCTGCTGAGCATGCTGGGCCAGGATGAACCCGCGCAGCGGCTGCAGGACTTGCTGCACCAGCAAGGCATCGCCACCGTGCTGGGACAGGACGCGCGCCTGCAGACCATCGTCAAGCTGCGCCTGATCGGGCGTGCCCAGCAGCTGCTGCGCGTCGACTTCGAGCAGGAACCCGACCACGAGGTGCTGGCCCAGATGCTGACCGACTTCGAACGCGAGCTGCCGCGGCATGACGTGGTGCTGTTCTCGGACTACGGCAAGGGCGGACTGGCACATATTCCGCGCATGATCGAGCTCGCGCGTGCGGCCGGCAAGCCGGTGCTGGTCGACCCCAAGGGCAGCGACTACGCGCGCTACAGCGGCGCCAGCATGATCACGCCGAATCGCGCCGAGCTGATGCAGGTGGTGGGCAGCTGGCAGGACGAGGCCGAACTCGAGCGCAAGGCGCAATCGCTGCGCGAGCGCCTGGGCCTGCAGGCGCTGCTGCTGACACGCTCCGAGGAAGGCATGTCGCTGTTCGAGCCCGACCGGGTCTCGCATGTCAAGGCGCAGGTGCGCGAGGTGGCCGATGTCACCGGCGCCGGCGACACCGTGATCGCGACCATGGCCCTGATGCTGGCCTGCGGCCTGCCGCTGCCCGAGGCGATGGGGCACGCCAACCGCGCCGGCGGCCTGGTGGTGGCCAAGTTCGGCACCGCGACCGTCAGCCACGAGGAGCTGTTCGCATGAGCGAACTGATCGACAAGGTCTGCCCGCGCGCCGACCTGCCGGCGCGTCTGGCCGCCTTGCCGCGCCCGCTGGTCTTCACCAACGGCGTGTTCGACGTGCTGCACCGCGGCCATGTCAACTACCTGCACCAGGCCGCCGCGCTCGGCGGCTCGCTGATCGTGGCGGTCAACTCCGACGCCTCGGCACGCATGCTGGGCAAGGGCCCGGACCGGCCGCTGAACCGGGCCGAGGACCGAGCCGCCGTGCTGGCCGGGCTGGCCTCGGTGGCGCTGGTGACCTTCTTCGACGAGCGGACACCAGTCGAACTGATCCAGGAAATCCGGCCCGAGCTCTACGTCAAGGGCGGCGACTACGACATGGAGCAGCTCGAGGAAACCCGGGTCGTGCGCAGCTGGGGCGGCGACGCGCTGGCGATCCCCTTCGTCGACGGCTACTCGACCACTGCGCTGGTCAAGCGCATTCGTGCCGGTGATGGCGCTGGAGCCCGCGCGGCGGCCGCGCGCCAGGCCGTTTTCCTGGACCGCGACGGCGTGATCAACCTGGACCGGGCCTATGTCAGCCGCTGGGAGGATTTCGAATTCGTGCCGGGAGCGGTCGACGCCATGCGCCGGCTGAAAGCAGCCGGCTACGCACTGGTGGTCGTGACCAACCAGTCCGGCATCGCCCGCGGCTATTACTCCGAGGCGCAATACCAGGCCTTGACCGCCGCCATGCAGCAGGCACTGGCCGACGCTGGTGCGGCGGTTGATGCGGTCTACCACTGCCCGCACCACCCCAAGGGGCAGCTGGCCGAACTGGCCATCGACTGCGACTGCCGCAAGCCGGCGCCCGGCATGATCCTGCGCGCCGCGAAGGACTTGAACCTGTCGCTGGCCGACTCGGTCCTGGTCGGCGACAAGCGGTCCGACATCGAGGCGGCGCGCGCCGCCGGCGTCGGCCGGGCCTACATCGTGCAGTCGGACAATGCCGAGTCGGGCCAGGGGCTGGCCGGCGCCGATGCGGCCTGCGCCGACCTGAGTGCCTGCGTCGCCCTGCTGCTGGCGCAATGACTCGTCGCCTCTACAGCCTGCTGCTGCTGGGACTGCTGCCGTTGGCGCTGGCCCGTCTCTGGTGGAAGGGTCGGGGCAACCCCGACTACCGGCGACGCTGGGGCGAGCGGCTCGGCTTCGTGCCGGTGCTGCCCGAGCGCCAGCGCCTCTGGCTGCACGCGGTCTCGGTCGGCGAGACCATCGCCGCCGCGCCGCTGCTGCGCGCCTGGCAGGCCGCCCACCCCGACTGGGCGCTGCTGGTCACGACCACGACCCCGACCGGATCGGCCCAGCTCAGGCGGATGTTCGGCAACAGCGTCGAGCATTGCTACCTGCCGTTCGACCTGCCCTGGCTGGTGGCGATGTTCCTGCGCCGCAGCCGGCCCAGCCTCGCCATCGTGATGGAGACCGAGATCTGGCCGAACCTATACGCCTGCGCGCAGCGGCGTGGTCTGCCGCTGATCATGGCCAATGCCCGGCTGTCGGACCAGTCGTTCAAGGCTTACCGGCGCTTGCGCTGGCTGGTCGCGCCGACCCTGCAGCGGGTCGCGCTGATCGCGGCGCGCGGTCGCGAGGACGCCGAGCGCTTCGTCGCATTGGGTGCAGCGACCAGGCAGGTCGAGGCGCTCGGCAACCTCAAGTTCGACCTCGAGCGCTCGCCGCAGGTCGTGGCAGCGGGCCGGGCCTGGCGCGACTGGCTGGGATCGGGGCGTCCGGTCTGGATTGCCGCCAGCACCCATCCAGGCGAGGAAGAGCAGGTGCTGGCTGCACATCGCCGGTTGCTTGAGCAGCAGCCGCAGGCGCTGCTGGTGCTGGCGCCACGCCACCCGGAACGCGCCGAGTCGGTGCTGGCGACAGTGCAGGCCGCCGGCCTGCAGCCGCTGCGCCGCAGCGAGCTGAGCCCCGCGCTCCAGTTGCCGGCGCCCGGACTGCCGCCCCCCGGCGCCGGCGTCGTGCTGGTCGTCGACACGCTGGGCGAGCTGATGACCTTCTACGCCGCCAGCGATCTGGCCTATGTCGGCGGCAGCCTGGTAGCCAACGGTGGCCATAATCCGCTCGAACCGCTGCTGCTCGACCTGCCGGTGCTCAGCGGGCCGCAGGTGTTCAACTTCCGCGAGGTCTATGCCGAGCTGCAGGCGCTCGACGCCGTCACGCTGGTCGACTCGGCGAGGGCGCTGGGCCGAGCAATCTGTGTCGCCTTCGGGCAGGGAGCTCCCAGTCCTGCCGCGCAGCCAGCCGTCGCCAGCTGGATGCGCCAGAACCAGGGCAGCACCGCGCGGCTGCTTGCGCGCGCCGAGCAGCTGGCAGGCCTGCCAGCCTGATACCGCGAGCCCAGGCCACCGGCAGACAGGCGCTGCCGGCGGATCCGCTCACGGGCTGACGGACTTTCAGTGCGCCGAAGCCCCGACCACCGCGTCGGGCTTGACGCGCCTGAGCAGCGCCAGCATCTCGGTCTCGATCCGGTGCAGCGCTTCCTGCGTCTGACCCTCGAAGCGCAGCACCAGCACCGGCGTGGTGTTCGAGGCCCGGATCAGGCCGAAGCCGTCCGGCCAGTCCACGCGCAGGCCGTCGATGGTGTTGACCTCGGCCGGTGCGTCGAAGTTCGCGATCGCCTGCAGCTCGGTCACCCGCTGATGCTGCTCGCCGTCGCCGCAGGCCACGTTGAGCTCGGGCGTGGAAAAGCTGGTCGGCAGACCCTCGAGCAGCGCGCCGGGGTTGGCGTCATGGCTGACGATCTCGAGCAGGCGCGCGCCGGCGTAGCTGCCGTCGTCGAAGCCATACCAGCGCTCCTTGAAGAAGATATGGCCGCTCATCTCGCCGCCGAGCGGGGAGTCGACCTCCTTCATCATGGCCTTGATCAGCGAGTGGCCAGTCTTGTACATCAGCGGCACGCCACCGGCCTCGCGGATCGCGGGCGCCAGGCGCTGGCTGCACTTGACATCAAAGACGATCTGGCCGCCCGGCGCCCGGCTCAGCACATCCTGTGCGAACAGCATCATCTGGCGGTCGGGGTAGATGTTCTGGCCGCTCGGGGTCACGATGCCGAGGCGGTCGCCGTCGCCGTCAAAGGCCAGCCCCAGGTCGGCGCCGGTCTCGGCCAGCTTGGCGATCAGGTCGCGCAGGTTCTCGGGCTTGGATGGATCGGGGTGGTGGTTCGGGAACTCGCCGTCGACCTCGCTGAACAGCTCGACCACCTCGCAGCCGAGCGCGCGGAACAGCTGCGGTGCCGAGGCACCCGCCACGCCGTTGCCGCAGTCGACCACGATTTTCAGCGGGCGCGCCAATCTGACATCCGAGACGATGCGCGCGATGTAGTCGTCCTGCACCGCCTGCTGGCGCACGCTGCCGCCGGCACGCCGCGGCGCGTCCTCGGCTTCCATCGATTGGCGCAGCGCCTGGATCTCGTCGCCGTAGATCGCGCGGCCGGCCAGCACCATCTTGAAGCCGTTGTGGTGCTTGGGATTGTGGCTGCCGGTGACCTGGATACCGGAATGGCACAGCACATTGGCGGCGTAGTAGGTCATGGGCGTGGTGACCATGCCGATGTCGATCACCTGCATGCCGGCCTCGACCAGGCCCTCGATCAGCGCTGCGGCCAGCAGCGGGCTGCTGAGGCGACCATCGCGACCGACCGCAATCTGGCTCTCGCCCTGAGCCAGCGCACGGGCGCCGAAGGCCAGGCCAAGCGCGCGCGCGAAGCCAGGGTTGAGCGCATCGGGCACGACGCCGCGGATATCGTAGGCCTTGAAGGCCGTGGCAGGAACTTGCATGAACTGGAATGCCTAGGGTTGAAATGCTCTCCATTGTAGGAAATTCAGCCAACGGCTACGTGTCAAAAGCCTGGGCGTATGATGGCGGACTACGCCCCTATCCGATGAACCCAATCGATACCGCCCTTTATTCCACCCGCTGGCACAGCCCGATCGGGGATCTGCTGCTGGTCTGTCATGAGCAGGCCCTGTGCGGCTGCTGGTTCGGCGACCAGCAGGGCATTCCGGCCTGGACGGCGTCGGCGCTGGCAAAACCCGATCATCCGCTGCTGACGCAGGCCTGCGCCCAGCTGCAGGCCTATTTCGACGGCCAGCGACGCGAGTTCGAGCTGCCGCTCGACAGCTCGCACGGCACGGCATTCCAGCAGGCAGTCTGGCGGGCGCTGCCCCTGATCCGCTACGGCCACACGACCCCGTACGGCCAGCTCGCACAGGCGCTGGGACGGCCGCGCGCGGTGCGCGCGCTCGGGGCGGCGGTCGGTCGCAACCCGCTGGCGATCTTCCTGCCCTGCCACCGGGTCATCGGCGCCGATGGCAGCCTGACCGGCTACACCGGCGGCCTGGCGCGCAAGACATTCCTGCTGAAACTCGAGCAAGCCCAAGGACTCATTTTCTCTTGAAACTCCAACGATCCCTGAGCGCTGACTTCCTGCTGCTGGCCGCTGCCTGGGGCAGCTCTTTCCTGTTCATGCACCTGGGCGCACTCGAGTTCGGCGCCTGGAGCACCGCCGGCCTGCGCATCGGCATCGCCGCGCTGGCCATGCTGCCGCTGCTGCTGCTGCGTTGCGACCTGCAACTGGTGCGGCGCAAGGCGGTCCCGCTGCTGCTGGTGGGCATGCTCAACACCGGCATCCCGTTTGCTTTCTACTGCTACGCGCTGCAGCACATCAGCACCGGGCTGACCGCGATCCTCAACGCGAGTTCGCCACTGTTCGGCGCGCTGGTGGCCTGGCTCTGGCTGCGCGAGACGCCCAACCGCTGGCGCCTGCTCGGACTGGCACTGGGCTTTGTCGGCATCACCTTGCTGTCCTGGCACAAGGTCAGCCTGGGCGGGGAACAAACCATCTGGGCCGTGCTGGCCTGCCTGGGCGCCACCCTGTGCTACGGCATCGCCGCCAGCTGCACGCGCAAATACCTGGCCGAGGTACCGCCGCTGGCCATCACCTCGGCCAGCCTGCTCGGCGCGGCGGCGGTGCTCGCCATTCCGGCGGCCTGGTACTGGCCGACCCAGATGCCTGGGCTGACGGCCTGGGGCGCCTTGCTCGCGCTCGGGCTGCTTTGCACGGCCTGGGCCTACATGCTGTTCTACCGCCTGATCGCCGAGGCCGGTCCGGCCAAGGCGCTGACGGTGACCTTCATGGTGCCACTGTTCGCACTGCTCTACGGCGCGCTGCTGCTGGGTGAACAGGTCACGCCAGCGATGGCCGGCTACGGGCTGGTGATCCTGCTCGGCGTCGCATTGTCGACCGAGTTCATCCAGCCCGGCCGCTGGATCAGGCGCCGACTGCGCCCTTGACGCATTTCTTGACGAAGCTGTTCTTGGCCGCACCAGCCAGCTTCTTCTCGCCCGACTGAGCTTCGCAGCTGGCCTGCGCTTCCTTCTCGCATTTCTTGATGAAGCTGTTCTTGGCCGCACCGGCCAGCTTCTTCTCGGCGGCGCTGGCATTGCAGCTCGGCCCCTCGGCGGCAGCCGAGAAGGCGATCAGGGAGGCAAACAGGGCAAGGGCAATCGGCTTGATCATGATCGACGCTTTCATGGCAGGTTTCAGACGGCGGCTTCCGGAGATCCGGACTGTACCGCCTCCTTGAGCTTGGGGCTCGCATGAAAGGTTACCACGCGGCGCGCGTCGATCGCCACCACCTCGCCGGTGCGCGGATTGCGCCCCGGGCGCGGGGCCTTGGTGCGGAGCTGGAAGTTGCCGAAACCCGAGATCTTGACATCCTGGCCCTCGACCAGGGTCTCGGCGATCAGCTCGAAAAAGCCATCGACCATGTCCTTGGACTCGCGCTTGTTGAGGCCGATCTGCTCGAACAGGATTTCCGACAGCTGGGCCTTGGTCAGGGCGTTGCCGCCCGGCTCTTCGCACTGGTGCTGATTGCGTGGCATGGCGGTCACTTTCAACGCAGGCGCGCGCCGACATGCTGCTGCAGCGCGGCCAGCGCCGCCTGCACCACGCCGTCGATCTGCTCGTCGGTCAGGGTTGCATCGGCGCGCTCGAGCGTCAGTCGCACGGCCAGGCTCTTCTCGTCGGCGGCCAGTCCGGGCGCCTCGACGCCCTTCTTGGCGCGGTAGACGTCGAACAGCACGGCCGACTTCAGCAGGCCCTCGACGACCGAGCCACGAATGGCGGCCATCAGCGCGGCATGGGTCACCGACTCGTTGACCACGACCGCCAGGTCGCGCTCGACCGGCTGGTGCCGCGGCACCGGCTGGGCCTGGGCCACGTCGCGCGCCAGCACGGCCGGCAGGTCGAGCTCGAACAGCACCGGCGCCTGCTGCCAGCCTTCGGCCTGGCGCCAGCGCGGATGCAGTTCGCCGACGAAGCCGATCGCCACGCCGTCGAGCAGCACGCGGGCGCAGCGGCCCGGGTGCATGGCCGGATGCTC
>JACCDQ010402075.1_pt1 | contig 13932 bp, 7 predicted proteins | sample 7446031 | NCBI WGS metagenome assembly JACCDQ01 (sample SAMN15323442, study PRJNA562643) | freshwater metagenome | isolation source: river surface water | place: USA:Blue River Watershed | collected 2017-08-17 | reverse complement strand
GTGTATCAAAACATTTATCAGGTAGTCGATTCAGTAATGACAGGTACTGCTTCAGAAAAAAATGAAATCGTTGAAAAAAACCTTAAAATGGTTAATTTATTCGAGCATAAAGACAAATTACCGGGACAGCTTTCAGGAGGAATGAAACAAAGAGTTGCTATCGCTCGCGCTTTTGCCATCAATCCGGGAGTTTTATTAATGGACGAACCTTTTGGAGCTTTAGATGCTTTGACAAAAGGTTCGATGCAATTAGAGGTCTTAAAATTATGGAATTTGGATAATCGTGAAAAAACGATCATAATGATTACACACGATATCGAAGAGGCTTTATTTTTATCAGATAGAATTATTGTTTTAAACAATGGTCCATCTTCAACAATAAAAGAAATCGTTGAAGTGCATTTGCCAAGACCAAGAAACAAAATCGAAATTGTAAAAATGCCTGAATATATTGATTTAAGAGATAAGCTTTTACACTTGTTAACCGATCATTTCTCTATCGAAGATATGGGAATGGTTTATAAAGGATAATATAAATCGAGGGCTGAAAAATTAAGTTTTAAAAGAGGTAGTTTTGGCATTAGATACTTAATTTTTCAGCCTTTGTTACTATAAATCAGTTTTTAGAAATACAAAAAAGTGTTTCTGTTAGATGGAAAATAAAAAAATGGGAATCAATTTTAAAATGAACAAGGCGCAACTTTATGGAGCAGCTGGGGCAGCAATTGTTTTTTGTATTGATCTTTCCCTTCCGTTGGGTGTTGTTATTGGCGTTTTGTACATGTTTAATTTTTTATTAATCAGTAGAGAAACAAAAAGAACCATTATCACTTTTGCCATTGTTGTTTCTTTTTTGATTTTTTTAAAATTGGCCATTTTTTACACGAGTCAAACGAGTTGGATGGTAATTACTAATCGCTGCATATCAATCACTGCAGTAATTGTAAATGCCTGTTTGGTAATACAACGGAGAAATCTTTACGAAAAAAATCAATTAAGAAAGAGAAAGGCTGGGGAGAAAATCCTTTATGAAAAAAATCAGCTTAAAACTTTCATCGAATATACACCTGTAGCCATTGCTATGCTGGACTTGGATATGAAATATATTTCAGTCAGCAAGGTTTGGAAAACCATTTATAAGTTCGAAGAACAAGATGTTATTGGAAAAAGCCATAATGAATTATTTCCTGAAATTACAGATGGCTATTGGAAAGCGCATTATCAGCGATGTCTTGCGGGAGAAATAGTCAGGAATGATGAAGATTCTTTTATCCGTTCGGACGGAAGTGTGGAATGGTTGAAATGGGAAATCAGACCTTGGTATGAAGATAAAAAAAACATTGGTGGTCTGGTTATGTTTACTGAAATTATCACAGAACAAAAATTAGTTAAGGAGGAATTAATCCGAGCAGAACAAGCCGCTATTGCAAAAGCCAATTTTCTTTCGACTATGAGTCATGAAATCCGGACTCCCATGAATGCAGTACTTGGTTTTACAACGATATTGCTTCAAAATGCAAGGGAAGACCAGATTGAGCATTTAAAAATGATTAAATATTCAGGGGATAACCTACTGGTATTAATTAATGATATTTTAGATTTCAGCAAGATTGAAGCCGGCAAAATTGACTTTGAAAAAGTAGATTTTAATATAAAAGAATTAATATATAATATCCAGGGAGCATTACTTGAAAAAGCCCGAAAAAAAGGGATTTTGTTGAAGGTATGTTTAGATGATAAACTTCCTGAAAAGCTTTTAGGGGATCCTGTCCGATTAGGACAAATTTTGACTAACCTTGCCAGCAATGCTGTTAAATTTACCGAGACGGGTAAAGTTATTATCAGTGCTTCGGTTGTTTCTCAAATCAATGAATCAAAGAGTGTGGATATTGTTTTTGAAGTGAAAGATACCGGAATTGGTATTGCCAAAGACAAACAGGAATTAATTTTTGAATCTTTTACTCAGGCTAGTTCAGAAACCAACCGAAAATATGGAGGTACAGGATTAGGACTGGCAATATCAAAACGCTTAATAGAACTCCAGGGAAGTAGTATTCAGCTGAATAGTAAACCAGGAAAAGGAAGTCGCTTTTCTTTCCATTTAAATATGGACATCAGTGCTCCTTATTTAGTCACTCCTTTCTATACTGATGCTAATGAGTCTAAAGAATTAAATATTAAGAAAAATACAACCAGAGGATTACGTATACTGATAGTTGATGACAACAGGATCAATATAATATTAGTCAAACAGTTTTTCAAATTATGGAATATTGAAAGTGATAAGGCCGAAAATGGATTAATAGCTTTAGAAAAAGTCAAAAAAACGGATTACGATTTAGTTTTAATGGATTTACAGATGCCTGTTATGGATGGTTACGATGCCACTCGAGCCATCAGAAAATTAAAGGGGAATAAATACAAGAAACTGCCCGTTATTGCCCTAACAGCTTCGGCGGTAGGTGATGTTAAAGCAGAAGTATTAAAATCAGGAATGAATGATTATATCAGTAAACCATTTAATCCAGAGAGTCTTTTTAATAAGATTGATTTTTATACGAAAAATTCTTATCTGAATAATACCAATAAAGACTTGAAAAAAACAGGATAGAAGAATGTTTTTCAAGATGCTCTTTTGAGGATTTTGAAATAGAATATAAAAATTAGTTTAATTTGTTTTGTTTGTTTTTAAATCCCTATCGTAGTCGTGCGATAGGGATTTTTCAGTACTGTTGAAACATTTAGTGTCCAATTTATAACTTAAAATTAATACCTATATGAGCAATACAATTTTTGATTTCATTGGAGGAAATACAGGAGAGTGGAAGGTAAGACAAATGCAGGTTTTAAAAGGAGCAGCATTAGAAACGGTAAATTATTTAAAAAGAAATCCGGGTTCATTAGAACAATCTAAGGAAGGAATCTGGACTTTAAAAGGAATTGTCAGTAATTTGAGATATACTGAGAAAGCCGAAAAAGAAAAACTAATCGCTATTCAGGAAGATTTAGGTCGACCATTGGCAACTTATGCAGCATTTATTCCTTTGCGAAAATCTGCTGACTGGTGGAATCTCGCTCAGGATGAAAGAAGAAAAATCATGGAAGAGAGTTCTAAACATACCCAAACAGGATTAAAATATTTACCGGCCATAGCCCGAAAATTATTTCACAGTAGGGATATTGGCGAAGCCTTTGATTTTTTAACCTGGTTCGAATATGCTCCGTCCGATGAAGATGCATTCGAAGAATTGCTCTTCGTTTTACGAAAAACAGAAGAATGGAATTATATAGAAAGGGAAGTGGATATCAGGTTAGTTAAGGTATAAAATAGGAATTCTAAAAAAGACAAAGCTCGTTTACAATAATATAAACGAGTTTTTTTATCTAAGCAATATTTTTGATATTGTTAATATATTCAACAGGAGCAAACCCTGTTATTTCTTTGAAACTGGTAAAAAAAGGATTGTAAGATGTAAAACCAATTTTTTTAGAAAGAGAATCCAAAGTGTTGTTTTTGAGATAACCGTTGTCTATTAGTTTAATTGCATCATGAATTCGGATGATTTTTTTATATTCAGAGAAAGAAATTGTAGAGTGGTATTTGAATATATAGGATAGATGACTTTTAGGAATATTAAGCCTAGTCGCAAAGTCACTGATAGTTAGTTTTGGGTTTCTAAAAAAATCATAGCTTAATGATTTTTTTTCAATCTCCTCAAAATAATTTTGGAGATTTTGATTTACTTTTTCTTTTAATGCAAGGTGTTGTACATTTTTTATTTCTTTCTCAGAGTGTAATTGCCAAATATTATTAAATGTTAAACTGGAATTTCTGTCTTCCAGTACTTTTTCATTTAGAATTTTGTATCCATATAGAATTTCAGGAGTAATTATTATTTTAATTAGAATTACAATCCAAATTATTGAGGATATCCATTGGTAAGAAAGTCCTCTTGTTACTCCATGATCTAAAAGTTCGATAAATATAGCAATAGCTAATCTTATGGACGCTAATACCAGAGCAACGAATAAAAACAATGTCCAGTCATATTTTTTCTTGAATTGTTTTTTTTTGATTTTATTTTCTTCTTGCTTATTCCAAATATTATCTTTTAATGTTGTATAGCTTAAGTATAAGTAGCTAATTAGAAAACCCAAAAAAAACAGATAGAATACAAGTTTTAAGGAAAAATTGGGCTTGTAATAATTGCCAATTTCAAAAGTTGAAATAAAATAAAAAAATGGAAAAATAAAATGCAATAAGTCCTTTTTTGCAAAGGTTTTTTTAGATTCCATTTTTTTGAAATATAGATAACATATTGGTATTACAACAAAAGTTAAGTTAGAATATTTTGCATAGTAAATTGTAATTTCCTGATTTGAGATTAGATTGATACTACCGTAAATAAAAAATCGACAAGAAATTATAAAAATCAATAAAATCATATACATGTTCATCATAGGATTTGATTTTTTATTAGCTAAAAGGATAATACTTATAATATATCCGATTAGTCCTGTAATGATGTATAAAAAGTTTAAAATCATTTTTTAATTATGAAATTGATATGATTAAATAAAATCTAGTTTAGAGGTTAAGTTTACTTTTTTAGTTACTAAAAACTAAAAAAAATCAAATTTAAATTAAAACATTCGACAAAATGCACTTTTGTTTTAATTTGTTTAACTTAAATTGTAAGCTTTTCCCTTTTTTTAAGTGTAATTTCGGAATACAGGTTACTAAAAACCAAAAAATACTTACTGTTTGTTTAAAAAATCGACAAAATGTATAAAAAAACCGATTAAACGCAATATTTATGTTTAATATTGTATCAAAATTGATTTTTATGAAGTATTTACTTTTACTTTTTTCATTTCCTTTTTATGGGCAGGTTTTGCATCATCAAATGTTATCTTCTCAAAGTGCAACAAAAGAAATAACAAATAATGTTATTGTAAGTCAAACCATCGGTCAGCAAAGTATTACAGGGAATTCTACAAATGGCGCTGTTGTTATACAAGGTTTTCAACAAAGTTTATGGAGTTCTTATATCGATCAAAACGAAAAAGCAATTATAACAGCTCAAACATTTCCAAATCCATTTAGCGATGTAGTTAATTTTCAGTTTTCAGACACTTTAAGCGGACAATTATCTATTTATATTTTCGATGTAAGTGGAAGGTTGATTCATAAGCAAGAAGAAAAAATGGATGGTTCAATTTTTACAATCAATCTTTCCAAACTACCCAGAGGAGAATATCTGGTACAATTAAATAATAAAATCTTTACTTATTATACTAAAATTATTAAACTATGATAAAAAACTACTTTCTATTTCTTTTTTTAATGGTCACTTTGAGTATTTTTTCACAGGAAATATACTTTACAACTGGTAAAAACTATACAAAGTACCTTTATAAAGATGCTAATCTTCAAACAAATCCTAATATACAGAGTGGAAGTGGGAATTTTTATGAAATAGGTTTTACTAAACCATTGGCTAAAAAGAATATATTCTATTCGCTAGGCCTTTCATTAAATGATTACAATGCATTAGGAGGAAACACAGCAAATTCTTATCGATGGGATACTCAATATTTAGGACTTCATGGAGGTTTGTTGTATAAATTCTTTTCTTATAAAACGTCTACTAAGAATACTATTGATTTTTTAGCTAAAACAGGTTTAAATGTTTCGAAATTAATCTATGGAAAGCAGGAAATGAATGGTGTTTATTATGATTTAATGCATCAAAAAGAATTTTCGGGAATTATCTTAGAATCATCAGTTGGATTGATGTTCAAATATACTATTCCTTCTTTTGGAGGTTTGAGTTTGGGATATGATTATTGTCAAAGTATCAATGTGAGTAATACTTTAAAAGAGAAATTATCATTTGCCACTAACCAAATAGAATTAGGGGTTCATTTCAATATTAAATAATTAGGGATATGAAAAAAATAATTACACTTTTTATACTTTTTGTTGCTACGCAAATTTTTGCACAAACAAACGGAATAACCTATCAGGCAGTAATTTTAAATCCAAAAGGAGAACAATTACCAGGGGTAAATAATTCAAACAGTCCTTTGGTTAATAAGGATATCTGTATGGTATTTAAGTTTGTGGACGAATTTTCAAATGTGGAATATCAGGAAACGATACAAACTAAGACGGATCAATTTGGTATGGTCAATTTACTTATTGGTTCCGGAACACAAACAGGAGGATATGCTTCTTCATTTCAAAATATAGTTTGGAATAGTTCGAAAAAAAGTTTGATTGTTGGAATAAATACATCCGGAAATTGTGCAACGTATACAGAAATTAGTAACCAACAGTTTAGTTATGTTCCTTTAGCTATTTCGGCAATAAATGCGGAAAATGTAACAGGAGTTGTGGCTATAGAAAATGGAGGTACTAATGCAACAACACTTTTGGGAGCTAGAACTAATTTAGGAATCAATAATGTAGATAATACAAAAGATTTAGATAAGCCAATTAGTACAGCAACTCAAACAGCATTAAATTTAAAAGAAAATCTGTCAAACAAAAGCACAAATGTTACCACTGACGGTGCTTCGGATACTAAATATCCAAGTGTAAAATCGGTCAAGACTTATGTTGACGCTGCTGTTGCAACAGCTTCAACGGCTTTGACAAATGAAATTACAAGAGCTACCAATGCTGAAAATACAATTGCCGCTAATTTGGTTACAGAAACAAATAATCGAACAACAGCAGATAATACATTAACAACAAACTTAGCAACAGAAACTTCGGCAAGAATTGCTGCTGATGGAACTTTGACAACTAATTTAACGGCTGAAGTTACAAACAGAACTGCTGCTGACTTACTGAAAGAAGATTTAGCAAACAAAAGTATTAATGTTACTACTGACGGTACTTCGGATACGAAATACCCAAGTGTTAAATCGGTAAAAACGTATGTTGATGCCGCTGCTACAACGGCTACAACAGCTTTGACAAATGAAATCACAAGAGCAACAAATGCTGAAAGCACAATTGCTGCTAATTTGGTTACAGAAACAAACAATCGTATAACTGCTGATGCAATATTAACAACAAACTTAGCAACAGAAAGTACGGCAAGAACTGCTGCTGATGGAACTTTGACAACTAATTTAGCTACTGAAGTAACTAACAGAACAGCTGCAGACTTATTAAAAGAAGATGTAGCAAACAAAAGCACAAATGTTACCACTGATGGAGCTTCGGATACGAAATACCCAAGTGTAAAATCGGTTAAAACTTATGTTGACGCTGCTACTGCATCCTCTACAACGGCTTTGACAAATGAAATAAACCGTGCTACCGCAGCCGAAAATGCGATTGCGGCAAATTTGGTTACAGAAACAAACAATCGTACAGCTGCTGATAATACATTAACAACAAACTTAATTGCAGAAACTACAGCAAGAACTACAGCAGACGTAACTTTGACAACCAATTTAGCTACTGAAGTAACTAACAGAACTGCCGCAGATTTATTGAAAGAAGATTTAATAAACAAAAGTACAAATGTTACCACTGACGGAGCTTCGGATACGAAATACCCAAGTGTAAAATCGGTTAAGACTTATGTTGACGCTGCCGCTACGACGGCTACAACTGCTTTGATAAATGAAATAAATCGTGCTACCGCAGCAGAAAATACCATTGCAGCTAATTTGGTTACAGAAACAAACAATCGTAGTACAGCCGATAATACATTAACAACAAACTTGACAGCAGAAACTACAGCAAGAACTGCGGCAGATGTAACTTTAACAAGCAATTTAGCTACTGAAGTAACTAATAGAACGAATGCAGACTTATTAAAAGAAGATCTAGCAAACAAAAGTACCGATGTTACTACTGACGGAGCTTCGGATGCGAAATACCCAAGTGTTAAATCGGTAAAAACATATGTTGACGCTGCCTCTACAACGGCTACAACGGCTTTAACAAATGAAATAAACCGTGCTACTGCAGCAGAAAATACTATTGCTGCTAATTTGGTTACAGAAACAAATAATCGTACAACTGCTGATGCAACATTAACAACTAATTTAGCTACTGAAGTAACTAACAGAACGAATGCAGACTTATTAAAAGAAGATCTAGCAAACAAGAGTACCGATGTTAGCACTGACGGAGCTTCGGATACGAAATACCCAAGTGTTAAATCGGTAAAAACATATGTTGACGCTGCCTCTACAACGGCTACAACGGCTTTGACAAATGAAATAAATCGTGCTACTGCAGCAGAAAATACTATTGCTGCTAATTTGGTTACAGAAACAAATAATCGTACAACTGCTGATAATACATTAACAACAAACTTAACAGCAGAAACTACAGCAAGAACTGCAGCGGATGTTACTTTACAAACAAATATTGATGCTGTTCAGGCTGATGTAAATGCGAATGAAACTGCTGTTACTACTGCTTTGAATTTAAAAGCACCATTGGCATCACCAGCTTTAACAGGAACTCCAACGGCGCCAACTGCAACTGCAGGTACTGATTCGATTCAAATTGCTACTACAGCATTTGTTACAACCGCAATTAGTAATGCTAGCACACCAGATGCTAGTACAACAGAAAAAGGAAAAATCCAATTGAGTGGTGATTTAACAGGAACAGCTGCTTCACCTGCAGTTGCAAATGATGCAATCACATCTGCTAAAATAGCAGATGGTACTATTGTAAATGCAGATATTGGTTCAACCGCAGCAATTGCTTATAGTAAATTGAGTTTAACGAATTCAATTCAGAATATCGATCTTGTTGCGAATAGTGTTACGACTTCAAAAGTTGCTAATGGAACAGTAACCACATCGAAAATGGCAGATGGTGCAATTACAACAATTAAAATTCTTGATGATGCAGTAACTACATCAAAAATAGCTGATGGTACAATTTCCAATACAGATATTAGCTCAACAGCAGCAATTGCTTATAATAAATTAAGTCTGGCAAATTCTATCATTGCTTCCGATTTGGCAGATAATAGTATTACGACATCAAAAGTTGCAGATGCCGCTATCACTTCAGCCAAAATAGCAGATGGAACTATTACGAATGCAGATATTAATTCAGCTGCTGCTATAGATTTTTCCAAATTAAATGTTTCAAAATCAGATATCGTAGGTTTAGGTATTCCAAGTGAAGACACTGATACAACCTATAGTGCAGGGACAGGGCTTCAATTAAGCGGGACAACTTTTTCTGTTGATTCAAATGTTGTAACGGCCAATTATTCCGGAGCTATAACTACTACAGGATTTGTAAAATCAGGAGGTACATCTTCACAATTCTTAAAAGCAGATGGGTCTGTTGATTCCGCTTCGTATGCTACTTTAGCCTCTCCGGCTTTAACCGGAACACCTACAGCACCTACAGCAACAGCAGGTACTAATACAACTCAAATTGCTACTACGGCATTTGTTACTAATGCGGTATCTTCTGCAACAACAGGCAGTTTTGTAGATTTAACTACTTCACAAACTATTGAAGGGACAAAGACTTTTAGTTCCGATTTGACTATTAACGATACACAATTTGGTAGAGGAGCTGGTAGTGATTCAAGTAGCAGGAATATTGCAATAGGTAATTCTTCTTTATCTTCAAATTCTACAGGATCATGGAATACAGCAATTGGGACTTATGCTTTGCAAAAAAATACAGGTGCTTCAGCAAATACTGCTATTGGAAATGAAGCAATAAGTGAATCTGCTCCCGGCTCAAATAACACAGGTATTGGAAGTCGTGCTTTGATGTATACCTCTGGAGCTGGAAATACCTCTGTAGGTACAAATGCCTTAATTAATAGTACTGCGGGAAATAATAATACGGCGATTGGATTAAATGCATTCTCTACAAATACAACAGGATCAAACAATACAGCCATAGGAGCATCTACAGTTGTTTCATCAACTGGACTGACTAACGCTACTGCAATTGGGTATGGAGCTACGGTAGCTAATGACAATACAATTCAATTGGGAAATACATCTGTGACTGATGTAAAAACAAGTGGCGCTATCACTGCCGCTTCTTATATAAAATCAGGTGGTACATCATTACAATTCTTAAAGGCGGATGGTAGTGTGGATACCAATAATTATATTACAAGTAGTGGTAATGCAACGAATGTGACAGGAGTTGTAGCAGTAGCTAATGGAGGAACAGGTACTACATCAATAACAGGAATATTGAAGGGTAATGGCACAAGTGCAATAACAACTGCAGTGTCTGGAACTGATTATTTAGCTCCCGCTACTATTATTCCTGGATATCGTGTTACTCTTGGTAGTAACGCAGGATTGAATACAACAGGTGGGTACAGTGTTTCAATTGGACGAAATGCGAATCAAAATTGGGATGGTAGTTACAATACTGCTGTCGGTTCATTTACATTAGAAACAATTACAGCAGGTAGTTACAATCAAGCATTTGGAGATTATGCATTACAAAAAAGGATATCGGGTTCATATGCTACTGCTATTGGCGCCTATGCATTACAAAATTTAACCACAGGTACGTTTAATACAGCTTTAGGAACTTTTGCAGGAGATTTAATTACAACTGGAACACAAAATACACTCATCGGTCATGGAACTGATCCAAGTACGGATAATGGTATCAACCAAACAGTAATTGGCTATAATGCAATTGGTGCTGGAAATAATACGGTGCAATTGGGAAATACTAGTGTTACTAATGTTAAAACTAGTGGGACTGTTACTGCTGGTTCAGTGACCTATCCCAATACAGATGGTTCGGCAAATCAAGTGTTAAGTACTAATGGTTCTGGAACTTTATCGTGGACAACACCATCAACAACTGCCACTGCATATAGTGGAGTATTGCCAATTGCTAATGGAGGTACGGGAGTTACCTCTTCAACTGGAACAGGAAATGTAGTTTTATCAGTTTCACCAACTTTTACGGGAACACCAATAGCACCAACTGCAACAGCTGGAACCAACACCACACAACTGGCAACAACCGCTTTTGTGACAACCGCAGTTTCTAATACAGTTAGAGAAGTTACCGATGAATTCTCAGCTGTGGCTGCCCAAACCAGTTTTACTTTAACGCAAACACCTTCTACTAATAGTAAGGTAAAGATGTATGTGAATGGAATTAGAATTAGTAATACTGCTTATTCCGTGAGTGGGACAACACTTACGTACAATGCGACTAATAATGGTGGATATTCGTTATCATTAAATGATAGAATTCAGTTTGATTATTTTTATTAAAAAAAAATATGATGTCACAAAAAATAAAAAATCTCATATTGATTAGTGCACTTCTTTTTTTTGTTAATCAAATAAAAGCAGGTACAGTCATTAGTAGTTCGGTTGTGCTAACTCAAAGTTTGTTAAATTCTTATTCTTGGCCGGTTACAATAAATGGAGGCTCTTCAGGTTCTCCTGTAGTTATTACATTAGGAGAAGATGTGACTTTAAGTAATTCTGTTAATTATTTTATTTTAAACGGGAATTATATAAATTTTAATGGAAATGATCACAAAATTATCATTTCAGGTATTAGTTTCTACAATGGGTTGATTCAGAATGGTTCATCTCAATCTTCTTGGGTTCAGGATCCAGATTATCCGGATGATCCCGATATGATGATTTTACAAACAACAGTTGTTAATGGATTTTCTAATATTTATATTTATAATTTAACTGTTAACGCCGTTAATAGTGATTTGGCTTCCGGAGCCGGTTGGATTGGACAAAGTGCATTTTCTATTAATGCTACCAATGGTGTTTTTGAAAATTGCAGTTCAAATGGCCCCATTCGTCAAGGTTCAGGAGGAATAGTTGGTGAAAAGACAAGCGTAACGGTTAAGAAATCTTCTTTTTTAGGAACACATATTGGAGGATATGCAGGTGGAATATTTGGTGAAAAAAGTTCTGGTACTGCAATTGAGTGTTATTCAACGGCAACTAGTTTGGGTAATAGGGGAGGAGGAATTTTTGGGGGTAATGCTGTAAATGCTACGGCAACAAATTGTTACTCTTATTCAACTATTGTAGACAATTCAGGAGGTGTTTTTGGAGGCTTTTCAAGTAATTGTAACGCTTCTAATTGTTATAGTTTGGGAACTATTGGTTCTAATGCAGGAGGTGTTTATGGAGGAAATTCTTCAGGAGGCACTGCTACCAATTGTTATAGTGCAAACGGGAATTGGAATAGTACTACTGCAAATAGTATTTTAACAGGAACAAATGGAACTGTGTGGAATACTATTACAAGTCCATATAAATTAATTTCATTTGCAACTGTAATTGCTTCAAATACTACTATAGATCAAGTATGGATTAATAATCATGCTAATAATTTACCCATATTATTGAATAGTAATTTGACCATTACCATTGCAGAAGATTTAACTTTTAATGATGCGAATATGTATTTTGCAATCCGTGGTACAGGAGTAACAATTGATGGAAATGGCAAAACAATTACCTTAAGTAGTATCACTAATTATAGGGGGCTAGTAAATAATGGAAATTATTTAGGAGCTAATGTTAGTGCTTATACAGGGTCTGTTGTTAAAAGTGTTGGAGTAATCAGTAATAGTACTACTTTAAGAGAATATTGTGGTTGGATTGGTCAACAAGGCTATGGAAATGGTGCCGGATTTTCTATTACAAACTGTTATTCTACGGGTAATATGACTAATTATGGTTCAGGTGGAATCCTAGGAAGTGCTTTTATGAACGGTACCATTTCAAATTGTTACAGTTTAGGCAATATTTCAGGAAATTACTCTGCTGGTATAGCTGCAACGATGAATTATATTGTAAGTAGAATAAGTAACTGTTATGCTAATGGGACTATTAGTGGATCCAATGCCAATGGAATATGTGAGCCTGATATGGAAATGGGAGGAGACGGATTTACAAACTGCTATGTGTCGAATGGTATGTTTGATACAACAGACGCAAATAACAATTTAATAGGTACAGATGGTACAGTTTGGAATACTACAGTAACTCCATATACACTGGCTGTTTTTGTTGTATTAAAATGGGGAGTTACAGCTAATGGACAAAAGACTCAGGTAAATAGTATTCTGATTGATAAAAACGGTAAAAAGGGATCGGTAAATCCTGTTACTGAAAACGGAAAAATTAATTAAAATCCCATTCCATTGAAATATTATTTGTATTTTTTCATGGGGATATTACAAACAAAAAAGGTTCAACTTCAACGGTTGAACTTTTTTTATGTTTGAGATAATTTTATAAACTATCCTTCTTTGATAATCTCTCTAACCGCCTGCTCATAATTCCGAATACTTTTAGCTTTTTTTATCTTTTTATGCACTTTATGTGGATTCGAAAAAATAACTGAAAAATACTCCCATAGATGGTGCATTTTTAGCAAAATGTGAGTAGCTCCCGATAAAGATTCGCTGTAACCGGCGTATAAGGTGTCGTGAAAATCGCTGAATAATTCCATTTTGTTCGATGGATATTCTGAGCTGTTGTTTTTAATCATGCCTGGTAAAAACGGATCGGCAATTAAACCACGACCAATCATCCAATGGTCGATTGTGGGGAAGCGTTCCTGCATTTTATGGAATTGCGCTACCGAAGTGATATCGCCGTTGTAATACAGCTTTAATTTAGTGTTGTCGACACATTGTTGGAATCCATCCAGATTAACTCCGCCGTTGTATAATTGTTTCCCTATACGGGCATGAATCGCCACATTTTTGATAGGATATTGTTCTAAAAGTGGTAAAACATTCAGAATTTCGTCGGCATTATCGTAGCCTAAACGCATTTTCATTGAAACAAGAATATCTGATTCTGAATGTACCCTTTTAAGTATATCATCAATTTTTTGGGTTTGACAAATTAATCCCGAACCCATTCCTGATTTGGTTACCATCG
>JACCDQ011652919.1_pt1 | contig 13937 bp, 14 predicted proteins | sample 7446031 | NCBI WGS metagenome assembly JACCDQ01 (sample SAMN15323442, study PRJNA562643) | freshwater metagenome | isolation source: river surface water | place: USA:Blue River Watershed | collected 2017-08-17 | reverse complement strand
GGATGGTGGTTGCACAGCCCGCCAGCAACCCCAAAATAAGCCCGCACAGGCCCAGCTGTGGCACCGTCGGTGTTCTACCTCGCGGGGCCGTCTGGTGGGTCACTTGCACAGGGTGTTGTGTGGGCTGCATGGTTTGTCAATCCGCGCTGGTCAGCGCAATCACCTGTTCGCCGCTCAAGCGCGTCGGCGGCTGGGGCAGCGGCTCTTCGTCAAACGCAGTGTCGCCGTCGGCGTTGTCTTCGCCGGTTGTTTTAAGCGTTTCGAACGGGAACAGTTTGCGGTCCATCAGGTGGCTGGGCACCACGTTTTGCAGGGCGGTCAACATGTTGTCCACGCGGCCAGGGTAGCGCTTTTCCCAGTCCTTGAGCATTTCCTTCATGTGCTGGCGTTGCAGGTTTTCCTGGCTTCCGCACAGCGTGCAGGGGATGATGGGAAATTCGCGCACCTGCGCCCAGCGGATCAGGTCCTTTTCGGCCACATAAGCCAGCGGTCGAATCACCATGAATTCACCGTTGTCGCTCACCAGCTTGGCGGGCATGCCTTTGAGCTTGGCGCCAAAAAACATGTTCAGCAACAGGGTCTGCAGAATGTCGTCGCGGTGGTGGCCCAACGCGATCTTGTTGCAACCCAGTTCGCGCGCCACTTTGTACAAAATGCCCCTGCGCAGGCGGCTGCACAGGCTGCACATGGTTTTGCCTTCGGGGATCACCTTCTTGACGACACTGTAGGTGTCCTGGGTTTCGATGTGGAACCGGATGCCCAGTTTGGACAGGTAATTGGGCAGCACATCGGCCGGGAAACCGGGTTGCTTCTGGTCCAGATTGACCGCAATCAGTTCAAAGTCGATCGGGGCCCGCTGCTGCAGTTTCATCAAGATGTCGAGCAGGGCGTAGCTGTCCTTGCCGCCACTCAGGCACACCATCACGCGGTCGCCCGCTTCGATCATGTTGTAGTCAGCGATGGCCTGTCCCATTTCGCGGCACAGGCGTTTTTCCAGTTTGTGGTCTTCGCGTTCGATTTTAAAGGGGTTCACCATTGCCCACACTCCATGCGGATGGCGACTTCGCAGTCGTCAAAAATTTCCAATTTCGCAATTTTCACCCGCACACCCAACACGCCGGGCAGTTGCATCAGGCGGTGTGCGAGTTTTCCGATCAGACTCTCCAACAGGTTCACATGTTCCGCCGTGCATTCGTCGATGATGATCTGACGCACCTTGCGGTAGTCCAGCACGTGGTGGATGTCGTCGTCGTGTGGCAGCAGGGGTTGCGTGCCCTGGTTCAATTCGGCGTCCACCTGGATCGGTTGCGGGCCGGTTTTTTCGTGGTCCAAAATGCCCAGGTTGGCGTTGAAACGCAAGCCGGTAAGGGCCAGGATTTGGGTACCTGTGTGGTGAGGCGACAGGCTGGCAGACGGGTGTTGGGCTGGGGTCATGGTCGGACGTCTTGAAAGGCCGGGTCGGTCAAGGGCTTGAGGCGGAACACTTCCACGCCCACGGCTTCACAGTCGGGGTAAACATCGGGCTTGGCGGTGGACACGCGCACGGCGCGCACGCCTGGGTGGGCCAACAGGCGCTGGGCCAAGTCGTCGCACAGGGTTTCCTGCAGTTCCACATGGCCTTGCTGCAGCCGGGTGGCCACTTCGGCCCGCACAAAGTCGTAGTCCACCACTTCATGGAGGCGGTCCGCGCTGGGGGTGGACTGTTCAAACGGCACGAACAACTCCACGTTGATCCACAAGCGCTGTGTCACGCCCTTTTCAAAATCATGGGCACCAATGTGTGCATGCACCTCGTGGTTTTTGAGGAACAACTTGCGGCAGTTCAGGCGCAACTCATCCATCAGGGACAGCTGAGTGGGCAGGGTCAGGTCTTGCATAGGGGCCCTTGATCAACCATGAACATCACGTCGCGCTCCAGGGGGACCAAGTGCTGGCCACTGTCCACGGGCAAGGTGCACCCGGTGATGCTGCGCGTTTGTGCCAGGAACAGGCAGGTCCGTGCCACGTCGGCCGGGTCGGTGGGGCGGCGCAACAGGTTGATGCGGCTGGCCCGGTCGAAATTGTCGATCGTTTGTGGGCCGCTGGGGTACATCAGGCCCGGCGCCACACCGCAGACCCGCACCTTGGGTGCCAATGCCTGGGCTTGCAGGGCGACGGCTCGCTCCAGGGCCAGCTTGGTCACGGTGTATGAAAAATAGTCCGGGTTCAGGTTGAAGACTTTCTGGTCCAGGATGTGGATGATGCTCGCGTTCCTGGTTGTGTCGCCGTCGGGCAGTGTGGCCAGCATCAGGCGCGACAGGTTCAGCGGCGCGATCAGGTTCACCTCCAACTGCTGGCGGGCCAGGTCGGGGTCAAACGTGGCACCGGTGTCTGGCTCGAACGCCGAGGCGTTGTTGATCAGGCAGTCCAGTGGGCCGCCACGGGCCGTCACCTCACCCATGAGTGCGGCGCGGCCGGCGTCGGTGGTCAGGTCGCCGTACACCGCCTCTGCGCTGTGACCGTCGGCGCGCAACCCTGCACACAGGGCCCGTGCGGCCGCTTCCGACCCCTTGTACTGGCACACCAGGTGCCAGCCCGCCTGCGCAAATGCCGTGCCTATGGCCGCCCCCAAGCGCACCCCACCGCCAGTGACGAGCACACGCGGGCGCTTATGATCGGCCGGATCACCCGGTTTGGACACCTTCATTACTTTGGCACCTTCCAGTTCAACTCCAGATTTGAAAGCCCATATTGTCCGCGAGCTGCAGCAAGCCGGGGGCTGGCTGCCGTTTGACCGTTTCATGGCCTTGGCTTTGTACACGCCGGGCTGGGGTTATTACACCAACGACCTGGTGAAGTTGGGGGCCATGCCCGAAGGTGGCAGCGACTTTGTGACCGCCCCGGAATTGTCGCCCTGGTTTGGGCGTACCCTGGGGCGTCAGGTGATGCAAGCATTGCAGGCCACCGGCACGCAAGACGTGTGGGAGTTTGGTGCCGGCACCGGTGCACTGGCCCAACAGGTGCTGGAGCAATTGGCCGCGCAGGGGCTGACCGACGTGCGTTACCACATCGTGGACCTGTCGGGCACCCTGCGGGCACGTCAACAGGAACGGTTGCACGCCTTTGCCGGGCGGGTGGACTGGCCCACCAACTTGCCAAGCGCTCTGGAGGGCGTGTTGCTGGGCAACGAGGTGCTGGACGCCATGCCGGTGCAATTGCTCCAACGGATTTCAGGTCGATGGCATGAGCGCGGGGTCGCGTTGGTGACGGGGGCTTCGGGCGAAGACGGGGCCTTGGTCTGGCAAGACCGGCCTACCGATTTGAGGCCACCGGTCGACGTGATCGGTGAGCACGACTACCTGACCGAAATTCACCCCCAGGCCGAAGCCTTTGTGCGCACGCTGGCCGACCGCTGGACCCGTGGCGCGGCGTTCTTCATTGACTACGGTTTTCCCGAGGCCGAGTACTACCACCCGCAACGCCACATGGGCACGCTGATGTGCCACAAGGCGCACCGGTCCGACCCCGATCCCCTTGCCGACGTGGGCTTGAAGGACATCACGGCGCATGTCAACTTCACCGGCGTGGCCTTGGCGGCGCAAGAAGCGGGGTTGCAGGTCATGGGGTATGCCAGCCAGGGGCGGTTTTTGTTGAATGCCGGTTTGTTGCAATTGACTGAGAACGCCCCCCTGCCAGAACGCGCCCAGCTGGCAAAGCTGGTGAATGAACACGAAATGGGCGAACTGTTCAAGGTGTTGGCGCTGGCACCCATGGCGAGTGCCGACGGCTGGTTGCCCTTGGGGTTTGTGGCCGGCGACCGCACCCATACCCTGTAACGGGCGCGTTCCAGAGGTCGGCCCATGATTCGTTGGATGATCGTCGTTTTCCTGGCTTTGCTGCTCATCAGCTGGTTTTCGCCGTTGTTGCAGCGGCTGGGCTTGGGGCGCTTGCCGGGAGACATCCGTTTTCGCCTGTTTGGGCGCGACATTTTCTTGCCCTTTACCACCACGGTGTTGCTCAGCCTGGTGGCCAGTCTGCTGGCGCGTTTGATTTGAAGCATGGTTGCGATAGATACCCTTGGGGGTGTCTTGAAGCCGTGGCGTTCGCCCCCAGTTTTGGGTGATTGCATCAGGAGCGCCCATGCCCAACACCCCTTTGCACCTTGTGTGCCCGCACTGCCACACCACCAACCGGGTCGTGCCCGAACAACTGGGCCAGAACCCCGACTGTGGCAAATGCCACCGGCCACTGTTGACCGGGCAACCCCGGGTGTTGGATGAGGCGTCGTTCGACAGGCACATTGCCCGCAACGACCTGCCGGTGCTGGTCGACTTCTGGGCGCCCTGGTGTGGGCCCTGCCGCATGATGGCACCCGCTTTTGAGGCCGCTGCACGCCAGTTGGAACCCCAGGTCCTGCTGGCCAAGGTCAACACCGAAGCCGCACCTGCACTGGCCGCGCGGCACAACATCCGCAGCATTCCGACGTTGGCACTTTTTGTGGGCGGACGCGAAGTGGCCCGCCAGTCCGGTGCCATGGGCCAAACCGATGTGGTGCGGTGGGTACAAACGGCTTTGCGGGCCTGAAAAGTGATAGTATTAAAACCAACTCTGCTGCTGTAGAAGCAGGGTTCTCGGATCAGGTGCTCCCTGGATGGCCCTGGAGCGTGTGGATTTCGAGCAGTGGAGTTGGATGAATTTGATCAAAGATGTCACCTGGGAGGCGGTTGCGCAGGCACTCCATCGCTGGTTGCGGTGGGTGTGGCAGGGGTCGTTCGCGCGACGCCTGGCCATCAGCATCGTTTGGGTGCATGTGGCAATCACCGCCGCCATTGTGTGGGACATGTCACGCACCATGGTCCAGTCCCAGGCCCAATTGATGGGGCAATCCGCGCTGGTGCAGGCCGAACTGCTGGCCCTGAGCGCGCGCGCTGGCGTGCTGGCGCAAGACGCCAACGGCCTGGGTGATTTGGTTCAGATCGTCAAAGAAGACAGCAACCTGTCTTATGCGGTCATCACCGATGGCACCGGTTGGGTGTTGGCCCATTCCTCCCCAGAACTGGTGGGGCAGATGCTGGACGACGAACTCAGTCGGTCGATGCGGGCACAAAACAAGGCGTTTGCCCATCCGGCGGTGAGTGGGGACGGCGGCACGGTGCACGATGCCTGGGCTCCTGTGCGTGATGGTGTGCGCGTGGTCGGATGGGTGCGTTTGGGCAGCAACAGCCGCCTGGAAATGATGGCCGAATGGCAGCAGGTGTTGCGCGAGGGCTGGGTGTACGGCCTGGTGACGGTGCTGGCCGGTGGCCTGTTGGCGCTGGCCGTGGCTCATGGTCTGGGTCGCGATGTGCGGCGTATGCAGCAGTTGTTCAACAAGGTGCGTCAGGGCCAGTTGGACGAGCGGCTGCCTAACACGCGGGAGGACGAGCTGGGCGATTTGATGCGGGGTGTGAATGCCACGATGGACCGCTTGAGCGACGAGGCGGTTCAGCGTCGGCGGGCAGCCGAAAACCTGGCGTTGGAGCGTTCGCGCCTGGCCGCTGTACTGAGCGAAATGAACCAAGGGGTGTTGATCGAGGACACCGAGCGTCGAGTGGCCCTGTGCAACCGGACCTTTTGCGAGTTGCTGCAACTGGGCAGCGACCCCGCCGCTTTGCTGGGTCACGATGCCCGGGAATTGATGGGCAACGCCCTGACCGCATCAACGCAGGGCGTGCTGTCGGTGTGGCGCATGGATGAGTTGGTGGCCCTGACCAGCCCCGTTACCGGCGAAATCATCGAAATGAACGATGGCCGCGTGCTGGCCCGGGATTACCAACCGATCGAGGTGGAGGGTGGGCGGCAGGGCGTGTTCTGGTCGTACCGGGACATCACTGAACAGCAGCAGGTGCAGCAGCGGTTGCAGTGGCAGGCGATGCACGATCCCCTGACCCACCTGCCCAACCGGCTGCTGCTCAACGACCGCATGGGGTCGGCCATGGTGCGCTCCAAACGGCTGCAGCAGTTGCTGGCCATTTGCATGCTCGATCTGGATCTGTTCAAACAGGTCAACGACCAACTGGGCCACGAGGCGGGTGATGAGCTGCTCAAAGAGGTGGCCCACCGCCTCAAGAGCTGCACCCGTGGCGACGACACGGTGGCCCGCCTGGGGGGGGATGAGTTCGTGCTGCTGTTGGGGGGGCTGGCCAGCTACGACGAGATGGACGGTGTGTTGTCCCGTGTGCGAGATGCGATCGCCCAGCCCTACCAGCTGACGGATGCCGACGTGGTGGTGAGCGCCAGCATCGGTGTCACGCTGTACCCGTTGAACGACAACGACGCCGACACCCTGCTGCGCCATGCCGACCAGGCCATGTACCACGCCAAGCAAAACGGTGGCAATGCCTACCACCTGTTTGATATTGACGTCAGCCAGCAGGCACAGCACGCCGTGCGCGCCCGAGCGCGGGTGCGTGAAGCCATTGAAGCCAATGAAATGTGTTTGCACTACCAGCCCAAGGTGAGCATGAGTGAAGGCCGTGTGGTGGGGGCCGAGGCCTTGGTGCGTTGGCGCCAGCCCGATGGCAGTTTGCGCTATCCAGACACTTTCTTGCCTGCCATTGAAGGGGATGTGTCCATCGAACTGTTGGGGGAGTGGCTGATTCGGGCGGTGCTGCAGCAGCAGGCGCAGTGGCGGGCCCAAGGGGTGGATCTGCCGGTGTCGGTCAATATTGCGGCGCGGCATTTTCTGTCGCCCAAGTTTGTGCCGCGTCTGCAGTCCTTGTTGGCCGAAGCACCCGCCGTGCCACCCCAAGCCCTGGAAATCGAACTGGTGGAGTCTGCGGCATTGCACAACCTGGAGCAAGCCGCCCAAACGGTAAGCGATACCCGTGCCCTGGGGGTGTCGGTGGCCATCGACGACTTCGGCGCGGGGTATGCGTCTTTGGGTTATCTGCGCCGCTTGCCGGTGGATGTGGTCAAGATCGACAAGTCGTTTGTGATCGACATGCTGGCCGACCCCGATGATCTGGAGGTGGTGCAGGCGGTGACGGGGTTGGCGCGTACCTTCCGTCGACAGGTGGTGGCCGAAGGGGTGGAAACCGATGCCCACGGGTTGCTGCTGATGCGATTGGGCTGCGATTTGGGGCAGGGCTACGGTATTTCGCGTCCCATGCCCGCCGAGCGTTGGGTCGATTGGGTGCGCAACTACCGGCCCGAGCCGTTGTGGGCCGAATGGGTGGGTATCCATTGGGATACCGACGATTTGCCTTTGCTGGTGGCCGCTGCACGGTTGGATGATTGGGCCCCAACCCCCACCCCAGTGGAAGTTCAGCAAAAGTTGGCGCAACCCCACTGGGCCGCTTTTGTGCACTGGTGCAAACAGGCCGGGGTGGACCGCTACAGCCTGTTGCCAGAATGGACCCCATTGCTGGAAGCGTGCAATGCCTTGTCCAACCCGCCATCATCTGCTCCTGCGGAACTGGCTGCCCATGTGCTTGCTTTGCGGCAGGGCGTCGAAGCCCTCAAGGCTGCGGTCAAGCGCCCGCAGGATGTGCCGGGCCCGATGTACTGATTTGCAGTGCCTGGGCAATTGCGGCGCTGCGTGCCCGGGCAATCGCGTGTGCAATCTGTTCCCCCAGATTTGGGGGCTGGGTTGTCGTGCCAACTGAACCGGCAACCGTGGCCGCAATCGGTGCGGTGGGTACCGCCAGCGCTGCTTGCAAGCCTGTCCAAAGTCGTTCCTGCTGGGGGTACGGGGTGTTGTGGTGGTGCAGGCGGCCGCGTGCATCGCATTCACAGGCTTGCAGCACCTGTGCAAAACGCTCGGGGCGGCGCAGGGCGTCGCAACGGTCCAGCAAACGCAGCAGGGCTGTGGCATTCAAGTCGGTGCTGCGGTGGATGTTGCCGTGCTCACGGGCCACCACTTCGGCCAGTTCTTTGCAATCGCGTGGCACCCGCCAGTGTTCGCAAACCCGTTGCAGCAGTTGCACACTGCGTTGCTCGTGTCCCAGGTGGCGGGGCAGCTGGTGCGTCGGTGTGGAGCCTTTGCCCAAGTCGTGGCACAGGCAGGCAAATCGGACCGGCAACGGGGCATTCAGTTGGGCAGACATGTCCAGCACCAGCCCCAGGTGGACGCCGGTGTCCACCTCTGGATGGTGCTCGGCCCGTTGGGGGACACCCCACAGCGCATCCACTTCGGGCAGCAAAACACGCAATGCGTCGCATGCACGCAGCACTTCGAGCATGCGCGAAGGGCGTTGCTCCATCAGCCCCCGGGACAGCTCTTGCCATACCCGCTCAGGCACCAGATGGTCCACCTCGCCATGGGCCACCATGCCTTGCATGAGGGCCTGGGTTTCGGGGGCGACCGAAAAATCGGGCCAACGGGCCGCAAACCGCGCCATGCGAAGGATGCGCACCGGGTCTTCGTGAAAGGCGTGGGTGACGTGGCGCAAGACCTTGTGCCGCAGGTCGGTTTGCCCGCCATAGGGGTCGATCACCGGGGCGTGCTTTGGGTCAAAGCAGCCGTCCTCATCCAGCGCCTCCAGCGGGATGGCCATGGCGTTGACGGTCAAATCGCGGCGGGCCAGGTCCTGCTCAATCGTCACATCGGGTTGCGTGTGGAAAGCGAAACCGTGGTAGCCACGGGCGGTTTTGCGCTCGGTACGGGCCAAGGCGTATTCTTCGCGCGTTTTGGGGTGCAAAAAAACAGGAAAATCCCGTCCGACAGGCAGAAAGCCTTGCGCCACCATGGACTCGGGCGTGGCCCCCACCACCACCCAATCGCGGTCCGCGTGTGATGTACCGTCAGGTCGGGCGTGTGGGGTGTGGAAATGGCCGAGCAAACCGTCGCGCACGGCCCCCCCCACCAGGTAGATTTGCTGCATGGCCGAACGGAGCGTCAAGGTCGCAGTCGGTAGGGCTCTTCGAAAGCCAGAAAATCTTTTTCTGCCAGCGCGGCGTTGATCCAGGCTTGAACGCCGGACAGGCCGCGAACGGTCTGGATGTAAGCCGCCACAGCAGGTGATATCGGCAGCGCGTAGGTGTGCAAGCGCATGCACACTGGGGCGAAATACGCATCGGCGATGCTGAAACGTCCAAACAGGCACGGGCCGCCATGTTCTTGCAGCAGTGTTTCCCACATCTGGCTCAAACGGGCCACGTCCTGGCGCACGGCAGCGTTGTCGCGCCAGACCAGTGCACCCACCTCGGGCAAGTGGGCTTCGATGTTCATGGGGCAGGCGCTGCGCAGAGCCCCAAATCCACCGTGCATTTCGGCGCATATGCTGCGGGCGGTCGCTCGGGCAGCGCGGTCGGTGGGCCACAGGGCCAGGTGGGGGTATTGCTCCGCCAGGTACTCGGCGATGGACAAGGTGTCCCACACCACCGTGGGCTTGGCGTTGGCACTGTCGACCAGAACAGGCACCTTGCCTGTGGGGCTCACCCCTGCCAGGGTTTGTTTGAACTGGGAACCCGCGTCGAAGCTGTCAAACCGGACCATCGTTTCTTCGAAAGGGATGCCGGCTTGCCGCAACAGCACCCAGGGACGCATGGACCACGACGAATAGTTCTTGTTGCCGATGTAGAGTTTGAGCATGGGTCAGGCGTATTTTTCAAGGATGCGGGTCGAACGCTCCACTTCTTTGACGGTGGCGTCGTCGGTGACAGACACCGCTTCCATCACCGAGCAGGCCATCATGCGGTAAAAGGCCTTGTCCATGGCCTTGCGGGCGGCGGACATCTGCTGGGCCACGTCTTCGCAGGGGCGGCCCGATTCAACCATCTCGATCAGCGCACGCACCTGGCCCTCAATCCGTTTGAGGCGGTTGACCACTTCGCGCTGGTGCTCGCTGCGGTAGTTGGTTTTGGTGGCGGATGTGCTGGTTTTGCGCGGTGTTTTTGCGGCGGCGGTGGTCATGGCACGGCTTTCTTTGAAATGGCGCTACAAGTGTGCCAAAGGACTGGGGTGCTTGCCTCAGCGCTTGGAGGCGAGCAAGCGCACCTTCAGCAAGGGGTCGGCGCGGCCCGCTCCGTCCAGATACAGGGCGGCAACCGGTTCGACCGCCGCAGCGGTGATACCCAGCGCCTCCAGACCTGCGCCTTCGGTGCCACTGGCCACGTTGTCCACTTCCATGGCAGCGATGTTGTCCGTGCTCATCAGCGGTTCACCGGGAATGGCCTGCATGACCATGGCCTGCAAGTAACCCAGGGGAAGTGGCAGGCCCACGACGGTGCGGGGGGTGCCCGCCAGGCGGCCTGCCAGCCTGACCAGTTCGGCCAGCGTGAACACTTTGGGGCCCGCCAGTTCGAAGGTTTTGCCCACGGTTTGTGGGTCTAGCAGGGTGCGCAGCACCGCTTGGGCGACATCACCCACCCAAACCGGTTGGAATTTGGCGTTGGCACAGGCCAGTGGGACCACGGGGAGCACGGCTTGCATGCGGGCAAACAGGTTCAGAAACTTGTCTTCGGCACCGAAAATCACGCTGGGTCGCAGCACGGTCAGGGCCAGCCCGCTGCCCGCCAGCACCGTTTCTCCTGCGGCTTTGGTCTGTTGGTAAAGCGACGATGCGGTGGCCGAAGCCCCCAGTGCGCTGAAGTGCACCAGGCGCTGCACGCCGCTGGTTTGCATGGCTTGCGCCAGGCGTTGGGGCAGTTGCATGTGCACTTGCTGAAACCGCTTGCGGCTGCCGTGCAGCACCGCCACCAGGTTGACCACGGCATCGTGGCCCGGCAGCAATTGCTCCAGCACGCCTGCCTGGTTGATGTCGGCCACCAGCACGTCCACCAGTGGCAGCATTTGTATGTGCTGGGCGTTGATGGCGCGCCGTGTGGGCACGGTCACACGGATGCCTTGGCGGGTGAGTTGTTCGCAAACGTGGCGGCCGACAAAGCCGGTGCCGCCCAGGACGAGGACTTTTTTCATGGTGACGTGGTTGACGAAGTAGCGTGAATGTCAGGAGTGTAGCGGGCGTGGCTCAGGGCAGATCGCGGTTGGGAGCCTGGGCGGTGGCGGTGCGCGGGCCGATCGGTGCCAGGTGGTCGCTCAGCCGCTGTGGTTTGCCGGTGATGAGTGCGGCGTAGTTGGTCGTGTTGGACAGCACACGTTTGACGTAATCCCGCGTTTCGGCGAAGGGGATGTTCTCGATCCAGACGGCGGCTTCCAGCAGAGGGCCGTTGCGCCAGCTGCGCGGGCGGTTGGGCCCGGCGTTGTAGGCGGCGGTGGCCATGGCCTTGGAGCCTTCAAAATCGTCCAGCGCCAGTTTGAGGTAGGCGGTGCCAATCGCAATGTTGACATCCCGTTCGGTGATGCGGTGGGGCTTGAAGTCGACCATGCCGATGCGTTTGGCGGTCCAGCTGGCGGTGGCAGGCATCACTTGCATCAGGCCCGAAGCGCCCACGCCGGAACGGGCATCCATGATGAAGCGGCTTTCCTGTCGGATCAGCCCGTACACATAGGCCGGGTCCAGGTTGATCTCGCGGGCGCGCTGGATCACGGCCTCTTTGTGGGGCATGGGAAAGCGCTGCAGCATGTCGGTTTCGGACTTGGTGCGGTCGCTGGTGTTGATGCAACGGTCCCACACCGCTTGCGAGCAGGCCAGATCGGCTGCTGCCAGCAGTTCCCGGTCGTTCATGCCACCGGGGGTGTGCAGGTTGGTGGTGTAGTTCCATTCGCGGTTGCCCTCGGCCCGCAGTCCCAGTGCAATTGCGATCAGGGCGCGGCGCAAGCCGGGGTTCTGTTGGGCCTGCCTTTTCTCTTCCGGTGTCAGGGCGGCAGGCGCTGTGGGCAGGTTCACGGGTGAGCCCAGTGCCTCCAGCGCCAGTTGCTCGTAAAAACCGGTGGTGCCTGCAACCTGACCCAGCAGTGCCTGGGTCGCCATGGCGGTGTCGGCTCCGCCGGGGCGGGTGTTCTGCCAGGCGCGTGCCAGCCAGTAGGTCCATACCGCTTCTTTTTGTTGCTGCGGGCTCATGGCGGGTATGCTGGCTGCCACGGTGGCCCAGTCACCCGCACGCAGGGCTGCGCGGGTTTTCCAGGCCAGCAGGTCGTCGTTCAGGTGCTGGGGCAAAGCCCTGGCAAAGTAGGCGTGGGCCTGGTCGTCGAGTTTTTGCGCCGCGCGTTTGCCGATCACGGCCCACACCCAACTACGCTCTTCGTCGGTCAACTGGGTGCGCCAGCGCAGTTTGCTGGCTTGTTCGGCTGCATCTTCGTAATTCAGGGTGGCCAAACGCACCAAGGCCAGGGTCACAAATTCTTTGGTGCGCGTGCGCAGGGCAGTGAGTTTGTCGTCCAGATAGCGCGCGGGCGACTGGTAGATCAGCTCGACGGCCGGCCCCCATTCTGGGTTGAGCAGGTTCACTGCCTGTGCGGCGGCCTGTGCCCGGTTCGCCTCCATGGCCCAACGGGCACGCAACCAGGCGGTGTGGGGTTCGATCTGATGGCTGGCCAGCAGTTGTTTGGCGGCCAGTGCGCAACCGTCGTCGGCTTCCTTTTGGGTCAACCAAAGGGCCACCACCTGGTCTGCAACGGCCTGGCCTTGCTGGTGTTGCAGCAACCAGCCGTAGCACTTTACTTCGCGGTCGTCTTGCATGCGGTAGAGCGGCAGTTCTGCGGCCAGGTTGGCCCAATCGCGCTGCTTGCCCAGTTGCAGCAACCAGTCGTTGCGCAGACGGTCTTCGTAATAGGTGCCGCTGTGGCGGTTGAGAAAGGCGCGTATCTCGCTGGGCGAGGCCTGGTCCAGCCGGTTGCGGAGTTCCCAGTACGCGCCCAGGGGTTCCAGGGCGTGGCCTTGGGTGCGCGGCAGCAGTTGGGCGAGTTGCTTGCTGTCGCCCTTGCGGAAAGCTTCGCGCATGTCCAGCACGGCTTGTTCGGCGGGCGTTTGGGCCAGTGCGGCCACAGGCAAGCAGGCCGCAGCGGTTGATGCGGCCAAAAAGGCAAAAATCGTCAACAATCGGGACTGAAATTTCACGGTCAATGTCATAACCGAATTATGGACAACAAACCCCTGGCTGGACAGTTTTCAGACGGTCCCACACCGTCGGCGCAGAAGGCTTTGTGGCGCAAGGCATTGGTGGCCGAACGCCAGAACCTGCCAGACCGGCTGGCCAAGGCCGAGGCGCTGCAGCGGGTGATGCGGGTGTGGTTGGTGGAACGCCCGGATGACGTGGTGATTGGGGCTTATTGGCCGATCAAAGGGGAATTTGACCCATTGCCGGCCTTGTTTCGCTGGCAGGAGGCTGGCATGGAGGCCGACGCCGCTGGCGCCATTCGCCGTCGCCAGATCGGCCTGCCGGTGGTCAACAAGGTGGACAAAACCCTGACTTTTTACACCTGGTACCCCGGGTGCCCCATGGAGGAAGATGCCTATGGCATTCCCAAGCCGAAGGACACCGAGATCATCCACCCCACCTTGTTGTTTGTGCCGTGTGTGGGTTACGGCTTGGGGGGCTACCGTTTGGGCTACGGCGGCGGTTTCTACGACCGTACCCTGGCCCAATTGCGTCCCAAGCCTTTCACAGTGGGCTTGGGGTACACCCAAGGCTTTTTGCCCGATTTGGAGCCCGAGGCCCACGACATGCCGCTGGATGCCATTTTGAATGACAACGGGGTGGTGTGGCCACTGTCCTGAGGGTCGATTGCCACTTTAATCGAGTCTCTGGATACGGCATTTAAGATGCCCTCCTGGTCCTGGTTTGGGCGGTTCCGGCGAAGCGTACTGGCACGCAGTGTCGCAGTGAGTAAACGCAGTGGAAAGGAGGGCGCCTTGTCAACGCAAAACCGAGAGGCTTCAATGATCACGCCGGAAGCAATAGGAGCCGCCTATTCACGAATTCGGGCGCACATCCGAAGGACGCCGATCTTGGAGGTTGAGGCAGACGCCCTTGTGAAAGGGGTGCCTGTCTGGATAAAGCTTGAGCAAATGCAGATTACAGGTTCATTCAAGGTGCGTGGAGCCTTTAATGCAATACTCTGTGCCCATCCGTCC
>JACCDQ011338490.1_pt1 | contig 13938 bp, 11 predicted proteins | sample 7446031 | NCBI WGS metagenome assembly JACCDQ01 (sample SAMN15323442, study PRJNA562643) | freshwater metagenome | isolation source: river surface water | place: USA:Blue River Watershed | collected 2017-08-17 | reverse complement strand
CAAAGCAGAACCAAATGAAAGACGAACTGAAATTAAGGTAACCTACGATAATGAGGCAGTATATTTTGCCGCAACTATGTATGATGATGAACCAAACAAAATCCTAAAAGAATTAAGCCAAAGAGACAATTCTGGAACAGCAGACCGTATCGGCATTTTCGTAAATGGATACAATGACGGCCAACAAGAGTTTAGTTTCATTTTAAGTGCTGCTGGAGTGCAGGAAGATTTTCTTTATACAGAAAGCAATGGCGAAGATTCTTCTTGGAATGCTATCTGGGAAGGGAAAACTCAAATTACTGATTTTGGCTGGACTGCAGAAATTAGAATTCCGTATGCGGCTCTTCGCTTTTCATCAGAAAAAAAACAAACTTGGGGAATCAATTTTATTCGTGATTTCAAAAGAGAACGCAAATTTTATTCTTGGAATTTAATTGATAACAAAATCAATTCCAGAGGCAATCAAGAAGGGGTACTAAACGGCATTGAAAATATCCAAACTCCTACTCGATTATTCCTGATTCCGTATTCTTCTTTTTATTTGAACTCGAATGCTAATCAAAAAACAAAAGGTGATTTAAAAGGTGGTGTAGACATCAAATACGGCATCAACGATGCATTCACTTTAGATGCTATATTAGTACCTGATTTTGGACAAACTACCTTTGATAATGTCATTCTGAATTTGGGCCCATTTGAACAACAATTTAATGAAAATAGACCTTTTTTTACTGAAGGAACAGAGTTGTTCAGCAAAGGAAATTTATTTTATTCGCGTCGAATTGGCGGAAGCCCAAGCATCAGTCCAGAATTAGTTACGAATGAATCAATAAAAGAACTTCCTGGAAAAGTAAACTTATTGAATGCCTTAAAAATTTCAGGACGCACTAAAAATGGATTAGGTATTGGCGTATTAAATGCTGTAACCGAGAAAACGGAAGCCATTATTACCAATGATATTACAGGAGCTACACGCAAGGCTTTGATAGAACCTTTGGCTAATTACAATGTTTTGGTTTTAGACCAACGCTTTAGAAAAAACTCATCGGTTTCATTTATTAATACCAATGTAACCCGTAATGGCGACGGACGAGACGGAAATGTATCGGCACTTTTATTTGATTTAAACACGAAGAAAAACACCTATAATTTGTCTGGAGATTATAAATACAGCTATGTTAACGGATTAGGTGTAGAAAATAAAAAAGGATACAGTTCCAGTATCAATATTGGAGAAACGAGCGGCAAGTTCCAATATGGAGCTGGTGCTGAATACGTTTCCAAAGGGTTTGACAAAGACGATATGGGCATTCAATTTCAAAGTAATTATCACAGTTTCTATTCCAATGGAAGTTACCGTATTTTGAACCCGACCACGACATTCAATATGTTCAATATTTTTATGAATCTTTATTCAGAATTTGATAACCGAACTGGTCGAATCCAACAGGGAATGGTTAATTTTAACCTAAATTCAATGAATAAAAAGAACAACTATTTTGGAGGCGGATTCAATGCAAGACCCATAAAAACGTATGATTTTTATGAACCTCGTACCGCTGACCAATCCCGATTTTTAGAGATTCCGGAAGTTATCAATGCGTTCTTCTATTATTCATCCAATTACAACAACAAATTTGCTTTAGATTTTAATCCTTCTTTTGGGGTTGCTAATGAAAAAGGCCGAATTGGTTACGGATTTTCAATTTCGCCAAGATACCGTTTTTCAGATCATTTATCACTAACCTACAATCTGGAATACAGTCATCAAGACAACAACTTAGGTTATGTTGGGAACAACTCGTCTTCAAACGAAATTTTTATGGGACGAAGAGACAGAACTACGTATATCAATGCCATACAAGGAAAATTTACCATAAATAGTGAAATGAATTTCAATCTTTCATTGAGGCATTATTTAAGTTATGCCAAATACAGTCAATATTATAGCCTTCAAAACAACGGAACTCTTCTTTCGACCACTCATTTTACTCAAAATAGTGATTCAATATTTAACGCTTGGAATTTAGATGTATCTTATTCATGGTGGTTTGCCCCTGGAAGTCAACTCTCTGTTTTATATAGAAACAATGCAACATTATTTGAAAATGAATTTGTTAATGACTTAGGGACTAATTTAAAAAAGGTAATGGATAAACAAAACTTAAATCATATATTTTCGATTAGTATGCGCTATTTTATTGATTACAATTCATTCAAAAAAATAAAGCATCAAGACTAAAGCGTCCATTTATAAAACAAAAATGATTGTATTTGTGACTATTCACTTCCTACTTGATAATTATGAATAGTATGTGTTTAGAGATTTTTAAAAATGCCTTATCTTTGCACAAAAGAAATTCCGATGAACAAGAAAGTTATCCTTATGATTTTGGACGGTTGGGGAAAATCACCTGATCCTAAAGTATCTGCTATAGACAATGCTAATGTCCCATTTATAAATAGTCTTTACAAAAATTACCCAAATGCTCAATTGCGAACTGACGGTTTAAATGTTGGTTTGCCTGAAGGCCAAATGGGGAATTCTGAAGTAGGACATATGAACTTAGGTGCTGGACGAATTGTATATCAAGATTTGGCTAAAATTAATTTGGCTGTAGCCAACAAAACACTTGCCAAAGAACAAGTATTAATTGATGCTTTTAATTATGCCAAAACCAATAATAAGAAAGTACATTTCTTAGGTCTAGTTTCAGATGGAGGAGTGCACTCTCACACCTCGCATTTAAGAGGGCTGATCGATGCTTCACAAGAATACGGATTAGATAAAGTATTCATCCACGCTTTTACTGACGGACGTGATGTAGACCCAAAATCAGGAAAAAAATACATTCAAGATTTACAAGATTATATTGCTCCAACGCCTGTAAAAATTGCTTCGGTAATTGGTCGTTATTACGCAATGGATCGTGACAAACGTTGGGAAAGAGTAAAACTAGCTTACGATTTAGTAGTTCATGGAACGGGAACTCCAACAAAAGATGTGGTTACCTCAATCGCAACTAGTTATGGAAATGATGTTACGGATGAATTTATTCAGCCGTTAGTTGCTGTGAATACCAATGAAAAACCATTAGCTGTAATTGAAGAAGACGATGTGGTTATTTTCTTCAACTTTAGAACTGATAGAGGACGTGAATTGACAGAAGCACTTTCGCAACAAGATTTCCACGAGCAAAACATGCACAAATTGAATTTGTATTATGTTACATTAACTAACTACGACGAAACCTACCAAAATGTAAAAGTGGTGTATAATAAAGACAACATCACAGAAACATTAGGCGAAGTATTGGAAAAGGCAGGTAAAAAACAAATTCGTATTGCCGAAACCGAAAAATACCCTCACGTAACGTTTTTCTTTTCTGGAGGTAGAGAAACTCCTTTTGAAGGCGAAACTCGAATTTTGAGAAACTCACCAAAAGTGGCTACTTACGATTTAAAACCCGAAATGAGCGCTTATGAATTAAAAGACGCTTTAGTTCCTGAATTACATAAAGGAGATGTAGATTTTGTTTGTTTGAACTTTGCTAATGGAGATATGGTGGGACATACCGGAATTATGGAAGCCGCTATCAAAGCTTGTGAAGCGGTTGATATTTGTGTAAAAGAAGTAGTAGAAGCGGCACTAGCCAATGATTATACCACTATTGTAATTGCTGACCACGGAAACTGCGAAACCATGATTAACCCTGACGGTTCCCCAAATACAGCACACACAACGAACCCTGTGCCAATTATCTTAGTAGATAAACAGTTGAAAAAAATCAACGATGGTGTTTTAGGAGATATAGCACCAACTATTTTAGAACTAATGGGAATAGCACAACCAGAAGCTATGACAAGTCATTCATTACTATAGAATACAATTAACTCTTGCAATATAAAGCTGTTCAAATTGGAGCAGCTTTTTTTATAAATAAAAGTTAAAATTTCATAATTAATAGTATTACTATTATATTTGCATAAAAATATATTAATTTTTTTATGGAAAATATTTTATCAAACATAATTATCTCTGTTAACGATAAACTATATGTTAAAAATCCAGAAACATCCGATTTGGGCAAAAAAATTATTGAACAAAGTATTTTGTTAATCAATGAAATTGGATTTGAAAATTTCACATTTAAGAAATTAGGAGAAAAGATTAATTCTAACGAAAGTTCTATCTACAGGTATTTTGAAAGTAAACATAAATTAATGCTATATCTTTCGTCTTGGTATTGGAGTTGGATAGAGTACAAACTGGTATTTGCAACAAACAATGTTGTTGACCCTATGCAACGATTGAAAAAAGCCATTACAATAGTGACTGAAAAGGTAGAAGATGACACTACTACACTACACATCAATGAATCCATTCTTAATACAATAATCATTCAAGAATTCACTAAAACACTACTTACAAAAGAAGTGGATGAAGAAAACAAAGAAGGCTTTTTTATTGTTTATAAAAGAATCATAAATAGAATAATTGAAATCATAACAAAAGTAAATCCTGAATACTCTTTTGCAAAAAGCCTTGCTTCTTCGATTGTAGAAGGAGCCTTACATCAACATTTCTTGAAAGACCATTTGACAACAATTACTAATTGTAACGAAACTAATTCTGTAACCGATTTCTACATTGATTTGGTAGAAAAAACTTTAAGATAAATATATTATGAGCTTAACTCCCTTACAACGATTTTACAACTTACTCAAACTCGACCGAAGAGATATTTCTCAAATATTTTTCTATGCAATTTTTTCGGGTTTAGTGAGCCTCTCCCTTCCTTTGGGTATTCAAGCAATTATCAACTTAATTCAAGCCGGAAGAGTTAGCATTTCATGGATAGTATTGGTTATTATAGTGGTAATTGGCGTAGCCCTTGTTGGAATTTTATCTTTAATGCAATTGCGTATTACTGAAAATTTACAACAAAAAATATTTGTTCGCTCTTCATTTGAATTTGGATACCGCTTACCAAAAATAAAATTCGAAGAATTGTACAATCAATATCCTCCTGAACTAGCAAACCGTTTCTTTGATACATTAACCATCCAAAAAGGAACATCTAAATTATTAATTGATTTTTCTACTGCTTTGCTACAGATTGTTTTTGGTATTCTTTTACTCTCCTTATACCACCCATTTTTTATATTCTTTGGGATACTATTATCCATCTTACTTTTTTCAATTTTTCGATTTTCATATTATCCAGGATTATCATCGAGTTTAAAAGAATCAAAATACAAGTACAAGGTAGTAAGTTGGCTACAAGAAATAGCAAGAAATAATTTTAGTTTTAGAAAACAAGAAAATTTTGAATATGCTCTTGAAAAAAACAACTCGTTAGTTACAGAATACATTAATTATCGTGAAAAACATTTTAAAGTAATTAAAAGACAATACACACAATTAATTGTTTTTAAAGTAATTATTACTGCGAGCCTACTCTTAATAGGTGGCTATTTAGTATTAAATCAAAAGATGAATATTGGGCAATTTGTAGCTGCCGAAATTATCATTTTACTAGTAATTAGTTCTGTCGAAAAAATCATTATGGGACTCGAGAGCCTTTATGATGTGCTGACTTCTGTAGAAAAAATAGGTCAAATTGCCGATCTAAAAATGGAAGATGTAAGCAAAATAAACTCTGATTATTGCTTTACAAATATCTCAATAACAACCGAAAATCTTCGATTTAAATACCCTGACTCAACAGATGATATTTTAAGTCAAATTAATCTTCAAATTGATCCTTCAGAAAAAATATACCTTGATGGAGTTAACGGTTCGGGAAAAACAACACTTATTCGAATTCTTTCTGGATTTATACAACCTACTTCTGGATCATTTTTTATAAACGATGATACCTATAGAAAAATAGACTTATCACAATACCGATCTCAAATCAGTACTATTACCCAAGGAGAAACTCCTTTTGAAGGCACTGTTTTAGAGAATATTACCCTAAATAACCCTGCCATTTCAAATGAAGACATAAAATGGGCTATAGAAAGCGTACAACTTGGAGAGTACATTAAAACGTTACCTAGTGGATTAGAAACTAAAATTTTTCCAGATGGGAGGCAACTTTCATCTTCTAATGCTCAAAAGATATTATTGGCAAGAAGTATTGTTAGCAAACCTAAAATACTTTTTTACGAAGATCCTTTGGATAAAATGGATGAAGAAGCTGCCAAAGACATCATTGATTTCATAACTAATTCATCCAACAAGTGGACTGTAATTGTGTCTTCAAAGAACAATTATTGGAAAAAGAAATGTGCCCGAAAAATCACTATGGAAAACGGACAAATAATTGCCGATCTAAAAAAATAATGTTATGCTAAATATTTCGAAGAAAAATCCAATTGCTGAAAACATAGAAAAATACAGCACAGTCCAAAATTTGGCTAATAGACCTCATTATCAAATCTTAAACAAGATTATCGTATATGTGGCAATAGTAGGAATCATTATTTTGTTTTTGCCTTGGACACAGAATATTTCGGGATCTGGAGCCGTTACAACACTGAAACCAGATCAACGCCCTCAAACAATCCATTCAGCCATTGCCGGCAGAATCGAAAAATGGTATGTAAAAGAAGGCGATTTTGTAAAGAAAGGAGATACCATCCTGTTTATCTCTGAGATAAAAGAAGATTATTTTGATCCTAATTTAGTTCAAAATACAAAAAATCAAGTGGATGCAAAATCCTTATCTTTAGCTTCGTATGGAGATAAAGTAACGACACTTTCTGGCCAAATTAATGCAATTAACAATGAGAAAGGTCTAAAATTAGAACAAGCACAAAACAAAATTCGCCAATCAATACTCAAAGTAAAAAGTGATAGTATGGATTTAGAAGCGGTTAAAACACAAATCAAAATCGCTACTACACAATTCAATCGTTCGATAACATTAAATAAAGAAGGTCTAAAACCGCTAACAGATGTTGAAGAAAAAAGGCTAAAACTACAAGAAGTTGAAGCCAAAATAATTACGCAAGAAAACAAACTATTAGCGAGTAAAAACGATTTGATAAACTCTAAAATAGAAGTCAACCGAATCAATGCTGAATATTCAGAAAAAGCAGCAAAAGCAAGAAGCGATCAATACACCGCAATTAGCAATCAATATGATACTCAGGCTCAAGTTAATAAATTACAAAATCAATATGTAAACTACCAAATTCGTAATGGTATGTATTATATCAAAGCGCCTCAAGACGGCTATGTGAATAGAGCTATGCAGTCGGGTATTGGAGAAATTATAAAAGAAGGTACTGAAATTGTAAGTATTATGCCTTCTCAATATGATATTGCTGTAGAGACATTTGTATCTCCTTCAGACCTCCCTTTAATTCATAAAGGTGAAAAAGTTCGAATTTGGTTCGATGGATGGCCAACGATAGTTTTTTCTGGATGGCCAAATATGAGTTATGGTACCTTTGGCGGACAAATTGTAGCTATCGAAAAATATATAAGTCCCAACGGGAAATTTAGAGTATTAGTAGCACCTGACCCAAAAGAAGCTAAATGGCCAAAAGAAATCAGTATTGGTTCGGGAGCACAAACCTTGGCATTATTAGAAAATGTACCTATTTGGTTTGAATTATGGCGAACTTTAAATGGTTTTCCTCCTAATTATTACTCCCCTAAAGAAAGTAAAACCAAAGAAAAAAAATGATGAAAAAATTAATCGTAACTTTTCTATTTTATAGTTGTTTTTTATGGGGACAAGACAAAAATTCTACAGAACTCACCTATAATGAGTTCTTAGGATATGTAAAAAAATACCACCCTTTAGTAAAAAATGCCAATCTAGAAGTTAACATGGCACAAGCAAACTTAATGATTGCTAGAGGAGGTTTTGATCCAAAAATAGAAATCGATTATGACAAAAAACAATTCAAAAACAAGGAATATTATTCTATTTTCAATAGCAGTTTTAAAATCCCTACCTGGTACGGAATTGAATTGAAAGCAAGTTTTGATAATAGTGAAGGTATTTATATCAATCCCGAAAACACAATCCCTAATCAAGGATTAACCTCTTTAGGAATAACAATTCCTGTTGGACAAGGATTATTTATAAACCAGCGAATGGCCGATGTAAGAAAAGCTAAAATTCAAATTCAATTAAGCCAAGCTGAACGAAAATTAGAGGCAATCGAGGTTTTATACAAAGCTTCGTTAGCTTATTTCAATTGGAAACGAAATCATAGCGAAGTAGCACTTTATTCAAATTATCTAAAAAATGCCCAACTTCGTTACAACGGAATTTTATCTTTAATTAAAAATGGAGACAAACCGGCTATAGACAGTATAGAAGCCGGAATTACAGTTAAAACCAGACAATGGAATTTAGAAGAAGCCAAACTAAAACTTACCAAATCTAAACTAGAATTGGCTAACTTTTTATGGATTGACAACAACATTCCTTTAGAATTACAAGACACAATTATTCCCGAAGAAAAATTATCCCAAACCATACTAGAAACTTTAAAAACAAATGAATTATTGATCCAAGATTTACCTATAGAGAATCATCCAAAAATAAATTCGCTACAAAGTAAATTAGCATTGTTAGAAGTAGATAGAAAACTCAAAGCCAATAATCTATTACCAAAATTAGACTTGGGTTACCATTATCTATCAGAACCAAGCTATTGGAATCAAACTAATTTTAACAACTACAAGATTGGGTTAAATTTTAAATTCCCTGTGTTTTTAAGAAAAGAAAGAGGCAGTTTACAATTGGCAAAATTTAAGATTCAGGATGCAAAATTTACGCTAGATTTTGAACGTATTCAACTTACAAATAAAATCAAAGCGCAACAAGCCGAGATACAATCAATTGAAAAACAATACCAATTAATTTTGGGGTTGGTTAAAGACAATTCCCAAATGTTACAATCTGAAGAACGCCTATTTTCCTTTGGAGAAAGTTCTATTTTTTTATTGAACTCTAGGGAGAATAATTTAGTAAACATTCAATTATCACAATTAGGATTAGAAAATCGCTTTTTTAACTCCAATGCTGAATTATTCAAAATAATGGCAAATCCAGATTAATAATATTACTTTTGCATTCTTATTTTTAGAATATGATTATAGTAAAATCCCGTGAAGAAATCGAATTAATGCGCGAAAGTGCTTTGATCGTATCCAAAACCTTAGGAATGATTGCTTCTGAAATTAAAGAAGGAGTAACTTCATTATACTTAGACAAACTAGCCGAAGAATTTATTCGTGATCACGGAGCAATTCCAAGTTTTTTAGGACTATATGGATTCCCAAATTCATTATGCATGAGCCCTAATACACAGGTAGTACATGGCATTCCTAACAATACTCCGTTACAAAGTGGAGATATTATTTCTGTAGATTGTGGGGCTTTCAAAAATGGTTTTCACGGAGATCACGCGTACACATTTGAAGTGGGCGATGTAGCTCCCGAAACTAAAAAATTATTGCAAATCACTAAAGAATCATTATACGTTGGTATTCGCGAATTCCGAGCTGGAAATCGTGTAGAAGATGTAGGTAATGCTATTCAAAAATATACTGAAGCCCATGGCTATGGCGTAGTTAGAGAGCTTGTAGGTCATGGTTTAGGACAAAAAATGCACGAAGAACCTGAAATGCCAAACTATGGAAAAAAAGGTCGCGGAAAATTATTCCTCGAAGGAATGGTCGTAGCCATTGAACCAATGATTAATCTTGGCACTAAAAACATCAAACAACATAAAGACGGTTGGACTATCACCACTGCTGACAACAAACCCTCTGCCCATTTTGAACATGACGTTGCTTTGGTAGATGGAAAGCCAGAATTACTCTCAACATTCAAATACATCTATGACGCTTTAGGAATTGTGAGCAATGAAGAAGATGAATTTAGACAAAATCCAAATTTGATTTAGAAACTGTATTACAACACAGATTTCTCAAATTTCACAAACCCAATTTATGGAAAATTTTTATTTAAAGGATGAAACCTATAAAATAATAGGATTGTGCATGGAAGTCCATAAAATATTAGGAAAAGGGCATAGTGAAGTTATTTATGGAGATGCTTTAGAATATGAGTTCAGAAAAAACAACATTCTCTATTCTAGAGAAGTAAAATACAATATTGAATACAAAGAAATTATTCTACCTCATTATTACTATTCTGATTTTGTTTTATTTGACAAAATTATTTTAGAAATAAAAGCAATTCAATCATTATCAAGTAGTGAAGTAAAACAAACATTAAATTATCTAGCAGCATCTAAAAACAAGGTTGGTTTACTAATCAATTTTGGTGAAGATAGCTTAAAATACAAACGAATCATTTTATAAATATAATCTGCGAAATCTGTGAAATCTGTGTTTAAATTCATACTCAATACTATCCCGCGACCTATCTTAATCCGATTAAGTATTGTGGCACGTCCTATCTTGGCTTTCTTATTAAAAGGAAACACATTTACGGATCCTATTGATGGGAAAAGTTTTAGGATGTTTTTACCTTATGGTTATGGTAATCAAAGAAATAACGTGCTTTCACCAAGCACACTTTCATTAGAAAGACACCGATTACTATGGTTGTATTTACAAAATGAAACAGATTTTTTTTATTCTGAACTTGATTCAGAATCTACTGTTTCTACTACTAAATCTATTAAATTACGAGATGCTGAAACAAGTTCAACATTAAAGGTATTGCATTTTGCTCCTGAACAAGAGTTTTACAAACGCTTTAAAAAGCAAAAAAATATCCACTACACGACTACCGATTTATTTTCGCCATTGGCCGATGTAAAAGCTGATATTTGCAACCTCCCTTTTGAGGACAATCAATATGATGTACTATTTTGCAACCACGTTTTGGAACACATTCCAGATGACACCAAAGCCATGCAAGAATTGTATCGCGTTTTAAAACCAGGTGGAATGGCCATCCTTCAAATTCCGCAAGACTTGAATAGAGCGACTACTTTTTCTGACGACTCTATTACCGACGAAAAAGAGCGAGCTAAAATATTTGGCCAATACGACCATGTGAGAATCTACGGTCGTGATTATTTTGACAAACTAAGAAGTATAGGTTTTACGGTAATCGAAGAAGATTATACTACTAAAATCAGTCCTGAATTAGTAAGCAGATACTGCTTGGCTCCCGGAGAAATAATCCCTATTTGTTTCAAATAATTAATAGCACTAATTGTTTATATTTACATTTCGTAATCCAAGACAATTATGATTCGCTATTTGTTACAAACATCATTACTACTCGTTTTTATTTTGGCTAACGCCCAAGTAGAAACGGAAATAGTACCGCCTTACAATATCAAAACCATTTCATTTGTACAAAACAATCAAAATGTAGTACCTATTTTTCAATTAGGAGACTCTTTCCAATTGCAATTTGATGATCTCTTTGGTAATGATGCTTCTTATTTTTATGAAATAATTCATTGTGACTATAATTGGAAACCTTCCGATTTACAAAAAAGAGAGTATTTACAAGGGTTTGACAATCAAAGAATTCAAGAATCAACAAACTCCTTTAATACTCTACAAATCTATTCCCATTATAAATTAAATATTCCCAACGCTAATACACAGATAAAAATTAGTGGCAATTATATCCTAAAAATACTGAATGAAAACAAAGAAGTTGTTTTCTCCAGAAAATTTATGGTGTACGAAGACCTTGTTACCGTTCCTATTCAAGTGAGAAGAGCCCGAACGGTTTCTAGTCTAGATTCCAAACACAATTTAGAGTTCACTATAAAATCAAATGTAATCACATTTCAAAACCCATTAAAAAATATCAAAACTGTACTGATTCAAAATGGAAAGTTGCCAACAGCCATCACTAATATTCCACCTCAATATACCATTGGCAATGATTTGGTTTACAAATATGATAGTCAAACTCAATTTTGGGCAGGAAATGAATTTCTTTACTTTGACAACAAAGAAATCCGAGTAGCTAGTAACAATATCTCCCGAGTGGATAGTCAAAAAGACATTTATAGCACCTATTTATTTACAAATCAAGCACGCGCCAATTCAAATTATTATAACTGGCCAGATGTAAATGGAAACTTTGTAGTACGCAAATTGTTTGCCGAAAATAGTGAAATAGAAGCAGATTACTCATGGGTCTATTTTAGCCTCTCTGCTCCTATGTTTAGAACCACCGATGGTGAAATTTACATTACTGGGATGTTTAATAATTATGCCCTTACTCCCGAAAATAAAATGGAGTATAATGCCGAAAAAGCAATCTATGAAAAAGCAATCTTAATCAAACAAGGATTTACAAACTTTGAATATGCAGCTGTACAACCAAACGGCTCTTACGATTTTGAAAATGCTATCGATGGTAATTTTTTTCAAACTGAAAATCAATACACAGTCTTAGTATATTACAGAGAAAATACTGACCGATACGACCATATTATTGGAAAAGGAAGCGCAACTTCCTTAAATATAATTAATTAAAAAAACATTTCACATCCTAATTGTCGAAGCGAAACCATTTTTTTATAAATTTGTGACAATCATTATTCTTTTTTGAATTATTCATTATGGTTTCTCAAATAACAAGAGGCATAAAAATTTCTGTTTTAACTAGTTTTGAAGGTACTTACTTCAAAAACTACAGAATTCATTTTGCTTTTAGTTACGAAATCAAAATTGAAAACCACAGCAAGGACTCCGTACAATTAGTCTCTCGTCATTGGGAAATATTCGACTCTCTAAATGAATTAGAAATAGTAGATGGCGAAGGTGTAATTGGAAAAAAACCTGTATTGAAACCCGGAGAATTTTATACTTATAGTTCTGGTTGCTTATTGTCTTCTCCTTATGGAGCCATGAAAGGGTATTTCAATATGATTAATTTTACCACTACTAAAACGTTCAAGGTAATTGTCCCTTCTTTTAGATTAAGCGCTCCTTTCGCATTAAACTAATCACTCTTTTTTGTTTAATAAATTTTAATTTATTCCTCCCAATTATCTTTTTTATTGAATTATCCTTTGTACTTTTGCTTTAGCTTAAATTATTCGCAAGATTCAGAATAATTTGTTTTTCCAATTTTCTAATTCAAATCTGTTCTTTACACAGATTTTTAACTATTACTATTATGTTAAAAGGATTTTTCAAAGTACCCAAAGCGGTCAACGAACCTGTAAAAGGCTATGCACCTAATTCACCTGAAAAAGCAGCTGTACTAGAGGCGTATAAAAAAATGTGGAATTCTACTATCGATGTTCCTTTGTACATTGGAAGCGAAGAAATTAAAACTGGAAATACTAGAACCATGTCAGCTCCACACGACCACCAACACATTGTGGGGACATATCATTTAGCCGAAAAATCACATGTAGAAAAAGCTATTGCTAATGCTTTAGAATCAAGACAAGCATGGGCAAATATGGCATGGGAACAACGTGCAGCGATTTTCTTAAAAGTGGCTGAATTAATTGCTGGCCCGTACAGAGCTAGAATTAACGCTGCTACAATGATTGCACAATCTAAAACTATTCATCAAGCAGAAATCGATGCTTCTTGTGAGTTAATTGACTTTTTACGATTCAATGTAGAGTTCATGTCGCAAATTTATAGTGACCAACCTACTTCTGACTCATCAGTTTGGAATCGTTTAGAATACAGACCATTGGAAGGTTTTATCTATGCCATCACTCCTTTCAACTTTACAGCTATTGCCGCTAATTTACCTGCAAGTGCTGCTATGATGGGAAATGTTGTGGTTTGGAAACCAAGTGACAGTCAAGTATTTTCTGCTAAAATCATCATCGATATTTTCAAAGAAGCAGGTTTGCCTGATGGTGTTATCAATGTAGTTTTTGGTGATGCGCTAATGGTAACCGATACTGTTTTGGCTAGTCGTGATTTTG
>JACCDQ010125591.1_pt1 | contig 13938 bp, 24 predicted proteins | sample 7446031 | NCBI WGS metagenome assembly JACCDQ01 (sample SAMN15323442, study PRJNA562643) | freshwater metagenome | isolation source: river surface water | place: USA:Blue River Watershed | collected 2017-08-17 | reverse complement strand
TGTTTTGATATATCTACTATTACTACTGGAACTCTTAATACTTGTAATATTTCTTGTTCTGGGGCTTTATCCATTACTGGCTCAACTTCTATTACATTAACAACTCCTACAACAACACTTACAGGTGCTTTGATAGTAAATGGTTCCACAACTCTTAATGGGCTTGATATGAATAATACAAACATTACCAATGTAAATGACGCAACTATTGGAACTCTTAATACTTGTAATATTTCTTGTATAGGGTCTTTAAGTATAACAGGATCAAGTTCTATTACAATTACAACTCCTACAACAACTCTTACCGGAAATTTAATAGTAAATGGTTCAACAACTCTTAATGAACTTGATATGAATAATACAAATATCACGAACGCTAATTCCATTACAACTGGAACTCTCAATACTTGTAATATTTCTTGTTCTGGTGCTCTAAGTATAGCAGGTTCAACTTCTACAACTATTACAACTCCCACTACAACTCTTACAGGTGCTTTGATAGTAAATGGTTCCACAACTCTTAATGGGCTTGATATGAATAATACAAATATCACCAATGTAAATGACGCAACTATTGGAACTCTTAATACTTGTAATATTTCTTGTTCTGGTGCTCTAAGTATAGCAGGCTCAACTTCTACAACTATTACTTCCCCTACAACAACTCTTACAGGAAACCTAAATATCCAAGGAACTACTTTAACTTCAAATGACCCTATACCAAATTTTGGAACTTTTACTGTCGATGGTAAAAATAGAGGAATTTCTTTCAATTACAATGATGGCTCTAATAAAACTGCTTTCATAGGTATAAATTCTTCTGGGTGTTTTACTTATATTCCTGATGCAACAATTACAGGAGAAGTGGTATCAGGAACTCCTGGATGTGTAGATTTTGGTAGCGGTGGTGGTTCTGGTGGAAGTTCAGATAGTTATACGGTAGAACATTTAAATGTATTGGGAGGAGGAAATATAAATCCTACTATTACAAATACTCTTAGTTATATAAATGTCACAACTACTGGAATAGCAACTGGAACTTTACCAGTTGCAACCCAAGATGGGTTCATAAAAATGGTTTATGTAGAAGCCTTGGATACAGGGGCTTCATATGAATTAAATTATCCTGCTGGTAGAGTTTTAGATGCTGGGAGTGGTTCTTTAACATCTACAAAAATAACATTTAGTAAAGCAGGGCAAGGAGTTAAGTTTATATGGAATAATGTTATAAATGCTTATTTGATACAATCATTCTCAGGTGGATGTATAAGTTAAGTAAAAAACTACAAATATCTGGAATGATATAAAAGTTCCACAACCAAAATATCTTGTATATTTTATTAAATTTTTATCTACACAAAAATATTTACTTATAAAGTCCAAACTTTCTTTTGGTTCTTCTTTTTTTATATAAAACTGTTGAGAACAAATTACATTTGCCATCATCATTAAGAACATAAAAACAAACAAAATTAACAAGTATATATTCACCTTATTTTTATAATTTTTTATTAAGATATATATAAAAATTATACCTATAATAAAATCTTTCACGTGGTCATAAAAATCTCCAAACTTAGATACTTGAGCATATTTTCTGGCAAAATATCCATCTAAACAATCTGTAAAATAATAGAATATATATAATAATAAAAATCCTAAAATATTTTTTTCATTAAGGAAATGTAATGATAAAAACCCAGATATAGTGCTTATACTTGTTATATCATTTGCGGTATAATTAGTATATTCTTTAATATCTTTGCTCACCCTTTCAGAAAGTCTTATAAAATATATGTCTATTGGATTTTCGAGAATTAATGGAACCTTAGACATTTTATCTTTACCATAAAATTTTTTTTCAAATGTATAATTAATAAGATTAACAATGGAAGCAATCGCAAAACTAATTACAGATAATCCTAAATTATTAGAAAGTATTCCTGCCACAGCAAAAAATGCTTTAGAAAATTTACTTGTATCTCAGGCTTCTCCTGTAATTTCTCCTCCTGTTGTTTCAGAAGTAGATCCTATAAGTAGCACAATTTTTAATTCAAGAGTATTTATTACAGTATTTTTATTGTTATGGGCTGTATTTCTAATTGTTATGACTGTAATAACTTCAGATAAAGAAAGAAGAGATACTTATAGAAACATTCACGAAATTATTTTTGGTAATATAGGTGTTTTAACTATTATTCTAATATTGTGGATAGGATTTGCTATAGTATCTGTTTTACCAACTTTAGCAAATAATGTCCCAAGACTTATAGATACCATAGGAAGTGTAGGAACAAATCTGGCTACTTCATTACTTAAATAAATTCGTTAAAAATTATAAAAATTTATAATGATAGTAATATACTATAACAAAATGAATAACAATTCTCAAATCGAACTAAACGACGATAATGTTGTAGATTTACTTAAACATTATCTTGACATTGGATACGCTAACTCCGGAGTATTTTCTATTAGAGATGGTTCAAATATCCATAAAGTTTATAGAATTCTTAAAGGAACAGAAAAACTTCCAGAAGGAGAAGAGCCAAATCTTAAAGAATTATACACCAGTCTTTTCCAATTTGTAGAAATTGCCAACAAAGCCAAGGCTTATTCATTAGATAATGTAGCAGTTATTAGCACTATCGTAGATTATATCAATAATCATATTCTCGAGAAAAAAGTTGTATAAAATTTATAATAGTTAATTAAGAACATTCTATTATGAATTTTATTGATGATTGTGTTCTTTACGCCGTAAAAGAATTTAAGAAAGGTAAGAATAAGGATAAATTTTACAAAGAAGTTATAAGTCCAATTCTTTATTATATTCTTAATGAAATTAGACCCTATATAATAGGTCTTTCTATATTTCTTGTATTAATAATTCTTATATTTTCATTAATGACTATCTTACTTTATTATTTTTTATGTTATAAATTCTAAAAATTTTTAATACTTTTTATAAATGAAAAAAGTTATAATAATTCCCTCTAAAAAAAGAGGTAAAAATAAAAAAACAAGTAAGAATAGATTAGAAGACCATATACAAGTTTATCCTAAAAATCTAAAGTATCTATACGGTTCTTGGATAAAAAGTATAAATAATATAACTAATGAATACTTATCTGGAGGATTTTTATCAAATATAGATTTAGACCGTTGTGTAGTTAGTCTAAGACATCCAAAACTTTTAGATTTACAAGAACTTGATACCAATATACACTCTTTTTATGTAAGCAAAGACAATTCTAATTATTTAGCATTACAAGAAATAGAATTAGAAAAAGATTTTATTAAGAATAAAATAGAATATATCAACAAAGAATTAAAAAGTATAGAAGAAAAGAAAAAAGAATTTCAGTTATTTGAAGCAAATAAGAAAAAATTTGAACTTCAAAGAGCAAAATTCTACAAGATGTTTAGCGAAGGAAAAATAAAAATTTTAGATTAAGTAAGAAATGAGGAAAGTTCTTTCAATAGATGTAGGAATAAAAAATTTAGCAATGTGTATCATAGAAAAAAAGGAAGAAAATAACAATATAATTTTATGGGAAAATTTTAATTTATTAAATGACACTATAGAAAAATGTAAATTTTTAACAAAACAGGGAAAAATATGTAATTCCAAATGTAATTACCATTACCATTCTTCACAGGAAAAAATATTTTCTTGTAAAAAACATTGTCCTAAAGACAACAAAGTAAAAATAATACAAATAAAAAATAAAAAAGTAAAGAATTATTCCTTACAAGAATTGACAAAGATTATAATCAGTAAATTAAATCAAATACTTGAAGAAAATAAAGACCATTTTGAAAATTTAGAACAAATTTTCATAGAATTACAACCTAAAGCAAATCCTAAAATGAAATTAGTATCTCATATTATATTTACAAAATTAGTAGAGTATAACATAGATAATTCTTGTAAAATAAAATTTTTACAAGCAAAGAAAAAATTATCTTCTTTTAAAAAAGAAGAAAAAAATACTTACTCTAAAAGGAAAAAATTAAGTATAGAATATACAAAAAATATAATAGAAATAGAACATCCAGAATGGCTAAATACCTTTCTGGAAAGTTCCAAAAAGGATGATTTAAGCGATACTTTTTTGATGGTTTATAATTATTTTTAGATAACTAATTCATTAAACTGTATACCCATTGATTTTTTATAATTTTCTATAATTTTTTTTATACTTTGTTTAGTCCAGAATTTATTTCTATTCAAAATGTGATAATCATTTAGAGTATTACTTAAAATTTCTTCATTTATTGTGGCATTATATATTTCTTCTTCCTCCTCATAAACCACATCTTCTTCTACAATTTTTTTAATTTGATAGAATGTAATAGGAACATAAAAATCTTGAGGTTTATCAAAAATTTTCAATAGTTTATATAAATTATTACTATATTCAAAATAATTAAGATGTTTTTTATAATTTTTAACAATAAACTGGATAACTTTTTGTTCATATTCGTCTTCTATCTTTATTTTGATACCATCTCTTTCTATAAGTTTATAACCAAATGAGGGATATCTTCCAATGTGGCCTCCAAGAGATTTTCTATAAGAAATATTTCTCTTAACTCTTTCAGAAATTAAATCACTTTCCAATTCAGCACAAGACATTCTTTCTCTAAATTGATGCCTTCCAGAAGCAGTAGATAAATCGATTGTATCTACAATAGAAACAAGATTTATATTTTTTTCTTCAAGAATTTTAGTCAAAATTATAGCGTCTCGAGTATTTCTACAAATTCTATCGACAGAGTAAATTATTATAGTAATATCTTTAAAATTGTTAATTATTTTATGTAATTCTTTAAGGTTAAAAATATTTCTTCCAGAACAAATTTCTTTTACTACTCCAAAATAATTTATATTATTTTTATTACAATAATCTTTACATTCATTTACTTGAGATTCCAAATTTTGTTGAATACTACTTATTCTACAATAAATTACGCTATTGTTTATAGTTTTTTGTTTTTTGTTATTTTTATATTGGTAGTGGCAATTAAAATTTTCATTTTTTCTTTTTTTACTGTAATTACTTTCTTTGTTAGAAAAGAAATCAAACAATTGTTTAAAAGAATTCATATTGTTGTCGTTGTCGTTTTACAATAAGTAATTTTAGTGTATTGTTATTAATAAAAATTCAATTTTTTTAAATTTTTATTAATATTAAGTATATTATGAATGAGAATATTTCTAAAGTAATCAAATTATCTAAGAAAGATTTTAATGGTAATAAGTTGGTTAAACCTCCTAAAGTTGGTGGAATAATTTTATTCAAGGTAAATTGGTGCCACCATTGTAAAGAATTTTTACCTGTTTATCAAGAAATATCAGCATTTTTAGATAAAATATATGATTTTTATTCTGTAGAAGTTGATGAAGATTTAGCAGATAAATTTAAGATAAAATACTTCCCAACTCTAAAATTTGTAGATAAAAATGGTAAGATTTATAAAGAATACTCAGGAAAAAGAAATGCTTTAGATATTATATCACAAGTTAATAAAGAGTTTAATTGATTTGTTTTAGTAAAACACACAAGATAGTTTCTTCATTTGTCATATTTTTAATGACTATGTCATTACTTAAAATACTGACCACAAAACTACATTTTGAATTTTCCTCGCAGTTATATAATAAACAATTAGAATTTTTCTTCTTAATGAAAAAAGTATATTCATTGTAATCTTCATCTAAAAGCATCAATAAAGATAATGAATTATCAGGTAAAGTAGTAAGAATATTAGGTGTTATCATCTCCTCATTTTTATATATGATAGCAGAATATTTTATCTCATAATGTAGTCCTAAATATTTACTTATAATACCCTTACGATTTAATAAATTTTTAACTAAGTAATTTACAATATAAAATCCTGTTCCTGCTAAAAATCCTTTTATAAATGCTTCCATATTAATAATTAAGATTTTATATTGTCTTAATTGTTAATAATTAAAATTTCTTTAAACTTCTTTAACTTCTACCATTTTTCCATTAATAGGAACTTTTGCCAATGTTGATTCTGCAACTCCTGCTAAACCTTCATCTATTTGATCTGGAGGAAATTTACAAGTTTTTCCAAATTTATATCCAAGAGTATATAGATAAGTCGCTATCATAGGAGCATTTACGTCGTTTATCTGTAAATCGCCCGGAACACCTAATTGAAGCATAATTCTTTTCAGATCTTCAACATTTCCATTGAAAGGTTCAAGAAGTTCTTTCATATTTACCTTTAAACAATAAGGAGGGGTCACTGGTTGAGGCCAAATTAGTTCAAAACCTTCTTTAAGATACATTTTAACTACCATATCAAACACAATCACTAAAGCGGTCAATATAACAGAAGTCATTATATTTTCTGAAGTCACATAGAAACCTAAAAAGAAAAATACAACTCTAAGTATCTTATTTTCTAAAACTTCTATAACTTGTCTATTAAGGCTGGAAGTATAAACAGAAATATACATTGCTACTACAAATAAAACTAAAGCCTTAATTGTTTTATTACTTACTACAAAATCAAGTGCCATCTTTGAAGTCTTAACAAAATTATTGACCATCTTTGTCGAAGTTTCCATTTATTATACCATTTAAAAATAAAAAATTTTTGATTGTATTTTTAAATGGAAATCTATACTGTCAATATGCTTATTACAGATGAGTATTACTATAATACGATATCTTATGAGAAACTTTTAGGTATATTTAATTGTATAAATAAAGCGAAAGATTTTGCTAAACAAAAATTAATAGAATACAAGAAAACTTATCCTGTATCTATATTAGATAATTCAGAAACAGAAGATTTTATACACCCAAGATACCATATAAGAATTTACAAAGAAGATATAAATTCTCCTATAAATTTAAACAAGAAAATGTTAGAATTTGATACTTCTATATGGAATAAGACAAAATCTAATTTTTGGGATAAATCTTATAGTATTTGAAATTCGTTTCGATTTAAAAATAATTACTATATACTAATTATCAAGATGTCTTCTCAAGTGTTAAGTTTAGTATATAAAAATCCTACTAAAAATTGGAATTGGAAAGAATTAAGTAAAATTGCTGATATGGATATTGTAGCAGAGTTTCCTGATAAAGATTGGGACTGGAAAGAACTAAGTAAATTTGTTGAATTAGATTTTGTAAATACATATCCTGATAAAGAATGGGATTGGTATCAAATTAGTTGTAATCCTAATGTAACAATGGAAGATATAGAAAATAACCCAGATATACCTTGGAATTGGATAGGTATTAGTATTAATCCTAATTTAACTATTGAGTTTGTAAAAAAGAATTGTGATAAACCTTGGTATTGGCATAACATTAGTTGTAATAGAAATATTACAATGGAAGATATAGAAAATAATATAAATGAACAATGGGTATGGCAAAGTGTTAGTATTAATCCAAATCTAACGATGGAGTTTGTAGAAAAATATATAGATAAAGTTTGGAATTGGTGGTTTATTAGCCAACATCAGAATTTAACAATTTCATTTGTAAAAAAACATTTAGATAAACCTTGGTATTGGGAAGGCATGTTATATAAACTTAATGATATTATAAAATTTGTAAATGAAAAAATAGAAGAGAAAAATAAAGTAACTGAAAATGACATTTTAAAAGATCCTTGTCGTAATTGGGAAAGAGAAACACTTGACAAATTCTTTTAAATTAATTTACTAAATATTTACATTTAAAATTGTATTATATTTAATAAATTATTACTTATTTTCAATAGTTTCTTGTGGTTTAGGAGAGAAAATTTTTACTAACAGAGCAATTACTACGATCACTACAGCGATCATAAAAAAACCTTGAATTCCAAAGAAAAATTCTGGAGTTGCCATATTTAAAATGAAATAAAATAAATATTTTATTATTTTTTACAAGAAGCCCGTAATTTTTCATATTTTTCTAAAACTTTTATAAATTTTGGAGATTGTTTTGTTTTGAATTGATTTTTCAAGAAAAGTTGGTAATCTTTTTTGGTTATCTTTCCAGAATTAAACATTTTTTTCATTTCATTCCTTTCGATTTCTTCTTGAGCAAGTAATTTTTTATTAACTTGGTCTTTGATAAGATATAACCATTTCATCATTTGTATTCTTCCATTTGAATAATCTTGTATAGGAATTTTTCTATAAAATTTACAATAAGATTTTCTACAATAAATACAAGGTAAAGTCCATCTAAGATTATTAAAAAAAGATATAAAAGAATTCATCGTCTTAATATGGTCTTTGTTTTTTGGATTTATAGTATAAGGATAAGAACCTAATACCATAGTAAATAAACTATCCCAAAATTTTGAGCCCCATAATTTAACTTTCATACCGTTTTCTGAACTAAACTTTTCCATCTGCTATCTATAATTAATAACTATTTAAAAATAAAATTTGTTATTAATTATAATAACCAAAAAAAACAAAAATGGATAGAAGAGTTGTTAAATTATTACAGAAAGAACAATATAAACAAAAAACAGAAGAATGGTATAATGAAAGAAAAAATCTAATCACTGCGAGTTCTGCTTCTAATTTACTTGTCAAAGATGACAAAACTTGTGATCCGTATATAAAAACTTATGGGTTGGAAGATATTTTCGATAAAAATGGGAAGTGTTGTAATCCTTATTCGTCTAAACAAGAATATATTTCTGAAAAAATTAACAAAAGTTCCTTTAAAGGTAATATAGCAACTTATTGGGGTCAGAAATATGAACAGGTAGCCATAGATTTATATTCTAATTTAACTGGAAAAAATGTTTTAGATTTTGGATTGATTAAACACCCAAATCATCGTTGGTTAGCATCTTCTCCAGATGGTATAACCAATGACGGAATTATGGTAGAAATTAAGTGTCCTTTTAGAAGGAAAATAACAGGAATTCCTCCATTTTATTACTGGATACAAGTTCAACTTCAACTTGAAGTATGTAATTTAGATTATTGTGATTTTGTCGAGTATGAATTTATGGAATTTGATACGGAAGAAGAATTTTTAGATGAAGAAATTTTAGATATAAAAACCATATATAAAGGTTTGTTTATTAAAATAGAAAAGACACAATTTACCAATGAACCTTGCGACCCTTCTGAAATGACTTATATTTATCCAGATAAAAACAAACTAAAAGATACAGTTAAACTCATAGAATGGAAAAATGAAATTTTGAAACAAAATAAAAATGATAAATTTTTAAAATATTCACCTATTTATTGGAAAGTTGTAGATAGTAGTATAGTTAGAATTAAAAAAGATTATTATTGGTTTAGTAGTATTGTAAATACTTTAGAAAAAGAATGGAAAAATATTATGAACCAAAAAACTTCTATGAAAGAAATTACTTACAACTTAAATAAAATTAAAAAAGAAAATACCTGTATATTTTCTGATGATGAATTTTAAGATTTTTTTCTTGTCATTGTTAAAAATTTTCTTATTTCAGGGTCTTTACTTAATTCCTCATAGAAAGAATTTTCTGGTAATAAAGTTTTAGTAGATTTTTTTATATTTCTCTTTTCCTTTTTCTTTTTGGCTTCTTCTAATTCTGCTTTTTTCTTTGTTTCTGTATCTTTTTTCTTGTCAAATTTTTTTTTAAGAGTTGATACTTTGATTAATGTCTTTCCTAATGGTGCTTGAGGGTTTAAACTTTTATATAAAAGAGATTTTTCCCTTTCTTCCAAAGGTTTGCTAAATAATTCTTTTAACATTATTATATTAAAGATATATATTATTTTTTACTTAAAATATTTTTCAGTTTTTTAAGTAAATCTCCTTTAGACTTTGTTTTGTTTACTTTATCAACAATTTTATATACTTCTTCTATGGGAACATCTCTATCTCCATAAAAAATTTTATCTCCTTGATAAGTTGGAAGCCTTAAATCAGATATATCTCCACTTTTCAAAATATTAATAAACTCTTCATTTAATTTTTGTATATCTAATTTTTCTGACATATAATATACAATTATTAAAAAAATTTTTATTTAAAAATATTAATGGGATATGTCCTTGGAATATATAATTTTTTATATGATATAATAGAAATTAAAGAAGATATTTATTATAGTATAAGAGAAGCAGAATTTTCACTTCATAATGAAATTCAAGAATTCATAGATAAAAGATATTCTATAGATGAAAAATTAATAAAGTTTGTAGATAAAATATTTGACTTAAATAAAAAAACATATAATTGCGGGGAATTTCCAATAAAAAATAACAAATTTCTTGTATTTTCAAGAACAGATACTATCATAGATATCTACGAGAAAGAAATTAATAGTAATCTATTATACAATTCAGAAAAAATAATTAAACTTCTTAAACTATTCGTAAAACCAATTGATTTAAAATTTTGTTATTAATAATATAATTATTACCCGAAAATGAGTAAAAAAGATTTTATCTTAGAAGTTAAATCTATTCAAAGTTCTAACATAAAAGTTTTATTTGAAGTTTTGAAAGAAGTTTTATTAACAGATATTAACTTGATATTTACTCCTAATTCTATAAAAGTCATAGAAAAAGAAGGAACAGAAAGAGCAATGGTTCATTTAAACCTTGATTCTGAAGCATTTGAAAGATACTATTGCGAAGAAGAACAAATAGTTGTTGGTATCAATACTACAAATTTCTATAAAGTTATTAAAATTAATACTTCTAAAGATATCATTTCTTTTTATATAGAAAGAAATAAACCCAACCATTTCTGTGTTAAAATAGAAAACAGTGAAGACCCTGAATTTTTTGTATCAGTATTTAAAATTCTAAATTTAGAAAAAAATTATGTAATGGAAATTCCTTCTGTAGAATTTGATTCAGAGATTATTTTACCTTCTTCTAAATTTCAAAAGAAAATGAAAAATCTTAATTCTTTAGGTATAGATTGTAATATAGAAATTAAAAGTATAGGGCAACAATTAATCTGCTCCTGTGAAGGAGAATTTTCTAATAATAAAGTAGTATTTGGTTCTTCTGATAATGTAAAGATTGAAGGAAACAACTGCGTTGGGATAACACAAGGGATATTTCCATTGAAATTTTTGATTTTATTTACAAAAGCAACAAGTTTATGTAAAATAGTAAATATTTATTTGAAAAATGATTTCCCTATAATCTTAAAATATTCTGTAGGAAATTTAGGATATTTAAAATTTGTCCTAAATAATATCTGAAAAAAATTTATACACTTATTATAATGGCTCCACAAATTTGTCCTGCTAATTTTGGTATTACTACACAATGTCCCCAAATCTATGTTTATATAGTATCAATAATTACAACTATGGTATTATTTATAAGATATGGTATGCCTATGGAGGCAATGTTTAATGGAGTAATGGGAATTATAATGGGTTTTATTCTTATGGGTATAAACTTTTGCTCTTGGAATTTCCAATGGGTGACCTATCTTTTTACATTTATTTGGATAACTGTTATAATTACTAATATTACCTTGATATTTTCTAAAAATGGAGACAAAATATTTACGATGATGAAAGAAAATTTTGTCAATTACAATGACGATAAAGAAGAAAGTAAATGTATCTAATAAATTTTATAAAAACTTTATTAGAAAATTTAATCTAAAATATTTTTAATTTCTTTTGCGATCACTTTACTTAAATTAACTGGAACAGCGTTCCCAATTTGTTTATATATTTGTCTAACTGAACCATAAAATTTATAAGTATCTGGAAAAGTTTGAATTCTTGAATATTCTAAGATTTGTAATGGTCTTGTGTGTAATGGATGACATCTTTCTGTTTGTTTTTGAGTAGGCGTTGTCAAAAGTGTCAAGCAAGGCTAACAACTGTTAGTCTATTTTATAATGCTTTAATAGGTTTTATTTGGTTTAAAGAAATAAAATCTATTATAAAATATCAAAGATGGATAAAAATGAAGAAGTTATCCCGCTTAGGGAAGTCTGTAAATTGGTTGGAGTTAAACCTAACACAATTCGTGAATGGGCTAAAAAAGATAAAATCGTTTATATCAAAACACCAACAGGGCAACTTGTCTATCCTAAATCACAATTCCAGAATTTTAATAGTAATATTTTTACTTCTAAAAAGGAAAAGAAAATCATTTATTGTAGAGTTAGTTCATCAAAGCAAAAAGATGATCTTGAAAGACAAATTAAATTCCTTGAAGAAAGATATCCAACCTATGAACTTATTACAGACTGTGCTTCTGGTATCAACTGGAAAAGAAAAGGTCTTAAAACCATTCTGGAATACAGTATGCGAGGAGAACTCAAAGAACTTGTGGTTGCCCACAGAGATAGATTATGTAGATTCGGATTTGAACTTATCGAATGGATTGTCGTTTGTAATGGAGGAAAAATCAAGGTTTTGGATGACCAAGAACATAAATCAGGAGAACAAGAACTCGCAGAAGATATTTTATCCATTATACAAGTCTATAACTGTAAAGCAATGGGAAAAAGAAGATACAAATCTAAGAACTCTGAAAATTAAAGTGTATCCTACACCAGAACAAAAAATTATTTTAAAGAATTGGTTTGGAACCACGAGATATATTTACAATAAAATTTTAAATAAAATAGAAAATGAAGGATACAAGAAAAATTTTCAAGACTTAAGAAATAAATTTATTACTAAAGAAACTTTCTATAAAAAATGTTTAGGTTGTAATACAGTTTGTAGAACAAATAAAAGAAATTTTAAGTGTTGTGAAAATTTTAATGTAGAAACTACAACTAAAACAAATGAAGAAATTAATGAATGGGAATACAATACTCCAAAAGAAATCAGAGCACATTCTATTAAAGATCTGATAAAAGCGTATAAAGTAGCATTTATTAACAAGAAAAATGGCAATATACAGAATTTTAAGATGAGATATAGAAAGAAAAGACAAATAAATTCTATAGTTATACAGAAATCAAGTATAAAATATTCTAATGGATGTTTTGATGTGTATCCAAAAACTTTGGGTAAATTAAAAGTTGGTAAAAGAAGTAATAAAAAAGATTACACTATTAAAAATGATACAAGAATGTTATATAATGGAAAAGATTATTACTTATGTGTATTACAAGAATTCAAGAAAAAAGAATACAAAAATAGAAAAGATTTAATCGCTTTAGATCCTGGATTAAGAACTTTTATAACAGGTTATTCTCCTCAAGAAATTTTTAAAATTTCAAGAGACAAAGAACTTCTTAGAAGTTATCGTGAAAAATTAGACAAACTTATTTCTCTTAGAAAAGGAAAGAAATATATTATAAAATGGCGAGACAAGATTAAAAATTTTGTAGATGACTTACATTGGAAAGCAATTTCTTATCTAACTAAGAACTATAAAACCATACTATTACCTACTTTTGAAAGCCAAAAAATGATGGGTAGTAGTAAAAAAGTAAATAGAGATTTCAACGAGTTCAAACATTACAGATTTAAAATAAGACTTTTTGACAAAGCCAATGAAATAAAAGATACAAAAGTTTTACTTGTAGGTGAAGAATATACAAGTAAAACCTGTGGTAGATGTGGTTTTGTTAAAAAAGATTTAGGAAATTCTAAAATTTTCAAATGTAATGACTGTTCTCTTAAAATTGATAGAGATATAAATGGTTCAAGGAACATTTTTATCAAGAATGTTTCTATGTCTTCGTTACAAGGCATTTAAAGTTTTATGGTGTTTCATTCTTTTTATGAAAACTTTGTAAGTCTAAATTTGTAGCAAAAGTTATAAAAGTCTATGAAACATTATAAAATTTGTAACGGTAGTAATAGTCTTAATCCAAATTTAACAATGGAATTTATAGAAAAACACCCAAATAAACCTTGGGATTGGTTTGGTATTAGTCGTAATAGATTTAGAAAAAATTGATTTTAATTTAAGTAATATACTAC
>JACCDQ012029140.1_pt1 | contig 13940 bp, 13 predicted proteins | sample 7446031 | NCBI WGS metagenome assembly JACCDQ01 (sample SAMN15323442, study PRJNA562643) | freshwater metagenome | isolation source: river surface water | place: USA:Blue River Watershed | collected 2017-08-17 | reverse complement strand
GCAGCCAAGTGGCTTGTTTGCAGGGTGGCCCGGCCACCCAACGGTTGTCTCCTCTGCCCTCTATGGGTGGTTAATGGCCCGGACATACTCTGTCCGGGCTTTTTTTTGCCTTTTTATATGATGTGGGCTCGCTACAGCCAGCCTTGTCAGGACCACAACATGCCCGCCACCGAAACCGCCGCTCTCACGCCCGCCGACTATCTGACCAAAATTCTCACGGCGCGGGTGTACGACGTGGCCGTGGAATCCGCTCTGGAACCCGCACGCAACCTGAGCCGCCGACTCAACAACACGGTGTTACTCAAGCGCGAAGACCAGCAGCCCGTGTTCAGCTTCAAATTGCGTGGTGCTTACAACAAACTGGCCCACCTGACGCCTGAACAGCTCAAAAAGGGGGTGATCTGCGCCTCGGCAGGCAATCACGCCCAAGGCGTGGCGCTGGGTGCCAGCAAACTGGGCACGCGGGCGGTCATCGTCATGCCCACCACCACACCCCAGGTCAAAATCGAAGCCGTCAAGGCCCTGGGTGGCGAAGTGGTCCTGGCCGGGGACAGCTACTCCGACGCCTACCAACACTCCCTGAAACTGGAACAGGAACAGGGGTTGACCTTTGTGCACCCGTTCGACGACCCCTATGTGATCGCCGGCCAGGGCACCATCGCCATGGAAATATTGCGCCAGCTGCAAAGCCTGGGGTCCGACCGGCTGGACGCCGTGTTTGTGGCCATCGGCGGCGGGGGGTTGATCAGCGGCGTGGCCAATTACATCAAGGCGGTGCGGCCCGACATCCAGGTGATTGGGGTGCAGATGAACGATTCCGACGCCATGATCCAGTCGGTTCAAGCCGGTGCCCGGGTCACGTTGCCCGATGTGGGTTTGTTCAGTGACGGCACGGCCGTCAAGTTGGTGGGTGAGGAAACCTTCCGCGTGGCCCAACATCTGGTCGACAGCTACGTGACCGTGAACACCGACGAGGTGTGCGCTGCCATCAAAGACATTTTTGTGGACACCCGCAGCATTGTGGAACCTGCGGGCGCGCTGGCGGTGGCCGCCATCAAAAAGTACGTGGACGAACACCAGACCCAGGGTGCAACCTACGCCGCCATCCTGTGTGGCGCGAACATGAATTTCGACCGCCTGCGTTTCGTCGCGGAACGCGCCGAGGTGGGTGAGGAACGTGAAGCCCTGTTCGCAGTCACCATCCCCGAAGAACGTGGCAGCTTCAAACGCTTTCTGGAAGCCATCGGCAACCTGCCAGGTGGCCCGCGCAACGTCACCGAATTCAGCTACCGCATCAGCGATGCCCAGGTGGCGCATGTGTTTCTGGGCCTGACCGCCCGGGGCAAGGGCGAAAGCACCCAAATTGCCGCCAACTTCGTGCAACAGGGCTTTGCCACCCTCGACCTGACGCACGACGACTTGGCCCAGGAACATATCCGCCACATGGTGGGTGGGCATTCACCGCTGGCACAAGACGAGCGCGTGTTGCGGTTCACCTTCCCGGAACGGCCAGGGGCATTGCTGAAATTTTTGAGCCTGATGCGCCCGGGCTGGAACATCAGCCTGTTCCACTACCGCAACCAGGGCGCCGACTACGGGCGCATACTGGTAGGCCTGCAAGTGCCCCCGAGCGATGATGCCGCGTTTGCCGAATTCCTGGCCACGCTGGGCTACCCCCACGTGGAAGAAACCCACAATCCCCTCTACCGACTGTTTCTTCGGTCCTGACGTTTTACTTGAGGGGAGGCAACGCCAGACGGTGCACGGGCGCTGCCTTGTCACGCCCCAACGCCAGCACAGCCGTGCGGCCAGCCACCTCCGCCAGACGCCAGCCACCAACCACTTCGGCCCCCACCGGGTAAGGCTTGGCCGCCTGTCCATCCACCGACAGCAGTGCCACCCCCTTGCCTTGCGAGCCACCGACCACGCCCAACAACACCACCTTGGGCATCGAAGCCGGCGCCTCTGGCCCCCCTTGTTGCGGCTTCACTGCCCCCAGAGCACGGGCCACGATAGCGGAGTCAACCAGCGCAGGCGACCGAGGCGTGACGGCCACCTCGACCCGAGGCGCTTGCCCCCAGAGCAACAACCCCCAATAAGCGACCGATACACCCACGGCAAGCCAGACCAGCCAAGTGCTCAGCAACGCCGTCCGGCCCGTTCCCGGGCGTGGAAAAATCAAAGTTGTGGCCATAAAAAGACTGGTTGAAAACCCTGTCCGGGCGTTTGAGCGCTGGTGAGAGTTCATTATCATGCAAGGCTGTTGAAAAAATACCCACTCCGGAGGAACACCGTGCCCCTTCAGCCCACACAACCCAGCCAGCGCCGGGCCTCGCGGCAGGCTCGCGGCTTTACCCTGATCGAGCTGATGGTGATCCTGGTGATCATTGGGGTGCTGGCCGCCCTGATCGTGCCCAATGTGCTGGACCGTGCCGACGATTCGCGCGTCACGGCAGCCAAGAACGATGTGAACAACCTGATGCAGGCGCTCAAGCTCTACAAGCTGGACAACCAACGCTACCCCACGGGCGAACAGGGCTTGCAGGTATTGCTGAACCGCCCCACATCGGGCCCCCAGGTCCCCAATTGGCGCCCCTATGTGGACAAACTGCCCACCGACCCCTGGGGCCGCCCCTACCAGTTCCTCAACCCAGGGGTCCACCGTGAGGTGGACGTGCTGTCGCTGGGCGCCGACGGCACACCCGGTGGCGAGGGCGCCAATGCCGATATCGGCAGCTGGCAGTAACGATTGGCCTGCCGCACCACCGATGTGAAACACCGGCGGGGGTTCACCCTGCTGGAGCTGCTGGTGGTGCTGGCGATTGTGGGCCTCGCCAGCGCGGGCATCACGCTTTCGTTGCGCGACAGCGAAGCCACCGCGCTGGAGCGCGATGCCACCCGATTGGCCACCTTGCTTGAAGCAGCGCGCCACCTGTCCCGCGCCACGGGCTCGCCCATACACTGGCGGCCCCAATCCGAAGGCTTTGAGTTCGTGGCCGCATGGCCCCCACAAGCGGACAACACCGAACTGCGCGGACCCAAAACCTGGTTGAACGCAGGCACCACGGTCCGCATTCTGGCGCCGCTGAACACACGCAGCTGGGTACTGGGCCCCGAACCGATCTTGCCAGCGCAAACCCTGGTGCTGCAGCGGGGAATGCAACAATTGGCCGTCGGTTCCGACGGCTTCAAGCCGTTTTCGGTACAACCTGCCCCCTGACCCATGCCCAACCTGCACCGGCCTCTGTCGGTTCTGCCCGCCAAACACACCGGCTTTACCCTGATAGAAGTCATGGTGGCGCTGGCCATCACCGCCATCGCCCTGACAGCTGGACTGCAAGCCTCGGGCGCGCTGACCCGCCTGGCAGACCGGCAAACCACCCAGTGGCTGGCACAACTGTGTGCCGAGAACGCGCTGACCCAGGTGCGCCTGCACCCGCAAATGCCCGCCTTGGGCAACAGCACACAATCCTGCGAACAGGCTGGAACCGTTTTTGTGGTCAGCCTGCAGGTCGGCACCACGCCCAACCCAAGTTTTCGCAAAGTGGTGGCCGCCGTTTCAACCGCCAGCGCCGATGCGGCCACTTCGCTGCTGCAACTCACCACCATCGTCGGGCGGTTTTAGTGCGCAAACCCAAGCCCAGAACCCGCGGCCTGACACTGATCGAGGTGTTGGTGGCGCTGTCCATCATGGCGGTGCTGGCCCTGCTGAGCTGGCGTGTGATCGACGGAATGACGCGCACCCAGACCGTCACCCGCGACCACAGCGAACACTGGCTCAATTGGCAAACCGCTTTGGCGCAGTGGCAAACCGACCTGGATGCCACGACCACCACAGGCACGCTTGGCCCCATCGATTTCGATGGCCGGGTGCTGCGCCTGACCCGACGTGACAACAACGACCCAACCGAACCTGCGCTGCGCGTGGTGGCATGGACCGTGCGGTCTACCGATGCGCAGTCAGCGGGGCGGCACTGGTTGCGCTGGTCGTCTCCCCTTCTCCACGACCGCAAATCCCTGGAAGACGCGTGGGGCGCCGCCCAGACCTGGGGGCAAAACACCAGCAATGCCCCCACAGGGCAGTCCCTGGCCTTGGTCGCGGTCCAGAGTTGGACCCTTTTTTACCACTTGGGCGGCAGTTGGACCAACCCCCTGTCAGATGCCGGAACCGACAACAACGCCACGGCCCAGCAGCGCCGGACGCCAGATGGCATCCGCCTGGTCTTGACGCTGCCCGACACCGGCCTTGCCACAGGCACGATCAGCAAAGACTGGGCAAACCCCACCCTGGGTGGAGACAAAACCCAATGACGCCCCCCCCAACAAGGCATCAACACGGTGCGGCCTTGTTGCTGGCCATGCTCACGGTGGCATTGGTCGCCAGCATCAGCACCGCTGCCTACTGGCAACAGTGGCGTGGCTGGGCGGCCGAGCGGTCCGAACGGCAACGGGCACAAACCACCTGGCTGCTGACCGGCTCGCTGGATTGGGCCCGACTGATTTTGCGGGAAGATGCCCGCGCCAGTTCGGTGGACCATCTGGCAGAGCCTTGGGCCATCCCGCTGCAGGAAGCACGCATTTCGAGTTTCATGGCCTCGTCCACCGACACCGACCCCGCTGTGGATGCGTTCTTGTCCGGCCATATCCGGGACATGCAGGGCCGTTTGAACTGGCGCAATCTGGTCACGGGCGATGGCGCACAAGCCCAAATATCCGGGCCAGACCAACAAGCCTTCGCCCGGCTGTTCAGCCTGTTGGGCCTGCCCACCGCCGAACTGAACACCGCCGCAGAACGTTTGCTGGCAACCTTGACCAACGCGCCCGACACGGTGCCCCCACCGGCTTTGCTGCCCAGCCGGTTCGACCAGCTTGCCTGGCTGGGCCTGTCACCCCGCACCTTGGCGGTCCTGGCGCAGCACACCACCTGGCTGCCCGAAAGAACACCGCTCAACATCAACACCGCCACGGCCCAAGCCCTGCACGCCGCCGTCGGTGGGTTGGACATGGCCCAAGCCCAAAGCTGGGTAGAACAGCGCAGCCGTCAGCACGCCAACACCCTGAGCGATGCACAAGCCGTCTGGCCGCCCAGCGTGCAACCGCTGACGCCCGAACGCCACGGCACCACCAGCCGTTATTTCGAAGTGTTGGGCCAATTGCGTCTTGACGACATCTTGGTGCGTGAAACCTCTTTGCTGGTGCGAAACGGCATCCAAGTGCGGGCGGTGTGGCGTGAAAGACAGGCGCAGCGCCTGCCCGATACAAATGCTTTCTAAAATGCGCTTTACCACGTATACGGGACACCCCCCTCTTCCCACTTTCAGGGCCCTGTTTTGCTGCTGATCAGCCCATGCTTCCCGCCGCACGCCCCCATCCTGCAGGAATGGGCCTGGGCCCATGCGCCCGATGGCACCGCCGTGACCCACCACGGCCAAGGCCCGCTGAGTGAATTGCCTCCCGACGGAGACCGCGTGTTGGTGCTGCCAACCTTGTCGGTGTCTTGGCACCGCGTGCAGTTGCCCAAAACCAGCAAACACAAGCAACGTGCCGTGCTGGAAGGTCTGCTGGAAGACCGATTGCTGGACGACGTTGCAAACATGCACTTCGCCCTCGGCCCCAACGCCGTCAGAACCGCCACCGACCCGGTGTGGGTGGCCGCATGCAACCACCCCTGGCTGCGGCAGCTGTTGAACGCACTGGAACAGGCCCAGGCACCGGTTCAGCGGATCATCCCCGAATGGGCACCGCCCGACCTCACTGCCGACACCGGTCACCGGGTCTGGGTGCATGCGGTGCAAGGGGAACCCCACCTGAGCGCGGCGTCGAACCACGGTGTGTTTCATTGGCCCCTGGTCAGCGTGCCCCCCCCAACCAGCGTGGGGCTGAACGCCGTGTCGGCGCCGCAGGCCCTGCAAGGGCTGGCCACGCCCGAAACCCTGTCCGCCGCAGAAGCGGCCTGGCCCCAGGCCCACTGGGGTTTGCACAGCACCGCAACGCAGTGGCTGCAAATGGCCCAAACAGCTTGGGATTTGGCGCAATTCGATGTCCAGCTGGCACAGAACAGGCATGCAGGCCACCGCCTGCAACATGCCTTGCGCCAGTTGTGGCGAGCACCCGTCTGGCAACCGGTGCGTTGGGGCCTGGCCACCTTGGCTGCGCTCCAGATCGTGGGGCTAAATGCAATGGCCTGGAACCAACAGCACCTGTTGCAAGCGACCCAGCAACATACCCGGGACACCCTGCAAAAAACCTTCCCCCACATCACCCTGGTGCTGGATGCCCCCCTGCAAATGGAACGGGAACTGGCACAACTGCGACAAGCCCAGGGTCAGACCGATGCCCATGATTTCGAGGCCCTGCTGCATGCCTTGGGACAAGCGGACTTGCCCGCCTGGCAAAGCATCCAGTACGAAGCGCGTCAAGTAACGCTCCGCCCCCAGGTATCGGCGCCTCAGGTCGGTGTGCTCCAAACGGCCCTGAACGGCACCGGCTGGCAAATCGGTCCGGCTGACACGGCAGAAAAGGGAACCACCCGCCTGATTTTTGGGGGGCAACCATGAAGGCATTTCCACTTTTCCAACGGTGGCAAAGCCTGGCGACCAAAGACCGCCGTGCGTTGACCCTGGCTGCAGTGGTGTTGTCGGCTCTGGCCTTGTGGCAGTGGGGCATTGCACCGGCCTGGCGCACCGTTCAAACCGCCCCTCTGCAACTGGACCAGGCACGGATCCAATTGCAACACATGCAAACCATGGCGCAGGAGGCGCAGTCCCTGCAAGCGCAGGGCAACGCACCCGCAGGCAACCGAACCGAGACCCTGACGACCATTCAACAGCTCACCCAACAAACCCTGGGCACCAATGCCCAGGTGTTGCCACAGGGCGACCGTGTCCGGGTCAACCTCACAGACGTGTCGGGACAGGACATGGCCACTTGGCTGGCGCAGTTGCGCGGGCGGGCCCGGGTTTCGGTGCAAGAGGTGCAAATCCAGGTTGCAAGCTCGTCGGGCAACGGCTCTCGGTGGAACGGCATGGTCTTGCTCGCAGGCCCAGGTTTGCAAAACCCATGAAGCAACGCGGCACCTCCCCATCCCACACCCGCAAACGCTGGGCCGTGCTGGCCTGCGTGTTGGGGTTGCTGTTGGGCATGCTGGTTTTTGCACCCGCTCAGTGGCTGGCCCTTGCCGTGAACCGGGGCAGCCAGGGGCGCGTGCTGCTGCTCAATGCCCAGGGAACGGTGTGGCGCGGTCAGGCCGACTGGTTACTCAGTGGTGGTTCTGGCAGTCAAACCCAACTCGGCTTGCCCGGTGGGCTGCGGTGGCAGATTCAACCCCGCTGGGACGCCTCGGGCCCCGGGCTGCAACTTGTTTTGGTGGCGCCATGTTGCACACCCCGCCCCTGGTTGTTGCAAATGGGGTGGTCGGGCGGGCTGACCGGCCGGGGCACCATCACACTGCTGGACGCCCAGAGCACTTGGCCCGCGGGATGGCTGGCCGGTTTGGGCGCCCCATGGAACACAGTGAACCTGCAAGGTCATGTCCAGGTGAACACACATGGGGTTTCCCTGCCCTGGCCCCTACCGGGCAAGGCCCTCGCCTTCCAGGGTTCGGTGCAAGCCCAGGCATTTGATCTGTCATCGAGCTTGTCCACCTTGCGTCCGCTGGGCAGTTACGAAGTCAACATCAGCAGCCGCGCAATCGAACTGCGAACGCTGAAGGGGGATTTGGCGCTTTCAGGCCAAGGCCGCTGGGAGAACGGGCGCTTGCACTTCAAAGGCGTGGCCGAAGCCAGCCAGGACAGCGCGTCTGCCTTGTCAAATTTGCTGAACATTCTGGGCCGCCGCGACGGGTTGCGGGCCCACATCAATCTAGGATAAACGGCCATGATGTCTTTCATGCTGTCCACAGCCCCTCGCCACCCGCACCCACCGCAGCTTCGTTGGCGGGCCCTGTGCCTCGCATTGGCGTTGCAAGGACTGGTGGGGTGGGCTCAGGCGCAAACACCGGTCAAACCCGGGGAACCCATCACACTCAATTTCGTGAATGCCGAAATTGAAGCGGTGGCCCGCACACTGGCCTCTCTGACTGGGCGCAACCTGGTCGTGGACCCGCGCGTCAAAGGAACACTCAACCTGGCCACCGAAAAGCCGGTCAGCCCTGCGGCAGCCCTCAACCAGTTCACGGCCGCGTTGCGCCTGCAAGGTTTTGCCTTGGTCGAGGCTCAGGGGCTGTACAAAATCATTCCAGAGGCGGAGGCCAAGCTGCAAAGCCCCACCGTGGTCACCGAGTCGGCCCCAGCCAACGCGGGGGGGCAAATCGTCACGCAAATTTTCCGGCTCAACCACGAAAACGCCAACAACCTGGTGACCGTGCTGCGCCCGCTCATCAGCCCCAACAACACGCTCAACGTCAACGCCGGCAACAACTCCCTGGTCATCACCGACTACGCAGACAACTTGCGCCGAATCGCGCGCATTGTGGCGGCGCTGGATGTGTCCAACGCCAGTGACGTGGAGGTGATTGCCTTGCAACACGCCCTGGCCAACGATCTGGCCCCCTTGATGCAGCGTTTGCTGGAAGGCGGTGGCACGGGCACCCCAGCCGCACAAGGCGCAGGCCAAGGGGCCGACATCAGCTTCAAAACCACGCTGCTGCCCGAACCCCGCAGCAACGCGCTGATTCTGCGTGCCGCCAATCCGGCCCGGGTGGCGCTGGTGCGGGCCCTGGTTGACAAACTGGACCGTCCACATGCCAGCGGCAGCAACGGCAACATCCATGTGGTGTACCTGAAAAACGCCGACGCCACACAGCTGGCCGCCACCCTGCGCGCGGCCATTGCCGCCGAAACCACCGGCGCGGGCAACACCGGTGCAAACGCGTTGGCCACGCCGGTTTCCACCGCTGCAACACGCACCGCACTGGGCAGTGGCGGTGCCAATTCGCCTGTGGCCAGCTCGGGCGCACCGTCTACCGGTGGGCAAATCCAGGCAGACCCCGCCACCAACGCGCTCATCATCACCGCACCGGAGCCGCAATACCGCCAACTGCGCGCCGTGATTGACCAGCTCGACACCCGCCGCGCCCAGGTGTACGTGGAAAGCCTGATTGCCGAAGTCAACGCCGACAAAGCCTCTGAATTTGGTGTGCAGTGGCAAGGCGCCCTGGGCCGTGCCGGAGACGGTGTGATCGGGCTCATGGGCACCAACTTCGGTTCGGCCGGCAGCAACATCATCAACCTGGCGGCACAAAGTGCCTCCGCTGTGCTGCCCTCCGCCGGGTTGAACCTCGGCCTGGCCCAACGCACCAATGGCACCTACGTGCTGGGGTTTCTGGCGCGGTTCCTGGAGCAAAATGGCGAAGGCAATATTTTGTCCACACCCAATTTGCTCACTTTGGACAACGAAGAAGCCAAAATCGTCATCGGCCAAAACGTGCCATTTGTGACCGGCCAGTACACCAACAACAACGCCAACAACGGCTCGGTCAACCCGTTTCAAACCATCGAGCGCAAAGACGTGGGATTGACCCTGCGCGTGAAACCCCAAATCAGCGAAAACGGCACCGTCAAACTGGCCATTTTCCAAGAGGTCAGCAGTGTGGCGGCGTCATCGGTCAACTCAACCACCGGGCTCATCACCAACAAGCGGTCCATTGAATCCAGCGTGCTGGTCAACGACGGCAACATCGTGGTATTGGGCGGCTTGCTGCAGGACGAGTACGGCGGCAACGAAGACAAAGTACCCGGTCTGGCCAACATTCCGTTGTTTGGCAACCTGTTCAAAAGCGAGAAGCGCAGTCGCAAGAAAACCAACCTGATGGTGTTTTTGCGGCCGGTGGTGGTGCGCAGTGCGGGCCAAAGTGACGCCTTGGCCATGGACCGGTACGACCTGATGCGTGCGGCCCAAAACAACCAGCAACCCACCCCCAGCAACGTGCACTCGATCACCGATGCCCCCGTGCTGCCTGCGCTGGACCTGAGCCAGCCCGGCCTGCCCCTGCAAAACCTGGTCAACAAACCCTGACAAGGCCTGCGCATGAGCACCGCCTACCCCTTGCCCTATGCCTTCGCGCGCGAACACCGTTTGCTGCTGGAAGTGCAGCAGGGCCTGCCCGTGTTGTGGGTGCCCGAACCCAGCGCCGATGCCGCCAGCAACACGCAGCTGTTCAGCGCCCAGGAGGAGGTGCAACGTCGCCACGGCCCCTGCCGTGTGCTCACACAGCCCGGCGAGGTGCTGACCCAACGGATCAGCGAGGTCTATTCCCAGCAAGGCGAAGCCAGCGCAGCGGCTGTCGTCAGCGAGGTCGAATCAGATGCCGACCTTGGCCGCATGATGCAGGAACTGCCCGCCATCGAAGACCTGCTGGAAACCGCCGACGACGCGCCCATCATCCGCATGCTCAACGCGCTGCTCACGCAGGCTGCGCGCGATGGTGCCAGCGACATCCACATCGAACCCTACGAACGCCATTCCAGTGTGCGCTTCCGGGTCGACGGCACGCTGCGCGAGGTGGTGCAACCCAACCGCGCCTTGCACGCAGCGCTCATCAGCCGGCTGAAGATCATGGCCGAGCTGGACATTGCCGAAAAACGCCTACCGCAAGACGGCCGCATCAGCCTGCGCCTGGGCACCCGCGCCATCGATGTGCGCGTGTCCACCCTCCCCAGCGCGCACGGCGAACGTGCCGTGCTGCGCCTGCTGGACAAGTCCGAGAGCAAACTTAGCCTGGAATCGGTGGGCATGCAAGGCGATACCCTGCGACGCTTTGAAGGCCTGGTGGCGCAACCCCACGGCATTGTGCTGGTCACCGGCCCCACCGGCTCGGGCAAAACCACCACGCTTTACGCCGCGCTGCAGCGGCTGGACGCGCAACGGCTCAACATCATGACGGTGGAAGACCCGATCGAATACGAGCTGCCCGGCATCGGCCAAACCCAGGTCAACGCCAAAATCGAACTCACCTTCGCCAAAGCGCTGCGTGCCATCCTGCGGCAAGACCCGGACGTGATCATGATCGGTGAGATCCGCGACTTCGAAACTGCGCAAATCGCCATCCAGGCCTCGCTGACCGGCCACCTGGTGCTGGCCACCCTGCACACCAACGACGCCGCCAGTGCCGTGACCCGCCTGACCGACATGGGTGTAGAACCGTTTTTGCTCAGCAGTTCCTTGCTGGGCGTGCTGGCCCAGCGCCTGGTCCGCAAAACCTGCGCCCAGTGCCAGGGTGCGGGGTGTGCCACCTGCGGCCAAAGCGGCTACCAGGGCCGCACCGGTATTTTCGAGCTGCTGGTAGCCGACGATGCCACGCGCGCACTGGTGCACCACCAAGCCAGCGAAGCCGACATCCGGCAACACGCCCTGCACAACGGCATGGTGCTGATGCGCGAAGACGGCGAGCGACTGGTGGCTCAGGGGGTCACCAGCCGGGAGGAACTGTTGCGGGTCACACGGGATTAGCGACACCCCCAACAGCCGACCATGCGCACGCCCCCCAACCCGGTTCCTTTCCCCGATTTTCGGCGCCCCAGCATCCTGCTGCGTGCCATTGGCTTGGTGCTGTTGGTCCGCATGCTGTGGTGGAGCACCGAAGGGGCCGAGGGGCTGTGGAGTTGGGCCACGTGGGGCTCGGGCCTGTTTGAGATTGCATTGGTATTGTGTGTAGGAACCGCCTTCCTTTTGGCCCCACGCTTGATAACCATGCCTTACCTCAAAGCCTCTTCATTGCTCCTGGCAGTGACCGGAGGCGTCACCGCTGCTTGCGCGACGGCCGTACAAGCCTTGCTGCCACCTGGCAGCCCATCCCCCGTACCCATGGCCGTGCTGGCATGCTGGGGCATGGGAGGGCTGTGTCTGGTCTATTTCCACTGGCGCCACCTTCGCCTGTCCCCCGCCCTGGCAGAAACCCGGCTGATGGCACTGCAATCCCGGATACAGCCCCACTTTTTGTTCAACAGCATCAACAGCGCCTTGGCTTTGGTGCGCACCGACCCGGCCAAGGCCGAAGCCGTGTTGCAAGACATGGCCGATTTGTTCCGCGCCGTTTTGTCCGACTCTCGCAAACTGGTGCCACTGGCCGACGAATTGCGCCTGGCCCGGGCATACATCGACATTGAAACCATCCGCCTGGGTTCAGAACGCCTGCAGGTGCAATGGTTGGTGCAGCACGCACCATTGCAAGCCCAAGTCCCCCCGTTGTTGTTGCAACCCCTGCTGGAAAACGCCGTGCGCCACGCGGTTGAGCCGGCGCCACACGGTGCGCAAATCACCGTCGAAATTTACCAAGATGGCAGCCACATGCGCCTGTTTGTGCGCAACCCCTTGTTTGCGACCGCCACTGGCACCACGGGCCACCAAATGGCTCTGGACAACCTGCGCGAACGGTTGGCGCTTCATTTCGACCACGAAGCCGCACTGAAAGCCCAAGCCCAAGGCGACGAATTCGTGGTTCAGGCAGTTCTGCCTCTGCAATAAACCCCAGCGCGGCAAAACCAACCGTCAGAACCCACCCATCCCCGGCATCTTGGGCATGCCCTTCATGCCCCCCAGGCGTTTCATCATCTTCATCAAGCCGCCGCCCTTCATTTTTTTCATCATGGCCTGCATCTGCTCAAACTCCTTGAGCAGGCGGTTCACCTCCTGCACCTGCACACCAGCACCAGCAGCGATGCGGCGCTTGCGGGTGGCCTTGATCAGTTCAGGCTTGCGGCGTTCTTGGGGCGTCATGCTGCAAATAATGCCCTCCTTGCGCTTGATGTCCTTTTCGGCACGACCCAAATCGGCCTCGCTGGCTTTGGCAGCCATTTGGGTGGGCAATTTGTCCATCAAATTGGCCAAACCGCCCATCTTCTTCATCTGCCGTATCTGGTCCAAAAAGTCTTCCAGATCGAAGCCTTCGCCGCTCTTGACCTTGGCTGCCAGTTTTTGGGCCTGGGCCATGTCCACCCCGGCGGTCACCTGCTCCACCAAGGCCACAATGTCGCCCATGCCCAAAATGCGTCCGGCATGGCGCTCGGCGTCAAATACCTCCAGGCCGTCTATCTTCTCGCTCACCCCCGCGAACTTGATGGGCGCTCCCGTTACTGCGCGCACAGACAATGCCGCGCCACCGCGCGAATCACCGTCCAACTTGGTCAGCACAATACCGGTCAGCGGCAACGCCTCTTTGAACGCCTTGGCGGTGTTGATGGCGTCCTGCCCCTGCATGGCATCCACCACAAACAAGGTTTCCACCGGCTTCAAGGCTGCGTGCAAGGCCTTGATTTCGGCCATCAGCAACTCGTCAATCGCCAGCCGACCCGCCGTGTCCACCAGCAACACGTCAAAGTAGTGCCTGCGGGCGTAATCCAGCGCGGCTGCTGCAATATCCAGGGGTTTTTGGTCGGGCGAACTCGGGAACCACTCGGCCCCGGCTTGCGCGGTCACGGTCTTCAGCTGTTCAATGGCCGCAGGGCGGTACACGTCGCCAGAAACCGTCAACACTTTTTTCTTGCGCTTCTCAATCAACAGCTTGGCCAGCTTGGCGGTGGTGGTGGTTTTGCCCGCACCTTGCAACCCCGCCATCAGAATGATGGCAGGCGGTTGCTGCGCCAGGTTGATATCGCTCACGCCTTCGCCCATGGTGGCCGACAATTCGCGCTGAATGATGCTCACCAGCACCTGCCCAGGCGTCAACGAGCCCACCACCTCGGCCCCCAAGGCTTTGTCTTTCACGCGGGCAATGAAATCACGCACCACGGGCAGGGCCACGTCGGCTTCCAACAAGGCCATGCGCACTTCGCGCAGCATGTCGGTGACGTTGGTTTCGGTAATGCGGGCCTGCCCGCGCATTTCCTTGACGAGCCGGGACAGTTTTTCGGTAAGGGCTGAGGCCATGATGTGCAAATATCGAACGCCCAACGGCCAACAAGGCCGTTAAACTCTGAGGATGATTTTAGCCGCGAGCCCCTGGT
>JACCDQ012166006.1_pt1 | contig 13942 bp, 13 predicted proteins | sample 7446031 | NCBI WGS metagenome assembly JACCDQ01 (sample SAMN15323442, study PRJNA562643) | freshwater metagenome | isolation source: river surface water | place: USA:Blue River Watershed | collected 2017-08-17 | reverse complement strand
CCGATGGCGCACAAAGACATCTTCTGTCAGGACGGCTGGCGCACCACCTGCGGTTCGCGCATGCTGGAAAACTTCATTGCACCCTACAACGCCACGGTCGTTGAGCGTTGCAACCAGGCCGGATTGGTCTCGCTGGGCAAACTCAATATGGACGAGTTCGCCATGGGCTCGTCGAACGAAACTTCGTACTACGGCCCCGTCCGTAACCCGTGGGACACCGAGCGCGTACCCGGTGGTTCGTCAGGTGGTTCTGCGGCCGCGGTTGCTGCACGCCTCGCACCGGCCGTTACCGGCACAGACACCGGCGGCTCGATCCGCCAGCCGGCTGCACTGTGCGGCCTGACGGGTCTGAAGCCTTCCTACGGCACCGTCTCACGCTGGGGCATGATCGCCTTTGCCTCATCGCTCGATCAGGCGGGCCCGATGGCGCACTCGGCTGAAGACTGCGCACTGCTACTTAACACCTTTGCCGGTTTTGATGCAAAAGACTCGACCAGCCTCGAGCGCGGCAACGAAGACTACACACGCTCTCTGGAGCAACCGCTCAAAGGGTTGCGCATCGGTCTGCCCAAAGAGTTCTTCAACGCCGACGGTGACGCCGCCACCATGGCCGCTATCGATACCGCATTGGCCGAATACCGCAAACTGGGCGCCGAAACGGTAGAAGTCTCGCTCCCGTCCATCGGCCAATCGGTCGCCGCCTACTACGTGATCGCCCCAGCCGAAGCCAGCTCGAACCTCTCGCGCTTTGACGGTGTCCGTTATGGCTATCGCGCACCGGAATACAGCAACCTCGACGACATGTACGCCAAGTCCCGTGCGCAGGGTTTCGGCGACGAAGTAAAGCGCCGCATCCTCATCGGCACTTATGTGCTGTCGCATGGCTACTACGATGCCTACTATCTGCAGGCGCAGCGTATCCGCCGTCTAATCGCCAACGACTTCGACGACGCCTTCAAGCAGTGCGATGTCATTGCCAGCCCGACGACGCCGGGCGCTGCGTTCAAATTCGGCGAGAAGTCCGGCGACCCGGTGCAGATGTATTTGTCTGACATCTACACCATTGGGGTCAACTTGGCCGGCATCCCCGCACTGTCGCACCCCTGTGGCGAAATTAACGGCCTGCCGGTCGGCATGCAGCTGATCGGTCCGTACTTCAGCGAGCACCGCCTGCTCAATGCCACTCACCAGTATCAGCAAGTCACCGATTGGCACCGCCGAACACCGGCTGCCTTTGCGTAACCGGAAGCAGAGAGATACACATGACCTGGGAAGTCGTCATTGGCATGGAAACCCATGCCCAGCTCGCCACCAACTCCAAAATATTTTCGGGCGCGTCCATTGCCTTCGGTGCACAACCGAATGCGCAGACCAGCCTTGTCGATCTGGCCATGCCGGGCGTGCTGCCGGTGCTGAATCATGAAGCCGTCTCGTGCGCCATTCGTTTCGGCCTCGCCGTCGGCGCTCGCATCGATCAGCGTTCGATCTTTGCTCGTAAGAACTACTTCTATCCGGATCTGCCCAAAGGTTACCAGATCAGTCAGTTCGAGAATCCCATCGTCGATGGCGGCACCATCACGCTACAACTCGGCACCGGTGATAGCGCCACCACCAAAGTAGTGCAACTCACCCGCGCCCACATGGAAGAAGATGCCGGCAAATCGCTGCACGAAGATTTCCACGGCCGTACCGGGGTTGACCTGAACCGTGCTGGCACACCACTGCTTGAAATCGTGTCGGAACCAGACATGCGCTCCTCGGCCGAAGCTGTGGCTTACGCCCGCGCCTTGCACAGCCTCGTGCGGTGGATTGGCATCTGCGACGGCAACATGCAGGAAGGCTCCTTCCGTTGCGATGCCAACGTCTCGGTACGCAAGCCCGGCCAGCCCTTCGGTACACGCCGCGAAATCAAGAACCTCAACTCCTTCCGCTTCCTGCAACAGGCCATCGACTTTGAGGTGCAGTGGCAGATCAACGAACTGGAAGAAGGCCGTGCCATTCAACAAGCCACGGTGCTGTTCGATCCGGACACCGGTGAAACGCGCGCAATGCGCACCAAGGAAGACGCGATGGATTATCGCTACTTCCCCGATCCCGATCTGTTGCCTGTCATCATCAGTGATGACTGGATCGAACGCGTGCGCGGCGAGATGCCGGAACTGCCGGAAGCCATGCGCCAGCGTTTTGAAGCGCTCGGCCTTTCCGCCTACGACGCGGCAGCGGTCACCGCCTCATTGGAAATTGCCCGTTATTTTGAAGGCACCCTCAAAGTTGCCGGTAATGCACAGGCCAAACAGGCCGCCAACTGGATCATGGGAGACCTATCCGCCCGACTGAACCGAGAAGGTCTCGACATCGACGCCGCACCGGTTTCGCCCGAACAGCTAGGTGGCCTCATCGCCCGCATTGCCGACCAGACCATCTCCAACGCCATCGGCAAAAAAGTGTTTGACGCGCTATGGCAAGGTCAGGGCAAAAGCGCTGACGACATCATCGAAGCACAAGGCCTCAAGCAAATCACCGATACGGGCGCCATTGAAGCGCTGGTTGATGAGGTCATTGCCGCCAACCCGGGCAATGTCGCCGAGTTCAAGGCCGGCAAAGAAAAGGCGCTTAACGCACTGGTCGGCCAAATCATGAAAGCCGCCAAAGGCAAGGCCAATCCGCAACAGGTCAACGATCTGTTGCGATCCAAACTCAGCTAATTAACAATGTAACGTAAAGAAAAAGCCCGCCGATTAGGCGGGCTTTTTTGCTGCTGAACTTAACGCGATTACTTGCGCTTGTTCACGGCATCCTTGAATGCCTTACCAGCCGAGAACTTAACAGTCTTGGCGGCAGCGATCTTGATGGTTTCGCCGGTTTGCGGGTTGCGACCGGTACGAGCAGCACGCTTGCCGCTCGAGAACGAACCGAAGCCCACCAGGCTCACCGAGTCACCCTTGGTCACGGCCTTAACAACAGCAGCAACGGTAGCATCAAGGGCGGCTTGAGCAGCGGCCTTGCTCAGCTTGGCGTCTTTGGCGATTACTTCAATCAGTTCAGCTTTATTCATGTGGATGTCTCCCAAGGATTTACAGAAAAAATCGGTAGAACCAACGTCAGTCATTGATTCCGTAGTGGCATTATGCCCTGACTTTTCGCGGGTTTTACAAGTGCAAACATAAATTTTTTTGTTGTAAGACTTCCGAAAGGCTTGCTACGCGCGGGTTTCAGATTGGTGCATCGGCCCAATGCGACGTGCTTTGCAGAACAGACCTACTCGCCACGGCCAAAAAACTGCTTGTCGCCAACGCATTAGCTATCTTTCCAAGAATCAGTCTACGTGTGCACCCGCACCAAACCTGGGCCGCGACGTGATCTCCGAAAACTGCCGTACCAGATTCGCCCGGACCTGATTTCTCAGAATCCCTAGGGGAATGCCCCGAATCTCGGCCAGCATGGTGGCGATCTTCGGCAAGGCAGCGGGCTCGTTCCGTTGCCGCCTGAGCCAGCATGGCGACATGTCGGGTGCGTCAGTCTCAAGCACAAGACACTCGAGAGGCAAGTCTTTCGCCAGTCGGCGAATCCTGGTTGAGCCGTCATAAGTTAACGACCCGCCAAACCCAAGCAGCATGCCCATGCGGACCAGCTGATCGGCTTGTTCGGCACTGCCGTTGAAGGCATGCGCGATTCCCCCAACCAGCATTTCTCGGCGACCCTGTATGCGTTTGATGACCTGAATCACGTCTTCGACGGCATGGCGAACATGCAAGATGACCGGCAACCCGCATTCGATTGCCAGGGCCAGTTGATCTTCGAACCACGATCGCTGCACCTTCAAGTCCGGTGATCCTGCGAATCGGTCAAGCCCGATTTCTCCGATGGCGATAGGGCGATCGCTTTGAACCCGGGCCACCAGCGTAGTCAGGTCATCCTTGGCGGTTTCTTGGACATACAAGGGATGAATGCCATAGGCAGGTAGTATGACGGGCCAATCCGGATGCGCAACGGACTCACGGGAAAGCGCTTGTATATGGTCAATCCCGGTCACGGTCACCGATGGGTTGATCGTAGTGCTGACCCCTGCTTCAAATGCCCGTTTCAGGGCAGCATCGCGATCCGGATCAAACTCGGCTGCATCCCAATGCACATGGGTATCAATCCAGCCTGAAAGTTGGGTGGGCATCAGAATCGATACAGAAACGGGAAGTCCGCCTCAGGGCGACGGCCGGAGATGATGTCGGCCAACGCCCGACCAGAACCGCATGACATCGTCCAGCCCAGGGTGCCATGGCCCACGTTCAGAAAGAGGTTTGACGGCCGAGCCCGGCCGATCAGAGGCAGGTTGGACGGGGTCGCAGGCCGCAGCCCGGTCCAGAACACGGGATCCCCTACCGTCCTGAGATGTGGAAAAATCTCGCGCGTCCGCGTAATCAGCGCAGCACAACGCACCGGATTCAAGCCCATGCCGTATCCATTCATTTCGGCTGTGCCCGCCACGCGTAAGCGGTTTCCAAGACGTGAAAACACGAGCTTACGGCCATCATCGGTCAGGCTAACCGTGGGCGCAAAACTCTCGCCCTCCGCTAAAGCAAGCGTAGCCGAGTAGCCTTTGGCCGGATAGATCGGCACCTGCATTCCGAGTGGATTCAGCAATGCATTACTGTAGCTACCGCAGGCAACCACATAGGCGTCGGCACGTATCTTTTCGCCGTTATATCTTTCGGCCGATTCAATTCTGCCGCCATCGCCGCGCAAACGAACGATCGGCATTCCATAGTCAAACCGGACGCCCATCTGGCACGCCATTTCGGCGAGTCGGCGCGTAAAGAGGTGTGCATCTCCAGATTCATCCGAAGGGGTGAAGTGCCCCCCGACAATCATCTGACGCGCATCTCCAAGCGCAGGCTCGATGTTGACGCATTCTGCGGCATCCACCTGGCGCCGGTCCAGACCAAAATCGCGCATTGCCTCAGCAGCCATCGCAGCCGCCTCATATTCCTTCGCGTTGGTATAGAAATGCAGGATACCGCGCGATAGTTGGTCGTATTCGATCCCGGTGCTGCCGCGTAGATCCTGCAGACATCGGCGGCTGTAGCTGGCGAGACTGACGATTGCCCGCATATTGCTCCGGGTCCGATCAGCCCCACATTCACGGATGAATTTGAGGCCCCAGCGAAATAGTTCTGGGTCGAGCCGCCAACGAAAGAGCAAGGGCGCATCTTCCTTACCCATCCAACTAATTATTTTACGGATTGCACCGGGATTGGCCCAGGGTTCGGCATGCGAAACGGATATCTGGCCGCCATTGGCAAAGCTTGTCTCCTGCCCGGCGCCCGGCTGGCGATCGACGACACTCACCTCATGCCCCGACTGGGCAAGGTACCAGGCGGTCGTTGTTCCGATAACGCCGGCCCCGATCACCAGTATCTTCATGCGGTCTTCTCTTCGGCGTCACGAATCCGGGCGATTCTCGATACCTCCGGAATATGCCGCACGTTGCGCATCACGGTCGCCAGATGCTTGCGATCCCGCACCTGCAGCGTGAAGAACAGAATGGTATAAAGGCCGCCCGCATCATCCATACTGATGTGGACAATATTGGAGTCGGCCTCTGCAATCGCCGAAGAGATCTTCGCAAGCACCCCGCGCTGATTACGGATCTCCACTCGGATCCGGACGTCAAACTGGCCGTTCACATCGGATGCCCATTCGACATCCACCCATTTCTGACTGTCATGGCCAAGATGTCGCCGGATTCTGAGGCAATCGTGTGTATGCACCACCAAACCACGCTTCGAGTCCAGCAGGCCGACGATAGGGTCGCCCGGAATCGGCTGGCAACATGGGGACATATACACCGCCATCCCCTCGGCCCCATTGATCATAACCGGCGCGCTTTCGGCTGTTGGCAGGACCTTGGCCGGATCCAGTCCGAGCAAGGCAACAGCCACATCAGTCGCTGGGCGTTCGCCCGTACCGATCTGACTGAGAATCTGGCCCTCGGCTTGCACACCCGACTGTGACAGCATCTGCCCCCAACCCGACTGGGGTACGTCCTGAAGCCGCTGGCCATAGCGAGCCAGCTCACTGGTCAACAATCGTTTACCGAGCGCTGCCGATGACTCATGATGGGCCGCACGAAGGAAGTGACGGATCTTGCTTCGGGTACGCCCTGATCTGACAAACTTCAACCATGCCGGATTAGGATTTGGGATCACTGCTGTAATAATTTCAATCTGGTCGCCATTCTGCAACTCAGTGCGCAAGGGCGCAAAATCCCGGTTGATACGAGCCGCCACACAGCGATTGCCGACGTCGGTATGCACGGCATAAGCGAAGTCCACGGCGGTCGATCCGCGCGGCAAGGTGAATATCTTGCCCTTGGGTGAAAAAACGAATACCTCATCCGGAAACAGATCCACCTTGGCGTGCTCGTAGAATTCGGATGAATCACCGCTCATTGACTGCATTTCAACCAACGATTCCAACCACTTCGTCGTCTTGTCATGCAGATCATCGGAGAACTTACCCGATTCCTTATAAAGCCAGTGTGAAGCAACGCCTTCCTGCGCGAGCCGGTTCTGGTCACGCGTACGAATCTGTATCTCAATCGGCGTGCCATAGGGGCCGATCAGCGTGGTATGCAACGACTGATACCCATTAACCTTGGGGATCGCCAGATAGTCCTTGAACTTGCCGGGAAGCGGTTTATACAACGCATGCAGTGCGCCCAGCGCCAGATAGCATTCGGCATCTGTGTCTACGATCACTCTGAATCCGTAGATATCGAGCACCTGCGAAAAGGACAAATGTTTTTCGATCATCTTGCGATAAATCGAGTACAGCGTTTTCTGCCGTCCAAACACCTCTGCCTTGACACCGGACTGCGCCAGCTTTTCGGAAAGACTGTTCAGAATTTTCTGAATCATCTCCCGACGATTGCCACGCACCGATTTCACCGTGCGCGCAAGCACCTCGTAACGATTCGGATAAATGCTCTTGAACGCCAGATCCTGTAGCTCCCGGAAGAGCATATTCAGCCCCAACCGGTTGGCAATCGGGGCATAGATCTCAAGCGTTTCCCGGGCAATACGACGGCGCTTGTCGGGCCGCATCGCGCCCAGCGTCTGCATATTATGAAGGCGGTCGGTGAGCTTGATCAAAATGACACGAATATCGCGCGCCATCGCCAGCAGCATCTTGCGGAAGTTTTCTGCCTGCGCTTCATGCTGGCTGGCAAACTCCAGCCGGTCTAGCTTCGACAACCCCTCAACCAGATCCGCCACGGGCTTGCCAAAACGCTTGGCCAGCTCATCCTTGGTGACACCGGTATCCTCAATCGTGTCGTGCAGAAGCGCCGCCATGATCGCCACCGCATCCATCTTCCACTCGGCGAGCCCACCGGCAACGGCAAGCGGATGGGTAATGTAGGCTTCGCCGGAAATCCGCTTCTGGCCGCGATGGCACTGCTCGCTAAAGACAAACGCATCTTCTACCCGTGCCAAGTCGGCCGCGGGCAGGTAATCAAGGCTATCTATAAATACCCGGTACGCCGGGTCGTCCGTTCCTAGAAACGGCGTGACTTCAGACGGGATTTCTGTATCGAGTGGGGCGCGGGCTTCCGTATTCATCGTGAGCCCCTGTCCCCATCCCCGTCCGGTGCATCAGAAGGACATCAGGCCTGCGGACGATTCAGCACTTCAACGCCCACCAGACCTTCGCCGATTTCGCGCAACGCGATCACAGTCGGCTTGTCGAGGTCGGCTTCGACCTGAGGTGTTGCACCATTCGCCAACTGACGAGCACGATAGGTTGCTGCCAGGGTCATCTGGAAGCGATTAGGGATCCTTTGAAGACAATCTTCAACAGTAATACGGGCCATGATGAATTCCGTTCTTTATGAGCGATGGAGATACGAAGCGATCAATGCCGGCAATCGTTGCGTCTGGTTTTCCAGACGCACACGGGCAGCTGCAAATACGGCCAGCAGGCCGGCGAGCGCTTCATCCAGGTTTTCGTTGATTATAACGTAGGGAAATTCATCCAGATGCGTCAACTCATCCCGGGCATTGTCGACACGGCGGGCGATCACCTCGGCCGAATCCTGGCCGCGACCCTGTAATCGAGATTTCAACACATCAAACGAGGGGGGCACGATAAATACCCCCACGGCCTCAGGGTAAATCCTCCGCACCTGCTGCGCCCCCTGCCAATCGATTTCCAGAATCACATCCCGGTCCTCACTGAGCAGCGTCTCAATGCCGTGGCGACTGGTGCCGTAGAAGTTTCCGTGCACCTCGGCGGATTCCAGAAACGCGCCTGCGGCCTGCATCTGCTTGAAAACAGCAACAGATACAAAGTGATAGTGCACGCCGTCCTCCTCGCCAGGGCGGGGCGCCCGGGTGGTGGTCGAAATTGAAAGCGCCAGACGCGGGTCCTTTGCAAGCGCCAGACGGGTCAGGGTCGTTTTGCCGGCGCCTGATGGCGCAGCAATCACAAACAGGCTACCCGGTCCGATGCGATGTTCTCTGGAATTCTTGGTCATGGTGATATCAATCTTTTGTAGAACGGTTACTCGATATTCTGCACCTGTTCACGAATCTGTTCGATCAGGAGCTTTAACTCCATGGCAATAGCCGAAACCTCGCTACTGACCGATTTGGAGCCCAGCGTATTCGCCTCCCGGTTGAGCTCCTGCATCAGAAAATCAAGTCGTTTGCCTGCCGGCCCCGGGGCCATGACAACCCGATCCACCTCATCAAGATGGACTTTGAGTCGCCCGAGCTCTTCCGCGACATCTGTTCGCACCGCATACAGGGTTAACTCCTGGCGAATCCGTTCGTCTTCCGCACTCCCCATCACCTCGACCAGCTTAGCGCGCGCTTTATCGGCAAACGCCTGTTGCGCCAGCGGAATCAACGGTTCGGCCCGGGCAACGAGTGCCCGCATCGCTGTCGTGCGCGCCTGAACCAGCTCGGCTAGGCGGGCGCCTTCCCGGTCACGCACCTGCTTTAGCTGGTCCACCGCCTCGGACGCCATCTCCTGAAACTCGGACAACAATGCTGACCAGTCGAGTTCGGCCGCACGAACCACGCCGGGCCAACGCAAAACATCAGCCGTACTCAACCCTCGACTGTCACCAAAGAATCCCTGCACCTCCTGGGCTAGCTGCTGCAATCGCACTAGCCTATCCGGATCCAGCGTCTCGCTTGCGTCACCGGCCTTCAGCGCCCATCCCGCCCGGCATTCGACCTTACCGCGGGCCAATGCCTTGCCCAGCAACTCCCGCAGGGGCATTTCCAGCGCCCGAAGCTCATCAGGAAACCGGAAACTCAGATCAAGAAACCTTGAGTTCACGCTTTTGATTTCGAAGCTCAACGTACCACCGACAGCCGCCCCGGCAATGGGTCGGGTGATGTTGGCAAATCCGGTCATGCTGGCAATCATGGGGGGGTCCTGAACGAGGTGGGAGGCCGTACAATGCGACGAGTTTAAACGATAGGAGCCCCCATGCGCCCCAGTCAGCGTCAACCTGGTGAATTACGCCCGCTGTCGATCACCCGCGGTTATACCGTTCATGCCGAAGGCTCGGTTCTAATCCAGATCGGCCAGACCCGCGTGCTTTGTACCGCCAGTGTCGAAACCAACCTCCCCCCCTGGCTGCGCGGCAAGGGTCAGGGCTGGGTCACCGCCGAATACGGCATGCTGCCCCGTGCCACCCACACGCGTAGCGCGCGCGAGGCGGCAAAAGGCAAACAAACAGGGCGCACCCAGGAAATTCAACGCCTGATCGGGCGAAGCCTACGCGCAGTCACCGACCTGGTGGCTCTGGGCGAACGCCAGATCACGCTGGACTGCGACGTACTGCAGGCCGATGGCGGCACACGCTGCGCGGCCATTACGGGCGCCTGGATCGCCCTGCATGATGCCTGCGCCAAGCTGGTCGCCGCAGGTGAACTCACGGTTAATCCGATTCGCGATCATGTTGCTGCCATTTCGGTTGGTATCGTCGATGGTCAGCCCGTACTGGATCTGGATTATGCCGAAGACTCGAACTGCGACACCGATATGAATGTCATCATGACCGGCAGCGGCGGCATCGTCGAAATCCAGGGCACGGCCGAGGGAACACCATTTACACGGGGCGAACTCACCGCGCTGGTGGATCTGGCCGAAGGCGGCATCCGCGATCTGGTGGCAGCACAAAAACAGGCAACCAGGGCCTAATCATGCAACGCCTCGTCCTCGCCTCCAACAACGCCAAGAAGCTCAAGGAGCTGGGCGCATTGTTAACCCCCCTGGGGATCGAACTGATCCCACAAGGCGCGCTGGATATCCCCGAGGCAGAAGAGCCTTTTGGTACCTTCGTTGAAAATGCGCTGGCCAAAGCACGTCATGCCGCGCGATTGAGCGGGCTTCCCGCTCTAGCCGATGACTCTGGCCTGTGCGTACGCGCACTGGGCGGGGCGCCAGGCGTCCTGTCTGCGCGCTATGCCGGTGAACCCAAATCGGATGCGCGCAACAACGCGCATCTTCTGACGCAACTCTCCGGCCACGCCGACCGCGCCGCCCACTTTGTCAGCCTGCTGGTCCTGGTGCGCCACGCCGATGACCCGCAGCCCATCATCGCCGAGGGCAACTGGCATGGCGAGATTCTGAATGCACCGCGCGGCGATGAAGGTTTTGGCTATGACCCCTTATTCTGGGTGCCGGAAGCCGGTCTATCGGCCGCCGAAATGACGCCCGAGGCCAAGAATCATTGCTCGCACCGGGCCATGGCCATGCAGCAACTCCTGGCACGAGTTAACGAGCTCTGATGACACAAACATCAATCTCGTGACACAGCCCATCACCTTTGTTCCCGGTCGCAAGACTGCGTCTAGCAGTACGCCCGCACTCACACCGGAATTTACCCAGGCAATCCCGCTGTCGCTCTACGTACACGTCCCCTGGTGTGTGCGCAAATGCCCATATTGCGATTTCAACTCGCATGCGGCGCCGGACACAATTCCTGAAAAGCGCTTTGTCGATGCGCTCCTTGAAGATCTGACGCTGGCCTTACCCGGCATCTGGGGACGACGTGTTGAAACCATTTTCTTTGGTGGCGGCACGCCCAGCCTCTTGTCACCGGAGGCCATTGATCGCCTGCTTACCGGCTTTCGGACGCTGCTTCCCCTATCTCCCGAAGCGGAAATCACACTGGAAGCTAACCCGGGCACTGTTGATATCGAGCGTTTCTGGGGGTTTCGTGCGGCAGGGATTAATCGCCTATCGCTCGGCATCCAGAGCTTCGATGAGGCCGCCCTACAGGCGCTTGGCCGAATCCATAACCGGGCAGATGCCATTCGTGCTATTGAAGCCGCAGCGCAAACCTTCGACACCTACAATCTGGATCTGATGGTCGGCCTGCCCCATCAGCACGTTAACGCAGCGCTAACAGACATCGAGCAGGCGCTATCCTTTGCGCCACCGCATTTCTCCTGTTATCAACTGACGCTAGAACCCCACACGGCATTCGCCAATAACCCCCCCGCTGGGCTACCTGATGACGACACCTGTGCCGAGATCCAGGATCGGCTTGAGGAGCGCCTTGCCGAGGCCGGCTATGAACACTACGAAACGTCGGCGTTTGCCAAACCGGGGCATCATTGCCGCCATAATCTCAATTACTGGACATTCGGAGACTATCTGGGCATTGGCCCCGGCGCACACGGAAAACTTACGAATCACGAGGGCGCTCGGCGCAGCATGCGGCATAAGCTGCCAAAAATTTATCTAGGATGCGCCGGCACAGGCAGTTTTACCCAATCCGATGGGCCCATTGCTGCCGATGCACTGATCGGCGAATTCATGATGAACGCGCTGCGTCTAAATGCCGGCTTTACAACCGATCTCTTTGAACGGCATACCGGGCTACCCTGGCTAGTTGTTAGCCGGGACATCGAATCTTCGATTCGTGATGGATTTCTTGAATGGGTTAGCCCCGGCAAACATATACGCCCAACCCTGCAAGGGCGACGGTTTCTGAATCTTCTGTTACAACGGTTTATCTGACGCGTCTCGCTCCTCGCTAGGCGTCTATTTGGGCCTTTCAAGCCGCTGATCAAGCACACCGTCGCCACCCAGAATAATTGCCTGATTCTGAATCTCTTTAACAACCAGCGCTTGGTCACTCACACGGTTACCCTTTCGCACACTGCGGTACTCCGGGCCATTTCTCACTAGAGCCACCAGTCCGCCGTCTTTGCCCGTCATGAACCCCACAATGACCAGTGCGGATAGAGGCGCATCAGGGAATATCACGCCCGCCTGACCCGATGCGGGTATCGCTCGCAAGCGTGCCGATAGGCGCTCAGGGGAAAACGGATCGTATACGGTGGATGTATAGCTTGACGGTGGCGTATCGATGACATTGGGCACCGGCGGTGGGGGCGTCGGATTTAATGCCCGATGCTGTTCTGCAATCCACTGCTGCCCCGCCTGTTCACCGCGTTCGCCACAGCCGGCCATGGAAAACAGCGCCATGAGAATGAGACCGGCGTACACCGCCTTAGCGATACGCACCTGATGCACTCCCGGTATTTGTGCCCACATGCTTCTGAACGGTCAGGTCACCACGATAGGCTTTGACCCGTGCAATCAACAGGTTTTGTCCCGGTGCCAATGGGCTCGACTCGATCATGACATCCACCGTAACCAAATGCTTCAATCCCGATACTGCCTCGAGAAATCGCATGATTGCTCCAAAACTGCCAGATAACCGCATCGACACCGGCAGGATGGCATACGCCTCTTCACGGATCTCCGCCTCGGGCTTGAACAATTCGAGTCGGACACCACTGTTTCGGGCAATCTGGCTAAACTGGTTCAGCACCTGAACAACTTCAAGCTCTGCGGGAATCAGCTCGAGTAATTCACCAAAGCCCATGTCCAGTGCGGCGACTCTGTCACGATATGCTTCCAATAGGACGACTTCCGTTGCAAGGTGCCTATAACGCGCCATCTGTTCGTGTGACTCTGCCTGCTTACGGCGTAGTTCACCGAGGCTGTCGGACCAGAACGGATAAGCACCGACTCCCAGAGTTGCGATAAACAGCGCGGCCAGTGCGATCGATCTAAACCAGATCGGCCAAGTAGCCGGCGAATCAAACTTGATGGCACGCGTTACCGATGGCCTCCTGATCCTTGCAGCGACATTCTGGAATACCTCACTCAGGTCCATGCTGAGCAGCTTGCGCCATTCTGTCTGGGTGGATGATGTCCGATGCCGTTTCTTTGCCGGTTGTCCGGGGCTAATACCCAATCTGCTGCGTATTTCTGCTACCCGTTGGGCAAGTCTATGCCTGAGGTTCATTGGCTCTGCCCCTGCGCAACTACTGGTGAAACCATATCGTTCGACAAACGAACTTTTCCTGCCAGTGAAAACAAATATGGCGCTATTGATTCGGGCTCCTGGGTTTTTACCTCACCAAGCGCGAGATCCTTGAGGTAGGCGGAACCCGCCAACCGTTCCAGAAACCTTGCAATTGCGCCCGCCTCAGAGGCCCGGCCCTCAATGCGGAAGACAACACCATCCTCCTCGATACGAACAAGGTAGATATCCTGGGGCATGGATTCGGCAACATCGTTTAATAGCAATACGGTTGTCGATCTGCGGGCATCCAGCGCTTCAATCAGTTGTTGACGCTCAAGCATTTTCTGATACTGGCCGCGCAATCGTCTTGCTTCAGCATACGAAGGTGCCTGATCTGCCATCTCGGCGGCAAGCGCCTGGTTAAAGCCGTCCACCATGGCAATACGCATCTGGATCAAACCTAGCCCGGCCGTGGCGCAAAGAAGCGCCGCCACGATGCTGACTATTGCCTGGCGAAGAAGAACCTGCCCAGCATATTGCGTTGCAATCTGTCGATGGGGCAAAAGGTTAAATCGCGGGGATGTCACAGCAATTTTCTCTGGG
>JACCDQ010924047.1_pt1 | contig 13942 bp, 15 predicted proteins | sample 7446031 | NCBI WGS metagenome assembly JACCDQ01 (sample SAMN15323442, study PRJNA562643) | freshwater metagenome | isolation source: river surface water | place: USA:Blue River Watershed | collected 2017-08-17 | reverse complement strand
GAGCGGCAACTGCGGTGTTTTGCTGTCTTAAACAATTAAGTTCCAGAAAACTTAAGGTAGTCTTAAAATTCGGCGGTGAGTGATTGTTTTTTGATCATAGTTTGCGCTTGATAATAAAAAGCAAAGCCTGGACACAAGCCGGCTGTAAGGGCTGAAGCGCAGTTAGGTGATATCGGGTCGGGCGGTATTGGGTCGGGTGGCATCGCGTTGGGGAAGGGCAGGAGAACAGCCGCGCGCTGATGCTCAGCGGCGGCTTAAACCAAATTTGCGGGCCAGTAACGGATGCAACCAGTTGGCAGGCAATAAAGCTTTAACCAGCGGCAGCAGCCAGCTGCCACGTCCGGCCCGGATGTACAGGCCAGATGATGGCTGCTGCAATGCCTTGACCAGCGCCCTGGCGTAGTCTGGCGCAGGCGTGGGGTAGCCCTGCGAGGCGCGGGCACGGGCACGCACACCGTCCCGGTACGGCCACCAGTGGGAATCTTGCTGCAGCACCTGTTCGGCTTGCTGGCTGGCCTGGTTGGCAAAACCGGTATCGATTGCGCCTGTTACCGCCAGCAACTGACGGACACCCAAGGGTTGCAGCTCCATCCGCAGCGCCTCCGTCACGGCGTGCAGCGCTGCTTTGGAAGCGCAGTAGACGCCGGCAAAAGGTGTGACCAGACTGGCGCTGACACTGCCGATATTCAGCACAGTACCGGCGGATGCCATCAAAAGCGGCAGTGCAGCCCTTGTCATCGCCACCACTGCAAACACATTGGTCTGAAATTGTTGGGCCAGCCGCGCTGGACTGAGATCCAGTACCGGGCCGATAGCGCCATAGCCGGCGTTGTTGATCAGCAGGTCAAGCCGGCCAGACTGGTTGCTGATTGCGCTCAGAACGGCATCGATTTGTGCCGGGTCATTGACATCGAGCGCCAGCGCACTGAAGCCTTCGGCCTCCAGGCGGGCCAAATCGGCTGCTTGTCGCGCGGTCGCAAACACCTGATACCCCTGATTTTTCAGCTCACGCGCCAGTGCGAGGCCAATGCCGCCGGAGCAGCCGGTGACCAGCGCCACCTGTAGCGGGCGGGCGGAAGTTGCATGCTGTGCCATATAAATCCTGTTTGTGCCTGTTTTCATTAACATATCGGCTTTTTCAGTTGACAGGAAGCCTGCCCGGCAGGTATCAAACCAGCGGGTAACAAATAAAGCGCAGCATTTCAATGGTAAGCAGTACCGCAGACATCAGCATTATGGGCGCCGGTCTGGCCGGCATTCTGACCGCCATGCAGCTGATCAAACAGGCGGATCGGCCTGTCTTCATCCGCATCTTTGAGCAAAGTGGCCACTTTGGGCCAGGCCTTGCCTATCAGGGCCGGCAGGCCGCGCATCTGCTGAATGTAGCGGCGGCCAGAATGAGCCTGGACCCGGCCGCGCCCGATGACTTTCTGGACTGGCTGCAGCACCAGCAGTGTTATCCGCAGGTGGAACGTCCGGTGCTGGCGCAGGCATTTTTGCCGCGCCGGCTGTTTGGTCAGTATTTGCAGGCGCGCTGGCAGCAGGCGCAGCAACTGGCGGCTGCCAAAGGGTGCAGGCTCGAACTGTGTGCGCTGCGTGTCACAGCGCTGCAGCCTGGCTTGCAGCACCATCTGCTGCATTGCGGTGAGCAGGTATTTCTCAGCCGAAAACTGCTGTTGGCCACAGGGAATGAATTACCACGTCATCCGGCTGGCCTGGAGGCTGCTGTGCTGCAAAGCCCGGCTTATATTCACAACCCTTGGTCAGATCAATATTTGCAGCAGATCAAACCGCACAGCCGGGTGCTTATTCTCGGCAACGGGCTGACCATGGTCGATACGCTGTTATCGCTGCGCGAGGCCGGGCTCAAAGGGCCGGTCCTGTCATTATCGCCGCATGGTTACAGCATGTTGCCGCACCGCCATCCGGGCTTGCAGCTGACGGCGTTCAGTCAGCAATTGCCACAGCAGGCCAGCCTGCGCCAGTTACTGCGTCTGTTTAACCGGGCCCGTCATCAGATCAGGGCGCTGGGAGTGTCGGCTGAACCGCTGATTGACGCACTGCGGCCGCATACCCAGCGCTACTGGCAGCAGTTCACGGCCAGGGAGCGCGCTTTGTTTATGCGCCGTTTACGGCATTTGTGGGGCGTGGCCCGTCACCGGGTGCCGCTGCATTTGCACGACCAGCTGCAGCAGCTGCGCTTGCAGGGCCAGTTGCAGGTGCTGGCCGGCCGGCCTGTGCAGGCTGCGCTTTTGGATAACAGTGACGGCGCGCCGGCTATTTTGCTGCAGTACCAGCCACGTGGCGGTGGGGCATTGCAGCAACTGGAAGTGGATATGCTGGTGAACTGTACCGGGCCTGAGCAGGATTATCGCCGGCTGCCGGCGCATCCCTTTGCCATCGCGATTGCCGCCGGTCAGCTGGCGGCCGGCCCGCTGGGGCTGGGGTTGGCGGCTGCATCGACAGGACAACTGCAGGATAGCGCCGGTCAGTGTTGGCCGGGCCTCTATGCCATGGGTTCATTGTTGCGTGGTGAGTTATGGGAAACCACAGCGCTGCAGGAGATCCGCCAGCAGGCGGTCCGGCTGGCCGGAGAATTGCTCAACGGAGAATTGAGCAACGGATAATAGCTGCGCGCCGCAGAATCGCTGACAGATAATCGCTGACAGAGCATGAAACCGCGGGCTTCAGCGGCATTTAAAGCGCAAATTTACAGCGCCAGTCCTGTCGGCTTTGCCGCGCCGGCGGGCGTCAGCTGTTGCGAAGTGGCGCCCGGCAGCGACGGATTAAATACCTTCGCCCAAAAACACCCGGTTGTACCGTGGTTTCAGCCAGGTTTGCTGACCAACCGCCAGCCCCAGCTGTTTAAAGCGCGATTTATCCAGCTCGACATGGATGATTTGGTCCGCTTCCTGCGACTGCAGCTCAAGCCGCACTGTCGGGCCCACGACAGTGATGAGATCAAGCCTTGCCGCGATGGCATCGTGGTCGGGCTGATGCAACACGTCAATTTCATGTGGCCGCACGTAAGCGAGGCCGGTTTGTTCCAGTTGGGCCTGCTCTGCCGGCACATCGTGCTGATTGGGCTGCACCAGCTTGTCGCCGTCTTTGACCCGGGCGTGGAACAGATTGACGGTGCCGAGGAACTCGTAAACAAAAGGGTTGGCCGGGTGGTCGTACACTTGCTCCGGCGTGCCTTCCTGCTCGACGCGGCCTTTGTTCATCACGACAATGCGGTCCGCCACTTCCAGCGCTTCTTCCTGATCATGCGTGACAAACACCGACGTGACATGAATTTCGTCATGCAGGCGGCGCAGCCAGCGCCTCAGTTCAGCCCGCACTTTGGCGTCCAGTGCGCCAAAAGGCTCGTCCAGCAGTAACACTTTAGGTTCAACGGCCAAAGCACGCGCCAGCGCAATGCGCTGACGCTGGCCACCGGATAATTGCGAGGGATAACGATCGGCGGTCCAGTCCAGCTGCACCAGTTCCAGCAAGTTCTTCACTTTTTTCTGGATCTCGGCCGCAGAAGGGCGGAATTTTTTCGGTTTGACGGTCAGGCCAAAAGCGACGTTTTCCCAGACGGTCATATGTTTAAACAAGGCGTAATGCTGAAAGACAAAACCCACACCCCGTTCGCTGACATGCTGGTTGCTGATGTCTTCACCATGAAACAGAATGCGGCCACTGTCGGCCTGCTCGAGGCCGGCAATTAACCGCAGCAGCGTGGTTTTACCAGAGCCGGACGGGCCCAGCAGAGCTGTCAGTTCACCACTGTGAATAGATAAGCTGACATTATCGACTGCTTTAAAATCGCCAAAATTTTTGCGCAGTTGTTGGACTTCGATACTCATAACAGCCTCAGTGGGAAGAACGCTCAGATGCAGCGTGGCGTGGATCTGTGGTGACAGGAGCAGGTGCCCACAAGTCCAGTTCGGCTTGGGCCAGGGCGCTGGCCAGTTGCTGGCACCAGTGGGCAAATCGTTGGGCTGTGGTCATGAATCTCTCCGTTTAGACATCTATATGCCTGAGTAAGCATTTAAACAGAGCGCTTTAATAACCTTAAATACTTTTTGGGAGCAGGTTATAACCAAATAGTTATAACCTGGCCGATGAAGAACGGATGCGCTGGCCAGGCCCGCGCAAGCGGCCGGCGTGAAGGGGCCGCAGCAAAGGATATGGCGCGAGCAGCCGGTGTAAAAAGTCTGGCGCCAGGCGCCTATTGTGGTTGGTTCAGATAGGGATCTTCTGCTGGCATCGCCTGGCTGGCGAACTGACTGAGCAGCTGGCTGATTTCACGTTCTGAGAAGCCGACCCGGCCGAGGTGTTCGGCCAGTTGCTCCAGGCTGGCGCCCGCTGACAGCATATTGCGGGCGGTGTTCAGGTGAATATTCAGTACAAAATCGGAGGTCATCATCAGCAAACTTCTGCCTGGTTATCAACTCTGCGCCTTATGCTGGCGCAGCAATGCGGCAGTCTGATGACAAGCTGGTGACAAATCAGCAGCAGGCTCAGTAAAAGGCTCAGGAACAGACTTAGTCGACCAGCACCAGCGCCGATTTGGCCTGTACGCAGCAGGTGAGGATTTCGTCACTTTGCAGCGGCACGGCAGGTTCGAGTGTCTGGCAGACTTCGCCGCTGAGCAGCCGCTTTTTGCAAAGGCCGCAAGAGCCACCGCGGCAATCAAACGGGATGTTGGCGCCCTGACTGTTGAGCGCGTCCAGCACTGAGCGAAAACCAGCCGAGTCGGCGTTGATCTGGCGATATTGCAGCGGGAAACTCTGGCTGCTGAGCGCGGCGCTGAACAGTTCATGCTGCAGCGGTTTTTCAGCCAGTCGCTGTAAATCGTTCTGCAGCTGGGTGGTCATGCTGTGGCTGGCGCAGCAGTAATAATCGGCGTCCCGCCCGCCAATCGCCAGCAGGCGTTCTGCAGTGATACGGCCGCTGTTGCCGGTCCAGCCAGTTGGCGGCTGGGTCAGAAAAGGCAGGTAGGTCAGGCCCGGTAAACGGCGCAGCAGGCGGTGGAATAACAGCTGCTCAGCCGTTCTGGCCTGATACACCAGCGTGACCTGGCGCCGTTGACGCAGCGCCTGCATCGCCATGCTCAAAAGCGGCGTAATGCCAACACCGCCGGCAACCAGCACCACGGGGTTGCGGCGACCACGCAGCCGGAAAGCGCCGGTTGGCGCTGAGACTTCCAGCAGATCGCCGGTTTTGAGCTGACTAAACAGCGCAGGCGTCAGCCGGCCGGCAGGTTCGAGTTTAATCGCCAGCCGGTAATAGTTGCGGTTCTGGCAATCCTGCGCCAGTGAATAAGCCCGGCTGACCGGCTGGCCCTGCAAGTCGCGATAGAACAGTTGCAGATGTTGACCGGCACGGGCTTTGGGCAGAGGTTTGCCATCGGTTGAAGCTAACCAAATCAACAGGATCTGAGCGCCTGCCCGCCGTTCGCAGCGGATCACTTTCAGCAGTCTGTTCGCTTTGGGTTTGTGCAGAAGAGCACCACAAAGCTTGGCCGCAGGCAACATGAAAAAACACAGCAATGCCAGCAGATACAGCGACATCATTCCCAACTCAAAACGAACTTTTGTCTATTGTAGCAATATCTTTTATGCAAATAAAATGCATTCTCATTTACGTGCTGTGCGGCGACTGTTTCAACTGGCGCAGATGACAGGTTACAAAGAGCTAACATAAAGAATTTAAAGATATTTTGCTCCAGGTGATGGAATTTGTGTCGCCCCTGATTATACTCGCTGTGTTGTCCAAAAAGACGGAACTACTGAATTGAAATTGATGCGTCTCCCCCCGCTTGTCCTGATGTTTTTGGTTGCGTTGCTGGTCTGGCCATGGTTCAGCAGTGATCTCTGGTGGCAGGCACTGATGATGAATTTGCTGACACTGGGAATGTGTTGGTGCTGGCCAGAGCCTGCACCGGCAGTGTCCGGCGAGGCGATTGTCGCGGCGCCAGAGCAGGAAAACGCGTTGTTGCCATTTAGCCGTCAATTGTTGGATATGCTGGTGCAGGTATTGCCGGTCTGGTCGAAGCAATCCGGTCTGGTCCGTCAGCAAACTGAAGAAGCTATTCTTGAACTCAATGATAAGTTTATGAATCTGCAGCAGCTGATGGCAGGACACAATCAACAACAAGCCGGTGCCAGCCGGCAGAATTTGTTATCGATGATCCGGGATTCTGAACAAAAACTACTGGCTTTGACCCGGCAGTTGAATGAGGCGCAGCAAAATCGGCTGCGGATGCTGACGGAAATCCAGGAGCTGGCCAAAGTGACAGAAAGCCTGCAGGGCATGACCGGTGAAGTCGGAGACATCGCCGCACAGACCAACTTGCTGGCTCTGAATGCTGCGATTGAAGCCGCCCGCGCGGGTGAAAGCGGCCGCGGTTTTGCGGTGGTAGCCACTGAGGTGCGTGCGTTATCGAGCCGCTCCAGCGAGGCTGGTAAAAAAATCCGCGACCGGGTGGCGGATGTGACGCAGGCGCTGACCCGCACTGTGACAGATTCCGAACAGCAGGTTGACCATGAACAATCCTTGTTGCAGCAAACAGAAACCACTATCAGCAGTGTACTGAGTGACTATCAGCGTGCGGTCGAACGAATCACGGCCGAGCATGATGAGATGCAACAACAGGCGCAGCAAGTGCAGGGACAGTTATCTGACGTGGTCATGCATTTGCAGTTCCAGGACAGAACCAGTCAGATCCTCGGTCACGTCATTGACAATATGTACAAACTGGAAGACACAGCGCAGTCGTTGCTTCGTGATGTGCAGCAAGGCGTTGTACCTGAGCTGCCTTCCATCAGGCAGTGGCTGGAGCAGCTGAAAAAGACTTACACGACCCTGGAGCAGGTGTCGGTTCACACCGGAAAAGCAGCGCAGTCTGCTGACGATATTACGTTTTTCTAAGGTATTAGCATGAAGACTATTATGATTGTTGACGACTCTGTCAGTATTCGTCAGGTGGTTGGTATGACACTGAAAAATGAAGGATTTCAGGTCATAGAAGCGGTTGATGGCACTGATGCCCTGAAAAAACTGACCGGGCAAAAAGTGCATCTGATTATCTCCGACGTCAACATGCCCAATATGGATGGCATTACTTTACTGAAAGAAATCAAACAGCTGCCGGCTTACCGTTTTACGCCGGTGGTGATGCTGACAACCGAAGGTGCTGACGAGAAAAAAGAACAAGGCCGTGCTGCCGGGGCAAAAGCCTGGATCACCAAGCCTTTCCGTCCGGAACAAATGCTGGCAGCGGTCAATAAACTGATCCTGCCATAACAGAGGCCTGTATGCCGGTACAGATTACCCCTAAAGCCGATTTTCTGGTCGTTGAGTTCGGCCAGGATCTCAGTATTTTTGCCGTTAACGACCTGTATCAGCAACTGCGCAAAGTGCCTGAGCTGTCTGGGGAGCGGATTATTGTTGACCTCACTGAAGTGACTGACCTGGACTCTGCCGGTGTGCAGCTACTGTTGTGGTTAAAACAAGCCGCAGCAGACAAGGAGATCAGCTGGACCTGTGGTGACAACCCGACGGTGCGCCGTGTCGCGCAGCTTTATAATCTGAATTTTTTACCAGACTGAGATCCGCAGGAGCGCACGATGGATTTATCGCAGGCCAAGTCACTGTTTATCGAAGAGGCGACCGCTTTACTGGAAACCATGGAAGCTTGCCTGCTGGAAATTGAAGCTGGTGATGCCACTGCGGGTCAGCATATCGACGCTATATTTCGCGCTGCACACACCATTAAAGGCTCGGCCGGCCTGTTTGGTTTTGATGCGATTGTGGCGTTTACTCACATCGTTGAGAATGTTCTCGACAAAGTCCGTGACGAAGAACTGGAACTGGATGCGGGGTTGATCGACCTTTGTCTGGCTTGCCAGGACCATCTGATGACGATGATCCGGCAGTTACAGGACCCCAGTGTGACGCTGGACTATCAGCATGGCGAGCAATTGCTGGCAGGTCTGCAAACGTACATGAAGGTGCCTGAGCCTGTTGTTGCAGTTGCAGAACCGGTCGTGGCAGAGCTGAGCGATCGTTGGCTGATTGATGTCCGCTACGGTGCAGATGTCTTTCGGGATGGAATGGACCCGCTGTCGCAACTGAGTTATCTCGGGACTTTGGGTGAGCTGAACAATGTCAGTCTTCGGGCTGAGTTCCCGGCGGATGATTTTGATCCCGAAAGCTGTTATCTCAGCGTGCACCTTGAGCTGAACTCGGCAGCGGGTAAGCAAGAGCTGGAAGATGCTTTTGAATTTGTCCGGGATGGCAGCGATATTCATATTCAGGTGCCGATTCAGATTTCTGAGCAACTTGCCAGTCAGGCGGTCAGTGACGAAAAACTCGGCACGCTGCTGGTGCAGGCCGGCGCTGTCACTGAACGTGAGTTGCAGCAAGCATTGGCTGTGCAAAAGCAACAGGAAATTGCCATCGGCCAGGCGTTAGTGCAACAAGGGGCGGTGTCTGCTGAGCTGGTCAATACCGCCTTAGACAAACAAAAAGCCACAGAACATAAAAGACCCGCTGATTTTCAGTTCCTCAAAGTCGAGGCCCGTAAACTGGATGCCCTGATCAATCTGATTGGTGAGCTGGTGACCTCTGGTGCCGAAATGGACAGCCTGCTGACTGAGCTCGGTGACAACAAAATATCTGAATCTTTTTCGGTGCTGAGCTCATTGCTCGAACAGATCCGCGATGGTGCGCTCGGCTTGCGGATGGTGCAGATTGGCGAGTCTTTCTCCAGATTGCGGCGGATTGTGCGTGACGTCAGCAAGGAACTTGATAAAGAAATCGATCTGGTCATTGAAGGTGCTGAAACCGAACTTGACAAGAGCATGGTCGAGAAACTGTCAGACCCGCTGATGCACATCGTGCGCAACGCGATGGATCATGGCATTGAAGCGCGTGAGTTAAGGCTGTACAAAGGCAAGCCGGCGCAGGGGCGTTTGCGACTCAGCGCCCGGCATGAAGCAGGGTCTGTGGTGATCGACATCGCTGACGATGGTGCTGGCCTCAATCTGCAGAAGATCCGCGCGAAAGCGGTCGAAAAAGGGATAGTGGCGGCAGACCGCGATTTGTCGGAGCAGGAAACTTATAAGCTGATTTTTGAGCCCGGTTTTTCCACCGCGGCTGCTGTCACCAATTTGTCTGGTCGCGGCGTTGGCATGGACGTGGTGCGGCGTAATATTGAGGAGCTGCGCGGACAAATCCAGATCAGCAGTGAAATTGATAAAGGGACCCGTTTTAGTATCCGTCTGCCGCTGACCCTTGCCATCATCGACGGTTTTCTGGTCAGTGTCGCCGATACTAAACTGGTGTTGCCGCTCAATATGGTGCAGGAATGCGTTGAGTTCAGAAGCAATTTACAGACGCAGGGACGTAATTATCTGGACCTGCGTGGCGAAGTGCTGCCTTTTATCCGGTTGCGGGATATTTTCCGGCTGCCAACGGTCCCGCATGGGCGAGAAAATGTGGTGGTGGTGCAGTATGGCGATGACAAAGCTGGCCTGGTGGTGGATGCTTTGCATGGTGAACTGCAGGCGGTGATTAAACCACTGAATTCGATGTTTCAGTCGCTCAAAGGGATCGGCGGCTCGACTATTTTAGGAACGGGTGATATTGGGTTGATTCTGGATATTCCACAATTAGTTCAGTTCGCCACAAATCTGGAGATGCAGACATGTCATCCGTAACAACTTCCACGGACAATGCCGTACACCCGCTGCTAAATCAGGCTGAGCTGTCACATATGCATTATCTGACCTTCGTGTTACGCGAAGAGTATTTCGGTATCAGCATCAGTGCTGTCAAAGAGATCATTGAGTACGCCAATGTCACGTCCATTCCGTTAATGCCGGAGTTTGTCAAAGGTGTGCTGAATCTGCGTGGTGAAGTAGTGCCGGTGATTGATTTATCGATCCGCTTTAATAAACCGCCGACAGATATCCAGCGTCGTACCTGCATCATCATTCTGGAGATCCCGTTTGAAGATCAACTGGTCACACTGGGTGCTGTCGTAGACAGTGTGTGTGAGGTACTGGAGATCCCGCCGGAGACGATTGAATCGGCGCCTACATTTGGTGCCCGCATCCGCAGCCAGTTTATTCTCGGGGTTGCCAATGTGGCAGAACGTTTTGTAATTCTGTTACGCGGAGATCGGGTGTTGTCACTCGATGAAATGGCCACCCTGATTGAAAAAGTTATGGAATAACGGTGAACCCGGATGCAGTCTCAACCCATGGACAAAGCGGCGGCTGAGACAGTCGCCGCCACGCCTTTATCTGATCAGGAATTTCGTCAGATCCGCGATTGGTTGCACCAGCAAAGCGGCATTCATCTGGCTGATGTCAAAAAAACCATGGTGGTCGGGCGTCTGCAGAAGCGACTGAAAGCGCTCGCCTTGCCTAGTTTTCAGGCTTATTTGCGCTTGATCACTCAGCCGCATCAGGCGCAGGAGCGCCAGCTGGCATTAAATTTGTTGACGACAAATGAAACTTACTTCTTTCGCGAAGAGAAGCATTTTGCGTTTCTTGAGCAGCAGATCCTGCCGGGGTTAGTGAGCAAAGCGCAGCCCATTCGGATCTGGAGTGCGGCCGCGTCGACCGGGGAAGAAGCGTATTCCATCGCCATGACTTTGGGTCAGCAACTGGGTTTGCAGGCTGACTGGCAAGTGACAGGCACCGATATCAACACGGCGGTACTGGATAAAGCACGACGGGCTTTGTATCCAATTGACGCGACCAGCCGCATTGCACAGCCCCTGCTGCAGGCCTTTTGTTTGAAAGGTGTGGGTGCCGAGCAAGGCCGTTTTAAGATTGGCCCACAGCTGTGCGAGCACGTGCAGTTTATGCAGGCTAACTTATTTGAGTTAACCGCCAGATTGCCGATGTTTGATGTGATTTTTTTGCGTAACGTGCTGATTTATTTCGAGTTGAATGATAAAAAACGCATCATCCAGAATGTAGTACGCCAGCTCAGGCCCGGGGGCTGGTTACTGGTTGGCCATTCAGAAAGCATCCACGGTTATATGGATGCGCTGCGGCTTGTCCGCCCCAGTTGTTATCAGTATCTGCCAGAACGCAGCGCTGCGGCTGGAGGATAAGATATGCAAAAAATTAAAGTCCTGATTGTTGATGATTCCGCTTTAGTCCGGCAGGTGCTCAGTGCAATGCTGGAGAAAGAAGCGGATATCGAAGTCATTGCGACCGCACCTGATCCTATTTTTGCGCAGGCCAAAATGGCCAAAGTCTGGCCTGATGTGATCACGCTGGATGTTGAGATGCCAAGAATGGATGGTATTACATTCCTTCGGCAAATCATGGCGACCCGACCGACCCCCGTGCTGATTTGCAGTTCGCTGACAGAGAAAGGCGCTGCGACCACTATGCAGGCGCTGGAAGCCGGCGCCGCCGCCATTTTTACTAAACCGACGCTGGGCGTCAAAGATTTCCTGACCACCGAACGCGCGCGTTTTGCCGAAACCATCCGCGAAGTTGCCCGCGTCAATACCCGTAATCTGGCCCGTCAGCCGTTACCGCCCGTCGTGGCGAAAGCACCTGCGCCGCTCGCTGAGGTGGCTCCGCTGGCAATGAGCAAGACGACCGAAAAAGTGGTGGCGATTGGCACTTCAACCGGCGGCACGCTGGCGCTGGAGTTTGTGCTGAGCCGGCTGGACCGGGACAGTGAAGGGATTGTCATTGTCCAGCACATGCCTGAAAAATTTACCGCGGCTTTTGCTGAGCGTTTAAACAGTTTGTGTGCTATCGAAGTTCGGGAAGCCAAAAATGGTGACAGGGTCCGGCCTGGCCTCGCGCTGATAGCGCCGGGCGGTCAGCATATGTCGTTGACCCGCAATGGCGCTTATTATCATGTGGCCGTAAAGCCCGGGCCTGCAGTGAATCGCCACTGCCCCTCGGTTGATGTGCTGTTTCGCTCGGTGGCTCGTATCGCAGGCACCAATGCAATTGGCATCATCATGACCGGGATGGGGGATGATGGCGCGCGTGGCTTGGCAGAGATGCGTGAGCAGGGCGCCCGCACTTTTGCTCAGGACGAGCAAAGCTGCGTCGTATTTGGTATGCCAAAAGAAGCGATCAAAAGGGGCGCAGTCGATCAAGTTGTCTCGTTGGAGCGGGTTCCGGCGTTAATCATGCAATACAGTCGTTAGGAGCTGTGATGGCAGGACTTAAATTAATGATCGTGGAAGACAGCCAATGCCAGGCTGAGTATTTGCGTCAGCTGTGCCAGGAGATTGGTATCAGCGATATCAGTCTGGCCAGCAATGGCCGCCTCGCCTTGCAGTTACTTGACGAGCAAATGGACAGTTTTGATGTGCTCATTTGCGATCTGGAAATGCCCGACGTCGACGGCATTGAGTTGATCAACCTGTTAGCCAGACAACAAACCCGTGCGGCCGTGTTGATTGTCAGTGGTCGCGAACAAAGCCTGTTGTCTGCGGTTGAGCTGATGGCGCGCACTGAAGGTTTGCAAGTGCTGGGTGCTTTGCGAAAACCCGTCGATGCGACTGCGCTGGGGGCGATGTTAAAAGAGTTCCGTTCTGTCGCTATTCACAAAAAAGCCGGTTTTTCGGCGGTTCAGCCCGCGGTTTGTCTGCAAGAGATCCAAACCGCCCTGACAGAGCGTCAGTTCATTTTGCATTACCAGCCTAAAATATCGATGCCTGATCAACTGCTGCATGGGCTGGAAGGGCTGGTTCGCTGGCAACATCCGACCCGCGGATTGATTTATCCCGGCGCTTTTATCAGTCTTTGTGAAGAGCACGGTCTGATTGATGCTCTGAGCTTTCAGGTGATAGAGCAGGCACTGGCGCAGTTACAACACTGGAACCAGCTTGGATTTGCCCCAAAGGTGTCGGTAAACCTGTCTGGTCGTTCATTTACACACCCGAGTTTCACCTCTCAGGTGATGGACTTATTGAGACAAACCAGTATCCGGCCCTCGGATCTGATTTTTGAAATGACCGAAACTCAGGTCATTTCCAACCTGGGCAATGCCCTGGCATTTTTAAGCCGGCTGCGTTTGCAGGGTTTTGGCTTGTCGATTGACGATTACGGGACCGGGTATTCCTCAGTAAAGCAGCTTTCGCAACTGCCGTTTTCAGAACTGAAAATGGACAGGTCGCTGGTTCATGAAATTGCCGGTAAGCCGCATTTGCAGGTGATTTTCGACAGTACTTTGTCGATGTGTCGCAAGCTCGGTATTGAAGTGGTGGCCGAAGGGGTTGAAAGAGCCAGCGACTGGGAATGGCTGCGCCAGGCCGGCTGCCCGGTTGCGCAGGGCTATTTTACATCACCGCCGATGCCCGCAGCCGAAGTCGAACACTGGGTACACGCCGGGATGCCGGCTTTACATCAGTCTGGTGTGGCCTGACGAGGTTGCGCCGGCACCTGACGAACCCAGACGTCACCACTCCAAAGTTCCAGAATCAGATTCCGGTGCCCCTGACCGCCGACGTGCTCAGGGCATCCGGTCAGGCCGAGCGCGGCCAGGCCCTTACGTGCGGCCAGAATGTTCTGCTCCCCAATACTTTGGCCTTTTTTGACAGCGCCGAACATTTCGCCACCACCGAAGATTTTCACCTGAAACTGACTGGCCGGTAAATTGAGCTGACGGAGTTCCTGGCGGAACAGCCAGAACATATCCGTCGCATAGCGGCCATCGGCCAACTGTCGGGTCAGTTGCAAATCTTTTTCCCGCCGATCCGGCAACAGAAAGTGGCTCATGCCCCCCAGTTTCAGCCGTGGATGCCAGAATGTCAGGGAGATGCAGGAGCCGAGCAAAGTCCTGATGCGGGTATTGCGGTCGTTACTGAAGTAGAAGTCGCCTGGCTGAAGCAGGATGTCGATAAACTGGCGGGGAGCTGACATCTTCAGCTCCCCGCAACATCGCCGGTCCTGATACG